>Ga0214542_1000364_pt1 | contig 78796 bp, 36 predicted proteins | sample CNSS1metaG_FD_160096 | JGI IMG/M metagenome (GOLD analysis project Ga0214542, IMG submission 160096) | Root nodule microbial communities from cowpea collected in UCLA plant growth center, Los Angeles, California, USA - CNSS1 | ecosystem: Host-associated > Plants > Roots > Nodule | place: USA...
AGTTAGGTTTATAACAAGCTAAAACTCAAAATTATTCGTGGAGAAAAAGAAACAACTAAAGTAGAGAGAAAAAACACTCACAAGAATTCAATGAAGGAGAAAATGGCTCTGGATAGAAGAGAAGATGTTGGAGAAGAGATGATTTCACACTAATAAGAAAATGCGAGAGTTTCATAACAGTTTCGAAATTGATGATTCCACGGAAATGGTGAGCTCTCCATTAATATAGAATGAGAAAGAAGCTTGAGAAACTTGCATTGGTAAAAAAGCTTGAAAAGCGAAAGGAACTCGTGTGCAACAGTGGAAGACGAAAGAACTCACGAGAAAAGAAATCAAGGTAAGAGAAGAAGAAAAAAAGAGAAAAATTAACTATTTCATTTCCCGTCAGTTTTAAATTGACTTTAAATACAATATAAATTTAAATTTTGAATAAGACAGTGTCAGTCATCAAGAACCGCCAGGAAATAACTGTCGTTATAAAATATTTTTGTTGTAGTGTCAATTTATAAAATAAAAAAGTATTGGTTACTAAAATAACCACTACTATAAATAAAAAATATAATTGTTTGCTAAATTGGTCACTAATTAATTAAAGATTAATTTAGAAATTGATTCATTTGATATAAAAAACTTTGGTAGCTAATGTTTAGCAACCAATTTACTTTAGTAGCTAAATTTTAGAAATCAATTTAGAGATTAATTATAATTTTTTATTCATAATAGTGACTACTTTACTAACCAATAATTTTTTCTTTTGTAAATTGGTATCTAAATTTATCACTATATTGACTAACAACTTTTGCTTACTAAAATTAGTTGTTAATGAGACTTTTTGTTATAGTGAAATATGCAATTTGATGTTAAAAAAGAAGGAAATATCAATAAAGAATTAAAGGTGAATTTCCGTTGAGTTGAGTTGAAGTTCCATGTATTGCTTATATATTTATTTAGTAATTTACGTGACTAATTAAATTGGTATTCTTGCATTATTAAATTATTGAACCTTTACTTATTTTTGTTGGTGACACAATGTTTGATCGAGAAGAGTTAAAGTTAATTTACATAGTGAACTTATAAGGTGCTTATATTTATCAAACAATTTATCTTATGTTGTGATTAATTAAGTGGTGTCGTGTCAAATTACAACTTGATATAGTTGAGAGAGAAAGATGGATTAACAATGTATTAAGACGACATTTGCTATAGTGAAATTGAAGTTAATGTGAGTGTTTTTACAAGGACTAGTTGATATAGTAACACCTAACATTTCTTTTGTAATTTTCTCAGTTGCCTTTATTTTCTTTTCGTGTTGGTACTATCAATTATGTCTTTCTTCTTAATTTGTCAAATGGATGTCTAAAAGATACTCTTACGATCAAGTTAGATTTTGATTCCAATATTAGGTGTCTTAAATGTATATCGAAGAAGAACCACCTACCTCTTACCAAACTACTTGTATTCATAGAGGTAATAATGAGTCCAGGCCTTACCTTGATTCTTGTGAAGGCCTAATCACTCTTAATCTTATTATAGCCCAAAGATAATTTGTTTAGTCACTACAAGAAAAGTTGATATTATCGACGGTCAAAATTCATTGGTAATGGTCAAAATTCATTGCTAAATCAGAATTATCGACGGTCAAAAATTTTTCAGTAAAATTTTACCGACGAAAATCATGTTTGGTTGGTAATTATTGATGGAAAATCTGTCGATAAAATATGTCAATAATTACCAACGAAAAAATTTGTCAGTAATTATCGACCCAAAAATCCATCGGTAAATTCATTGGTAATTACCGACCGAAAAATTCATCGGTAATTACCCACCGAAAAATTCATCGGTAATTACAAAAAAAATCGTAGGTAAATAACGCGTAATGTTCATCTTTTTCCTCCTCCCTCTTTCATTTTTTTCGTCTTTTTCTTCTTCGTCGTCGTTGTCGCCGTCATTGTCGTCGTCGCCATCATCGTCACTGTCGTCGTCTTTGTCTTCTTCTTCCTTCTCCTCTTTCTCTTTCTTTTTCTCATTCTTCTTCTCCTTCTTTTTCTTCTTCTTCTTCTTCTTCTCCTCCTTCTCCTTCTTCTCCTTTTTCTTCTCTTCCTCCTCCTTCTCCTTCTTCTTTTTCTTCTTCTTTTCTTCTTCTTTTCATCTTCTTTTAAGGTGAGCTTTGGGTAGGAAATTTTTTCCGCTCATTTTACCAACAAATTTATTCGTCGGTAAATTCATTGATAAAAAAATTTAAATTATCGACGAATTTTACCGACGAATTTTACCGACGAATTTTTATTTATGTAAGTACCGACGGAATAATTCGTCGTCAATACAAATTTGGATGTAAAATTTTTGCTACTTTTACTGGTGAATTTATCCGTCGGTAAATTCGTCGATAAAAAAATTAAATTATCAATGAATTTTATCAACAGATTTTAATTTATGTAAGTATTGAGAATTTTATTGACGGAATAATTCATCGACAATACGAATTTGGGCGAAAAATTTCCCGCTCCTTTTACCGACAAATTCGTCGATAAAAAATATTTAAATTACCGACGGATTTTACTGATGATTTTTTTCATCGATAAATGAAATCTATACTAGCAATGAATTTTTTCGTCGATAATTAAAATTTCGTCGCTAATTCCATTAATTTTTGTAATAAGTGTGTTAATTATTCTCTAGTTCGTCATTATAGTAGGTTGTCAATTGCGTGAAAGGTTGCTAAGGCTATTTGTTGTGAGTTGTATGCTTGTTGTCGAGAGATTTGAGACTAAATGAGGTCTTTGTATCGAGACAAATAAATTCTCTCCGTGATGAGAAAGGTTTAAAGATATAAATATATACTACCAACATCGAGAAGTAGCCATGATATGATTGATACATTGGATAATTTATCCTTCAAGTAAGTGTTATTTTAAATTAAAATCATTACATTTTTATTTTTACTTTTTAAATGAATGTTATATAAATTTAATTATTTTACAAATTAAAATATTTATTCTACTATTTTATTTTTAATAATTAATTTTTTAAATTCAAATAATTATCTATGATAAAAATGTACAAATTATTTTCTTTCATAATTATTTTTAATAAGATTATTTAATAATTTAATAACTTTGTCCGAGAATAAAAAAAGTAAACAAATATTATGTATGAATCCATATATATATATATATATATATATATATATATATATATATATATATATATATATGAAAATAATATTTTGACAATTATTTTTATAATATGAGATAAAGAAAAAATGTAATAAAAAATATCAATTTAAGTTATAAAAAGAAATTATCACTGTTAGAATTATTACCTATTGTATTATTAACCCTATGTGTAGGGTGTTGAGTGTGAGAAACTACCTACTGCCGTATCTACTGTTGCATGTAATCATGCCTAGTATCTTAGAGTAGTCTTTTCATATGTACTTGCTTCATTATAAATATAAGAGGAGGAGAGTGGTACTGTTGTCCACTACTCATATATTTTAAAGTCTCAGTCTCAAGTATCACAATTTAGTTATTAAAAAATTGTTTTATATATATACATATATAATAATAATATTTTGAATTTTTTTTTATAATATGAGATAACAGTTTTTAAATAATTTTGAAATATAAAAAAAATAAAATACATATATAAAACCACTTAAAAAATAAAAATTTTCACAATTTATTTGTTAAAAAATAATTTTTCATATATATGTATACACATCGGGTAAAGGCAAACTTAAACTCGTTTGTTTCTGTGAAGTTACATGGTTGCGTTCGTGCATCAAATAACCTTAACCAGTTGCAACTGGTTGGGTTATAGGGGAACCATTACGATCGAGTTTTGGTATTTAATAGTGATCCCATACTTTCTAAAGATCCTCCATAAAGTGCCCTTACTATTATCATTCAACCATGGCTCCAAATTCTTCCATGCACTCAAAACATGAACACCACCTGTTCGACCTTATTCACCACCCAAATGTTGCCTTGGTTAACCCTTTCATGCTCAACCATTTGCGCAACCACCTTCCCCCCTTCAAGCTCTTGCTACATTTACGGACCAGTTTCAGTTGCATTCTCTTCAATATTTGACCAGATGCCTAACCTTGTCCCTCAAGGCATGTCAAGGAGCGATGAAACTCTGATGTCAAAATCCACAGACTCCTGGTGAGTAGTGGGTTTGTTTTTGCTTGTTTCCGTGTCTAATTCTCTCATGAAAATGTATTGCAAGTCTGGGAATTTCGGGAAGACTTTGCTTGTATTTGAGAATTTGACTCATCCTGACATAGTGTCTTGGAATACTGTGCTTTGCATTTTGCACGTTCTATGCATTTTCGTGGGATAGTTTTTGATCAGGTGACATATAGATATACCACTGCTCTTTCATTTTGTTGGGGTGATCATGGGATTTTATTTGGGTGGTTAAGGGTGGATTTGGTTGTGAAGTTTTTGTTGGGAATGTGCTTGTAACAATGTATTCAAGGTGGGTAATGTTAGATGAGGCTAGGAGAGTTTTTGACGAAATGCCCAAAAGAGATTCAGTTTCTTGGAGTCCAATAATTTCAGGGTATGCTCAAGACGGGGAATGTTATGGGTTGGAAGCAGCTTTATTGTTTGTCAGCATGTTATAAATAAATTCAAATTTGTGAAAAATATACTTTGAAACTAAAATTAAAAATTTCTTAAAATATGAAAACTTAAAATTAAAATTAGTTCTAACATGTTCATTTGCAAAACAAAACTAACTTGATTTCTTGTTTCTTCAGATATATCTGGTAATCCTACAATAAAGGTTATGTGTCCCTTCAATATCTTAATTTGGCATCCAAATTGATTCTTCACATCTTTCTTCTGCTTTCACCAACTTACTAATTGCCATTTCAAGTTCGTTCTCTCCTTCAATCAAACTTGCCTTCAACTTCTCTATTGTAATCTTTAAATCAGTCACATTCTGTCTCATCTCATCAACATTCTTCATGAAAATTTTCCCATTCAAGGCAAATTCAACATCAGATTCTAACCAAGTCAAATCAAATCCACATGTCTTGAGCTCATCCCACAAAATTTGAAGATGATCACATATCATTCATCTTTTTGGTGCTCAAAAAAGGGAGAACTCGACCCAAAGCTGTGAATGCCCATTCAGTAAACCTGGAACTTCTTTTTTCTTGACTTTCAACAAGTGAGGGATGTTGTAGACATACTTGTTCTAATATTGAAACAAAACTTTGCTCTATATTTCCAAATGAGCTTCTGAACATTTCATGGAATAAAGGATTATTGTTATTCTGAATCTTGCCAATAGGCTGATATTCTTCATCCTCACACATAATTATTCATAAAAATCCCAACTTCAATCATACAGGTATCATTCAAGATAAACCCAGTATCAGGGTTTTTAAGTTCATGTACAGGTAAGAAATCAGTGAAACCATAAAACGGGAGAAGTAAACTCAACTTCAAGTCCTGAAAATTCATATACAAGGATTAGAAATTCCGGATTAAAATAGTAGACTCGTTAATACATAATCTAATTGTTCTATCTAAAATCTCCTCTCCTAACTTTTAAAATAATAATCATGAAAGTAAATAAAGTTGTTCTTTAAATAGATTAGAGTCTACTTTGACAAAAGCAATAAACAAAAGCTTAAAATTTAGAGAGACTAAGAAAAATACCTTTTTTTATAGTCATTTTTTCATCAACCTGATTAATTAAAGCCAAATTGCAATGTAATTTTTTCTTCCGCTCCCTAAGATAAGAAGCACCTACACCCTTATAGACTTGTAAATGAATTCTCAAGTAACTGTTAAGGCCATGTATTCGGCCAATAACAATCCGCCTAAAAGCAAAGTAAAAGTATTTATTAAAACAAACAGAAGGAAATAATCTCAGAGGTACAAACAGTAAACATTATTTCAATAAATCACCATTGAAGATCATTGAATATAACCCTGTCGGAGCATAGCACTTTGCGATTCACTTTAGAGAAGTAGTTGATCCTCCAAATATACTTCTTAAACATCAGTTTACACTTTTTAGTGTTGTTCTCCATTTCGGTAATTCTGTAAATTTCAACCGGAAAAAGAAAGAAATGTTAATATTTACTTATGATTATATTACCCAGTAGACATTCACACAAAAAGAATTAAGATGTGAAGATAGATTTTGGCATTTCAGTGTGGTTGAATACACTGACAATAGAAAACTTGAATAAAAACACGTAAGAAATATAGGGATTACTTCTTAAATGAATTGGAAACAAAAAAAATGGGACTGGGTTGAAAGTGAGAATGATAGAAGGAACCATCTTTTGGTTTTATAGAGTTAGTAAGGTAAGAAATGAAGTTAAATTTTAAAAGTTTAATATGCATTGAAAAGATTTAAGAATCCGAAAAGATTTTCCAGTATTCTAGAAAAGAAAATGAAAAGGTGATTTTGGAAGAAGAAAAGATTCACTGTTGTAGATTTTCGAAGCTAAGAGATATATGGATTCTGTTTAGGCCAAACTTTTGGAATTCCACTACTTATTTTTGGTCTTTTAATATATTATTTAATTTTTATTTTAATAATAAATTTGGAACTTCTTTACATTCTATTATTTTATATGTTGATAAATTTTTATTTTTAAGTTTTTGCAAATTTTTATTTGATGGTTAAATCATTTCATTAGTTTTATTTTTGTAGGAAAATCTCAAATAAATATTTTTTTTTGTCTTAATTAGGTCTTATGTTGAAGAATTCGTTACAAGTAAGTAATTTTCGTTAGTAATACACTAATGACAATAACTACATACCATGTGTCCGCACATTTTTTTTTTGTTTATAATTTTATAATTTATTTTTATAATTTTAAAAAAATTATCACGTGTTGTCAAACAGGCATCATGTCACTTAGCAGAGATAATGTGATGGGAGAGTGAGAGTGTCATGTGTCATTATTGATGTGAAAAGTCTACATGTAATTCCTTATTTTGTTCCCAATTTTTTAAAAAGAAATTAATTTCATCATATACCAAATTTAATTTTTATATAAATTTTATAATGGTATTTTTATTATAATTGATATTTTTAACAAAATTAAATTTATTTAAATGTATAGTTTGCATTGAACTTTATTTATTTTTAAAAAATATTTATATATCTATAATTTATAGATAAATGTGAGAGGTACTTTAAGAATTAAAACTTTATAAATTCAAATATAAAATTTTAAAGCAATTTTATAACAATTTAAAATAAACATATTTATTTAAAATTTTACAATTCAATTTACAAAGTTGTTATTTTTAAACTAACTCTAACATTTATCTATAAATTATTGATATATAAATATTTGAAACAATATTTAAATAAAGTTCAATGTAAAATAAAAATTTAATATTGTTAGAAATATCATTGTGACATTTATATAAAAGTTAAATTTTGTGATGAAATTACTCCAGTTTTGGAAAAATTGTAACGAAATTGAAACAAAATAACAAGTATAGAGACTAAATTGAGAATTTTCACATTAAATAGTGACAAGTGACACTACCATTATCACATCACACTACCTCTACCATGTGGCACATCGTCAACTTGACACGTGACAATTTTTAAATATTTTTTCTAAAGAATTATAAAAAAAACAAAAAAAACACATAATGATACATGGTTCATAGTTAATTTTGTTAGTATGAAAGAACCTAATTTTTAAAATAGGAACCTAAGACAAAAAAATAGAATCTACTTAAGATCTTTCTACAAAAATGGAGAACAACGAAATAATTTAACCTTATTTTATTAATATGAACAATTTATAAGAGTGACACTTATGATAATGATTATGAAAGATATATGCTTAAAAATAAAATACGAATTTAATGATGTTATATGTAACACCCATAGTTAAGAAAGAAACTTTGTCCTTTTATATATATATATATATATATATATATATATATATATATATATATATATTAGAATGTTTGTAGTGATGGTGTTTGTGCAGTAACTAATTCAACAAGTAATTAATAGTTCCTAATTATTTTGTAATTAGGATTCATGTAAACAGACTCTACAAATAGAGTCTTTTTGTATAAACTAAGTGTGACGTATATCCAATATAGAGAAGAGAAAGTTTCTCTAACAGTGACCTTTATCCCTTTCTTTCCTTCCTTACCAACCAGCTAATAAGTGGTATTTAGAGCAGTAAGTTTTTAGGACCTTATAGAGGTGTGATGACTTTATTTGGAGGAGGAAATTTTTCATCTAATTTGTCAATTCTGGATGGAAAGAATTATGATCACAGGATGATAATAATAATGGAGGTCATTCTTGGTTATCAAAAAGTCATTGATACTATGAAAGAAGACACTAGAGAGCATGCAGATGCAGCAACCACGGAAAAAAAAAAACTTCAAGGCATGTTGTCTTCTACATCAAGGTGTGGATCTTGTTAATTTTGAGAAGATTGTCAAAGTCCAAATAACGAAGGGGCTTGAGATATTCTGCAACAAAAAAAGTGAAGCTACAGTTTACACGACAGTATGAGCTGTTATCCATGCACGATCAAGAATCCGTAGTAGATCCCATCCACAGGTTGCATTTGTTGGTAATCCTATGAGAGCATGTGGATGAGTGGTGACAGAACAAAATAGGGTGGAAAGATCCTATAGACATATCTGTTAGGAATCCAAATGTGAATTTAAGTCCTATATTGACCAGAAATAAGAAAGTAGTGTACTATATAAGAATAAAGACTTATAAACTCATTGTCTTAAGATTTTGGGTTGAGAGTAGACCCTATAAGCAGAAGTTTCAAAGAAAGCAAGTTCATCATGTGGAGGTTTTTTTGTATTTTAGGATCTTTTTCGATTTAAATTTGTAAAAATGGATCGGTTGAATTTTTTTTTATAAAATAGGGACAAGTTATCAAGATGGACGACAACATTACAGGTGAAGTCGTCTTTTACCCTACCGATTTTTTTTTTCAAAAAGCAAAGTCGTCATTGAGGAGGCCAGTTTCTGTTCATGTAAAAAGTGAAGTCGTCCTCATACATGAAGAGTTCACTTTTGATTTTTTTTTCCTTTTTTTATAAGAAATTCCAAAGTTAATTTGCCTGATCGTAGTATTCTAGATAATAAGGACGAGAAAGATACATAAAAAACTGTTCCTATGATTTTACAATATGAATATGAAGATGAGTATGATGACTCTTTTGATGACTTGGGTTTAAGTGTAGTAGACTTAGATTAGAAGAAAATAAGACACTTGGTGACTAAATAAATGCAAAATCAGGGAAATTGTGGGCAACATATAGTGGAAACTCGGTAAAAGATGTCACTAATTCAAAATGGGGTTCCAAGAAAAAGCCACAGTACTATGAATGAAAAGTAAAGTCGTCATGTATGAGGACAACTTCACTTTTTACATGAATAAAAACTGGTCTATTCGATGACGACTTTGTTTCTTAAAAAAAAGTAAAAAGAGAAACCAGTAGGGTAGAGGATGACTTCACCTATAATGTCGTCCTCCACCCTGACGACTTACCCCTATTTTACAAAAGAAATTTCAACTGACCCATGTTTACAAATTTGAGTTAAAAAAGACCCTGAATACAAAAAAATACCTCATGTGGAAGATGGAAGAAAGCAAAGCAAAGTAGTAGATTTGGCAAAGAAGGGAGTTCTTTTAAGAAAGAACAATGCAAAATGATTGAGAAACTATAATACAAGTTAAAGATATGATTGTTGGAATTTTTGTATCACATTAATTATAACATTTATTACTTTGACCAATGGATCATGCGTCGACTTTAGCATCGAAACATCTTTAGTTGGTATCCTGATCGGTTGATGAACAAAAACACATGACAGACAACAAAACATGAGACTTGAAAGACTTAAAAATTGTTTAAATGGATGTTAAATCATGTACCCGAAACAAATAGAGAACACTTAAATATCAAAATACTTAAAATTCTTAAAAAATTGATTTGGTAATATTTTGTTAATGTACTAAAATTCATTTTAATTGAAAATTCAATTACCATATTCATCCAAAGAACTACATTTGAAACGTTAGATTCAGACAAGTCCAATGGTATCACGAACTTTAAGGTTGTGTTCCTTTGTGTGGATGAATTTGAGAGAGAATCTGAAAATGAATTTGTGTAGATTTGAGTGGATGGATATGTGTGTTTTTTTAGTGGATTTAGAGGATAAAATGAGTGGATTTGGAGATAAATTTTGTGAGAGTTAATGAGTGAATTTTGAGATAAATTTTGTGAAAGTTAGTGAGAGATTTGTTTGATATGATAGATAAAAAACATTGTAAGAATATATAGAATTTGAAAGTTACCAAAATACCCTTGATGAAAAAAGAGAATGATTTTGCAATTTGATGTTATAAAAATAATTAAAAATAAATAATAAGGATTTAAAAAAAAATATAAAATGATATAAAATGTTAAAATAAATAAATATAATTTTGTATGAACAGGACAAAATTTATGAAGAGGACAAAATTTATAAAGTTAAAATTAAAATTTGTACCTAATTTGTTGGTTAAAATGGAAAAGGCATTGGACAAACCATCACACATAACCATACAAGAAGAGAAAACAGTCAAAAAAATCACCACCCACACACAACACTGGTTACGTAACGGTGCCACACACACATCACCGTACCGGTTATGTAACCAGTGCGCAACATACACTACCCCATCTTCCTTCAGTCACACACCCACACCAACACTGATTCACTTCACTCACACCAGTGCATGTTGCTATTAAATAACACCACCACCACTGGTTCACTTCACCCACACCACTGCATGTTGCCATTAAATAACACCACCACCACTAGCAACAGTTGATGTGTTTGGTGAAAATAACCCAATTCCAGGGTTAATTTTGTAAAATTGATGATAATACTCTCAAATTGTGGCATAACAGCGAAGATGCAAGATGCAAACGACCCTGCAAATCCGTTCTTGCAAATAACACACATTCTCTCAAAAGAACCATCGCAAGTTCACAAGTCCATTCGTACAAATCAAGTCATCTATACAAAGGAACACTGCATAAAACTTATCACATTTAACAACAATTTTAAAATATTTATGTTACTTTTTTCAGCCAAACCTTAGTCTCCCATACTTTTCAAATTAAACCATTCTCAACTTGTCTAAATATTTTTTTTGGAATTTCTTCTTCAATCCAAGTCATTTTTTATCTTTTGTAAGTTGTAGTTTTTTGCATTCCTCTAATTTTAATCTTAAAACAAATTTTACATAGTTTATCTTTTTATATTTTAATTAATTATGTTATCTTCTTAATAATATCTATCTTACATTGATATATTAAGATTTAATTACACCAAATAAAATTAAAAGTAATATAAAGTTATTATTTTTTAAAACACCGAGACAAATCGCAAAACACGGTTCTCTTGCAGAATTGATTATCTTCAAAAAGCTTACTCCGAAACCCAGAAAATAACACAACGCAACGAATCCCTTTCCACAACAATCTACCAGTTATTGAAAATCGAAGGTTTTTATTCGGAACTCACTCACTGACTCGTTCGTTCGAATCAAAACAGTTCGAATACAATGGTTTGTGGAATCACTCGTTCATTCTTATTCACTTTTGTGTCTATCTGTTAATTCAATTGCTTCCAACTCACTCTGCTTTCGTTTTTGTGTTGATCTTTTGTCTTCAGTCGGTGACTCTGCACACAAACCTAGGTGACATCAAGTGCGAAATCTTCTGCGACGAGGTTCCCAAAACCTCCGAGGTTTATTTCTCCCCGTAATTTCAGTTATACTGTCCTTTATTTGTTTTCGAATTTGCGATTTGTTTTTGAGAAGAAAAGACCCAAAGTGGTTTGTTTTCGTTACCCTAATTGTCGAAACGACTGGCGTTTGTAACAGAGGACACAGCCTAGGCGCGTGCGTACTTGTTCTTTTAGGGCTATTTTTCATTTCCTTAGTATATGAATTTTAACTCAGTTTTTTGTTAGATACAATTTCTATGCTGATTGGAGAAGAACGCTAAGTGTGTGTGGATGGATGTTTTTTAAGTTTAATTAGGTGAAATTGGTTTTAATGTGATGTGCTTTATGTTTTAAATTGACTTCAAAATTACGCAAATTTGACATCGAGGTGCACAAAATTACTCTTATTCTATATTTTTTTTTCAAAATTTTGTTCTGAAAAAACAAAAAAGAAGACCCAAATTGGTTTTGGTACCCCGATTTTGGAAAGTAGTGACAATACTTAGAGCATGCTTTCTCTTTTTGTGAATTTTACTTCAAATATTTATTGTGCTGAATACTAGCTGTAATTTCAATTTTGATTCCAACACTAAAAGTACCGAATAAGCTGTTCTAAGTTTTAGGTGTTTACACCTAATAAACTGTTCTAGGATAGTTGGAATTATCTGTGACTGTGAGCAAGATCAGTCAGTTGTGCAATTTATTAGCGGGAGTTGTGTGGAATCATTCCAAAGTTTTAAATTGCTTTCTCGGTTGCATTTTCCTCGTGGTCCTTGATGCTTAAGGAAACTGCAGACAAATGCAGCTGATGTGGCAACTACAATCACATACCATTTTAAAAATCCTTGATTCATGCAGTCATGAATCCGGACTGTTAGGGTGTAAATAGGATGTTTGTATTTTAAACGTGTATTTCAAGTTATATTTATTGAAATAAAATATGAATAATCCAGTCATCATCTAATAGTTCTTGTTTACTGACTGACTGAATGTATGAATTCGTGTTTTAGCTTAATAATGATCGAACGCTATAACTAATGTCCTCTATCTGTGGTTTTACTATTGGTTTCTCTGTATTGAAGGGGGCTGCAACTAACGGTTGAATTCTTGTGTGTAAATGTGTTTTAATCCAGAACTTTTTAGCGCTGTGTGGAAGTGGTTACTATGACGGGACTATATTTCACCGCAACATTAAGGGTTTTATGATTCAAGGTGGAGATCCCACTGGAACTGGCAAAGGGGGAACCAGTATATGGGGCAAGAAATTTAATGACGAGATACGAGAATCACTGAAGGTGAGTTCAACCACGATGAATCCATGTCTTGAGTTTTTTTATTCTGTCAGGTAGCAATTCATTGATGTGTTGGAAGAGGTGGGAAATAAGATAAAATATGATTTCTTTTTCAGGTTTCTATTCATGTTTGATGTATTTTAACAGTAAAATGTCAGGAGATAGGATCAAATGTTTTGAAGTTCTGCTCAAAAGGGTTGAAATGTTTTTATGCTTGTGTTGGTTCTGAATGTCAATATTGGAATTTGAGCATGGAAAATGGCTCATGGTTTCCACAGGATGAATACCACTTTTGTTAGCATGTCTTAAAATTAAGACTACAACTGAGATATACTGTCGTCAGGATGATACAATTGAAGAAATTTGTGTGTAAAGTGGCTTTGTAGGTTTCTCAAAGCAATTTGTCTTATTTGAGAGTTATCCCTATAACTGAAAAAATAATTCACTAAGCTGCTTTATCCGAAACAGGAGTTATTTTCTTGCATCTTTTAACTGTGAATTTTTTCTTTTTTGTAAATTGTACTATATTTATATGTATCTTGATTGGCTTATTCTTCTGGTTGATGAAAGTCAATTTTATTATATTGCAATATAATCATCTTAAGGCTGTTATATATAAGTATCTCATCAAATGTTGTTAATTTATAATCTTGTTTATGATGTTAATTGTGAGCTGTGGTATGAGATCAGATAATGGCAGAATTTTCATTTTTTATTTGCCTTTATGAAGCAATAATTATATGCATTTTTTTCATCTGTGATAATAATTGTAGTTAACAAGTTGCCCTCGTTTATGGTTCAGCATAATGCAAGGGGAATATTGGCAATGGCTAACAGTGGTCCAAATACTAACGGAAGTCAGTTCTTCCTAACTTACGCAAAGCAGCCACATTTAAATGGGCTATACACCGTGTTTGGAAGAGTAATTCATGGATTTGAAGTTCTTGATCTCATGGAAAAGGTATCTCATTCTTCTGTCATTATTGTAATTGTTTTTTCTCTTTTAAACAAAAATTAGGTTGAAGCTTAAGCTGATTTCTGGTCTTGGCTTGGTTTGCAACTCAACCAATATCTGCATTTTTTTTTTGGTGTCATATTCATGCGACTTGTCTAGAGAATGTTGTGTACTTACAAACGAATAAATAATACTCTTCTTTTGTCGTGCAGACTCAAACTGGAGCAGGAGATCGACCACTTGCAGAGATAAGGCTCAATCGTGTAACAATACATGCTAATCCTCTTGCTGGTTAATTTTTATCTCAACAGTTTTTTCTTTTGTAAAATCTAAGTTTAGGACAGGGGAATTATTCTTAAGATTGATTTGAGTGTCTGTTCATGCTTACCCACTTCCAATTTAAAGAAGCATTTTTGAGAAAGTAGTAAAAATGTACACTGAATCCCGAGTTTGGTGCTATATTTAGCTTTGTATCATGATTCTTATATAGTGCTTAACTAACTACTAATATATTATCTATTTAACATTCAATTTGACTCTAAGATATGCATTTTTTTTTTGTCATAGAAAGCTTTTGTTTTTTACAAATGAGTTTTCCAAATCGTGAAATTATTTACCAGTGATGGCTTAAAGATATAAAATGTCTGGAGATGTTTTCAAAAATTAATTTGTATACGTGTAATTTTAAGGGTAAAAGTAGCTTTGTCCTATAAACCTTTTTTGCTACATGAATGAGGCTATTTGCATCTCCTCCTTCCATTCCATGGAATTGTGATGTTAAAATAGGTAAAACCTTTTGTAGACTTAAATTATTTAAAGGGACTATTCACTTGAATTTTAAAATAAATTTTAGTTTTTTATATTTAATAAAATAAACAAGACTTTAGGATTAAAATAGAAATGTTACATACACTAAATAATATATTAAAAAAATAAAGTGTTACAATAATTCATTCTTTTTTCAATTTCATAATCTTCAAATGTTCTAGATTTTAAGATTAGTTTCAAACAAATTAGGCTCAATTTTTCGATTAATTATAAAAAAAAATAAAAATTAACGGACTCGATCTCATAGAAGATTGAATTGAGCCACAGGAAATTTTGAATCATTTTGCATATATTCATTTTGGTATGGATTTTCCTGACCGAAAAAACACTCTTTCACCTTTCTTAGGATTTGTTTAAGTTATTCTTAAGAGTCTTTAAGAAAAGAAAGTTAAAATAAGTGTATATGTAAATTACAAAAAAGGTTAAATTTAATAAGAAAAATTATATAAATTAATTTATGCACGATTTAATTTTAGTTTATAATGATTTTTTTCTTTGTTAAATGTTTATGAAGAAGTTTATTTTTGTTTGGATGGTTGACATGATTGTTGTAACTTGGTCCAATCACACTTTCAGTGGCCTTAATTCTCTAGTTCTTGGTCTCATTTTGACGGCCATCTCCTACATGGTAATCCACATCCATTTTTGTGATTCATGTAAAAAATATTTTATACAATTTAAAATTTAATATATCACTTTCCAACACATGATCTATTATATATTTTTAAATTGCATAATTCACAAAATTCTAAATTTCTTAATTAATATATTTATAACTATTAAGAATCCAAAATATAATTTTGGATTATTAATTTGAAATATAATTTTGAAAAAAGTGATTCTAAATTATTTAATATGTAAATAACTATAAAAAAAATAATTACAAGCTTCCAGAAATAACAAATCCAAAACTTATTCTTGGATGCAAAATTTTGGAATCTATTGACAAACATATAATTTAGAAGATATTCAGTATAATTTTAAAAGAGTAATTTTTTTCATTTAAATAATAAACATTTATTTTAGTAAATGTATCATTGATATGAGATAAGAGATGAGAAAATTGGTTCTAAGGTAAGTATTTATCAAAGTTCTAGATTGATTAAAATTCTACATTGATTAATATGAAGAAGTAAAAATAAGAAACTCCAATTAAAGAAAACAATTGATTTAAATATTGTTACAACAATTCAATAAGACTGTTGGATACGTGAAGACTTGTAATTATGTGTCATGATATGTTTGCAATTTTTCCTATAAAAATTACATGAAAATATTTGTCTATTTTGATCACAAATTTTTTGTTTTTGTTTGAAAGTATTATTGGATGTGAAGATTAACGTATCGAACCATAATAAATGTTCTATGCACTTTTATTTAAATTTATGTAATTGGATGACAGCTAAATCTCTTCCCATCCTTATTAAGCTTCTAAGGTACACAAAACTTTTCCTCAGACTTTTTCCATTTTGCAAGAAAAATTCTTCTCATCAAAAATTTTTCAAACTTGTTTAGAAAATTGTAAAAGTGTGGATTTGTTGAGTAACTTGTTAGGATAATCATTGTTTGTGAGAAATCTTTTCCCTCTTGCTTCTGCTTATCTTAATCCGTTATCTTTCTTGTCTACCCACAATCTTTACCTCTTTTCAACAACATTTATTTATGTTATAACTTGTTCGTTCTTGTTATGGTCATACAAAAATGGATCTTTAACCTCTATTTCTTCTTTTTGTATATTTAAGTTGAGCACAAAAAAAATGAAAGCTTCAATTTTTTTTTTCCTTAAAATTAAAATTTGTCATGTTGTAAATTTTGACATATTTTTAGTCATCAAATTTTAACGACAAATTTGTGATGTTTTAAATTAATTTTCATTTAATTAATGATCGATTATAATTTTTTATTTATAAGGGTAACTATTTTAATAATCAATAATTTTTTATTTTATAAAGTGGTATATAAATTTGTTTCTATAATAACTAACAATTTTTTATCATTAAAATTTATTATTATTTAAGAATTTTACCGTAGTAAATATAATTATTGTATTGATTTTTTAGACTTATTCAAGAGTATTTCAGACTAAAATTTGAGTTGAAATATGTCAAAATCACAATGAAAACAACTCAAAGTTCATCTTTAAATACATTTGATATGGCAACAAAAGTTAACACAGTTGAATTAGAGAAGTACGTCTATTTATTTTTAAAATTTAAAAACTATAATATATCTTACATTAAAATTTATAGACTAAAAATATATTTAACCCTTTCTTTGATTTATACTTAAAAATATCAAATTTAAATTCAATAAGTTGTTTAAATTTAATTATTTATGAAGTGTTTAATAATACGAAACACAGTAGCATAAGATCAATAAAGTAATACATTAATAATTGTTTTCCAGTGGTGCATGAGATTCCAATGGCAGCCTCTGCTTTCATGCAGGGCTATAATTGCACTTGTTTAAATATTCTCATCATCATCTTTCTTTCTTCAGATGGAAGCAGATCAAAATATTCATTTTTCAATAATATCAAATTTCTACACATACTTTCACTTCAATATTATAATTTTCTGTGTCTTTTATTTTTCTTGATAAAAATATTACATGAATTTTCATTTCACATCCACAACAGAATCATATTTTTAATATAACAATTTCATGTTCAACTAACAAATTGAAAAACTTTTCTCATAAGTAACTTGAGATTGTTTGCATCACATTCTAAATCGAGTTTTTCATTTCATAGAAACAGTTCCTTTACCGAGAAGAATATTATAAAAAATATTGACTTAATATAGTTTTGAATTTTGATTTGGACCTATAATATTTATTTTAGTCTTCTCATCTTTAATATATTTTTTTAATTCTCCAACAGCGTTCTTAATAGTGTTTGAAGAATGAAATAAAGTGTTCAAGATAATGGTTTCGAGACAAAAAATAGAATACAGATTTTATAGAAAATAGTTTTATTTATTAAAGACTAAAAAGTTCAATATTTTTAAAAAGGTTTTTACTTTATTTCATTTCCATCAATTTTGTATTTTTATTCGATTCTAAATTTAAAAAATAAATATATATAATTCTTCTAATATAGATATAATTCACATAATCTAGTTATATTAAAACCTTTTTATTTATCAAATAGTATTTTAAGTGTTTGAACTGTGTATACTAATCGACAGGTTTGAATTTAAATGTTAACTTAACAGTTCGTTTAACATATAAAACATTTAACAACGTTAAATTAAAAAATTATTTCCATTCAAAATATATACACATTTTAATTTCATATATATATATATATATATATATATATATATATATATATATATATCATATATAACCCATAGTTTTATCATCTTTTCTCCCTGGTGGCAAAAGAGAGTGTAAAAAGTTAAGATTTTTTTTTTTTTTCCATATCCTAGATTGTTGTTGTAGGAAGGGGTCCACAAAGAGTTTCAGTGAGAGTTCCATTTCCCAAACAGATACTGTGGGAACAGAGTGTTGAATAGAAAATAAAATAAAATATGATGATGATGATGATGATGGTGATGTTAATAGAGAAAGAAAGTTAAGTGATGATGATGAGAAGGAGAAGGAAGACAATGAATGACAGTGGATAATTGAGTGGCAAAGAGAGAAGAAAGATGATAAATGAAAATGTTGAGATGGACGACAACATTCATCTTCATTCATTTTCTATATGGATGGTAACCAGGTGGGATGAGTTTAATTAATTTATTTTTATATCTAATTTTAAATTTAACTAGTATTAAATATTTGTTTTATTTATGTCTTTATCGAATAATAGATATATATTTATATTTATATTTATTTTTTTATTATTTCAATACCAATTAGTTTATTTTTATAAAAGAATATAAAATTATGGTAAAAAAATATAATATTATCAAATATTTAATATTAAATGGAGGTTTATTTCTTTAATAACAAATATTTAAAAAGATATTATAATTATCTATATTTTAAATTAAAATGTCAGATAAAATTTAATGAAAATCAAAACATTTATTAGATTTGTAAACATTAATGAAAACTAATTGATAAAATTTAAAAATATTTTTAAAAAGATAGAAAAGGAAAAGAAATATTTATATTAAAAAATATTTTAAATATCTGTTTACTTATTTTTTAAATTCTAATAAAATATCTTTTTTTTATATTGATTACTTAATCAAAATCACACAGGAATAAGAGATTAAACTAATAATAATAAAATTTTAACATAGATATTTCATCTTTTGAACATCAATATATGTTGGATGGTAATAGAAAATATTCATGGCAATTGAATTAAATTAATATATTGTAGTAAATAAAATTTATTTATAAAATTATAGTGATAAAATTACATGTATGATAATGGGTTAGAAAATAAAAATAATTATATAAAAAAAAAGAAGATAGTATTTTACATGATAAAAATAAACAATAAATAAAAATATTAAAAAAATATCAAATGTGTGTGTTAGAAACAATTTAAAAGACCATTGAATGAAACCACACAAATAAAAACAAGTTTATAATTAAAGGTATGATAAGATGAAAAATAACATATAAATCTTTTCAAATATCAACCTAGTTGATGGTTGAGAGGTACGAAAATTGTTTTAGCGATACAAAAGAGTTCTTCAAATGAAACAAAAACATGTCAAAAGAAAATATACAATAAGTAAAAATATTAAAAAAGAGTAGAAATATTCAAATGTGAGACAAAAAATATTCAATTAACATTAGGGATGTCCAAAATATCCATACTCACGGATATTCGTGGATAAAACCCGCAACGGGTAAGAAATAAATATTGTAAATGGATACCCACGAGTAACGGGTACAAGTGTTTTTTATACACGCATATTAACACAACGAGTATGAGTATTATAGTATCCGTACCCGTGAATATCCATACCCGTGGATGCCCGTATCCGCTATAATCTAATTTAAATTAAAAAACCATGATTAAACCTTTAACACATTGATTTTGTAACAAGCCAATCAATTGTGAGAAATAAAAAAATAGAAAGTGTGTAGTATCTTTGTCCCATATGTGGATCAACGGAGAAATCTGCTAATCATTTGTTCTTTAGTTGTAAGATAGCAAGACTGGTATGAAATATGTGTAATAATTAGGTTGGGACAAGTATTGTTATTCATAACTAAGCCTACAGGAACTTCCAACATTTCTGCCTAATGGAAATTAATGAAAAAGGAAACAGAGTATGGAGGTGTTTGTGGGTAGCTATGATGCATTGATACAATACGTGTATCGGATACAACACATATCCGATATGTCGATACGTTTATTTTGAAAATAATAGGATATGATAAGTAATAGATACATGATATATGAATATTGAAAAGTGTATAATAATTTTTAAAAACATAATAAATATATGATTGTTATTCTATGAATCCAAATTAAAACCTTGGTAGCTAATGTTAGTGACCAATTTATAATAGAAACTATTTTAGTTACCAATTTAGAGATCAATTATAACTTTTTAAACTATTTTAGTTGCTAATAATGTTTAGTTTATAAATTGGTACATAAATTGCTTACTATAGTGACTAATTATTTTTTGTCACTAAAATTGATAATTATTCAAAGATTTTTGTCTAGTCTACTACAACTTCATAAACTAGATACTTCATTAATAAGTATTGATAAAATATCCTAAAATATCGGACACAGATATATGACCAAAATTGAAGTATCGATGCATCATAGGTGGGTAGCAATCATCTCGACTATATGGAACCACATGAACAATGTTATCTTCAAGAATAGAAGAGTGGATGCATAAGAGATTTTCTACATGACATAGTTAAACGTTTGAGTATGGGTTAAATACAAATATATAAAGGCAAATTTCACATACTCTGACTTATGCTTAAACCCATCTATATGTGTAAAATCCATAACTTAATAGATAAGTAAAAAGGGTATTAATAGTAATGGAACATATGGGTGCAAAGTAGCTTGAATGATAATTGGATACCAAGAAAAAATAGACAGGTCACTTATGGGGACATTTGCTAATAGTAGGATATTGGGTTGCTAGAAATGGGGACAGTAACAATGCTTTTAGGGTTGTTGGAAATTTTAACAAGTAAAATAAGGCCTAAATGGGGCTTACCTGATGTCATTTTATTAAGGTTGAATACAATATCTCATGTTTAGAAGTATTTATTGGATTTAATATCATATAGTGTTTGCTTAACAAGAATGCAAGCCTCCGTTTCGACTTTAGTTATTTACTTTTGCAGGGAAAAAATGAATTGGTTAAGGTGGCTTGGATTCTTTCGCAACATCTTTGTTCTCTTGGTTAAGAAAGATTGTTGCAGATGTTTATGTCCTTTATAGTAGCTCAAAAGTTGTGTACGATAGTAGCTAAGATCTCAATTGGAAGTTGTGGAGTAGTACCAGTTCAAATGATGTTTGCCTTTTTGAAGTGCAAAGCCATAGAGTGTGCAATTTCTACACCTCTTAAGCTAGCCAAATGTTCAGTACCTCTTAAGTTGAACAATTTTTCAGGGGACATACAAGACGACCAAACAATGCCAATCATCAACAAATTCACGACTGCATTCAAAGTTAAAATTGCACTATTATAAGGAGGGAACTATCCACTTTAGAAACTATTACATTGATAGACTTTGATAGGAAGTTTGTGTTTTATTTGCAATATCCCTGTTTAGAACTTCTTTTTATATATAGGTTGAGATACTTTGTCTCGTGTACATTTATATATTCATTGTTTGTCAATAAAAAAAAAAAAAACTCCAAACTTTAAAACAGTATGAAAATAAGGAGTGGATGTGTCTAAGAGAGATAGATGGTTCTAGTAAAATATATGCTTTTGGACCAAACTATATACAAAAAGAATTAAACGTGCTCTTTAGTTTGCCCAAAAGAAAAAAAAATGTGAATGACTAGTCTTGGTCCCGAGGGTAGTCTTATTCCCCATGGAGATAATAATAGCTAGTGTTTGGATTTTTGTAGGTATACACAATTCAAAAAATTTTATATTTTTTTTGAAAAAAAAAAATATTGTACTAATAAATTAACTAATTTTTAACTTTTATTAATAGAAAACACTATAAGTAGTTTAATATTTTATTTCCATATATTTATTTAGTTTTTCTTTTCGTATTAAGTATAGTTTGTATGTGTTTAATAAAGTGTAATTTTTTATTATGAATTTGGTAGTCCCCATGCTCTGTATTCATTTTATTTTAATAGAATTTCATGTAATGACAAATTATAATAAATTTTTGGGTGCAAGCAAGATTGATGTCACGATTTGTATTAATATCTAACATGAAATTATTAGAAATATCGTTTTGGTCCAACTAATTATACATGAAAACAATCCAAACAAAAATGTGTCTCAATTTTGAGAAAAAGAGATATAGATGAATATTATGGGAAAAAGAAGAAGAAGAAAATAGAGTAGAAATAAAAGGTTGTTGAAAATATGAGGGGATTTTGATATCATAGTTGACTATGAACATGTTGATATCTGGTGGTAGTGCTTGGTAGTATTCTGGCTGTAGTAATACAACAAATAATGAGTGAAAGATAGTGAGTGGTCCTTCTCCTCATCGAATGCCCTAACCTTCCATCTTCAAAACCACATCATCACGCCTTCATTTTTCTCCATATATTATACATTTTATCTCTAACCATAAACTTTAATGATATTTTAAACTTCTATTGTAAAATTGAATAACCATGATTAGTATATTGCTTCCTTTGCCCTAGCATGGCAATTCCCTTTCCTAACTACATTCTCCACATTACTTTGGGTGTGTTTGGTTCAGTGTTAGAAAATTGATTCCAGCTAAATCAATTCTCCAACGTAAAAATAAGAATTAGTTGTTTCTCATTTAACGTGAATTTTTTAATCTTGATTTTAAAAACTAAACACGTACTGATTTCGCATTAGAAAATCAATTCTACATCAATTTGATGCAGAATCAAACACGCACTTTGCATCTTTAGCTAAATTACTTTACTGTATTTACACAACAAATCAATTCATGATTTTTCACCATCATACTTTGTGATCAATTTTCGGAAACACATTAAAAATTTTGAGATATTTATTATGTTGTATTATTTCGCTGTTGTTAATATATGATAGATTAAGCTTCATGCTATTACACTTAATTTGATACCTTGATATTTTTTCTGATATTTAGTATGCTTGTATGATAGGTTTTGATGAGGAATTTTGAAGAATAATATCGTCATTTCTTTTAGCTTTGTAAATAAGATCTCTATATGAATTAGGATACTCCAAATATTCTTATTTTATATATTATTTTTTAATAAAAAAATACAAATTAAAAAATTCATTTTTTTATTGAAATTTATCTATATATCACTACAAGAATGTTGACGTATGACGTTGGCGAAAATAGATATCAAAAATCAAAACCACGCTAAGAATAAGATGACATTCGTCTAGCAACAACCATCTATAACTAAAGAGGATTTCCTCTTTTGTTTCCACGTCTCATAATTTTAATTTTACCCTTTATAATCATTTGTCAAATTTTTAAAAATTAACAATTACTTCTACATGTTTTTTATAAAATTGTCTGTTTTCTCTCATTTTTTTCCTATTCATGAATAGTTATTTCCTATTCTTTACTTCATTCATCTCACTTTATTTTCAATAAATATAAATTAATCTTGTATATTAACTGAATAATATTACAATATTATCATCTACTACTATAATATCATATATATTTAAAAAAATACGTACACACATACACTATTACACATGTGTTTACACTAATATGGATAATATCAATACTATAAGAAACCTTTTTAAGTCGACCAAATGGGATAAATAATTGCAATAATATATATATATATATATATATATATATATATATATATATATATATATATATATATATTCTAATTTTTTTCTCACTGGTTGAAGGAAAGTTGAGCAGGAGTGGGTATACTAAAATTGGAGCAGTGTATATAGGTTCCACTATACATATAACATGATGATATGAACAAAAACAAGAGAGGGAGTGGCTGAAATGGTGGCCATAATGATGGAGAAGAAGATGAAGGGAAATTGGAGATTGATTTTCTAAATAAATGAGTATGGCTTTGGTACTCAATTACTTCAAGAAAAGGGACAACAAAATGGACCTAACCATATTCCCTACTATCCCTTTCATCTTCATTACAGGTATCCCTCTCTTCCTATACTGCACTCATTTTTTTTAAAGATAAATACAAGAAAGTAGGTTATGGAGAATTTTATATTCTTCAACAGTATTTTTAATCAGTCTATTTTGTAATTATTTAAAACATCATAGTTGAATTGATTTTTAAGTGTTAATCATTAAGCACATACTGCTACACTTTATTTTACTATTTATTGAAAATTATAGAACTAATAAATCAAGAAGAATAGTTATTAAAAAATGTGCACAGTTTTTAGGATTTATAGTTCTTCTATTAGTATTTTTAAGTGTTTTTGTTTTTAATTTTTTTTTTATTTATATTTAATTGGTATTCTCAAAATATTAAATAAGATTAACTTTACTTCATTATTTATACTTTACCTTTATTTAATTTTTATTTATTTTGTATACGTACATACATATGTATGTAATGTAAAAAAAAAATACACTACAATGAAATATCTCATTAATAACTAATTTTAGTGACAAAAAATTGTTAGTCACTATAGTGATCAATTTAGATACCAATATATATAAAAAAAACTATTGGCTACATAAATAATCATTATTGTGAATAAAAAAATTATAATTGGTTGCTAAATTGATCACTAATTAATTATAGACTAATTTAGAAATCAATTCCTTTTTTATTTATAATAGCGACTATTTTAGTAACCAATATTTGTTGTAAATTAATATCTAAATTAGTCACTACAGTGACTAACAATTTTGGTGACTAAAATTGGTTACTAATGAAGTATTTTCTTGTAGTATTTTCTCCTAATTATTAGCAGGAAGATCAAACTTACGACTTTTTCCTTCCCTTCCATCTAATCACTAAACGACATTATTACTCATAGTCCATTTTTTATAAAAGTCATAAGTTAAAGTCTATCATAACAGTTTATGGTTTGTTAGGTCTATTGTTCCACTTACTATCGATATGTTATCAGACCACTCATTAATGTGTAGTCTTACGTTCGAGATGTACATGCTTCGATTTGAGGAGTGTGTGCTGGAAGTTCCACATTGTTAGAGATATGACCAATTTACATTATATAAGTGGATTGAAACCTCTCCTTACTAATCAGTTTTGTAAGATTGAGTTAGGTTTAAAGTCCACTTCTTAACACTATAGTAATACACATGGTTAATCTTTTATTAACCAGAATTTATTGAAAACTAAAAAAAATCTTAATTCTTAATTGGTTTAAAATCTTATTCTCATGTTTGAAGATGAACTAGGTGGGACCTAGACCATATTAAATTTAATTGGCTATTAGTCTATGACATAACGATATAGTGTAAAATGGGATATATAATTGGAAGCAGTTTCAAACTTCAACATTTAATTAATATTGATTACGTCTCTAATAAGGTTGCTAAAAAGCAAAGTTAATATGTGTGCTAATCTTGTCAGTACTACATATAGATAAGACACTTTGAATTACTTTTCAAATCATGCAATCATTAATCTTAATGACGGTGTTTTGGATTTCATTAGTGCAACTAAGAGAAACCTAAAAAACCTGCTTTTTAAACTAAACGTTTATCTTATTAAGTACGTGTTAGGGCACCAAATCACAACGTTTAGATTCATAACAGAAGAATGATGTAAGTGGATTGAATTGAAGGAAAATATAATTTTGATTGTTCGTAAGAAATTCACTATAGTCAAAACTTCACGTCTCAGAGAATAAAATTTCTTTAATTAATATATGATTATTTTGAGATTTTTTCACTTAAATATCATACATGGACCTAAATATTATTTCAAAATATATGTATAAATTATTTTATTTATTTATAATAAAGATTATTCTAAATATCAATAATTTTTAATCTATAAATTAATTATTATAATAATTAATTATTTTTCGTCTCCAAAATTAGTTACAAATTAAAGCTTTTCTTACAGTAAAAAAAATAAAGACACGTCTATATTATTTTAATCGAAAGATATAATTAAAATTATCCATATAATTTAAATTGAAAAACTGGACAATAAAAAAAAAAACTGAACTAGCATTTTCTTAATAAGATTTGTTATATGGGATCATTATAAGAATCAAATCAAACTAATTAAATTGGTTCAGATATTTAATTTAGTGTGTGTTTGGTTCTACATCAATTTGATGTAGAATTGAATAAAGTTGATTTTCTAACACAGAATTAGTACATGTTTGATTTTCAAAATCAATTAAAGAATAAAAAATTCATGTTGAATGAGAAACAACTAATCAAACACACCCTTAATTAATTATTGAATTTAACCTTAACCAAACTAAACCAATCAAATCCAATATCATTTGATTTAAATTAATCAAAATAAACAAAAAAATTAATTGCTGGCATATGAATCCAAACTTATTCCTATTTTGTAGCCACAGTATATATATATTTTGAAGGTTTATTATATGAGAAAGAAAAAGCATTGATTAATGAATATTGTTGAGTGTGTGTGTGTGTGGCAGTGGGTGAAAACAGTAGGCATGCAGAGAGCACAGTGATGGTGCAGTGCAGGCATAGGTATACCTTCACACTATAATCAACCATGCAATGCAATGGCCCATTCATTCATTCATTCATTCTATATCAACAGAAGTAAATGCAGGTTGGCACGTTGAATATTATGTCAAAATTGTCTTCTACAATAATTATCATACCAATTTCATAACACCCCACGTGATTTTATGTCTATTTCCTCTTTCAACTTTTTAAATCCTTCAACATAAATCTTTAAATTCAAAGGGAAACTTCTGAAGTTCCACTCAGCAAAAAAAAAAAAAGTACTGTAGGTTAACTTTTTCACTTTAGTGTGCTATCACCAAAATCCAGCTCACTCAAATTTCTTCAAATTTTTATTTTAATTCTTTTATTTTGTGTTATGTGTTCCGATACCGGTTCAATAAGAGTGGCGTTTACCAATTATTTAAATATTTAATTTTTTAAGTAAGGTTAAATATAAGTTCTTAAATTTAGATTAAAAGCTAAAACTTGTCTCTATCTTGAACTTTGATACTTTTTGACTCTTAAACTTTAAAAATGAATGATTACGATATTTTTAACTTAATTACGTCAAACATTTTTGACGTGTTAGATTGTACTTTAGGTTGTGTTTGAACTGTTTATAACATTTGACACGTTCCAACTCAAATGACAATCCGAAACATTTTAGATGTAAGAAAAAAATTAATGTTATTAGGTTAAAATAGTTATTCATTCATTTTTAAAGTTTAGATACCAAAATATATCAAAATTTTGGATAAAAACACATTTCAATTTCGCGTCCAAATTTAGAAACAGAAATCATATTTAACTATTCTAAATATGAGGAATCTAAATATAAATTGAAAGGATTACGTCAACTATAAATTAATTAAAGATATGAAGCAATATATAAGAAATAAAACTTATTATCCTAATTTTTTATATTAAAAGTGATATCATGATTTTTAAACATTTTAATTATTTTTATATCATGATTTATACTTGTTAGCTTACTTTAGATGACAATACCAAAGTTTTTTTAAGTGTCTACAAACAATAAGATGATCACAATTGTGATGACATTGACATTATTTATGAATATAGTATATATAAAAGGAAGTTGGGTGGAGGAGTGTAGTAGTTTGTTTTTGTGTCCACTCCTCATATCTCATCTCTACGTTACCCACTACCCAAGTTTGAGTTTGATAGACTAACTAGGCAATCAAAGGAGCCAAGAAATTAAAGAACAAAGAGAAACAACAAATTTTCTTCAATTTTCTCATCTATTGCTGCCCTTTGTAATCATCACTTCTTCTATCATCATTGCTCTTCTCTCTCATCCCCACAAAACCACACCTTTGTCTTCTTTTTTTCTCATCTTCAATTCAATTCAACTTTCTCTTTGTACCTATATATAAACCCCTTCAACCCCAATGGTTGCGCTTCACTTTCACATAATCTTTTCATTTCATCAACAAAAGATATGTGCTCTTTCTCTTCACAACAACCACCATATCTTCCCCTTCTTTTTGCCCTTCACCCACCCTGCTCTTCCAAGACACACCACCACCACCACCGTCACAACCTTCGCTTCAGCCTCCAAAAAAGGTAATCATTTGTTTCAGTCATGTCTTTATGTTAAGAAGTGGACTTAAACCTAACTCAATCCTTTAAAATTGACTTGTAAGGTGAGGTTTGCACCCAACTCATATACTATGAATTTGTTTTATCACTGATCAATGTGCGACTTTCAACGTCAACATTTCTCCTTGCATGCTTTCTCTTCTCTCACTTTAAAGTTTCACATCACAACTTGTATCATCTCGTTCTTGTTACATGCATATTATTAAATGATTAAACTATATATATTGTGATATTGTTTTGATGATATATATATATATATATAATGATACAGAAGGAGAGCACAAGTGCAAGAAGCAAGGAGAAGGAAAAAGATGGTTTTGAAGAGAGAAATGAAGATGAGAAACTTGAAGTTGTACATGGAGAACAAAAGCATCATTGAGGAGAATGAGAAGTTGAGGAAGAAGGCACTGCTTCTTCACAAAGAGAATCAAACTCTCTTATTTCAGCTTCAGGAGAAGTTTCCCAACAAAGTAACATCAAAACCAAATAATAGCTAATACACTTTTAGATTTCACTAATCCTTCTTTATGTGTGTGTCTTTCTTTTACCTCAGTTCCTTCTTTCTATCAGTTTAGTCAATTAATTTCTTGCAAGAGTTTAATTGTAAACCTTTACAAGGAATTTAGTTATATTAGCAATGTGAATCCCTCTAAGTTTTCCTAATCTTATGTTCATATAATTAATCATGCATGTATTTTCTTTTAAATTTATCTTGGGTAAAAATTAATGGCATGATGTTTTGTATGATCAATCAATCACATTTTGAAAGTTATATTCAAACTTAGCGTGGAAAAATAGTTGCTCATATTTAATATTATTATTTCGTCGGCTAAATTTTTTTCAATTACATATAAAATACAAATAGATATGGTTTTATAAGATATAATAATACTTAATATTTTGCTAACACACGTCTCTATTATAGTTTTCCCTTAAATTTTCTCCATTTTTTTACTGTATAACAGCAAGTTGGAGAAAAGGAAGTCAAAAATTTCAGCATCAACCACATTGCTCAACTCAAATTACCGAGCATGTATTTCAACGTTTTAGAAAACTGGAAGATTAGGTCAAAATCATATTCATAGTTTAATTTAATAAAACACCTCAACTCTTATATTTATCAATCATAAAATTACTGATAATTTTTTTTTAATTAAATATTTTTGAAATCTTACTCTTAATACCTGGGTTGATGAATGCATCAATTATTATTTTTAAAGTAGTTAATACAAAAACGTTTACTTCAGTATTAAAACACTCCTTTCAAGAATAGATAATGTAATCGAATAATAATTTATAGTGGTGTATGCCTTTGTTTTGTAGTTCTTATAATATCTTTACTTTTAAAAATAAATCAATAGTTTCGTCATTATAATACTCATTAAAATGTAAAGCCATTTGTAATATTAATATAATATTCTTTTATTTTCAACACATCATCATCATCCAAAGTTTTAAATATTTGATATTAAAAAAAAAGTGGATGCAGTTTCATATTTTGAAATTTGTTTAAAATGATTTTCAACATATATATACTCACACGGAGAGGAAGATAGACACATAGTCAACACAAAAGGAATCTTCAATCAAATGTGTTTCCATTAACATCTTTATCAAAATCTCTTTTTCATAGATCCTACATTTATTCATAAAATTTAAGTTATATAAAAATGAAATTATGTAATTAATAGTTAGTTAATTAAACAAATAAACAGTAACATTACACTTGAATGATGGATACTAATACGGTATACCTATATATACACATATTATAATTATGTTACATTAAGAAATATTTCATCACAATTAATAATAAACATTTAAAAGTATGAAAAAAAAAACTAAAACCATTGTTCATTGGACTTATGCCTAAAATCTGGCATAGATTAAAACATGTTTATAATTAGAATGAGAAAAAAAAAGAGAAAACAAAAATAAAAAAATCAGTGGTATATATATATATATATATATATATATATATATATATATATATATATATATATATATATATATATATCGGGTGCTCCAAGCATGTACGAAAAAAAAAATGTAAGATGAACTGCGTATTTTAGTTTGATGAGATAGGTCAATGACGGATGAGATAGGTTGACCTACATAATTTGCAATGAAAATTTTATATTTTACTTCTAAGTTAAATAAAACTCTTTTATTTTTTGTTGTTATTCCTTCGTTTCGTTTTTGAATTTGAAATTGCATTTAGCATCGATTATTTATTATAATTTGTTTAACTTAGACAATAATTTATTTAATTAAAAGTTTAACTTTTACATATTTATTTTATGTGGATCTTAATTTTATGTTTACTTAATTTATTTTAATTTTATTATTAATTATAAATCAATGAGATATAACATAACTTTAAAATAAGATTAATTTTTATAATATTTATATAACTTTTTCTTATAATTTTTGTTTATGCAGATTGACTTGTAGTCCTGACCAATAATTATGTGGAATAGGACAACAAAATTAATATACAATTCTTGCACGGTAAAGGTTAACTCAGATAATGACAAGTGGTTACATCACATTCTAACACGTGATCACTTAAAAAATAACATGTGTCCAATATTTTAAAACTCTTACATTTCCCTCCAAGGCTACCTCATATCTTTTATTGGAAACCCTAGTTGTCATCAACATTTTTCCAAACATTGTCTCTCTCTGATTCGAACCACAATCATGTCTTCCTCTTTTATTCATAAACCTTAGACATCTTAAAAAATCTTGTCATTCTTACTCTCTTCCTCTCAACATTGGTCTCTCGCTTTCGCTCTCTACCTCTTTCCATGGATATCTCGATTTGTAGAGGTAGGTTTATTTATTTTTTTTTCTCATTTCTTCATTTTGTTCATTTTGTTCATTTTTTTATTTATTTTGTTTATCGTTGAAATGATTTATGTTTCTCTCCTTCTTTTTTCTTGTGTTTTTTGATTTTTTTTATCATTCACACACACAAGTGCCAACTCTCACATTTCTCTTACTCTTGTGCACAACCTCCAACTAAAGTGCAACAACGCCAAATTTGTAGGAGCAAATTTTATAACCCGTTTCACTCCATCTTGCCGTTTTAGTGCTTGTTTGGGTTAAAACTTTCATTCTCTCCAATTCCATTTCACATTTAGGTTGATTTTTCTCATCTCTCTCTGTTTTAGCTTTACCCTAACCTGTATGATCCTGGTCTTGTAAAATTCACTAAAAATAACTACAAAATGATTTTTCACTCAGTTTTTTGTGATAATTTCTATTATGTTATGTTCAATTGTAAGTTGTTCACATATAACATATTAGTCATAGATTTAAAGTTGTCAAGATTTGGTGATTAAAAACTTCAAATAAATACAACTTTTGCTACGAACCTTCTTAGATGAAGAAGTTCCAAAAATAAAAGTCGAGACACTTCCATAATTTTTTTCTTGTACTTTCACATTCTTAAAATTTTCAATTTTAATTTTTGGAATTTACAATTTGGATATGTCAATGTTCAGTCTAGAAAGTAAAAATTACATTTCGAATTATAGATTCTAAAATATAAAGGGGTTTTAGATGCACAACTTGAAATACAAATTTAGTCTTTGAATTGTGTGTTCCATAATAAAAAAAAACATTTTGAATTTTATATTTCGAAATATTTTTGGAATGAAGATAAAAAATGAGGAAAAGGCGTGAGGAGGAAGAAAAAAGTTATGAGTGGGGATTGTCCAAGTATGATTTTCGTCATGTTATAAGTATACTAATACCGAAACATTAGCATCATTTGTTCCGAAAAAAAAAAGAAAGTTTCAAGTAATTAATCTTCCATAGTTTTCAACACATTCATGATTTATACATACACCATCTCATTCAACATCAAACATACAATACTGTCACATTAACATATCAGCTTAAATGTAGCTGACACCTTTTAATTTTAGGGACATTTTTATCAAGTTTTTGATTTTAGAAACCAACTTGCAAGTACAATATATTTTCAGGAATAAATTATTCATTGCTTTATGAAATGAAATATTAAGTGAAAATTTGAAGCATGTGGTGTCGTGGTGTAGTTGGTTATCACGTCAGTCTAACACACTGAAGGTCTCCGGTTCAAGTCCGGGCGACGCCAACTTTGGTTTTATTTTTCTTTTTCTTAATTTCTACATAAAACTATGACAGTAAAACTGTGTTTGAAGACATTCCTTGTATTACCTACGGTTTACTCTATTTTTCCAAACTTCTCTTTAGGAAAAACAACTTGATCATTGTGTAAGTAATATGTAATTTTCCTACGTTCAAAATTTATTTCAGAATAATACATTCTTCAATTTCATTTTTCACTTTAATCCATAATAAAGTTCATGAAGTTGGTTTTTACTTTATTTTTATTATAATATTCCATAATGACCAATAAATTCTTATATTTTATTAAATCATATTTGGGTTCATCATAATATTTCAAATGAATCGCATAATAAAATTAATTCGTCAATTAATTTCAACATTCTCCTACTTGACTCATGACGTTATAACATATGTGATTTTAATACATAAACATAATGTGTATTAAAGGACTTCATATAAATTGGTTCCATCATTATTCAAAATTAAAAGTACAAAATAACAAGAATCATGACACTTGCACATCATTTAATCGACACGTTACTTTCCATGTAATATTGTATCATCCATTTCTCCTTAATATGACTTTGACTTTTCAATGAGAACTCCATCCATGATGGATTCAAACATAATGTCTTTTTCAATAATAATAACATAATTTGTTTTCTTCCTCATAATTTGTAAGCATATACATATAAAACACAAATTTTAGGAACTTATACATTAAAGAGTTCCAAGTATCCCATAAACTTTAATAATATTAACATTCGTTAATAGACATAATACTTATATTTTTTACATGATTAACAAACAATTTTGGACAATAACCCTGTTGCCAAAAAGATCACCAATCATGAGATCAATGGGTTATAATAATAGATAATATACACGGCCACACCTTGTTACCTTTGATATTTTGTCCTAGACGATGAAACTATCTAAAATGAATTTTTGCACTGTTATAGTATACAAATAATCTTCCTACCCAACACTCACATATTCCATATCTTTATTGTCGTAAATGGTGGATTTTCAAGAAATATTTTATAGAGATCATGATTGATGTATAATAATTTGAAAGTACTAGATATATAAAATACATTAATATTAAAATAATTTATTTTATTAATTAATATATATATATATATATATATATATATATATATATATATATATATTTGGGTGGGTCATAGTTCCCTAAAGACATATCCCATACAATTAAAAAATAAATGGCTAATGATTCCTATAATTGTTAAGAATATAAGTGTGAGTTTAAATCTCACATTAGTTAGAAATAAAAAAGTAAAGCACTATATAAGATAAAGATTCATAAACTCATTGTCTTAAAATTTTGAATTGAGAATGATGTCAATGTCTTATGTAGTTGGGCTCAGGTCTCATTGATGTTGTATTCCTCAATAAATTTCCTACTATGTAAACTTAACAAATGGTATCAATGAAGGGATACTCTGTCATCGGACCTAACAATAATGATGCCACACACGCCCCATGTTCTACCAGTAACATTTATTTCCCTTCTCACACACTAAAGAATTAAGAGTGACGAGCAGCCACCTCTCATGCCCAACAACAACCACCACCCAAACTCACTAACCACAAAGAAGCACCACCGTCATATGAGAAAGACCAACTCATAGAAAAATAAAAAACCCTAACCATTCCTCGCACAATAATTTTATATTACTTTTTAGCAGGGGATTTAAAAAATATGAAGTGTAAGAAGAAATTTCTACTAAGCATAGAAAAGCTTATAAAAGTTAATATACCCAAGACAATTGCTTCCTGCACCTCATTAATTTTTCCTGCACCCATCAATAAACAAAAATACTTAAATACCCTTCACTTTCATTGTTGTTGTCAGTGCCATTCTCATCACCACCACTGGACCGCTGCTGCAGAAGATGCTATAAGAATTCAAAAAGATTTTTTTCGAGAAATATTTCATATGTTCTGGAAAGCTATTTCCAAGACTCATTTCATGTAATGATAAGGATGCTCAAGAAAATTCATTTCATAAAGTATATATGCATTTTAGAAAGTGTATTTCGAGAAAATGTGTTTCGAAATGTATTTCAAATGTTCCGAAAATTTTATTGCGAAAATTGTGTTTTGAACATTTCATTTCAAAAATTCTGTTTTGAAAATTTTCGTTTCGAAAATGTTATTCTGAAAATTCCGAAAATTCTGTTTTGAAAAGCTTTTTTCTGAAATTCATAATCTGAAAATCACTTTTACAAAAGATAAAATGTTCATTTCGAAAATGGAATCCAAGAAATAATTATCTGGACTTAGATTTTAGTTTACCCTGGTGTTTTTTACTGCTGAGTTATGGGCTGATATGCATGATCTGTCTTACATTATGATCCTTAAGATATAAAGACTCAATTAAAACCAATAACTTATTTATCTTAGATATAATTTTTGGAGGAAATTTTTATAGATATTTATTGAAGAAAAAAACTAACTCATTTATAAGTTAAAACTAATAAGTATAAATTGAAAACTGGATCTTGAAAAAAGAAAAAAAAAAAAGAGAATAAGAAACAGTAAGCTTTATAAGTGAACTAACATACAAACTAATTTTATCTTATAAACATATTAATTTCATCATTTGATTTTATTTTCCTTCCAGAGATGCTGAGAGAGAACTCTATCCGAACAATTCTATATACTTATTCAACATAAACAAAGCTACATGTTAACTTCTATTGTTTTACCACTAATTGATAATATAAATAGACACTTATATACCTATAGTTTCTTTTAGTTTTTCACTTTTTCATTATATAAAATGACATTAAATTTATAATTTGATTTTTTGTTTCCATTTTTTATTAATAATGATAGTTGCAAAAAGATTAAGTTAAACAAATTTGTTTTGTTTTATTCTTAATTTTCATCATCTTACTTTTAGTAATAAAAGTATAGAATAATTAAATTGTACTCTCGTTTGTTCTGAATTAGATGTTGGTCTCTCAGAATCAAGTAACAATCTCATAGTCAAGAAATTGATAATTTTCTAAAATTTGAACTTTTACTCTGAATTTTAAGTTTGAACTGACTCTATGTTACATGATATGGTTTTTGAACATGACCAAGCCATCAATAGAATAAGAAGGCCAAAGGTGTTAACTTATACCAAGAGTAGAACATGGTAATCTACTTCAATATCTACCAACTATGATAAAGTCATCATCATCAAGAACTTGAGCATCTTTTTCTCCAACAAAATGTTCTCGACCCATTTGCTTCACCAAATTGATAAACTCTATCCTTTTATCCACAGGCAAGGGAACATGGGGTAGCCTGAAAACTGGTTTGATGACCCCAAGTTGAGCAAGAGCAGTGTTCAAAGCAATAGGGACAGGCTCTTGAGAAAGCCAATCAAACAGAGGAATCAGCTTTGAATTCAGTGTAACATCCTTGTTTTCAAACATGAGTTTTCTCATCAAACCAGGAACCAGGTTGCTAGCAACAGATTGAACTCCAACAGCTCCAAAATCCCATCTAGCATCATGGCTCATTTTATCAATTCCTGTCCATACAACAATCCCTTCATCTGTATACTGTTTGATCCTCTCAGTTCCCACACACTCCTTCACACCAACCAAATTAGGACTTTGGGCCAAGGTTTGAACTACACTGGGAGGAATATCTTGATTAGTTCTTGTAGGTATGTTATATACAATGATGGGGCCTATGGAAAGTACACTGTTATAGTGAGCAACCAAACCATCCAAAGAGGTTTTGCCATAGTAAGGGTTTATATGAAGTGCAGCATTCATTCCAACAGCAAAACCTCTCTCAGTGGCCTTAATTGCCTCTGATGTGCAGTTGCTTCCAGCATTACCAACAACCTTAACTTTGTCACCGAAACAGTTAACTGTGTGTGCAATAAGCATTATTTGTTCACTCCAGGTCATTAGTTGGCCTTCACCAGTTGAGCCTGCAACAAGAATACCTTCAATGCCTTTTGCAATCTGCATATCCACCAAGTTATCATAAGAATCAAGATCAAATTGGCCGTTAGGTAGATAAGGAGTTTTAACTGCTGTTATCAATCGCAGACTCCTAATGCCCTCCATTGATGTCCTGCACATACAAATTTATTTCCATGAACAAGTGCAGCTTGAGATGTTTGTGAACATAATTGCAAAATCTGGTTAGCAAGTGTAGCTTTGTCAACAAAATCCGAAAGCTACAAGGGCATAAGCATCTATATTCTTTTAGCACATTCCTTAAAACTTAAAATATACATGCCAGTTGCAGATTTGTATCATATATTTTGTTATAAAACTGCGTTGGAGATCAAAGATACAGACAGAACTTGATAGAACGCGCAAGCCTTGTATATGTATCCAAACTAAATCTCAAATCATTGAGTTAGAAAAGCAATACCCGTGGCTTCCAGAATTTGTACCCAGAGAAGAGATTTCAAATGTTCCAACATAGTACACATAATACAGAAAATAAGTTCTTGTTGGAATAATAACAAACAGATTGTATGCAATTTAACAGGAGAAAGAAAACTCATGGAAGAGAATATAACATGAATTCATTATTCAAAAATCCACCTATTTTTAACCACTGAACTGCTAATTGGGAAGTGAAAATCATTTCCCGCAGATGCTTGTGGAGGCTTCCAGTATGTATTCTTAGCATCTTTTCTGCACAAACACAAAATAGAGATTAAACTCACGAAAATATGGAAATGACTAAGATAAAATGATTATTCTCCAAAATAGAATGAACAAAATATGATCTAAAGATAACTCCCACCAATCTCATGTCTCTTCTACATGTTAATTTCATTAAAAACTATAAATTATATTATGAATAATACACCGATGAAACATTAGACAACCTTATCTACTATTACATCATTTTAGTAACTTCATATATGTCCATACATACATCAAAGTTAAAATTAGGAATATTCAGAAACAAGTAAAGATCAGTGTAGAAAAAAACAACCATGAGAAGGAAAGTAATGTATATAAATTTAAAAAATAATAATAAAATAAAAGAGTTTACGTTTACCTCTTGCTGCAAGTTCTGGCAAGGGAGCGGAAAAACACTGAAGTGGGTTCTGTGATCGACATGCTGCAACTACAATGGTTCTTCAACATGGTGACTTGACCCGAACTGAAACTGATACTATGATCCGACCCGATTGAAGCTCTGAACAACGGTTTGTGACAAAGGAATCGACGGGGATTGCAAGCGTTGACAGAGGAATCGGTGTTATATGTTATTAAATTGTAACATTATCGCACTGTTTGTGAAATTTTTCAGAAAGTATCATAATCCTTAAATAGATTTGGTAATAAAATACTATATTTTAACTTAAAATGGAAGTCTTATGGAGTTAAAGGTAAGATCATTGTCGTTAAGAATCTCATGTTTTTTCTATCACGAAGAGATATATTCCAACTGTTTGAAATAACTTCAATTAAAATAAATAAAATTTATTTATTGATGTCTTATTCTAGTTAATAAAATTATATCGCAAATTTTCCTCTCTTTTTATTTTTTTTTTCAGTTTTTTCCTCTATCATCGTGAGGAATTTAACAATTTAATTTGTCAATTATTTTCTCAAAATCTTTTTTATTGTATTGTGTGAAGACCCAAAATTTTCAGCTTCTATTACCTTCTCATTCTCTGCCACCACACCACAGAAAACACTCTTCTCCTCTCTTCTCTGCCATCTCTCTACCAAAAGAGAAAATCCTAAACCACTATTCTCTATTGCAGAATCCAACCCAGGTCAAATTCAGAATTTCTCCCCTTAGCTTCAACTCATCCTCCTTTCCATGTAAGTCACTCCCAACCATTTCAATTCTCTTTAATTCGACAATTGATGGAATTCCTTTCTACTGTGGAAAACCTATCTCATTTTAAACCTGTAATTCCAGTTCTCTAAGTGTTGCAGCTGAAGTTGTGAGTGGGAGGACCCTAGTTATTAGAAAGATATATCGAGGTAAGGGAAGCTAACTCCTCTTCTCGAATTTGTATAGAAAATCCATGGATGAGCTTAAATTATGTAATTAGGTGATGAATTCGTGTTGGTATGGGGTGTATTGGTGAAAATTGCTTGTTGAGTGTTTGAATCTAGTTTGTTGCATGTGGGAATAGGTGTGTAATCTGGTATTTTCGCCTAGGCGAGTTACTCTCGCCTGAGCGAGAGCATCAGGGGATGCACTTCTGTTCCTGTGCGAAGTCTCGCCTAGGCGAGCTGGGGTCGCCTGAGCGAGATAGCGAATCTCGCCTGAGCGAGCCAGCCTAGCCTGAGCGAGAATTCGTTCAGATTGTTATTTTTGCCCCTGTTAGTGTCTCGCCTAGGCGAGACTGACTCGCCTGAGCGAGATGACTCCTCGCCTAGGCTAGACTTTTTAGCCTGAGCGAGAAGTACTGCAGCTGAAGTACTTCAAATCTGTTCTCCTTAATAAAAATGCATGCTTTAAAACATTCCTGTACAATATAGACTATGTATGATTGGATTGTTACCATTGATGAATTGAATGATGTAATTGGATAAACGTAAGTATGAAGGGATAAAGTTGAATGGGATTTCAAGGGAAATCCAAGTGTAAAATTGTAGTGTGTGTAAGGATGTAAGGAATCTATAATGGTTGGTATCCTGAAACTCCAATAATCATTCAAGCTCAAATAGAGTGGAATGGATTAACATGATAAAATGCTATGTGAATGTTATGAACAGGTTCTTTGAATATTAAACGATCATAAATGCCTCTAATTGGCACAGAGAATGAGTAAAAGCATGAAAATTTAAAATCAGAACTATGCTGCTGAGGAAAAATCAGTACATTATGAAATGACCCTAAAGCCTATCCCCTCTTAAACAATGTAATACTAAGATGCAATGCAGAAAATAAAACAAAAAGAGAATTGACTAAAACATGCCAAGGTAAAGCATCTGTGGCAAGTAAATGAGCAAAAACTTTTGCCACATTACGCATTTTATTTGTTTTAAGTTGGTGAATGATGGAGTACTGCCACTGAAACCACTTTTCAAAATTTTCTTGGTATACTTTGTTTCATCATGCAGAAACGTTGTCCCTGAAGACCATAGTGTCCGAGATAGGTTCTCTCTTGGCCGCAACATTCCAAAAGCATAATGCACAATTCCATATCTTGACCTCGCTCTAGCTTAATTTTCATAAGCCTAAGAAAACAAATAAACTCATTTTTGTGAGTATTTTCTGAACTCGTGGTCTGTTTTTATGGAAGAATTCCCGCATTAATTGAGTATGAGTATGAAAAATATCCGACTTGTTTTTCATTTGAATATGGAGATGGGGATGGAGACATACATATCCGCTTGTTCCTGTCCCCATACCCACAATGATACCCATTCCCGCCATATCTCCGTCCCAGTTTAAATTATTAAAATATTGATCGTCTATCATGTAATTTTATATATATATATATATATATATATTTTTTTTTTTTTCTATTTTTCATTTCTTCTTCTTATTTTTATTTTAGTATTTAGTTTGTCATAAAATTCATTTTTTATTTTCAATATATTTCTCGTGTTATCCAAACTTTTATGTAATTATATTCAAATGATTTATATTAATTAAATATTTTTTATGTCTCACATTTGAATATTTTCTCTTTTTAATATTTTTATTTATTGTATATTTTATTTTCACATAAGAATCCTTAACCCTATCAATTTAAGTGTTTCATAATATAAACATTTCATTTATTAGGCAATATGAAAAATTTATCTTCTTTATTCAATTATTATTTTTTATTTCATTTGAAAAATTCTTTTATTTCGCTAAAACTATTTTCGTTATATGTCAATCATCAACTAAGTTGATATTTGAAAAGTTTTCTTAGATCTCTAAGTTATTTTTCATCTCATCATACCCTTAATTATACATTTGTTTTCCTTTGTTCAATTTCATTCAAATGGTCTCTCAAATTGTTTCTAAGATATATATTTGATAATTTTTTAATATTTTTGTTTTTTTATTTTTATAATGTAGAATATTATTTTCATGTTTTTTATATAATTATTTTTATTTTTAACTCATTATCATATATGTAATTTTATCACTATAATTTTATAAATAAAATTGATTTAATATAATATAATAATTAAAGTCAATCGTCATTATTCTTTTTTATATTATGTTAAATCTTTTTTACCTGTCAATTTCGTTTTAAAATAGTGTTTAAGTTGTTTAGATCATTTTGACACTCAAATGTCAGCTTGAAATACCATATAACAAATGCAACAAAATTTAACGTTATTAAATTAAAAAGACTATATCCATTCATTTTGTAAGGTTTGAAGACCAAAATGTATCAAAGTTCGAGACAGAAACTAATTTAATTTAATTTTAAGTTAAAATTTAGAAACTAAAAACATTTTTAGCCCTTTAATTATAATTAACCAATTCTGCATATACAATTGGGCAGGGTTTTGCAAATAAAACACTAGCCTATGTAGTAAGCAAAGTTGTGGTCACATTTTTAAAGGCTGCTATGAGAATAGGTCTAATCTAGTATGATTGAACTTAGTCCATCAGAAAATGCAGAATGAAATACTATATACCAGATGAATTGCAGATAAACACAGAGGCTTTTCTTCACTTTCAAGTTTCAAATGCATGCATTAATGGCACCCTTTAGCAACCACCACACACCTATTAAGACAATGCCAAATGGATCAACTTACTGTTCATACTCTGAAAAATCTGAGAACTATATTCCTTCAACTTCAATTTTCCCCACACTTTTTCTCTTCTGTTTTCTCTTTATCTCTGATGGGATCATATCATAGTTTTAACTTTCTGCCTTGTTTTAAAATCTTCATCTTCACTACTTCTCTCTTTTATGTCTCTGCACTTCTTCTTCAACTCCTGTCTTGATTCCACAAAAAAACTTCACTAACCACTTTTCTGGTTGGTGCCACCATCAAAGTTTAGCTTTAATTCCACTAAATATCACACTCTTTATACAAACACCTCACCATCAAATACAACAAAGGATAAGCTTGACATTGTCCACTTTCCTTCAATTTTGAATTACAGTTTTGGTAAGTTTCTAAAAATTTTATCTGAAATCTTTTTGAACATTGATCAATTTTATTGTCAAAAAATAATTAATCGGTATCTAAAAATAGTTCAAAATTATTGTAAAAACATAATTGAATCATGATAATTATAGTGATTAAATTAGATATCAATTTATAAATTAAAAATTATTAGTATCTAAAATAGTTTCAATTGTGAATTGATCTTTAAATTAGTCAACACCAAGATTTTGACTATTAAAGGAATTGGTCTCTAATTGAGAAATTGGTCTCTAAATTAGTCTCTAAACATATTTTTTGTCATTAAAATTAGTCATTATTTAAAAGTTTTCATGTAATATACAAAGTCCTTTAAAACTTGCAATTGTGTTTTAATTTGAATATTATCATTTGAGAAACTAAATGGTCTAACTCTATTTAAATTTTTTACTATTTTATAAATATTTTTATATAGATTTTCTTTTAAAAAGGCAAGAAATAGTCGTAAGAAAAATCTCTCCATTCAAGTTTAGTAATGTAAGTTTTAGAAGTAACACATTCAAGTTTATATGTTGGCACATAACAAGGGCTTATAGTGTGTTAGAGGATAGTCAACAAATACTTAGTTTATGTCCTGTATATCATAATAAAAATCTGAATTTTGAGGAATGAAAGTCAATAAAAGGATTTTCAAAATATAAAATATAAAATATAAAATTTGTTTATTTGATATTGATTTAGTTTGCATTCAACTTAAATCAAATAAAGGTTTGGACTTGAATTACAAATAAAGTTTCAAAACTAAGTTTCCTTATTCTAATTGTATTTATGCCTAGTTTTATATATGCATATATTAATGCAAAAAAACACATCCGAAATCATCTAATATGCTTCAGTTTCAAGAAAAACAAAGTCTTTCAAAATGCGATGACACTTTTGAAATTATTTGCATAACTATATGCTTTGATTCTAAAATAACCGAAGTCTATACTAGTATAGGTTTAGGTTCTATGAAAAACCAAATCATATTCTTCTACCTAGGGTTAAATTTTTAGAAAAGTTATTTCTCTGCCACAACATTATGTCGTTGCTACGAACTTCATTTTCAGGTTTTCTCTTTTCTCTTTGTTTCTCTTCTTGCTTTATGTCTTGGTTTCTCTCTCTTGTTTGCTTTCTTCATTCGCAGGTTTCTTCATTCGTAAGTCCTTCATTCGTAGGTTCTCATCATCATGTTTATCATTTGTTTTTTTATCATTTGTTCAGGTTCAAACCTTGTTGGACTCAATTCTCATTCAAGACTATGTTCCTAGATTTGCATTCCCCTCTTCTGAACCCTAAAAATGATATGATGATAAGTTTGATTTTTTTGTTTGTATAAATATCATGAAAACATGAAAATTTCTTGAATATCTATTATTTGTTTCTAGTTGTTTGTTTCTTGTTCATTTGAGAAATACTGAATGATTTTTTTTTTAAATACCACAATAGACTTCAATTATTTTTCAAAATTGAAGCATATAGTCAAATAGGCTTTGGTTGTTTTCAAAACCGAAGCCTATTCTTTTTTAATAATTTTTTATTGTTTTGAACTTCAGTTTTAGAGACAATTGAAGTCTAATGTCGAAGTTTATGCTTCAACTCAAAACCGAAACCAAAAAATCCCCTTTTAGTGATAAAATCAATGGGCTATTAGATTGGCATACAAATATAGGAAAAGATCAATTAATATGATCCCATAAAGGGGCATATTGTGGCATGTGAAAAGAGAGGAATGCCTTGCTTTAAATTTTTCAATAGAAAAAAGAGATCAATTAATATGATTCCCATCTATTTTATGTTTCATGCGATAGACCCACCTGTAGCCCATTGGCTTGTTGCCATGAAGAAGAGGAACTAATGACCAAGTGTGGTTTCTTTTCAAAGTGTTCAATTCAACATTCATAGCCGCTTTCTAGCAGTCAAGTAGAGCAACTTCTTTAAAGGAAGAAGGTACAATTTAGATAGAAATATTGTGACAAAAGGAAGTGTGGTCAAGGGAGCATCTATCATAGGAAATAAATAAATGCACAGGATAAGGAGTAGAGAAAGGAGATTGAGAAGTGGAAACATCACCACAATAGTATTGATCAAAGTATTGTGGCCTCTTTTTGACTCTAAGGGAAGTTCTGTGGTCAGATAATGTAACTTAAGAGTTACCATAAATAAGAGTAGAAAGAATTAGTATTAGTATCATCTACAAGAACTATGGCAATTGAAAGAGGTAAAGAGGAAAACTTATTTTCATAAAAAATCAAATTTCTAGACACAAAATAAAAGACTTTGGTTGAAGATCATACAAAATATAGCCTCTTCTTCAAGATTTATATCCAAGAAAAACACATTTTAAACTTCTAAAACCAAGTTTAGTGTGGTCTAGAGTGGTAGTACATATGTATGATAAACAACAAAAGACTTTGAGATTATAGAAATTAGGACAATAAACAAGTTCACATGGAGATTTATTTTTTAGAAAAGGAGTATATAATTTATTCATAATACGAACAAGTTTAAGAGAATGTGACCCAAATATGTTAGGTATTTTTGCTTGAAAGAGAAGAGCTCTACATATAAGAAGATGAAGATGCTTCCACTCAACAATTCCATTTTGTTGAGGGGTTGCAACATGATAAGTGCCCAATTTAAGTGAAAATTTATATGATTTTTGGCACTTATCTAGCTTTAATTGTTGATAACTTGATAATTCACCCCAATTTAGTTTGTTTTGCATAATACATGACTAGAAGAGAGAATTGTGGAAAATTCAGAAGAATTTAGAGAAGATATAGCAAAATGTGGCTAAATTGAATCGATGTGATTGACTGGTAGAAATTGTGTTGAGCCATAGAGAGTAAACCCTCATGAAGAGGAAACTTCAAGCACCATATAAATTGTTGAGTCATAGAGACTCCTTCCCAAAGAAGTTACCTCAATAGATGAGTCTCATAACTAGAGGTCAAGTCATAAAGCAAACCCATATCGTACGGAAACCTTTGTTGTAGAGCCAAAAGACGCACCTGAGCACTGCCCTGGACAATGTATAAAAACAAAGTTGCACCTCTATTTTGGAGAGCTTATTTTGTAGAGCCTTTTGTCAGACTTTTTAGGTAGAATTTAGGCTTATTCTCTGTATTCATTGTATTTCTTTAGAGAGCATAAGAGAACTATGATTACTCCAATTTATGTATTGTTCACACCCATCATGAGGAGATAAACTCTTGTGTTGATGTCTAATGTAACCCTTTGAACTGTCTTGTATTTGCACTATTTAATTTATTTAAGTATGTTTCTATTTACATGTTTGTGAATTAGTTTATGCTTGTTGTTGGATGGACTAGTCACTCATCTTATTTCATTGGTTTGGGATTGAGGGATAACTGGTTTCAAGTTGCAGTCCAACTAATTATCCTGCTATTTTTAGATGCTAGAAAGAAATCTAAGACTCAAGCTAATTATAGAGTCCTACACTCAAAGCAAGTGACTCATTCAAACAGTCACTAAGAAATCATACTAGAGTTTGATGATCTTAGACTCTAGATACTAGGAATGGATTTAGAGTTACATTTAAGAGCACTTTCAGGATATGAATAGTTACATCTAAACAAGTAAAAATTGGATTAGTACAAGAGAGGGATAAGTGGTGAAATCTTATCTCAACATGTATTTAGCATATTGAAATAAGTTATTTTACTTAAAATATGTTTTACTTCATTTTATACAAATCAAATATTGTTTGTTTTATTTAAATCAAACACGTTTTAAACATCGTTTATTCTTCCAAATCTATGTAGATATGACACTTGTTGTATTATACTACCTAGTATACTTGCTTGAAAAATTTATTGTTTTGGAGCAACAACACAACACATGAAGTTTCATGAAAAACTATTTCCATTATTTGATCTTAATTTCTTTAACTTGCAAAAGAAAACTGTTTTTTAGTCAAAATGGTGAAATTATGAAGCATAATTTTTTTTTTTTTAGAAATTCAAGCTATTTGAATTCAAATTGTATAAATAACATTATTTATCGTTATATTTCATAACAAAGAATTGAGGACTGTTTGAAGGTGATGAATAAGTGGACTTTGAGTAGCAAAACATTTCCCACTTACATAACTTATAATCAAACCCCTATAATCTACCTGGAGAGTGATCTAGTTATTTTTTAGCCATGTTAAACTTAGTTGGTGTTAAATAAAAATAAAAATTGATGGTTGAAATAAGTAATTTTGACCATATAATTGGATGAGGAAAAAAAATAATTTTTAATACACTAATGATTTTTGTGTTATGATGCAAAAGAAAAAAATTATAGATGTTTCATCCGAGTTTAACGAAAAATTGAAGCTAAAAATCTAAGTTGAATTCATATTTTTTTGCAAATGAAATTAAAACCGTGTAGGCTACATTACTGAATTAAGTTTTCTTTTAATCCTCCAATTTTACTTTCACTAAGAACAAATTGATCTCTCTCCTCTATCCAATATCACGAATACCTCTCACAAAATTTGTCCAAGAAGAACAACACTTCAGAAAAGTTGTGAAATTGGTATACATATAGATGATGTTTATGGAAATGGGAAATGTCAGCTTTGATATTATACCAAGGTTGATGACAAACAATGAGGTGAAAATAAAGAATTTGAATTCTTTATTAAATTTTTACTTTTAGTGTTATCTTTTTGTTGTGTTTTTAAAATATATCAATATATACTAATATATATACCGATTTTAATATTTTAAAATATATTAGAATTTCTTTTTAAATACTAAAATCAATATATATTGAAGATGTAACATATGACAACACTAAACCGACATAATTTCGACTAAAAAAAAGACATTGATTATAATGGTATGTTATTATCTCATAAATTGTACTATATTATTATAATGTAGTTCCAAGTTCCAAGTGATGCTCACCATGATGAAGCAGAAAGGTATAATCATCTAATCTAAAGCACAGTAGTCATGGTCCACCAATATGAACATTACAGATCTAAAAACATGTATAAAAGCTATTCATTATCAAATTAACAAAGATAAAGAACTAAAGCTACGTGTTGGTATTTATTCCAGGCTTTTGATGCTCTAAGCTACCTAAACGTGAAGTGATAATTAACTAGAGCTTCGTCCAAAAACTAAAAATTAAAAAAGAAAAAAAAATAATTAACATGGTGTATGAAACTACTACACCATAACAGTTTCTCATTCTGAATGAGAGGACTCTAATTAAAGTGCTGATAAATTCAAGATTCCCTGGTTCTTTTCTTTAGCGTAAATAAATATATATTGAATTCAGTGTATTAATTAATTGCAGATATATGTTTTTCTTATCACTGAGTCATGGGATTTGTATCTTGAATATTAATAAGAGCAGTGTTTTATATATCTTTCCAAAATATAATAATAGTAAACAAATAGTGTATACAAAATAAGTATATACTTATAACAACATAAAAAACCAATATTTCTCTAAAATGATATTATTATAAGAGAACTGAGATTCATCCATCGAAGAAGAAGAAGAATGATAACTAGTTCAAGCAAATACATATCTTATATATTATTATTATTATTGCATGTTTTTCAGAAGAACAAAAATGAACAGTGAATCCAAAATGGTTCCCTTAACACAAGAAATGCTGTATGTAGACTTTTTCAGGCAGTGTTTGTTCATTATTGAGAATGATCTTTGGGAAGTGATGATCTATGGAAAAACTGAGGTAGAGGTAAGAATAGAATCCAAGGAAAAGATGGATATTAATAAATTATTAATAAATTAACAAAGCACATATTGGCATTGGTGGAATAACAGTGTAAAGAAGCAGAGAGAGAGCTAGCTAGGGTTTCAAGGAGCATCTATTCTATAGTCAAGACAAAACTCTGAGTTTATTTATCTCTCTAGTTTCTCCCCTTACTATATATTAATATGAATATTAATATATATATATATATATATATATATAATATAATATATAGTATATATTACTTACCTCAAAGTTTTGATTTTACTTGCACCCTTTTATTTGTCTAGTGCCATTGGCACTTTAGGGAGAGGCTTTAACTCTTGCTAGCTCTTGAGGTCTGTTTGTTCTGGTTGTTGCCTCGAAAAGGAACCTTTTTTTTTTTTTTGTTCCAGAGCAGCGCACGTGTGACCCAACACCCAATGCTCTCCTCTGCCACCATAATACTAGTAAACCCTAATCACACAGAGACAGACAAAACATAGTGAAGCCCATAACCCCCACCATTCCCCTTATTCCTAGAAATGCATGAATTTAACTGTCCAACATCTGTTACTGTCTAAGAGTTATCAACTTAATAATAAAATACTCTAAGCATTTAATTAGCTGCAGCAGCGATGCAATACAAGGGGTGGTCTTCTAGTATACTAGAATGCTTAAAAGACGGAGAAAAATATGTTGTTCATCAGACATGGTTGTAATGATGGTGCTAATTTTGAGGGTGTGTTTGGATGTAATGATGGTGTTAGTATCAGAGAAAGTGAGAGTGAGAGTGGTAATGATGGGTGGCTGAGTTAGTTTTCTAAGTACAAGAGGCTAATTATTGTGTCCAAGACTTCTTTTTTTTTTTTTTCTTTTTTCTTGATGTGGAATGATAATTTATGTTTTACTGTGGGGTTATTCGTATTTTTAGATCATGTTTTGGAATCTGAAACTAGGTTCGGAGTCCTAGAAGAACCACTCCAAACAGTTAAAAGAAAGAAAAATTTGAAAAGAAAACGGAAAACCGTTCTCTTTTTTTTCCTACTTCCTGCAGAGATCGACTGATAAATTATCAGACAAGATACTGGAATTGCAGCAAAAACATGAAGAGAGAGAGAAAAAATGCACATGATATAGCTGCTTCCTCTCGAAGCAACGACATATATATATACAGTAATTAACGAGAAATTAGATATGTAATAATAATGATGAAACCCCACCGAAAATTTCATGAATTTATACATTCTTTCTGCAACTCAACAACACCGATCAAAGGCTTTAATTAACAGTAATTAAACTAAGTTATAATTAAGCAAGAAGGAGAATGAACAGTGAAGATCATAAAGTGAGAGTCGAAATTGAAAAGAAGAAGAGAGACATGAACAAAAATAAAAGAAGAAAAAGAAGAAAACAAAGATAATCGAAAACCCCATGAAAGTGAAACATTGTTGTTAAAAAGGGGGGCGAGCAGTGCCACCCCAATAACCCTCAGCAGGTAATTGAACCGAATTCAGAAGATTCTGCGGAACTCCATGGAAGAGAGAAGAACTGTTAGGATCTCCGACAAGCTGTTGCGGCTGTTGCTGCTGCTGCGATTGCGATTGTTGCTGTGTCCCTGCAATTCCCGGCGACCCTAATCCTCCGGTGCCCGGAACCGCCACCGGAGGTTCCTCTTCCTCCAAGGGTAGTCTCTCATAAGCAGCATTACCAAATGAAGCAGCCATGATAACAACAGGACCCGAAGCCACCAGGGGTCCCACCACGCTTCCACCAACTACCTGTCCCTGTCCGCCAGCAAGGTAAATGGCCAGTCCTGACGCCGCAGGCGGAGCCGGCGGCGGCAGAAATGAACCGGAAAGAGATAGAATCTCGAACCTTCCGTGAAGGGTCACAACGGCACCGGGGGAAGCCGGCTGCCGGAGGGTGACGTTGGTGACGGTGCCGCTGCCGCTGAGCACACAAACACCACGCTGTCGCCGCCTGGCGAAGGCGGTGACGCTCTCCATGATGTCGCAGCCGTTGGCGATTTCCATAACATGGGATCGGAGAGCGTTGGCACTGTCCCTTGTGATGATAATGGGTGGTTTGGGCTTGTTTTTGGACCCCGCAGGCCTTCCTCTGGGCCTTCTCGCCATTTCACTTCCTCCTCCATCTCCCGACCCGGGTTCCTGGCCGTCTCCGGCGCCGTGCGGGGGTGTGGCGGAGCCGCCTCCAGCGCCGGCGTTCTCGTCGCGATCCCGCTTCTGGCCGCGGCCATTGGCGGCTTCATCCTCCGTGTTCTGGTGGTTGTGGTGGGGCTGAAATTGGTGGTGAGGGTGTAACTGAAGATCTCTAGTGAGAAAAGGGGGAGGGAGAGGTCGTCCTTGTGCTGCTACAGGATCCATTTATCACACAACCCTAGATTTTGAGGCCTTGAGCAATGAACAGCCACAAAGCAAAAAGGTTGAACCCAATTGAAAAGATTGGAAATTTAGATCTAGAAGAAGGTGGTGGTGTTCTCTCTTTTGTGGGGGCTTGTTTGGTTTTGTTTGGGTTGTTTCCTTTGGGGTGTTGGGAGCATGCTACTTAGTACTTACCTTGAACCACAAAAGGAAAGAGAAGAAATTTAAGGTTGTTTGCAAAACCCCACCAAAATTTGAGCTGAAAAAGGCACCATTTAGTGATTATGGTCTGTATGAGTAGAGAGGCTTGGTTAATTTGATGATTGGCATGTGAAGCTAAGCTACCTTTATGGGAGTAAGGGAGAGGTAGTTCAGGGTTTGGAGGGAATAAGGTAATAAAGAGTGTCCTAAGAAAGGGAAAAGAGAAGAAGGGGGAAGAGAAAAACACCTTGGAGTGGCTTTTGTGTTGGGTTAATATGGAAGAAGATGGTGGTGCTATTTTATTTTATTTTTACTTTTGGCTTTTTAGTTTTTGGGTGAGTTGAAATGAAACCCCATTTGGGTTAGGGTTAGGTCGAAGGAATCGGATCGATGATGGATGATGGATGATGGGTTAGATATTGGTAAGAAAGACAGCGTGCGCATGGGCGGTGTTTGTGGGTCCCACACTTCTCTCTGGGGGCCCCACTTTATTGAAGACTTCCATGCTTTGTTTCCTCTCTATGTCCCTTTCTCTTTCTTAACCCAAGTTTTTGTGTGTGTAGGTTTCTTCTCTATCCCAAAAAAGCCTGCAAATAAGAACACAGTGTGTCCTTAACTCATTGGCCAAAACCCTTACTCCATAATCCTTAATCTTTAAGCTCTTTTGCTGTGATCTCTCTGAACACCTTCACTTTCAGTCAGCACCTTCTCTCACTCTCACTTTGCCTTTCAAACTCATTATCACTTCCTCTGTTGCCTCTCAGAATCACTATTCTTCAAACTTCACCCACATCCCGTGCTTCTAAACTTTCTTCTTACATAATATGTATTAATTATATCAACATTTTCAACACCAGAACAACTATATACTACTCAACACAGTTATAACCAGACATTGATATTGTAGCTTAATTAATACCAGGGTACGTCTTTGATTGATCCTGAAAATCGTTTTTTTTTTGGATGGATTAGTATAATCTATGTGCATGGATTTTTATTATTGTTAGTTTTTCCATGAAACTAGTAAAATGGTATTAAAAAGTTGATAATCATTGATTCTGAATAAAAAACCAGGTACTAGGTGTTTCAAATGATTTCTAGAAGTACGATATCTTGATGTGTTGCTCTTGTGTAACTTTATGTTTCTTAATCATGAAATAATAAGAAGATTCTGTTCATGGTATAATGTAACAGTTAATAATAGCAACAAGTAGAAAAAAAAATGTCACAAAAATAATAAGATTTGTTGAATGTTTATTTTATATTTTTTTTCATATCTATATTTTAAAGGAGTCCTTTATGGTCAATATACATAAATAAAAGTTATAGAGTTTGAAAAATATTATAGTACTTACCAATAAAAGAATATACTTGAATTCAACTTATCTTTTTGACTGTTTCTAACTCACTGTTAAATGTTAAGAAAAAAAAAATGTGAAGTCAAAGAAAACCGTGTTCAACCATATCAGATAGCAAAAACTGATAAAAAAAAAACACATTTTGACCGTGTAATGGCATAACGCTTAATTTAAAATTGAAGTCATTCATTAAAAAGTTATGATTTTAATGTATTTTTCATAAATATTATTACTTTGACCTTACAACTATAAGGCGTTTCCTACAGGTTAAATGTGTATTCACATTGTAAATAGTTTTTACAGATCAAATTAATAATAAACAATGTTAGCATGTATGACCATTTTTATTAGATGATTGTCTCAGATAATTTATTTAATTATGGATGGTTAAAAATATTTAATATATTGGAACAACTCATAAATTATTGTAACTTATTTATATCAATGAAACACTTAACAATAAAAAAATTTAATCATTTGTTAATTGTCCTTCACCAAACAAGATATACAAAAAATGGCTATGAACAAAACCTCGATTAGGTTAAATTTTATTATTTAATTATGATAAATATTATTCCTCCATGTGAAAGAAAATACAATGCAAAACATTCCAAAAGGTTGGATCCTTGAAAGTAATGGATTATATTTATTCAAAACTTTCTCATTCTTTAACTTTTAATTTCTTTTTTAGTTTTAAGTTAGTTTTATCTCTTAAACAGTTTCAATTGATAGTCAATGAAGAAAATTACAGGTTAATGGTCTCACCAAATGGGTCCCGTATAAAAAACAAATTGGGTTAAATATTTGGAGACTGATGAAATACATGACAAAGGTGTAGTAAGAAATAAATTAATTAATTAAAAGAAATAAAACTGTATTATATATATATATATATATATATTTGACTTTCTTTCCTTACATTTGAAAAAAAAACCAATAGTAGGTTATCTTCCTTCCCTATTAAATTAACAGGTTATTTAATTTAATTATTATTATTTTTATATTAAATATTCTATACAAAATTAATTAACATGTTAAACTCATAGTATTATATATATATATATATATATATATATATATGTTAAAATTCAGAGAGCACGTGTGATACATAAAAAAAAATATTTTATTAGTGTAAAAATAATTAGCCTAGAACAACTTACATGATGTAGTTAAAAAATTTCTAATACATTGCTTAAATAAATTAATTACTATAATTTTATAAAAAAAATTACATACATTCAAACACTTTATGCAAAAATTTAATATATTACTAAATGTACTTAAATAAATATTTAACTCACTTGTTTAAATCATAAAATTGATGACATATATTAATTATAAATACATATGCTTTAATAGTTTATTTAATTAAAAACATAATATTCCATAAGTAGTTCCATTAAAAAAAATTATACAACTTTGAACAAGGTTTATAATCAACTTACCTTAAAAATGAACTAAACAATCTTTTACTATGTTCATCCATATGTTGAAGTAAATAATTTATTCAGTCCTTCCCGTCATCGTTTTTAAGAAATGTACAATATTTATTGTGAAAATCTTAATGTTTAAGTGTTTTTCCAACGTGGAACATTATAGCCTCAAACATATAAAAGAAATTTAAGTTCAAAATTTGTTCATAAAGTTAAGTCAATTTTTTGAACCACACTTTCGTAAGTCATGCAATTATACATTTTTTTTATTATAAAAACTAACAAAGATCTAGGAAATTTGAGCTGATAAGTTTAGATGAATTTTAAATTAATTGACCCAAGACTTAAAACTGTAATGTTTCATTTAACTTCATCAAATATAAACTCAGTATCAAATCAATTTTACTTTTAAAATTTTCAAGAAAAGACTGGCTTTAAAAAATTAGCTATAAAAGTTAAAAGAGAAAGAAAGAAACCTCTATTTAGACTAATTACCTTACATGATAAAAAAAATAAAAGAAGATATAAAATAAAATTATTATATAATTCTTTCAAGCATTTCATATATATATATATATATATATATATATATATATATATATATATATATATATATATATATTAGACTTCTTTCGAAAGATTAGTATTATGATTCGCTTCAAGTAAATTTTATAATTAAAAATTATGTTTAGAAACCAATTTAAAAATTAATTTTCTAATTAAAGACTAACTTAGAGACCAATTTTTTTGGTAAGCAAAATCTAAATATGTAATGTTTTGTTTGTTTATTTTGCATACTCAAACATCTTTTTAATTCAAACCTTTGATTTGTGCTTAAGTGAGATTAGGGGAGCTAGGTGAACGGATTCAAAATATTTGGGTGTAGATAATAGAACAGAGAAGAGAATTGTTTGAATAAAAAAGTTTCAAACCTAGAACTAACAAAACACTTAATACAAAAAACACTAAACATTGAATAATAATTTGTTAAGAAGATAATTTTACCAAAGAAAATGTTAAGAAAATAAGGTTTGCACCAACTTTTATATTATAAATTGATCTTATCTTTAGTCAATATAGAACTTTTAACATGTATTAATAAACTCAACAAATAATTTTTTTACTAGGTTAGGTTTCAACTCATGACATTAATATTATATTAAGAAATGAACTTTAATCTAATAACTCAACATCTCAACTAGTTTTTAATCACTTATATTTATGAATTGATATTATTTCTAGTTCTTGTGGAACATTATATTTACTACGTAATAGTTGTAACGTAAAGTTGTGAACTAAAAAAGAAAGTAAGTGAAAAGACTTTTTGTTACAAGCTAAAATCACAAATAATATTCTCCTTTATATTAATAATTAGACATTATTATTAATATTATATATATTAATGAAAATAATAAAAATTAAATTTAATGCATTAATATTATTTAAAGGAAACTAATAAAGGCAATTAAATGAATTAATTGTATTTAAATATATGATTATATTAAAAAAAGTCTTGTATTAAAAACGATAAAAGAAGGAATATTTTATTTATGATTATGAAAAATGTGAAAGAGACAGGTGGGGTCTATGGGAAATTGGAGAAGGGACCATCACCTAAATTAAGGTGAGTGTGAAGACTCATGAAAGTGCCTTTAACTATATTGTTTTTTTAGTTTCTCTCTTTCATTTTTTTGTTTGGAGATTCTAAGTTTGTAGGCTCCACTTTCTTACGTGTCCTTCCCCCACCCTCAAACTCATCTTGTTTCTTATTTTTAACTTGTTATTTGATGGAAAGAAATATTCTTTTAGTTATAAAAATTAATTTCACTTCTTATGGACATAAAATACATTTTTATTATGATCTAAAAGTAACATATATTTGTAATATTTTATTAAACTCTTCACACGCATACTCCACTTGGGTCTACAAATATCACATGCATATTTTGTTAATTCACTCTATTATTTATGAGTAATAGAGTTTAAAAGTTACAATAATCCCACAAAATCAGCTTGTAAGGTAAGATTTGTATCTCATAAATATTATGAAATTGTCTTATCTTTAATCGATGTGGAACTTCAAACACACTTTCCTCACGCTGATGTATATACATCTCGTGCATGGGACTAAAAATGGGTGGTCCGATAGCGACTCGAGATACAAGTGGAACTATAGGTCCAAGAAACAGAAATCTTGCTAAGAAAAGCTTTTTAAGCATATTTTGATACCATGTTAAGAAATGAGTTTAAAGCCTAACTTAATCCCACAAAATCGGCTTATAAGGTGAGGTGAGGTTTGCACTCCACTTATATACTACGAAATTGTCTTATCTTTAGTCGATATGAAACTTCCAACAATGTCTATGAAGCCAAGTCTCTACTTAAAATTTAATTTCATTGAGCTTTAATTCTTAATTTTCAATCAAGTTTATTCCTTTAGGTTGTTTAGTTAAATTCATAACTATATTGTATTTCTATTTTCTTATGAATATCTTTATAATATAGAAATTACAACCTAAATGGGGCATATAGTTTAGCCATATAGTATATATTATACAATAACTTTTATGTAATACAATAATAACTATTATGAATCATAGTACAAACAAGTCCATAAATGTATGTGTGCATTACATTTTGCAATAAATAAAAAAAGAGACGATTAATTAAAAATTAATTATAATAGTAATTTTTAAATGAAAAAATAGCTATTAAATTCATAGGAAATCATATATAAAAACAATTATATTTTACTAATTTTATAATATTGTAGTTATATAATAAAAGTAGTTGTCATTTTTCTATTGCAATAATTATTATTCATAATGGATAATTTCTTTATAAATCAATCAAATTTATTATATTCATGAGTAAAAATAAAATGTACATAAAAATATATTTACAAATCATAATCATCCCTTTATATGTGACAAGTATATTTATGAGTGATACATTGTATGGTTAGAGGGATGAGGGCCACCTGATGATAGATGCAGATGTCAGGCACCGTTGGATGTTGGCCCCACCTTATCATGCTCAAACGCAACGTTCCAACTTATTGCACGTGCATGCATCATACTTTCTGCACATAGCCCCCACATACCGAAACTTAGTATGTTTTGGGGTTATCGTCTCAAACTTTTCCAAATAAGATTAAAATAGTAAAATAAATGTATCGGTTATTGAAGGGATTATGGAAATGACCTTTCTTAATTATTAACTAAGAAATTGGAAATGTTTAAAATTGAATCAATTAAAAAAATAATTGGAAGATTGATCAAAATTATCTTTTTATATTTTTAATATATTATTTTATTTTCTTGACAATGACTTTGGTTTGGATTTTAATTTAAAAATTAAGAATCATAGTAAATTAATTGAGAAATATAATATTATATATTTAGACTAAATTAATCATTTATGAAAGACTTTTATGGTAGAATGTTATTAATAGTCTTACTTTTTCTTTTCTCTTTTTAATATAGTTGGTTTCTTTTTATAGGTTCTCCTTTTAACTTTTTTAGATTGGTATTAAGAATTTTTTATTAATTCTTTTAAGTATTATATCGACTTTGTTAGTATAAAAATTGAATTATCAATAAACTACCTTATAATTATTTTTTAAGTATTATCTAAAATTAATAAATTTTACAAGATCTAATAATGATTATTATTTTTTATTAACGAGTATTTATTGGTAAATTGTAAATCTTCAATATTATTGGAAAAGTAATTTAAATATTCTATATTTTTTAGCGGTGTAAAATTTATAGGTTATGCAATTTTTAATAAATCGGTATTAAAGCTATTATACATGACAACAAATACTCTAATAATATTATTAAAATGTTTTAGGGTTGATTAATCTTTCCATCAACTCCTTCAAGATTGTCCATGAATTATGTATGTAATTTTTAAAGTATTAAGATATTTTTAACGCAATTTTATTAAGTAATGACATTTTTTACTATTTTTTTAAAGTTACAGTCATACAATGATTCTTAATCTTCACTATAAGTTTGTGACTTAATCGAGTTAACAACTAAATCGATGTTTTATATAGTTTGATTCTTTTACAACCTTGTAATTTTTATTTTTTAATTATTTTTGTCATACTACGTATTTCATACATTATATTGGCGAATTCTTACAAATTGACAATTGCATATTATTCAACTACTTATGATGTATATTAACCAATATGTTATTTGATTTGTGATTTGTTTGTAAATTCTTATTTATTTTGTTTAAGTTATTATTTGTCCTTTAATACAAACTAATTTTGTGTTGGACATCATTTTATGTTAGTCATTTATATTTTTCAAATTCAATTTCATCGATTCTAATAATCATTTGTGATTTGTGATTTATTTATAAATTTTTATTTATTTTGCTCAAACTATTACTTGTCGTTTAGTACAAATTAATTGCACGTTGAACGTCATTCTACTTAGTCATTTATTACTTCTCAAACTCAATTTCATCGGTTCTAATAATGATTGTGATTTGTTTATTTGTAAACTCTTATTTATTTTGCTCAAGTTATTACTTGTCGTTTAGTACAAACTAAATGTGTGTTTGATGTTATTCTACTTAGTCATTTATTGTTTCTCAAACTCAATTCTATTGGTTCTAATAATGATTGTGATTTGTAACTTATTTGTAAATTATTATTCATTTTGCTCAAGTTATTACTTGTCCTTTAGTACAAACTAATTGCGCATTGGACGTCATCCTATTTAGTCATTTATTACTTCTCAAACTCAATTCCATCGGTTCAAATAATGATTAGTTAAGGAGGGGGGAATGCATATACACGTGATCTTTTTACTCATAATGATCTAATAATGACTAATTAAGGAGGGGGGAGGATTCATATGACGGTGATCTCTCTAGTCATAATTACCACATAAAAGGAGTTAAAACATAACATACTTTAGTGGCTCCAATGATGGTGACTACTGTTAGAGATTCTACATCTACTAATAAGGCCAAATAATATATATATATATATATATATATATATATATATATATATATATAAGAGTGTAATATCATCTTGTAAGTTGATTTTATGATGTTGAATTATGCATAAATCCACTTACTAATATGGTACCAAAGTCATATAAAAAAGTCTATTCTAACGAGATTTGTTAAGGATATTATGTCATTGTTATTGAGCTCTTTTGAACCACCCATAATATCTAATGTCATGCTTCATATGTTCATTTCTGGATGTGAGAGAGATGTGTTAGAGTTCTCACATCTACTAGGAGTAAGACCAAATTATAATATATAGGGTTTGGCTATGTTCCATGTGGGTTGGGCTAAAAAACCCCACCAGATAAAAAAGGGCCCATTGAAAAAGCTCGTAAGGCCAAAATGTATTAGCACAAATGAACTTTGTGCATGGATTTGATGAAGCTAGTGCATGTGATTATATGAGATTGATAAAGACTTAATGAAGAAATGAAGTGATTTGTTGTGGATCAAGCTTGGGGTGCATTGAATCTAAAATTGGCATGAAGATCACAAATCTTGAAGTTTGAATTATATTCGTAGACTATATGACATAGTGTTGATGTCATTTTTTCTTGTGTGTGCCCTTTTTCAATATGTTAAAAAGGATTTTAATTAAAAGACTTGTTGCATATAGTTCTAGTATGATTGTATTAGATTAGTTGAATTGTTATTCAATCGGTTGATTTCACTTAAGTCAAGTCAATTCAACAAATTTTACGGACAGAGCAACTTGATGAATTCACTTATGACCAAGCTATATTAGCTGATTTTTCATATAGTGGAGTAACACTTGAGATTTCTGAGCGCGAAAAATAATGAGACGAATTTGGAAAACTCTCTCTGGTTACACAGTGCACAACTTGTGATTGAAGATCTTTGAATCTTAGAGCAAAGTTTTGCTTGTGTTGAAGCTTGTAGAACAAGTTGTTGGTTGGCTAGGGAGAGTCACCACTCAAGTTTGGTTGCTCTTGTGCTTCTTAGTGTTTCCAAGTGTGATTTCAGGTCTACAAGTGGGATCTTGCAGTGTAGGGGTTAAGGTTCTTATGGGATTCAAGAATCTTGGTGTTTTGCTTAATTCAAAAGTGTAATCTTTGAGGGATTTTGTATTTCTTTTGATATAGTGCATGACCAAGCTCAGGTTATTCTGATAAATTGGATGTAGCTCAGATATTTAGTGAACTAGTGTAAAAATCAATGTGTGATCATCTCTCCCTTATCTTATTCTTCTTTAAATCTCAAGAAATTTCACTAAATCAATCTTTGTAAGGTTACATGTGCTTTGATTTCGTGTTTCTGCATAATTTCCCAGAATGTTAGTTGATTGATTTTATATTTCAATATGTTAAATCATACTACATGAACAAATTAATATGTTGTTTCTATTTTTCAATCAATTGAAATGTGTGGCCCAATAGCAATATAACTTTGATTTGTTGGTCAATTGAATTTGAATTAAAAGGGTTTTTAAAAGTTTTAATTAAGCATAATTTTTAGTACTTAGCAATTCAACCCCTATTCTTGGCTAAGAAATACACACCAGTGCAGGAAAAGATATTGACTGCAGTTATTTTTGTCACTTTGTCTTGGTTCCAAAACTGAGGCATATTAAAGCAATGCCAAAAAAGGGTATGATTTTTGCCTTGATTCCGAATTGAAGCAGAAAACTCCATATCCTGCTTCGATTTATGGCCTAAAATTACGAAATTATTTTTGAAATAAGATTCTTTTTCGGCCTCAATTATGGGTTAACCGAAGTCATATCCATAAAATGTTTGGCCTCGATTGTGGTTGGAACCAAGGCCATATGTGACTTTCTGCTTCGGTTGGTGTAACAACTAAGGCCATATGTACTATTTTTTTTTTTAATAAACTTTATGTTTTTTATAGTTCCTACATTTTTGAACGTGCATATATTCAACAAACTAGACTAGAACATAAACAACACAATACATTTTATCAAACCTAATATTATCCACAATCTAAATTCATCTATAAGTCTTTTATTACAACAAGTGAATATCATAAATACTACATTTGAATTATAAAATGTGCACAAGCTAGCCTACCAAATTTTATGGAATTCTAAAAAATTGGTACAATACTCTTGAATGTCTGCAAAATAAGACATTATCTTCAATTAATATATAGAAAGACAATGTTGCAAAGTATTTGTTTAAATTCAAATATATATTACCGTTTCCCAACTAGTTGTAATACGAGCACATATAATGGTTATCATCCATTGCATTACATAGTAACTGCACTCATAAGAGCCAGTTTGTTTAACAATATATCAACACAATTATAAATAATTAAGGAAAGAAACCAAATCAAACACCTATAAATATATGGATCAAAATACCAAACCTAGAGGGACAAACATGCAAGATTTTTTTGCCTTAGTAGTTAATCTCCCTAACAACATGTTATGTCCAACAATTAAACTATGATAAAGAGAATGTTTTAGGATACTTTTACGTAAAAAATAATGTTCATAACATTGAGGTTCTTACCAATGTATTACTTGTCTAAGATGGTTAGGGGAAGGGCAGTGCAAGGAGCAAAATCACATGGCAAGGTTCTCCCTCAAGGAAACCATAAGTAGCTGCTAATGACGCCTGAGAAGAAAATAAATTCACTGTTTTGCATTAAAATGGTACATTATATTCACAAGTTAACAAAGTAAATTGACCCAACAATATAAGGGACAAAATAAATTATTTTTCCTCGTTTGAAAGCATTTGTCACTTATGCTTGGATGTCATCAAACTTAATGCTTTCATGAGTGAGTTGGGGGTCTATGAACCCATATACATCATTCAACCTCATCTTATCAATGACACCACACATATACTTGAACACAAAATTGATTTGATATAAGTAACTAGATAAATAAATCAAATAACGGTAATAATTGAAAGACTTACACCATTCATAACTTAATAATGGTAATATTTTATTCTTCTTTTCCCGATGCAAGCTCTAAGACATCTTGTCTATACAAGTATAATAGGATGTTAAGGTCTCTCCAAAAAATATTAGAATCCCAAGGAACCTACATCGGCTTATCAATTGTGATTTTAACAAGGTGGTGTAATGCATCAAGAGGATCATCCAAAGAGAAAGATGAATCTTCTTGGGTTGAGAACTTTCATGTCGATGCAACTAAGTTTAAATGAAATACAATTTAAGGTTGAAAATAATTAACATGTAAACTTAAAAACTTAGTAAATGATGGGTTTGAGAGTTTGTAACGGGGAGGTCAAAATTAGAATCAACCAAATCTCTAAGTCAGTCGAGGAAACATTGAAATGCATGTGCCATAGTACATACCTCATATATTGGCACAAGAACTAAAGCATATAACATGAGAACCTCCTCTACCATGACCTTAACCTTATCCTTCGATAGCTCCATAACATGAAGAATTGTGGTTGCCTTAAATGCTTTTCCACAAGCCTTTAGTGTCTTTCCTATACCATCTCAAATATATAGCTAACATGGATGAGTTTCGTCCATGTCATCCCCCGATATGGGTGGAGCTGAACAATTCCCCTTTTCTCTTCTATTTGTCAGAGTCAATGTTTTATTAATATTATTCAATTATTTGATATCATTTATTCAATCCATAAAACTTGATTTCTCTTACCAAATGAACAAGTAAATGTACCATGATGTTAACAAAAGCATCTTCAACTGACATAATATGATAACAATCTCGTCTTGAAGTTCATCTAACTTTACAAGATCAATGACTTTGCTACAAATTGAAGAAAAAAAATGCACACAAACAAGTTATAATTTGTGGAACGATTTTGGATAAAATTTCGCAAATAGCCACCGGTAACAATTACTGTATTAAGATGTGACAATTGTGATACTTTAGGTCAACAAGCTTCAAGTCTTGCATGGACACTAAACTCTGAATATTTGAATAGTATCCCTGAGGTATCTTGACACTTTTTAGAAAAAGCAAAAACTTATCTTCTCTTGTCTGGAGATAGTGTAACATGCAAGGGACAAATAAGTAAGCTTAACAATCTCCCTTGGTGCCAAGTCTTCTTGGATCTTCATTTCAACCAAATCCAAATGAGCATTTACTCCATCTTTTGTCTTTCCCTGAATGTTCAGTAGTTTAAGAACGTTTGGCAAGTGAACCAATCGTTAACGTAGTAATAAAATATTGTCCTCCGGGATTGACTTTTTGAATACTAGATTCCTAATTTACGTAATTTTGAGTAAATGCGAATCAATATAATTGCAAGCATAAAATTTATAACAAAAACTTTAATCAATAGAAGAATCCTTAGAGGATTGATTTCGTACTTTTTCCTATAGAATTCTACTCCTTCTCAATCGATGCAAGTAATGTAATCATCCACTTGAGTTTAATAAGAGTTGTTTTACCCCTAATCCCTTAGTAGGTAAAATCTATTTATTGAATTCGAACCCCCAATTCCTTAGGCCAGTTTACAAAAATTCAATAAAATCATGAAAAATCAATAATCATCTCTATTGCAAACTAATTATATATGCCCAATTTCCCAATTGTGACATAATCTAATTTGTCTTGTTTATAATCGCAAACAATCCCCAATTTTCCAATTGTGAAATTGCTCATAAATAAACGATAAAACCATAAACAAAGCACTGAGATGGAGAACATTAACAAAACATCAAATGTAAAGAGTAGAATCTATAATCTAGAGTTTTATATCAATCCTCCAACAAAAAATTATTTCTGCATAATGAAATGAAAAACTCTAAACGGTAGCCAAAACAGCAGACGAAAATAGAGAAGAAGAAGAAGTTTTTTTCCGTGAATGCCTTCCTTTTATCTTTTCCCACGTTCTCTCCTTTGCTGAGGTGATTTTCTCTCTCCTCTAACCGTTTCTCCCTATCTCTCTTGTTTATATTTTCTTTTCCTTTTAAATCTTTGTCAGTCCACGTAATCTTTAAGTTTCTCGCTAGAAAATCTACAAGTTGTGGAAAAATCCACAGGCAACCTATGGAACACTCTATTTTGCGCATGATCTTCTGAAGCAAACTCCACAGGTCATGGAAAAACCCACCAAGCACCTGTGGAACACACTATTTTGTATCCTCCAATTCGCTGCAAAAAACCACAGGTCATGAAAAAATCTATCAGGCACCTGTAGAACAAACTGTTTTGAAACTTGCATCTTTGAAGCCAAATCCACAAGTCGTGGAAGACTCCACCAGGCACTTATGGAACATGTTGTTTTGTGTCTAACTTGCACACACAACGTACCAATCCAAATGTACGATCCAAAACTAGATAATGCATGATGAAATGAGGTCAATAATGCACAAATGAATAAAAATGCTCTAAACTAATGGATGAATATACCTATATATTATATGTTCATCAGTAGTGTACCAATCAAGCTATCACACACATTCTTTTCTACATGCATCACATCTATGCAATGCCTAACCTGTAACTTCGACCATTATGGAAGAAAAAAATATTGATTTTTTCTTCCAATGACTCGATACAAATGACTTATTGGATGTTTTCCTAAATACATGATGTACTTCATTACCTTTTTCATGAATTTGAAGATCGGTCAATGGAATTGGTGCTTTGTCATTCCCTTGGTGTCCACCAAATGCTTTCTTTAACCTTTGATAAGAATGATTAGCTTGTAAAACCCTTCAAAAGCAACAACATCAAATAATTCAACCCCATCAACCCACAACAACTTTAGGTCTTCAACTAATGGATTGAGGTATACATTTATGTCCTTTCCAGGCTGCCTTGGACCAGATATCATCATAGAGAACATCATTCATTTTCTCTTCATGCACAATCCAAGAGATAAGTTGTAAATGAATAATATAACGAGCCAACAACTATGGTTGGAACTTAAATTACCAAATGGATTCATTCCATTGGTAGCTACACCAAACTGAACATTTCTACATTTTTTACAGAATTGGGGAAATTAATTATCAATATTTTTCATTGCATTGAATCAAATGGATGATGAAGCAGTATGTCACATCTCAGTTGCATGTCATATAAGGTTTTTAACATCTTTTGGATTCACAAACAAACGCTTAAGTTTGAGCACCATTGGAAGTTACCGGACTACTTTCAAAGTGGATCCTTCATTTTCTATTTGACCACTATCTTCACTGTTTGTTTTCTACTTGTATCGTGATAATCCACACTTTGGACATTTTTTCAAATCTTCAAATTCTTTTCTGTATAATATGCAATTTTTAGGACATGCATGTATCCTTTTATACTCCATACCTATCGGACAAAGACTTTTCTTGACGTCATAATTACGAGTGGGTAGTGTATTTCCATCTATAAGCATTTCACTCAAGAGCACCAGCAATTCTATGAAACTTTTATCCATCCATCCATTAGTCGGTTTCAAATTAATAAGTCTTAAAATCGCTGACAACTGCGTGAACTTAGTTGAACCGACATACAATAGAGTCTCCACATCATCATACATCATGTCACTTGTGTATTCAAGGTGCGACCCTATCCCATTCAAGAAGATTCACGTTCTTTATTTTATTGATATATATTAATTTAAAAAATATATATCTTAAATTTCACGAAATTTTTCCAATATTTTGCATTGGTCTTTAGGATACACGAAATGAAAGTAATTATCAACCACAATCAAGTATGCACCCAAAGATCAATACAAAACACAATTAACAAAAGTTAACAAATATTCATGAATTTTAAGATATATATATATATATATATATATATATATATATATATATATATATATGCACTAATAAACTACTAGAAAGTGATTTATCTTCTTAAACAGTCCAAACGGACAATTCAAAATTCAATACATATAAATTATTAGTATTGTCTCTCATAATATTAATTTAAAAAAAAACTTCTTCAAAAACAAAACTTGGGGACAATACATAATTTTCGTATTGAATTTCAAATGAGAAACTAAGGCTAACTCAATGTAAGAAAATCAAACAATATATTTAAACAAATAGTTAATCACATCTATCTAATGTAAAACAAATAAACAACATATAAAATCATTGTCTCATATTAGAAATAAAAACCTGAGAGCATGTAAATCAAATACAACGGAAGAGGATGCAACAACAGTGAGAGTTACATATTCCCACCATAGTGTAACAATACGTAATAAAAAATGCAACCACAAAAAGGCAGAACACCATTAAAAAAGCAGAAAAGAAAAGCAAAACAATACAAACCAAAACAAAACACAAAGGAAGAAGCCAAATCGCCAAAACATAACAAAAAAAATGTGAAAACGAAAACATAAAAGTCTTATGTATATAAGGTCGGTCCATGGACTTTCTTTTTAAACATGAAAAGAATGTTATTTTTAAATATATTATTAGACCTTCAATTTAGGTCGACTCGTCTCGACATTTAGTATGAATATGCTTGTCTCGACCTTCGAGCTAGATCGACCCTTCTCAAACTTTAGCCTGGATCGGTCCAAGTCAACCTTTAGCCTAAGCGACGTTAACCAATCTCGATATTCGACCCTAGTCACACTAGGCTTGATCTTCGACTCAGGCCATGGGTCGACCTGTCACGACCATTGACATGATTTATCTTGTCTCAACCTCTGGTTTGGACCCATTCGTCTTGACCTTTGACTAATGGTGGGGCCGAATTTGGGTTGAGGTCGGGATCGACTCTAGGCTATTTTTAACATTAATTCTTATTCAAGAGTGGGTTAGGATTGAATCATGGATCATGTGTCAAGTTGACATTTACTATAAAATTAAAATTAAGAATTAAAAAAGAATTATATACATATAAAGATTTTTTTTTCTTTTTATTGAATTTTTAAAATTAATATGAATAAATGCTTTTTATAACTTTAACAATATATAATATTTTGAAATAAATAAATAAATCGATATAATCAAAATTTATGCAATTTATAGTGAACATATAGGACAAGAGAAAGCTAAAAGAAATCAATTACCACTTATGAAAGATTTATGTGCAAGAACAAATATTTTTTACCTGAACTCCATCGGATACCATTTTCTTCCGGGTTCCTTACATTCATTCGAGTTTCCTCTTTTCTTCTCCACATTTCCATTCACAAAAAGCACTCATTTTATTCTTCTTCACTTTTTAGCCCTCACCAAACAGGTAAGTCCATACCATCTCTACGCACCCTCACATCGTAGAGTGAACTTAACCCACTCATTTTTAATATTTTTATGTTTTATTTATTTCTTCTACTTACCTCTTTATAAAATCTTAATTTATTTTTATTATTTGTAACATATATATTTTATCATTTTAAATAAAAAATATAAAAAATTAAAGATAGTCACTAAACGATATATAAATATGTTAATTACATTTTCATCAAATAAAAATTCTGTTAACTTTCACTGATAATGAATTTATGACACATTATTACTGTTATAAATATTTTACTTTTATAATAATTCATAATTTAATAATAAATAAATATTAATTTTTTTAAAATTTAATAAATTTGTATTAATTATAATTTGATATAAGAAAAGTAATTTTATTCCTATAAACATCTTTAAATAAATGACATATATTTTAATTTTTGTAATATAATTATTGTGACAATTCTTTTATTTTATCACTATTATAAACAATATTTCTAACAAATTAAACCGGAGTTGCAAATATTATATAAATAATAATAAAATTTATATTTATCATTAAATTTTTGTATCATATTTATTGTAATGTGAACAAAAGCTCATTTACTCTTTAACTTTACGTAATGTTAACAATATAAAAGTGAATTCATTCTTCTCCAACAAAATTGAAAAGATCAAACTATCCCAATCTCACCTATGCCTTTATATATATATATATATATATATATATATATATATATATATATATATATATATTCTCCTCAAGAAGAATATTCGTTGGGGCATGTGTGGTGAATGTGAAAACAATGAGTGAAGAACAACGTATCTTTTCTGTCACTTCACAATAGATACATTGGTTTGGCTTAACTTGCATTGAATGCATTGGATTCCCTCTTTTTCTTCTTCTTCTTTGCTTGTTTATAAAGATTCTTGCTTCCTCTAACATTAGCAAGCACATTATTCATTTTGTCTTATTTGGGTTTTACCATTTTACATTAATTATCTTTGAACTTTGTTTTAAAGACTAAACACAATTTTCATAGTTTTTTTTCCTTAAAAAATTGTCATCTCAAAATTATGGTTAAGGGATTTTGGATTTTTGTGGAATATCTAAACTAAGGGGAGTCGTTTTGCAAGGTTTTCAATTTTGTTGTTTACATTTTTTTCTTTTTCAATTTTGTATTTTACATGTTTTTTTCTTTTGCGGATTTTTAGTTTTGTTTAGCTTTGTTTCTTCACCATTCACCAATATGATTTACTGTTATCAAATTTGATGATTCCTTTCTTAGACTTTATCTTTCTTTTGTCATCATTCAACCCAAAGGAGATATAAAAAAAGAATCATTTATATTCATTGATATTTTAGCATCTTTAGACGTTTGAAACATGTTTCTTAGTTAACACATCTCAAGAAATGTGTGTTTATGTGTGTGCGCGTGTGCATGAGCATGTGTTTGTCTGTGTGTGTTTGTACATCGTATTATTATTCTTTGGTTATCGTTAAACAACAGTCATGGTTTTTTCTCTAGTGTTGATTATTTTTATTTATTTATGTACTTGTAGGATGATTCTCGAGAGTAAAGACATTAATATTTTTCATGATGACGCATTTTTCTCCATCAAAGTGGTATCTTAGTATGCTCTATGTGCAACTTAATCTGATATTCCACATCATAAAAGATGAATTTCTTGTTGTTGGAGAATCATTCTTGGTTGTTGTAGTTGTGATGACATTTTCAAGTGCTCTCAAATGTCACATAAAGAAATTTTATGGAATGTTCACGGTTGGCGGAGATGTCGTCCTAGCGCAGTAAATTTGCAGCTAGGTTAGTGGATATCTGACGAAGTGCAAGGACAGTTAATTGCGCTAGATCTGTAGTGAAACTCGTGTTTCCTAGTGAGTGTGCTCTTGGATCTACAAACGAGGTTGTAGTTAGTGCTTGTGGTGGATCGTACTGTCTTAGTGCATTTCATATATGTTTTGTACAATGGAGATTTGGTATGTGTGAGTCGCGATTTCCAGCAGGTGCATGAAGGAGGCGCTCTGCGGTTTTTCATGTGATGTAGCTCATGGATATTAGCTTATGTGGAGTGAGATTTGGGTTTCTATGGCTATTGCGGTAGCTCACATTTGCGTTTTCCAGTGGTGCTTTGATGACTGCATGGAATTCTGGTGGTGGCTATGGGTGAAGATGTTATTGGTTGTGTTGTGGATCTTCTTGAGGAAGATGTAGATAATGTGGCAACCCATGATTCGTTAAATTTGAGAGTAAAGGATTATGGTATATGGCATCACCTGGTTGATCAGATTTTAAAGTGGAGGACTGTGATACGTGGAAGCATCTGGTTTAATAGATTATGAGTGCTAGGATGATTCCTTCCTAGCTGAGATTATACATAAGCATTGTTTAGCATTTATGCAGGGTGTATAGTGTTCATGCACATAGGGTGTGTGGTGATTATACATGAGCATTGATTTGCATTGATGTACGGTGTGTGATGATTATACATGGGCATTGGTTAGCTTTGATGCAAGTATGCAATGAAAGGAAAAATTATTGGGATGTTTAATTCCAAGTGAGTATGCTTTCTATGGTAGAGTATGATTGCTGGTATAACCAATGACGATCTATTTATTTAGTCAGGGTGGAGATTGTTGAGTTGAGGAAAGTAATACATCTTGGAAAGTTCCAAATTACCTAGGATAAGCAAGGGAATGGGTGATATTAGCTATATAATGGACTCTAAGTTTATGGTGTTTCTTACCCTAGTCAAAAACACTTTAAACTTGTATTTGACTTTTCTTATACTCTTGTAATGGAGTGTTGTGAGGTTTAGGTTAAAATAATTAGCCATATAAAATCAAGATCATGCCACAAATTTCATGTCACAGTATAACACACATATATGTATAATCACAAAAACAGTTGACACCAAACTCAATTATCTGGATACATACACTTGACATTAGACTCACTAGTGGTGTGCACATGTGGTGGTTCCCAAACTCTGCATAGTTTGGCCGTAGGGGATTATCACTTAACCACTCATAAGGTAAGTCTCCTTTGTGCCTAGGATCGAACAGGTCCAGTGACTATGACCTCCTTCTTCTCTTCACCACACAACCTATCATGCTCTATTTGAGTGTGAGTAGTTATTAGAGAAAGAATACCTCCATATTAAACCCTTATGTTAATGCATACACTAAAATATCACAACCTAGAACTTCTCCTTGAAATTCTTTCAACAACATCATAGTACATATTCACAACCATATATTCACTCCAATTTATAGCAATAAGAACTATAGAATCTAGTCAAACTCACTCACACTAAAACCACTAGCTTCCCTTACTTATAGGATGACTCAAAATGCTCAAGGAGTATCAAATCCCCCTTCAAACTATCATAACACACAACTTAACCTAGGAACAACACAAACATGATCAGGACATACCATTAAAACCATTGATCAACAAAAACTCATAAGGACTTAGAAGCCACATACAAGCTAGAATTACTCACATGCATGTCTATGAACAATTGACACAAGGAAAAGAGCAGAGAATTAACTTACTCAAATGAAGAAACTGGTCGGACAAAAGTGGAGAGTCCGCCACAAGCATCACTCTAGCAGTTTTCGATCTTAAAAAAAATGAACACAAGAAGATAAACTCCAAAGAAAAGGGAGTGAGTTCTTAGAAAGGTATTTTTAAAGAGATAAAGTGTTTTCCAAGTAATGAGATCCTGCTATGAAATTTCTATTTATAGGTAAGTTTTTTATTATTTAAATAATAGTATCTTATTATTTTAGACTTAATTATGTTTTAAGTCTATGATAAATTTGAGAACTTTCAATTGAGTACATAATAAATTTGTGTCGTCTATTGGGTCCTTAAAATTTTAAGACTTTTTAATTGAGTCCCCAGTTAAATATTGTTATTAACTTTGTGATGTGACGAGATGTTTCCCAAATTTTGACTGTATTCAACAAAAACTATTTTTAAATCTAATTAAAATTATAAAAATTATAAAAATATAAAATATGTATTTATAAAATTATGAAATACAAAATTATAAAATCAAAAAACTAAAAAATATAAAATTGCAAAAGTTAACAAATTACAAAATTATAAAAATATATAATTTAATAATTACGAAATTAAAAATATATAAATATAAAATTATAAAACTATAATATTATAAAATTATAAAATTGTGAAATTGTGAAATTTTGAAAATACAAAATTATTAAATTATCAAATTGTAATTTTTTTATTTTGGTTTTTTTGTAATTTTATAATTTTATAATTGATAATTTTATATTTATATATTTAACATTTTTATAATTTATATTTTTTATTTTGAAATTTATAATTTTAATTGAAGTTAAAAATAATTTTCGTTAAATACGGTACATAATTGGAAAAGATCTCTTTATTTTATAACAATATGACGATATATGATGAAGTTTAAGGAGACTAATCCTATAACATAATGACCACATCACATAATTATAAAAACATTTAACTAGAAAAACTCGATCAAAAATTTTAAAATATTAAGGATTTACCACAAAAATCTATTACGGATTTAATTGAAAATTAGAAATTCAAGACATAAACAAATCATTATTTTAAAACATAATCGCTCCTAAAATCAATCTTCTATGTTCTAAAAATATATATATATATATATATATATATATATATATATATATATTAAATATATATATATATATATATATATATATATATATAAATTCCTTTTTTATATACACCTTTCTGTTTTCAATTCTGTTAACCTTTATTTTAAATTAAAATAGTTACATTTTTTAATTTTACCCTTTAAATTACCGTTAATCTAAATGTAATTAGTTTTTTATTAAAATAATTATTTTATTATTTTATCCTTTTTACTAATAAAAAATATACAAAATATTTATTTTAATAATTATTTTTAATTAAAAAAATTATTTTAATAATTTTTTGCTGGAATAAAAAAAGTGAAAAAAATATACACACATATTAGCACGTGTTTTTACTAGTAAGATTATTAAATAAATATAAATATTCTTAAACATTCATTCATCCAAGAAAAATATAAGCTATATTACCATTATGATTAATAACATTAAATTTGTTTGAAAAAAATAACTTATTATTGTATGCGATAGATTAATAACTTCTTGTCTAAATAGATTAGATTGTAGATCTAACAACGCATGATGATATGATTTGTTTCCACCCTTATCTATAGAAGACTTGAAATTTCGAATTATATATACAAAATTAATTATATTATATAGGTTAAACTAATTAATTTGTAAGCACTTGAACTATATATTTAATAGTTTCTAATTAGGTCGTTTAGCAATTCATTTTTATTTAAAATTGATTCTTCAATTCTTTTTAATTTAGCTTTTCCATATTTTTTTTGTTTCTGAAATTAACCATAAGGATCTAATTAGTTTCTGAATCTAATATCTTCATCTTTGTAAACTAAGTATACTCACAATCTAAACATATCTAAATTAATAAATTCTGAATCTGGTATTCCCCATCAAATTCATCAACTATAATTCTCACATCTGCATATATATACTCAATCCGAAATTCTTTCATAAGTTTTTCCAAGAAAAACCAAAAAAAAAAAATTACATAAACAAGCTCAATTAATATTAAATACAAATTCAAAGACACAATTAAAAAAAAAAAGAAAAACAAAAAATAACAATTATCATTTTATATGGCTGTGGAGTTGGTAGTTGAAATCCTACATTTAAATATATCATTAAGTTTTATCATGTCAACATCTAATAATAAACAAGAAACTTGTTGCTATATATTATAAAAATTAACAAGAAACTTGGCTTCTTGGTGCACCAAAAAATTGGTGAAATGATTTGGTCAACCCAAGGGAAAAGGCAAGAATTCAAAATCATCACTTTCTTCATTTTCTCTAGGAAGAAATATTAACTAAAGAATTAACAAATATATATATTTTTATTAAATTTAGTAAAAGATTTATTAAAAATTCACCAAGTATTTTAGTAAAATATATTTATATAAATTTTTTATTTTTAGTTTATATATTTAATGCATATGTTTTTTTAACTGCCCATCTTTATAGAATTTTTTTATTTTTAGTTTATATATTTAATGCATATGTTTTTTAACTGCCCTTAAGGATTAAATAACACCAATTTTTAAGTATTATACATTGTTTTTTCTTTCTGCAATTTCATTTAATAGTCGCTCAAATTATTTCTAAGACACATTTGATAATTTTTTAATATTTTTATTTGTTTGATTTTATCATGTAGAATACTATTTTGATATATTTTATATAATTATTTTTTATTTTATAACTCATTATAATCATGTTGTAATTTTATCACTATAATTGTATAAATAAATTTTATTTACATTAATATAAAATTTAATGTATTTCCATGATTTTTTTATCACCATTCAACATATATTGAATTTCAAAAGATATAAGATTTATTTTAAAATTTTATTATTATTATTATTATTATTATTAGTTTAATATTTGTTCTTTGCATGATTTTGATATATTATAATTTTTATTAGTGTATAAAAAAGAGATTCATTAGAATTTTAAAAATTGAAGTAAATAGACATTTAAAATATATTTTAATTTGAATATTTATTTTTGTTTTATATTTTTTAAAAATATTTTTAAATTTTATTAACTATGTTTCATTAATATTTGCAAATTTAATAAATGTTTTGGTTTTTACGAAATTTTATTTGGTATTTTAATTTAAAAGGTATGCAATTATAATTTCTTTCTAAATATTTTATATCGAAGAAACAATCTTCCTCTTAATATTGAATATTTGATATATTATATTATTTTTACCGTAATTTTTTATTATTTTATAAAAATTAATTAATTAATATTGAAACAATAAGAAAACGGGTATCAGTATGAGTATGAAAATATACTGGCTACTTAGTGGAGTTGTGGATTAGACAAAAGTTTAATACTTGTTGGTTTTAGATATATGGATGCGAATGTATTTTTTTTTTTAGAAATAGATATGGGATAGCAAAACTCGTCATCGTACCCATTTGTCATACCTAATTGGATTTCAAAATCCGATTTTGCTTAACTAACATGAGTTGTAAATCCGGTAAAAGGAAAGAGGAAAAAAAAGTGGGTGTTGGGATGGGGAGAAGGTTAAAACTTAGGGAAGAGAAATTAGGTTCGTGTGGTGTTTGGCGGGTGGGTGGGAGGCTAAGTGTTGTGAGGAACTTAATACAAGAGAAAGAAATATTACTCTAACCAAAGTTTAAAGAACTATTTTGGGGTTTTAAAAAAAAATTGGTTATTAAAAAAATGCTAGTGCAGGAGGAATCTCCCTTCAATTTTTATAGCAGATATCAGAATATTATCTACTTATCCAAAAAAAAAAAAAATCTAGAGTATTATTATATATTATAAAATAAATAATAATAAGAAGGTGGCAGAGGGAGTATGAACATAGAGAAAAGATGAAAGTAAAGAGTAATAGAAGCATAAATTTAGAGTGAGTGGTGTTGGTGGAATGGTTAAGCATGGCGTGTTTGTGTGTCTGAAGAAGCAAAACCATCGGAGACTGAGAATGGTGTGAGAGAGAAGAAGAGAAGAAAGAGACCCAATCATACGCCTCATGTGTTGTCATTTTCCTCATTTTCTTATTCCACTCAAAGAAAAACACAGACACACACAACTTCTCCCTCAGACGCTGTCCCTGTCTCTGTCATCAACATCTTCTCTCTCCAACCATTCCACGTACTCACAACCCAACCCATTTCATATAATCTACTGTAAACTAATCCTAGTTCATAAACAAAAGTACAATATTTTAATTCATTTCAAATATAAACATATATATGGGTAAAAACTCATATATTTTTCTTTGTTGCCTTATCCATTCAAATTTACAACTTAAATACTTTTTTTTCTGGCAAGACATTTACAAAAATAGCATTATTACTATTAAAATATCGAAGAAGGAAAATTGTAAATATATATTATCGAATTATTAAATTCTTTTATAAATTGGTGCATGCATGGAATGTATCTAGCGAAGTTCAACGGTGCATAAATCTTTACTTTTTAATATAAGTATTCCTGTAGAAACAATAGTAAGGTATCATATCAGGAAGCATAAATTATATTTTACCCGATCTTCAATTTCTTGAGACGGATACTCTTTGATCATGTCGGACATGTCTTTATGTCTTATTGTAGGATTGTATATTTTGGAGATTACCTGCAGGAAAGGACTCCAACGATCAAATCAACGAGAGCTTTCAAAAGTTAAATCACAGTTTAGTAATTAATGAATTGTGTAACTTTAATGGTTGGGGTTTACATGTATTTATAAAATATTAATCATGGTTTATCTGGCTTTATTAGTAGGGTCTTTGTTCATCTTCGTTGAGTCATCCTTTGAGTTTGGGCTTGTGTGAGCCATGTCTAGGCCCAAGTGTCAGGCCTATGACTTGACACTAAGAGTTCCACTGTTATTTCCCAAGTTTTGAGTAGGCCAACTTTATTCGTATGTAATGTTTAAAATAGGCGGCTTTAATCGTTATATATGTTGTTTTCCATATATAGTTAACAAATTATCTATTTAAAGTAGTACTATAGATTGATGACTAACCGACTATTTGCTTATGTCGGTTGTATCCGCCTAGTATAATATAACAAGATTAATTAATATACATTTTTAGATTAAAATAAAGTTAATATACATACTATATTGTATATTAAATCAAGTGTTTGAAGATTGAGACCCAAGTTTAGGATCAATGTCTCCTATACTTTGAGGACCTAAATAATAATCTATAGTGAGACTAACCTTGTGTTTGTTTTCTTAATGATGTAGTCATTTTATTTTTTATTTTTTGATAATATATTGCTATATATAATCAAGTGAGTTGGACAATTTTGTTGACGTACACGTTGAACTGCGTAAGTGTTTTATATTCATGCATTTAACTTCTAACTATTATTTTGTACGCATTGTTTTTTATTTTTTCTTCATTTAACTTATTTCTTTTACGAATTATCTATTATCATTTTAGTTTTTGTGTGAGAGACACTTCTGGATGAATTTTTTGTATCGTGAAATCCTCTATCACTTAGTTAAAACTTAAAACTCAAGTGATATTGACAATTGCTTTTTAACATTAATAATAGATGTAATTTTTCTATTCTAATAAAACAAATATTTTTACTTTTAGTTTATTAAATCTTTACTTCTAATGATGGGTAAAAATTTAGTTTCTTCCCCAGTTTTATTCATGTAAATCTTGATTTTTCACCCACTTTCATGAAAAAACTGCTAAACAAATTGTCAAATTTCATATCCAAACAATAAAAAAAAAATTCAAAATTTATACCTTACAAACACTAATCTTATCTGATATGTAAAATTTATTGTAAAATTTTAAAATATCATTTCATATATCAAATTTATTGTAAAATTTGATAAAACATGTAGATAAAACCTGCAAAATTGAGAGGTTTGAGTGGAAGAAAATTCTCAATGGAGCCAAATGTACCTACTTTAAAAAAAATAACTTTTTTAAATTTATGAAAATAAAATTACACGTTATTCAAATTATAAATCAAATCTTGATTAGTGGCGTGCTGACATAAAATATACTTTTTTAATGTTTGATTGAGTATTATCCGTACAATTGTGAAATTAGTATTTTAATAGAAGAGATCATTAGGTAAAGTCCGGATCAAACTTCATTTGACTTTTAATATTTAAACTTTTAATATTACAGAGTTTTCTCATAATCATGACCAATTATTATTGATAATAACTAATAACTTAATATGTTTGAAAATAACATATTTAAATTAAGACAAAACTTACGATGCTATATATATATATATATATATATATATATATATATATATATATATATATATATATATATATTACTATTGGTATTGCGGAATCCAATTTAAAGTTTCTCTTTTAATATTTTATATTTCCTTAAACGCATTAAAATGAAACTCTAAATATGATTAGAAAACAATATACCAATAATGTTTATATATAATATATAGTTTTTCTTCCTTAAATAATAAGTATATCTGAATATACTTTCTTTAAAAGCTTTTAAAAGATAAAATAAGGCGAGAAAAATTAGTTAACCCTTTATAAGCTCAAATTAATTTATGTGTAAGCTAAAAACTTATAAAATAAACTATATAAAAAATATATTAACTTATATATGAATTCACTGTAGTTTAATTTCTTAATTATAAATTTAAAATAACTGATATATTGAAACTAAAATTAATAGTAATTAACACTTAAAATCAAAATTAATTCCCAAAGTTTTTTTATCAACAAAGAATAAATGAATATATAGAAAGTACTTACGGGATACTCTAACCTTTTTTACAAAAAAACACATTGTTAGTCCTTATAATAATATTTGTGAAGATACTAAAAGAGAAGCTGCTTAAAATACATGAGTTAGTTCAATATATGAGCATGGTTATGACTCAACAAATTAACTCTGCTCGTGATTCAATATCCATAAAACCCACCAGAGATACATAAATACATAAGGAGCCTAGTGTGCACTTCACTGAACAAACAACAAAGATAACCAAACTAACCCTAAAACCTTGTAATTTTAGCATGCCTTTCATAAAAGCCAGACTTGGTATTTCTTTTATTTCCTCTTGACTTCATAGCAAAAGTTGCAAATTTGTTATTATGTGTCTCCCCCTATAACCATGCTTTAAGCCTTTGTTTATCCAGTGTTATTTTGTTACCTAAGGCAATAAGAAGCACACAAAGATTAGCGTTTCATAGAGATTTTAAGCATAAATAAGGACATAAACACCAATCACTTTAAAAGAAATTAACATTTGACATCTTGTGTTTCAACCAAGGTCACGTGCTCAGTTGGGCTAAATCAAATATTTCTTCTAAATCCACCCTCCTTTGCCTAAAAATAACCCTATTTCCATGTTTCCAAATTCTCCATATAATTGCTATCTACATGCCTTTCCATATGAGATTTTGGCTACTATTTTGAAAATTGGCCTTAGATTGAATGTTAAATATGAGAAGACTTGATATGTTAATCTTCAATTAAAACCTAGTAAACATATAAGACATACATATCAATAGTGAGTTTAAGTCTAACTCACATACAATCATCTATAAAGTGAGGATTTATGTGGAATCTGTAACCCCTCTTATATCAAAACATATATATCTCGTGTATGTGACTAAATATTTGTGAATAGTTAAATAACAACTTGACAGAGGGAGACACAATAGACTTAATAGACCTTGTTTATGTAACAAGTTTTGTTATGATAGACTCCGATGTTATATTAGGATGTGAGTTTAACTAAAATTCATTCTCATAGAACTGACTTGTAAGATGAGAGTTGTTTATATTTATATACTATAAATTGACATTATATTCGTCAAATATTCGATCTCTGGAATATATTTCACAAAATCACATAAACAAGTTCCAAATTTTGAAATAGAAGAAACATGGAGGCATGACCCTTGATGCCATTCTAACCACATCTTGATCATAACAATGGTGAGTTCATCAACAATATTTGAGAGGTATTTGAACTCCTTGGATGAAACATTAAAAGATAAGAAGATGATGATGAAGATGAATAATAATAATAAAGAAATAGTGGAGGCATTGGATGATGAAGAATAAAATTTTATTTTAAGGGTGAGTCCCGTAAGTACCGTTCCGTCTTCTTCTCCCTCTCCACGTTATTTTCTTCCTTCTCTCTCTTCTATGAGATATGGACAACTTGAAAGAAACCCTAATACTTAAAAATTGAAGTGTGATAATGCACCAAACCACCCCATCTCTTTCTCAACAAACAAACAAACAATAAATAAAACCAAACGGCTACATTAAAATAAATGCTCAACAAAAAGCATCGTTTTCCATTTTGTAGTCAACGATTCCTTCACCAACTCACTTCCTAGGTTCTAATCTCCAACTTTCTTCTTCACCAATATTATACATTTCAGAAAGAGAAACACAAATAAAATACATTAACGGTGTAAAATTGTTTTAGGGTTTTGGGTTCTACATTACCTTTTCCTTTAAATGGCATTCCAAGCCAATAAAGCATTGAATTAAAGTGAGTATTCTTATTTTAATATGGATTATTTTAGTCAAATCACCATCTAATAGAAATTTCCTTAAAAATCATACAAATAATAACTTTTTATTAGATTATTACTTTATCAACAAGAATTTGATGAGTATTTAGAGTATTCTAATCTATAGACAAAAACACTAAAAAAATAATTATTCAAAATTATTATATTCAAAATATACTAGAGTTCTGAGCCGGAAGCAAAATCTCAAGAAAAACAATCATACAAAAGTGCTAGGAAGTTATTTTTAAATAGCTAGAAAGTTATTTTTAAATAGCATAGAGTGAAGCAATAATTCCATGAATTCACTCTAGTTATATTCATAGAACATCAAGTTAAGTTCTTTTGTTAATATTGATTTCAAGATTAACAGAGTTTTATTTGGCTGTGTTTAGATATGTATAAGATTTGGAGCACTTCAAATGCTCCCTAATTAATATATTTTTTGTCGATAAAAATATAAAAAAGTATTACAATAAAAATATACAAATTAAATATTAAACTTTAAAACGTATTAGACCACTTCAATCGCACCTCATATACCTAAAAACAACAAATCCTGACAACTTTGTAAATCTATGTCTCAAGAGCATCACAATTTCATATTTACCATGTTCTATCTCCAAAAGATTAAAACCGGTAACATAAGAGCTACACGCTCAAAATAGAATTATGTAAGATTGTGTATTAAGATTGGGAATTATAGAGAAAGATAAAACTTAATAAAAAGAATATATATATATATATATATATATATATATATATATATACGATTCTCAAAAATTTCAAATGTCCGTTCAATCACATAAATCTTTTTACTTGGTAGTATTGAAGAATGTATCTTTTTTTTTTATCTTT
>Ga0214542_1000365_pt1 | contig 78664 bp, 72 predicted proteins | sample CNSS1metaG_FD_160096 | JGI IMG/M metagenome (GOLD analysis project Ga0214542, IMG submission 160096) | Root nodule microbial communities from cowpea collected in UCLA plant growth center, Los Angeles, California, USA - CNSS1 | ecosystem: Host-associated > Plants > Roots > Nodule | place: USA...
TGGTGAGCGCGCTGGGGCTCGAACCCAGGACCCCGTGATTAAAAGTCACGTGCTCTACCGGCTGAGCTACGCGCTCCCATGGCCGCTGATGGCTCGAAGAGATCGCCATCGTGTTCGGACATTCGAGAGGCATGTCTTGCCGCTTCGCCTAGAGATCGCGTCGCGGGGAAAACCGGCTGTTTCCGGATCATGCCTTCGGCCCGCGCTGTGTAGGGGGAGTGGCTGCGGAGGTCAATAGCGCGGGTGGTTGCCGAAGATCGCGGCAGGAGCGGGGATTTGCCTGGGCTATCCGTCGCTTAGGCCAAAATTCTCACCTCGATTGGCGGCCGGTCATCCACGCCGAAGACCGCTTGCCTCCAGGCACGAGGTCCGAAGACCGGCGTGGAGCAGGATCAGTTCGTCTCCCGCCGGACCTCGCTCGGCACCGGCTGCGGCGTTGTGCTCGGGTGGGGCAGCGCGACCGGACGCAGGCCGATCAGCTCGGCGGTGCGGATCGCGCTGTCGCGCCAGAACTGGAACGAGTTGATGCGGCTGAGCTCGAGGATGGCGATGGCGACCGCGGCGAGGAACGGCAGGCTCTGCAGCACCAAGACGCCCGCGAAGATGTAGATCTCGGTGATCTGCTTGTAGCTGTTGGTGGCGATCAGCACGCCGGCGCCGACCAGGAGCAGGGTGCCGATCACGGCTTCCCAGAACGCCTGGAACTCGATCGACATGCGGGACAGGCCGCCTTTGGAGGTGCGGGCGAAGGCGATGTGCTCGGTGATCAGGCCCTGCGCCACCGCGCGCGACACCGTCCATTGCACGCTCATCGCCGCGATCATGGCGCCCAGCATCTGGCCGGGCTTGATGGCGACGCGTGCGCGGTACATCGACAGGAAGTGCACCAGCGAGACGATGAAGGCGCCGATGATCGGCAGCGTCAGGATCTTGTCGGGAATGGCGATGTCGGCGAAGGCGACGATCGGCACCCAGATGAGGTTGAGCAGCGCCACGACCACGCCGAGGCTTTCGGCGCCCAGCCAGTTCAGCCAGCCGAGGCCATATTCGCGCTTCTGGTCGGGCGTCAGCCGGCTTGCGCCGGGCAGGAAGCGGCGCCAGTGCTTCTTGACGATCTGCAGGCCGCCATAGGCCCAGCGGTGCCGCTGCTTCTTGAAGGCCTCGTAGGTGTCCGGCAGCAGGCCTGCGCCGTAGCGGGTATTCGTGTAGTGGGTGGTCCAGCCGAGCTCCTGGATGGCAAGGCCGAGATCTGAGTCCTCGCAGATCGTGTCGCTCGACCAACCACCGGCCATGTCCATCGCGGCGCGGCGGATCAGGCACATCGTGCCGTGCACGATGATGGCGTTGGCCTCGTTGCGCTGGACCATGCCGATGTCGAAGAAGCCGGCATATTCGCCGTTCATGATGTAGTGCATGATCGACAGATCGCCGTCGCGGTGCTCCTGCGGCGCCTGCACGAGGCCGACGCGCGGGTCGGCAAAAGCAGGCACGAGGTCCTTCAGCCAATCGGGCTCGACGACATAGTCGGCATCGAGGATGCCGATGATCTCGGCATCCGCCGCGGTGCGGTCCATCGCAATCCGCAGCGCGCCGGCCTTGAAGCCCTGCACCTTCTCGGCGTTGATGAATTTGAAGCGTTCACCGAGCGCGCGGCAATGGTCCTGGATCGGCTGCCAGAAGGCGGGATCCGGCGTGTTGTTGATGATGACCACGCATTCGTAGTTCGGGTAGTTCAGCCGCGACAGCGCATCCAGCGTCTGCTTCAGCATCTCGACGGGCTCGAAATAAGCGGGGATATGGATCGAGACCTTGGGGCAGTAATCCTCGGGCACGTTCTCGACCGGCTTGTTCTTGGCGATCAGGCGCTGCGGCGGCCGGCCGAAGGCAACCGCGGCGATCTCGTCGATGCGCGCCATCGCGATGAGGACCAGCGGAACAAGGAGGATCATGCCGAGCGTCAGCGCGAAAGCCGAGCCGAACAGGAAGTAGTGGCCGTTCCAATAGGCGAACACGGTCGCGGCCCAGGCGCCGACGCCGTTGGCGGTCGCCGACAGCAGGAAGGCTTGCCTCGCGGTCGCCTTCTCGATCCGCAGGATCGGCAACGACAGCAGCACGCCGACCAGCAGCGCGATGCCCATCAGCTTCCAATAGTCGGGGTTCTCGACCGGGCCGGTCCAGGCGAATTTCGGCTCGCCGCTGGCATTGAGGACGCCCCAATACGGACCGACGCCGCCTTCGAAGAATTTCCAGGGCCGATCGAGGGCTTCGACGATGTTGTAGTCCATGCCGAGCGCTTCGGCGCGGGTGACGAAGTTGCGCAAGGTCAGCGCCTGCTGGAACGGACCTGGATCTGCGTTGCGCAAATTATAGCCTGCGCTCGGCCAGCCGAACTCGGCGATCACGATGCGCTTGCCCGGGAACTGATTGCGCAGGAGGTTGTAGCGGTCCACGGCCTGGTCGACGGCCTGATCTGAACGGAAATTTTCCCAATAGGGCAGCACGTGCGCGGCGATGAAGTCGACGCTCGAGGCGAGGTCCGGAAAATCGCGCCAGATGTTCCAGATCTCGCCCGTCGTCACGGGAACACGGACCGCGCTCTTGACCTTCTTGATCTTGCTGATGAGGTCCTCGACCTTCATCTCGCCGCGGTAGATCACCTCGTTGCCGACCACGATGCCGATCACGTTGCTGTTCTTGCGGGCGAGCTCGATGGCGGCCTTGATCTCCCGCTCGTTGCGATCCTCGTCCTTATCGATCCACGCGCCGACCGTGACCTTGAGGCCGAACTCGGCCGCGATCGGCGGCACCAGTTCGCTGCCTTCCGTCGCGGTGTAGGACCGGATCGCTCGCGTGAGGGTCGAGAGCTTCTTCAAGTCCGCGCGAATCTTGTCGGGGTCGACGTTGAGGTCGACGACATGGCCCGGTTCGAACGGCGTATAGGACAGGCTCGGCACCAGGCCCTTGAAGTCCGGCGCAGGTTCCCTGTCGCGCAGGACTCCCCAACTGCCTGCGTGGAGCGCAGACACGAGCAACAGAACGGCGGCGACAACGCGCATCGCGGCTAAACCAATAGGGGCTGAGGTGGCAGGGAAGCGGATCCGACCCCGAGATCCGACCAAGTCCGCGGCAAAGGGAGCATATCTCTGCCGCGCGGTTTCACAACTGTCATGGCCTCATGTCCTTATGAGGGCATGGCCTTTTCGAACGACGCGCGGCAGTGCCGACCGTCTCTATGGCCGGTCGTTCCTGAACGGCAGCTGAAACGACCGGAGCTATTTTGGTTGGGGCTATTTCGCCGGCGTGGGGGACGGGCTTGCCGCAGGCGAGGGGCTCGCGGCCGGCTGCGGCTGCGCATTGGCGGCCGGCGCTGCCGGCTGGGCGGCCGCGGCCGCCGCCTGCTGCGGCTGGGCGGCCGGGTTGATCCAGCACGCGTGCACGCGGCTATCCAGAGTTTCGGCCACCTTGGGGTCGATCTGGCCGCCGAAACGGGTCAGGCAGCGGAACGCGGCCTGGATGTGGCCGCCGGGACAGCCGAAGCGGTCGTAGAGGTCGAGATGACGGAATGCGGTATCGAGGTCGTCCCGCCACATCAGCCGCACCACGCGCCGGCCGAGCCAGACGCATTCGGGATTGCCGGCCGGGCCGTTGATGACCTGGGCGGCTTCCGCGAACTCGTCGGTGCGGCGCTGATTCTGGGCGGCGTCCTTGGCGGCGTCGGCGGGCTGGGCGGCCGCCTTGCCCTGTTCGGGGCCCGGCGGACCGCTCTGGGCGGAAGCGCCGCCAGCACCGGTCAGAACGAGCAGGCAGGAGACGGCCAAGGTGGCGGCGAACTGCCGCAGGACCGCATTTCGTGACTCGAACACCCGTTGCCGCATGAATTCCCCAATGTATCCGCTGGCCGTCCGCGTCAGGAGCCCCGCGGACGCGCTAGCTGATGGCGTCCAAATGGGTCTCCAATGCGGCGGAAAAGTCTTTCGGAGTCCATGACCTGTATTTCGAATTTTGTCCAGCAAAGTCACGATCCTAGATCACGGTGAACCGGCGCAGGTAAATTCCTTGGGGGCGCAAGGGATCCACCGGACGTGCCCCCTTGGCAGACGGCGTGCGAGAAGGTAATCGACGGCCCTTCGCGGAGGACGGAACCGATTTCTCTTCGTACGCCACTGGCGCTTCTGCTCGTCTCACTGGGTGCGATCGCTGCCGTGTGGTGGTGGCTTGCCACGCCGATCACGCTCGCGCGCGCCCCGATCGATCCCGCCGACAAGGTTCAATGCGTCTCCTACGCGCCGTTCCGCGGCGAGCAGTCGCCGCTGGAGGCATGGACCCATATCGATGCCGACCAGATCGAGCAGGACCTGCGCCAGCTCAAGGAGATCACCGACTGCGTCCGCACCTATTCGCTGGAGAACGGGCTCGACCAGGTGCCGGCGATCGCCGCCAAGGTCGGCGGGATGAAGGTGCTGCAGGGCATCTGGCTCTCGAGCAACCGCACCAAGAACTACGAGCAGGCCGGGCTCGCCATTCGCCTCATCAAGCAATTCCCTGACGTCATCACCTCCGTCATCGTCGGCAACGAGGTGCTGCTGCGCGGTGAGATGACGACGGCGGACCTCGTCGCTCTCATCCGCCTGGTGAAGACCCAGGTCGGCGTGCCCGTGACCTATGCCGATGTGTGGGAATATTGGCTGAAGAACCGCGAGGTGTATGACGCCGTCGACTTCGTCACGATTCATATCCTGCCCTATTGGGAGGATTTCCCGATCAGGGCGAAGTTCGCTGCTGCCCATGTCGAACAGATCCGCGAGCGCATGGCGGTGGCGTTTCCCGGCAAGGAGATCCTGATCGGCGAAACCGGCTGGCCGAGCGCGGGCCGCATGCGCGACGGCGCACTGCCCTCGCGCACCAATCAGGCGCGCGTCGTCTCGGAAATCCTCGGCCTTGCGAAGGCGCAGAAGTTCCGCGTCAATCTCATCGAGTCCTACGACCAGCCCTGGAAGCGCAGGCTGGAAGGCACCGTCGGCGGCTATTGGGGCCTCTACGACTCGGTGCGCAGGAGCCTGAAATATCCGCCGGGACAGCCGATCAGCAATTTCCCGTACTGGAAATGGTACATGGGCGCCGGCATGGGGCTTTCCGTGCTGGTGTTCGCTGTCGCGCTGATCACGCTGCGCCGCCGGCCGTGGACACCGCGTTTCCCGGCCTGGCTCGGCGTCGGCATCTCGGCGACGACCGCCGGAATCCTGCTCGGGATCGGCGCCGACAAGATGTACTACGAGAGCTACGGGATCGGCGGCTGGCTGCTCTGGGGCGCGTTGCTGCTGGCCGGCATCCTGTCGCCGATCTTCTGCGCGCAGGCGATGGTGATCGGCCGCAGCCTGCCGACCTTCCTCGACCTGCTCGGCCCGCGCGAGGGCCGGAAATGGTCGAAGCTCACCGCGGTGCTCGGCGTGACGCTGGCGGTGACCGCGGTGATCGCTTCCGCGAGCGCGCTCGGCTTCGTGTTCGACCCGCGTTACAAGGATTTTCCTTACGCCGCGCTGACGATGGCCGTGGTGCCGTTTGCGCTTCTGATGCTGAACCGGCCGCAGATCGGCCAGCGTCCGATCGCCGAAGCGGTGTTCGCCGGGGTGCTGGCGCTGTCCGCCGTGTACGTGCTGTTCAACGAAGGTCGCGACAATTGGCAGTCGCTATGGACCTGCGCGATCTATCTGTTGTTCGCGCTCACGCTGTGGCGGGCGCGGGCCGAGCAAAGCCAAGAATAAGCAGGCCGATCGCAAGGCCCGACAGCACGACATTGTAGAGCACGATGCCGAGGCCGGCGGCGATGAGGCCGACGGTCAGCAGCACGATTGACGGCCGCATCAGGTTCAGCGTCGCAACCACCAGCGCCACGATGCCGAACACCGAATTCTTGAACAGCACGGTCGAGACCGAGCGCGACTTGCAGACCAGGGTCTGAAGCCCGGCGTCGCAGGCGAGCGCGACCTGCGAAAACTCGATCGCGAGATAGCGCACGTAGAGCGCGCAGCCGACGGTGACGAATCCGACCACGAGCAGGAACTGCACCTGGTAGGGCGTGAGGCGGAAGGGCTTCTTTGTCATGGCGGCAATATGGTCGGGAAGGCGCGGCCAGGCAACAGCGCAGGCGAGGTTTCTGTTGATCCGCCCGGGCACTCTCCAGGAACACGCGAGCCTCCCGCTGGTTCTCAACATTGTGTTGCCAACACCGCCTAGGAGTGAGGCATGGACAAGCCGACGCAGGAGCAGCTGAGCGAGCTCAAGAGGCTGAGCAGGGAGGCGCGGGTCGAGGATTGGTCGGAAATCGTCCGCTCGAAGGAAGAGGCGGAGATGCGCATCCGCGATCTGAAGGAAAAGGCGCGCATGGAATAGGTCATCGCCTGCGCCAAGGACGATCAGCGGGCGATCAATTGCGACCTTGCGTGTTCCGGCTCTGCTCCGCCAGCCGGCGCTCGTATTTTTCAGCCAAGGCGAGCAGTCGCTTCCTGATGTGGGGATCGGCCCGCTCGGCCAGTTCGCGGATCAACGCGAGTTGCTCCCGCAGAAAGTTCGCGTCCGTCATCTCCGCTCCGAATCAAGTCCGGTGCGGAGTGTGCCGTGTCAGGTTGGTCTCGTTCGTATCATTTGGTACTTGGGCGGAGGCATGAAGCCGCTCACCGGCCATCTGCGACTACCAGACTACTTCAACCCCAAGCGACGTTCGAGCCAGCTGAGCGCGAACAGCACGAATAACGTGACTGCGATGGCGGCGCCCACCAGCAGCCAGGCGCCCAGCGCGCAGGCGATGCCAAGACCGGCAGCGATCCAGACAGTCGCCGCCGTAGTGAGGCCATGAACCGTCTTGGCCTTGACGTCGTGCAGGATGACGCCCGCACCGATGAAGCCGACGCCGCTCAGCACGCCGGTAACAATGCCTTGGACCACCCTCGAGACTGCATCCGGGTGGTCGCGCAAATTCTGAAACTCGATCACGGAAATCGAGATCAGCGCAGAGCCCAAGGCCACCAGCGCGAGGGTGCGCATGCCCACCGGCTTGTCGTTCATGTCGCGGTCGATGCCGATCACGAGGCCCGTAGCCGCCGCGACGAGTAGCCTCAGCACATCATCCAGTTCGTTCATCAAGACCCGCGTTTCTGGAGGGGCGACGCTTCGCGCACGTCGGACATGGACCTGCGAACTTGCTGCCAAGCGCGGCCGAGGTCCAAGCGTCCGTTGGTCGCATGCTGGCTGCGTGCGCGCCGGGGCCGAGGCGTCATTGTCGCCGGAAGAACGACGACAGCGTCGATCCCGCGGACGACGCTGCCGCCTCCGGTTTCGCCGGCGCTGGTGCCGGCTGCGCGGCGGGAGCGGGGGCGGGCTCCTCGCGCTTGGTGCGTTTTGAGGAGTAGCTGCGGCGGCGTTGCGGCTTTTCGGGCTTCGCGCTCGACACAGGCGCCGTTTCGGCTGCAGGGCCAGCGTCCTGGCTCCTCTCCGAACCCTTGTCCGGGACTCTGTCCTGAGTCTTCTCTTGCGTCTTGTCTTGTACCTTGTCCGGACCGCTGCGCATCGACAGGCGCTGGCCATCGAATACGGTGGTCTCGCAAGCGCGGCCGTTCTCGACGAGACCCGCGCAGAATTTTGCGGCGGCGGCGGCGTTGACCAGGGGGCCGGCGCCGAGGCGGAGCTGCATGCCGAGCCCGGTGTTGCCTTCCTTGATCATGATGATCGGACGCAGTGTTGCGATCTCCGGGTTGGACTTGGTCACGCCGCGCCAGAGCGCGCGCAGGCCGTCAACCGAGTTGGCGCCGCCGAGATCGATCGCAAAGCGCGTCTGCTGAACGGCGATGGCAGGGGATTCGCTCTCGGCGGCGTCCGGCGGCTTGGTTGCTGCCGCCACGATTTCGGCCGCGGCGGGCGCCGGCTCGGCCTCCTTCTCGGCGGCCTTCTCAACCGTTTCTGGTTGAATCAGCTTCGACGCGGCCGGATCCGGCGGCGCCATCAGCGACTTCGTGGGTACCAGCGGAATCGTCGGCAGCGCCGAAGTCATGGCCGGATTCTGTTGCACGAGCGAGGCGGCGGCCGCGGTCTGTGGCGGCTGGCTCGGCGGCTCCTTCGACGCTTCCTTCTGAGCGTCCTTTTGCCCATCCTTGGCGGCTTCGCTGCGCGGCTTCTCGCTCGTCGGGGCCGGCGTCGAAGCGACCGGCGCGACACTGGGAGCCGTGGGTGCCGCGTCCTGCGGCTTCGCGCCCGGCGGCGGCGTGGCCGTTTGCTTGGCAATGGCGCCGGTGACGGAATCGAGCCCTTGCTCCAGCACGGTGACGCGCGAATACAGCCGGTCGCGGTCGCTGTTCAGCGTCTCGATCGCGGCGGCGAGCCGGCGCGCTTCGTTCTGGCTCTCCTTGGTCAGCAGCTGCAGCCGGTCGGCCTGGCGCACGAGATCAGCGGACGCAACCCGGTCGCGCCGCCAGCCGAGCTGGGCCTGGTTGGCTATCACGGCAATGACGACGGCGCCGACGGCCGCCACGCCCCACGAGCCCAGCCGCCACAGCAAGCGCCGGTCGAAGGCGCTTTCCTCGGCCAGAAGTCCGGAGAACAGCCCGCCGGTCTCCTTGGTGGAGAAGGCATCCGCCAGTGGGTCGGAATCCTTTGCCATGAATGTTAAGCGCCCAGCCCCGTCCGGCTTCCCCGAATCAATCAGGGAACATTAACAGGAAAAGCGCACCGCACTTGAATTCCGGGCGTTTGCGGGGTTAGCAAGGCGGTAGTTCCGAGGGGCTGCGCCGCCCGTCCGCGCCAATTTGATTCGGCCATAGCTGTCAGGATTTCGATGACCGCCCGTTCCAGCCTCACGATCGTGCTCGCCGCCGGCGAAGGCACGCGCATGCGATCGAGCCTGCCGAAGGTGCTGCATCCGGTCGCGCACCGGAGTCTGCTCGCGCATGTGCTCGCCGCCGCACCCAAGGGAACCGGCACCTCGCTCGCGGTCGTGATCGGTCCCGATCATCAGGCAGTCGCGGATGAAGCCAAGCGCATCCGCCCCGACGCGCTGACCTTCGTGCAGGCCGAGCGGCTCGGCACCGCGCATGCGGTACTGGCGGCGCGCGAGGCGATCGCGAGCGGCGCCGACGATCTCCTGATCGCGTTCGGCGACACGCCGCTGATCTCGGCCGAGGCCTTTGCGCGGCTGCGCGCGCCGCTCGCCCGCGGCGCAGCCATTGCCGCGCTCGGCTTTCGCGCCGCCGACCCGACCGGCTACGGCCGCTTCATCGTCGAGGGCGACCGCCTGGTTGCGATCCGCGAGCAAGCCGACGCCAGCGCGGACGAGCGCAAGATCGCTTTGTGCAATGCCGGCGTGATGGCGATCGACGGCCGCCGTGCGCTCGACATTCTCGGGCAGATCGGCAATGCCAATTCCAAGGGCGAATATTATCTGACGGATGCGGTCGAAATCGTCCGCAGGCAGGGATGGGAGTCGGTGGTGATCGAAACCAGCGAGGACGAGGTGCGCGGCATCAACACCAAGGCGCAGCTGGCCGAGGCCGAAGCCGTAATGCAGGCGCGTTTGCGCAAGGCGGCGATGGAGGCCGGCGTCACGCTGATCGCGCCGGAGACGGTGTATCTGTCCACTGACACCGTGTTCGGCAAGGACGTGACGATCGAGCCGTTCGTGGTGATCGGCCCTGGCGTGTCGATCGCGGACGGCGCGGTGATCCACTCGTTCTCGCATATCGTCGAGACTACGCTCGGCAAGAAGGTCTCGATCGGACCCTATGCGCGGCTGCGGCCCGGCACCTCGCTCGGCGACGGCGCGCGCATCGGCAATTTCGTGGAGACCAAGGCGGCGACGCTGGAGGCCGGCGTCAAGGTCAACCATCTCTCCTATATCGGCGACGCCACCGTCGGCGCCAATTCCAACATCGGCGCGGGCACCATCACCTGCAACTACGATGGCTTCAAGAAGCACAAGACGGTGATCGGAAAGGGCGCCTTCGTCGGTACCAACTCCTCGCTGGTCGCCCCCGTGACGATCGGCAACGGCGCCTATATCGGCTCGGGCTCGGTGATCACGAAGGACGTCCCCGACGACGCGATGGCGCTGGAGCGGAGCCCGCAGACCATCCGGGAAGGCGGCGCGGCGCGTTATCGCGAGATGAAGACCGGCGGCAAGAAGCCGGAGACGTGAGCGGCGCTATTCTTCGTCGGCGAATTCGGAGAAGATCGCGCGGGTCAGGCGCCAGCCGCGCGGCTTGGCGCGCTTCACCGGCTCGCCTTCGGGATGCTTGATGAAGAGGGGCTTGTTCTCTTTGCCGCGCAGCGGCGGCGGCCAATGCGCAAGGTGCGTGCCCGTGGTCTCGCTGGCGCGCAGATACATCGACGACAGACCCTTGCGGTCGGATGAGCCTTTCATGGCCTGGTTCTCCTGACCGGAATCGTTGGCCAAATGTATTGACAATAAGTTAACGGGCGCGGTTTAAGCCGGCCAATTCGACGCAGCGGTCGCGGGCCCGTGCTGTCTCAATCAGCAATAATTATTGAGTATCTGGTTCCCTGCGATTTTCGCTAAAAACCAAGCGCGTCGTTTAGGCGATTTTTCGACGATTTGGGGGATAGTGATCCGCATGTGCGGGATAGTCGGCATTCTCGGGCGCGAGCCGGTTGCAGAGCAATTGGTGGATTCGCTCAAACGCCTCGAATATCGCGGCTACGATTCCGCTGGCGTGGCCACGCTCGAAGGCAAGCACCTGGAGCGCCGCCGCGCCGAGGGCAAGCTGAAGAATCTGGAGAAGCGGCTGGAGGCCGAGCCGCTCAAGGGTACCACCGGCATCGGTCACACGCGCTGGGCCACCCACGGCAAGCCGACCGTCAACAACGCCCACCCGCACGCGACCGAGCGCGTCGCCGTGGTCCACAACGGCATCATCGAGAATTTCCGCGAGCTGCGCGAGGAGCTCGAAAAGAAGGGCACGGTGTTCCACACCGAGACCGACACCGAGATCGTGCTGCATCTCGTCGACGATTTGCTCACGCGCGGCAATAAGCCCGTGGAAGCGGTGAAGCTGACGCTGGCGCGCCTGCGCGGCGCCTTCGCGCTCGGCTTCATCTTCGCCGGCGACAACGACCTCATGATCGGCGCCCGCAACGGCCCGCCGCTGGCGATCGGCTACGGCGACGGCGAGATGTATCTCGGCTCGGACGCCATCGCGCTCGGCCCGTTCACTGATACGATCAGCTATCTCGAGGACGGCGATTGGGCCGTGCTGACCCGCAAGAGCGCCGCGATCTTCGACAAGGACGGCCATGCCGTCCAGCGCGACAAGATCAGGCACGCCGCCTCGACCTCGCTGGTCGACAAGGCCAATTACCGTCACTTCATGGCCAAGGAGATCCACGAGCAGCCGGAGGTGGTCGGCCACACGCTGGCGCGCTACGTCGACATGGCAACCGAGCGCGTCGCGCTGCCGGTCGCGCTGCCGTTCGATTTCAAGAACATCCAGCGCATCAACATCACGGCCTGCGGCACAGCGAGCTATGCCGGGTTCGTCGCCAAATACTGGTTCGAGCGCTTTGCGCGCCTGCCGGTCGAGGTCGACGTCGCCTCCGAATTCCGCTACCGCGAGGCGCCCTTGCGCAAGGGCGACCTCGCCATCTTCATCTCGCAGTCGGGCGAGACCGCCGATACGCTGGCGGCGCTGCGCTACGCCAAGGCCGAGGGCGTGCACACGATCGCGGTCGTCAACGTGCCGACCTCGACGATCGCGCGCGAGAGCGAGACGGTGCTGCAGACGCTGGCGGGACCCGAGATCGGCGTCGCCTCGACCAAGGCGTTCACCTGTCAGCTCATGGTGCTGGCAAACCTTGCGATCGCGGCCGGCAAGGCGCGCGGCGAATTGTCGGACGAGGACGAGACCAAGCTGGTCCACGGGCTCGTCGAGGTTCCGCGCCTGATGGCCGATGCGCTCACGAGCGAGCTCCAGATCGAGAAGCTAGCGCACCGGATCGCCAAGTCGCGCGACGTGCTGTATCTTGGCCGCGGCACCAGCTTCCCGCTGGCGCTCGAAGGTGCGCTCAAGCTGAAGGAGATCTCCTACATCCACGCCGAGGGCTATGCCGCCGGCGAGCTCAAGCACGGCCCCATCGCGCTGATCGACGAGACCATGCCGGTCGTCGTCATCGCACCCCACGACCGCGTGTTCGAGAAGACCGTCTCCAACATGCAGGAGGTCGCCGCGCGCGGCGGCAACATCATCCTCATGACCGATGCCAAGGGCGCGGCGGAGGCGACGGTCGAGTCCCTCGTCACCATCGTCATGCCCGATATGGCAGCAGCCTTCACGCCGATGGTCTATGCCGTCCCGGTGCAGCTGCTCGCCTATCACACGGCCGTCGTGATGGGGACCGACGTCGACCAGCCGCGCAACCTCGCAAAATCGGTGACCGTGGAATAGGCAATCTGGATATCGATCGGCCGCTCTCTTCCAAAACCTGCTAGAAGACCCTAGCTTGTGGTAGCGACCGACCTGGAACCCGAATGACCCCCCGCGACGACGCGCCTGCGCCTCTTGATCCCGTTCCGGAACCGCATACCGGCCTGATGGGCCGTTTCCGCAATTATTTCCTGACTGGCCTCGTGGTGACGGGGCCGATCGCGATCACCCTCTATCTGGTCTGGTGGTTCGTTACCTGGGTCGACGGCGTGGTGCGGCCGTTCGTGCCGCTGGCCTACCGGCCGGAAACCTATCTTCCCTACGTCATTCCCGGCTGGGGACTGATTGTCGCATTCTTCACGCTGACGCTGGTCGGCTTCCTCGCGGCCAATCTGATCGGCCGCACGCTGGTCGATGTCGGCGAGACCTTTCTCGGCCGGATCCCGGCGGTGCGCGCGATCTATCGCGGCCTGAAGCAGGTGTTCGAGACGCTGTTCTCGGGCAAGGGCTCGAGCTTCCGGAAAGTGGGCCTGGTCGAGTTTCCTTCGCCGGGCATGTGGTCGATCGTACTGATCTCGCAGTCGCCGAACGAGGACATCTCGCGCAGCCTGCCGGGGCAGGAGGAGCACGTGTCGGTGTTCCTGCCGTGCTCGCCGAACCCGACCACCGGCTTCTTCTTCTATGTCCCCAAAAGCAAGATCATCGAGGTCGATCTCACCGCCGAGGACGCCGCGACGCTGATCATGTCGGCCGGCGTGGTGCAGCCGGGCTCGTCGCCCGATCCGAAGAAGGCGGCCGCGCTTGCGGGCATGGCGAATGCTGCGCGGATTGCCAATGCCTCCACGCTCCGGCCCGAGCCTGCGAAGGCGGAGTAGGGCCATTCCGCCGCGGGATGGTCGCGTTCACGCGGGCGCATTCGTCCTCTGTTAGTCTCAGGTCGACCGAACCTGCCGCTCGGAATTCTTCGACCTGGAGTGCACGATGTCCAAAACCATTGCGATCCTCGCCCCCGGTGCGATGGGCAGCGCCGTGGCCCGCCGCCTCAGCGAGAACGGTGCGCGCGTGCTGACGTCGCTGCAGGGGCGGAGCGAGGCGACGCGCAAACGTGCGGCGGACGCCGGCATGGTCGGCGCCGAGGACGACGCGATCGCGGACGCCGACATTATCCTCTCGATCGTGCCGCCGGGCGAGGCCGTCGCGCTGGCCGAACGGCTGGCCGCGCTGATCGTCAGGCGCGAGAAGAAGCCAGTCGTGGTCGATTGCAACGCCGTCAATGTCGATACCGTGCAAAGAATCGAGGAGATCATCGGCTCGGTGCAGGCGCCATTCGTCGATGCCAGCATCATCGGCTTTCCGCCGCAGCCAGGTGGCAAGAGCCCGGCCTTCTACATGTCGGGCGAGCATGCTAAGGACGTTGCCGTGCTTGGGAATCTTGGCCTCGACGTGCGGATCGTCGAAGGCCCGGTCGGCGCGGCCTCGGCGTTGAAAATGTCCTATGCCGGCATCGTCAAGGGCCTCGCCGGCATCGGATCGGCGATGGTGATCGCAGCCACGAAGGCGGGCGCGGCCGATGCACTGCGCGACGAACTCGCGCTGAGCCAGCCCGCCATCTTGGCGCGGCTCGAAGTCGCGCTGCCCGACATGCTCCCGAAGGCCTATCGCTGGGTCGCCGAGATGCGGGAGATTTCAGGATTCCTCGGGCCCGATCATCCCGCCAGCCAGATCTACGAGGGCTTTGCGCGGTGGTTCGAGCATCTGGCGGAGGATGCGAAGGGGGAGGCTGTGGATGCGGGATTGATGAAGGCCTTCGCGGCGAGCATTGAGCGGAAGAACGTCTGATCGCGCGCATTCTCGCTCTCTCAACACGTCATTGCGAGCGCAGCGAAGCAATCCAGACTGCCTCCGCGGAAAGATTCTGGATTGCTTCGCTGCGCTCGCAATGACGTGGAGGTTCCGGTGCCTTTGCGTCTGTCACGAAACCTTGCGGCACTGCCTCAAAGTTAGCCCGCTCCGATCAGCGGAATCGCCTCGTCGCGCTCATAGAGATACAGCAGGCACCGCAGCGCTTCGCCGCGTTCGCCCTTTAATTTCGGATCGTCCTTCAGGATCCGCAGCGCTTCGTCTCTGGCCTGGGCGATCAGCTGGCCGTGCACCTCCGGGCGCGCGATGCGGTAGCCGGGCAGGCCGCTCTGGCGCACTCCCAGCACGTCGCCTTCGCCGCGCAGCTTCAGGTCCTCCTCGGCGATGCGGAAGCCGTCGGTGGTCTCGCGGATCACTTTCAGCCGCGCCTTCGACATCTCGCCGAGCGGCTCGCCATAGAGCAGGATGCAGGTCGATGCTTCGGAGCCGCGCCCGATGCGGCCGCGGAGCTGGTGGAGCTGGGCAAGACCGAAACGCTCGGCGTTCTCGATCACCATGATGGTGGCGGCCGGAACGTCGACGCCGACCTCGACCACGGTGGTCGCGACCAGCAGGCCGATGTCGTGCGCGGCGAACTGGGCCATGACGCGGTCCTTCTCGGTGCCCTTCATCTGGCCGTGGACGAGGCCGACGCGATCGCCGAAGCGCTTTTGCAGGGTCTCGAAACGCTTGGTGGCGTTGGTGAGATGCTCGGTGCCCTCAGCCTCGGACTCCTCGACCAGCGGGCAGATCCAGTAGACCAGCTTGCCGGCTTCGAGCGCGCGGCCGACGCCTTCCATGACCTCGCCGATGCGGCTCATCGGCACGGCGCGGGTATCGATGGGCTGGCGGCCGGCCGGCTTTTCGCGCAGCTCGGAAATGTCCATATCGCCGAAATAGGTCAGCACCAGCGTGCGCGGGATCGGCGTTGCGCTCAGCACCAGCACGTCGACAGCCTCGCCTTTGGACGTCAGCGCGAGGCGCTCGCGCACGCCGAAACGGTGCTGCTCGTCGACGATGGCGAGCGCGAGATCCCTGAAGACGACATCGTCCTGGATCAGCGCATGGGTGCCGACGAGCAGGTCGATCTCGCCGTCGGCGAGCTCGGTGATGATCTCGCGCCGCTCCTTGCCCTTCTCGCGGCCGGTGAGGATCGCGACCCGCAATCCCGCGCGCTCAGCGAGCGGAGCGATGGTCTTGATGTGCTGGCGCGCCAGGATCTCGGTCGGGGCCATCAACGCGGCCTGCTTGCCGACCTCGGCGACCGCGGCGGCCGCGAGCAGCGCCACCACGGTCTTGCCGGAGCCGACGTCACCTTGCAGCAGGCGCAGCATGCGCAGCGGCTGCTTGAGGTCTTCGGCAATCGCCGCCGCAGCGTTGCGCTGTGACGGTGTGAGCGCGTAAGGAAGGGCATCGATGATCTTGTTGCGCAGATGTCCGTCGCCGGCATTGCGCACGCCCGCGGGACGGCGCAGCTGCGCGCGGATCAGGGCGAGCGCGAGCTGGCCGGCCAGCAGCTCGTCGAAGGCGAGGCGCGACCAGAACGGCCGATCGGGCAGGATGTCGGTCAGCTCGACCGGCTGGTGCACGCGATTGAGCGCCTCCGCGATCGGCGGGAAGTCACATCGGCGCAGCACCTCCGGGCTGATCCATTCCGGCAGTGCGGGAAGCTTTTGCAGCGCCTGCGCGATCGCGCGGCGGAGCGATCCCAGCGCAAGGCCTTCCGTCAGCGGATAGACCGGGTCGATCCCCGACAGCTTCGAGATCGCCTCCTCGTCGAGCACGCGGTCGGGATGCACGATCTGCGGGATGCCGTCGTACATCTGCAGCGTGCCGGAGACGTAGCGCTTCTCGCCGACCGGCAGCAGCTTCTCGACATACCCGGGCTTGGCGCGGAAGAAGGTCAGCACCACGTCGGCGGTATCGTCGCTGGCGTAGACCAGATACGGCGCGCGTGCGTTGCGCGGTGGCGGCGGGCGGTGGCGGTCGACGGTGACCTCCAGCGTCACCATGGTTCCAACGGCCGCGTCGCGGATCTTCGGCCGGGCCCGGCGGTCGATCACCTGGCTCGGCAGATGCAAGAGCAGATCGACCAGCCGCGGCGTCTCGCTGCGGCTGAGCAGGTACTGCAACAGCTTGTCCTGCTTCGGACCGACGCCGGACAGGCTGGTCACGGGAGCAAACAGCGGATTGAGCAGGCTGGGGCGCATCGGGAGATCTAGCTCGGCGTCATTGCAGGCGGAATCAAGTGGTTCCTTTTTCCATTTTGTGAGCTGCCGCCCATTTCATGAAATCAATTGCATATTGCTGCTGCTCACTGGTCGCGCGCCAGTCAACCAATTGGTCTGATAAACCGAGACTCGTCAGAACTTCGTCTATCAAGGACTCAGCTCCGAACTCCGCAAGGATAGCGGCGTCGACTTGGACGTATGGCCCCTTCTCGCCATAGTGATCAATCAAATGTTGGCGCTCGATGAGCACGACCACCCGTCCCGTGGGGAGCCGAAGGCACATTGCACCTGTCGGGCCTAATTCGTCTGTCCAGCTTTCGATCTCAAACCCCAGGGACTTTGCAATTTCGGAAAGCCGCACCTGAAAGCGCATAATCTCATATTCGGGGTTGGAAAACCGATAACCGAAAATCTGTACCACGTTCGTCATGGGGGCGTTCCAAGGCGGTGAGACGGGAGCCATAGCGAGGCGCATCCGGCGCTCGCCAACCTATACTAAAATGCCCGGAAGGCGCTGCCCTTGAACCGCTTCACCGGTCGCCCGCGTTCCAGGCTATCGTGCGCGGCATGCGCATCGTTCTGTGCGGTGATGGCCGCCACTTCACCTTGCAGCCGGAGTAGTGCCGCCATTCGCTCCAACGCCAGCGCCTTGTTGCGGTGCTGCGAGCGTTCCTCCCGCACCACGACGGAGAGACCGCTCGCGATGTGGGTGGCGCGCACCGCGCTCTCGGTCTTGTTCTGGTGCTGGCCGCCGGGCCCACCGGCCCGGAAGGCTTCGAAGCGGACATCCTGGACGGCGAGCGCCTTCGGTGCATTCGGCACTGCCGGAAGCTCGAACACGCCGAAGAACCAGTTCTTCCGCTTGTGATGCGGCCGGACCGGGCTTGGCGCCACCCACTGGATTGCACCGATCCACGGCTGGGCGAACGCCGCCGCGGCCCCGCCATGGATGACGACGATAGCCGAGGCGGGACCATGCCCGTCGGGCTTCGGTCCCTCGACGCAATCGGTTTCGAGCCCGAGCGCGGCGGCTTCGGCTGTCAGCGCCGAAACGGCCTTGCCGACCGCGATCCGGCATTCCGCCGGACCGCGTCCGCTGGTGAACAGGAGGCGGATCATCGGCGCTCCTCCTTCCAGCTCTTGTCGCGCTTGCCGCTCGCCGCGGCGGTGGACTGACCCTTCTTGAAGGTCAGCAGCGGCCGGAACGTAGCCACCACGCGCACCAGACCAAACTCCACGAGATCGGCGATGACGCGCTCGATGCTCTTGTAGGCGTCCGGCGCTTCCTCCGCCAGCAGGCCGCGATCGGCGCAGACCACGATGCCGCCGAACGGGTTGCGTTCCAGCTTTGCGACGTCTGACTTCTTGACCCGGACGCGGCCATGCATGGACGCACGGTCGTATTTGCGCCCCGCGCCGTGCGCGAGCGATGCAAGCGCCTCGGCCTGCATGTCCGCCAAAGGCTCGACCAGATACGACAGCGTTCCGCGCGACCCCGGCACCGGCACCAGTCCGCGATCGGCCGCCGCGGCGCCCTTGCGATGCAGTGCCAGCACATCGCCGGCGGCGCTGGGCCGGCACTCGACCATGTTGTGGGCGAGGTCGCTCACTGGACGCAGACCGGCGCGCGCGGCCGCTCCGGTCCGCTCTGCGATGATGCGGCGATTGAGCTTCGCCCATCGCACCGCGTGATCGTGGTCCGCCAGATAGGCATTTGCCGCGTCGCTGCCGATGGACAGCGACGGCTGTCCGCCTTGCAAGGCCCGCTCCAGGATCGAGAAACCGAGACCCCGCGAGCCCGAGTGAACCAGGACATAGGCCAGGTTCCGGTCGAGGCCGGCGCGTGCAGCTGCGTCCGGCGCCAGGATCTCGTCGAGAGCCTGGAACTCGCAGAAATGATTGCCCCCGCCGATACTGCCGAGGGCGGCATCGAAGACGCTGGCGCCGAGGTCTGCGTCGGCAAGCGCGGCCTCGACGCCGCCATCCCAGGGCTGGTCGAGCGCTTGCATGCGTTCGGCCAGATGGTCGAGCCGCAGCTTGCGTGCTGCGATGTCGAGCTCGAACAGGCCCATGCCGCAGCCGATGTCGGAGCCGACGAGTTGCGGATGGATCCGCTCCGACAGAATGGCGCAGCCGACAGGTCCGTACTTGCCGGGATGCAGATCAGGCATGGCAGCGACCGACCGGACTCCGGGGAGGCCGGCGACCTGTTCCAGTTGAAGTGTTGCATTGCCTTCGATCCACGATTTGGATGAGGCGAAGAGGTGGATCGGCGCGCGGCCGTCCACGTTGGGAAACGTGCCCATTGAAAGCTTCCAGAAGATAGGGATCGTCGACACGCGCGAGATGCGCGTGGTTTCCCTAACGGCGCGGCCAACGCACGCGCAGTTTAGGCGATGCCCTCGACGGGGCGGCGAGACATGGACGTCATCGAGCCTTCTCCCTGATGATCGCGCCAGGCGGCGCCGGATCGGGGCAGACACATAGCGGCGAAAGCGAGAAGCCGCAAGCCACAGCCGGTGTGCTTCCGGCGACAAAAGCCTGCTGACATTTGGAGGTCCACCGCCTATATCAGCCCCGCCCGGCACGTCCGGGCTTTCTGCGTTGACTGGATTTGGGACATGACGGGAACGACACGATCGAGCAGCGGGCTGGATGACCGCCGCAAGCGGCTTCTGTTCCGCTGCTGGCACCGCGGCACGCGCGAGATGGACCTGATCCTCGGCCGCTTTGCGGACGCTGAGATCGGCAATCTGTCCGATGACGAGCTGAGCCAGCTCGAGACTTTGCTCGAGGTCAACGATCCCGATCTCTATGCCGCCATCACCGGCGACAAGGTGCTGCCGGCCGACGTCGCCGGCGCGCTGTTTGCCCGCATCAAGGCGTTTCCGATCGCGGACGGCAACGCATGAAGCAGGGGATGAAATCTCCGGCCGAGCTGCTGACGCCCGGCCGCGCGCTGACGCTTGCCAATGTCGCGGAAGGTGCCGAAGGCCTCGTCGTCTCCGATCTCGCCCGTGCCATCGCTGCGCGGCCGAAGAAGCCGGCGGTCAGCCTTGCGGTGGTCTGCCGCGACGGCGGGCGCATGCAGTCGCTCGAACGGGCCTTGTGGTTCTTCGCGCCCGATCTGCCGGTGCTGACCTTTCCGGCCTGGGATTGCCAACCTTACGACCGCGTCTCGCCACATGGCGGCATTCTCGCGCAACGCCTGACCACACTGGCGCGGCTGGCCTCGCTCACCGGCAGCGACAAGCCGCTGATCGTGCTGACCACGGTGAACGCGGTGGTGCAGCGCGTGCCCGCGCGCGAGCTGGTCGCGGCGCAGGCGCTGTCGGTCGCGCCGGGCAATGTCGTGCCGATGGACACGGTCGTCGCCTGGCTCGAGCACAACGGCTACAACCGTTCCTCCACCGTGCGCGAGCCCGGCGAATACGCCGTGCGCGGCGGCATTTTGGATCTGTTTCCGGCCGGCCTCGAGCAGCCGGTGCGGTTCGACTTCTTCGGGGACAGTCTGGAATCGATCCGTTCCTTCGACGCGGAGACCCAGCGCACGCTGCTCGACATGCGCTCGCTCGACCTCGTGCCGGTCTCCGAGTTTCAGCTCGTCACCGACACCATCCGCCGTTTCCGCATGGGCTATGTCGCCGAGTTCGGCGCGCCCGAGCGCGACGATGCGCTGTATGAAGCGGTCAGCGAAGGGCGCCGCCATCCCGGCATGGAGCACTGGCTGCCGCTGTTCCAGGACCGGATGGACACGCTGTTCGATTATCTGCAAGGCGCGGCGATCGCGATCGAGCCGCAGGCCGAGGACGCCGTGCGCGAGCGCTTCAAGCAGATCCTCGACTATTACGAGGCCCGGCGCGAGGCGATGGAGCATCCCGGCAGCGGCGCCATCTACAAGCCGCTGCCGCCCGACCGGCTGTATCTGACCGAGGAGGAATGGAGCAAGCGCCTCGGTGCGATCCCGCTGGCGCGGCTGACGCCGTTCTCGGTGCCGACCGACGGCACCGGCGTAGTCGATGCCGGCGCGCGCAAGGGCCGCGACTTCGCGCCGGAGCGCAACGACAGCAATGTCAACGTGTTCGAGTCCGTCGTCGCGCATGTGATGGCCTTGCAGGCGCAGCGCAAGAAGGTCGTGATCGCACTGTGGACCGAAGGCTCGCGCGACCGCATGACCTCGATGCTGCGCGACCACAAGCTCGCCCACACCACCAGCGTCAATTCCTGGCGGACGGTGCAGGCGACGCCGCGCAACGAGACCATGCTCGCGGTGCTCGGCCTCGAGAGCGGCTTCGAGACCGACGAGATCGCCATCATCAGCGAGCAGGATATCCTCGGCGATCGCCTGGTGCGGCCGCGCAAGGCCAGTCGCAAGCTCGACAATTTCATCTCAGAGGTGACGAGCCTCACCGCCGGCGACATCGTCGTCCACGTCGATCACGGCATCGGCCGCTTCATCGGCCTGCAGACGCTGGACGTCGCCGGCGCGCCGCATGACTGCCTCGAGCTGCATTATGCCGCCGAGACCAAGCTGTTCCTCCCGGTCGAGAACATCGAGCTGCTGTCGCGTTACGGCTCTGATCAAACCACGGTCGAGCTCGACCGCCTCGGTGGCTCGGGCTGGCAGACCCGAAAAGCAAAACTGAAGAACCGCATCCGCGAGATCGCGGGCGAGCTGATCAAGATCGCGGCCGAACGCATGCTGCACGAAGCGCCGAAGCTGCCGGTGCAGCAGGGCGTCTACGACGAGTTCTGCGCACGCTTCCCCTATGACGAGACCGAGGACCAGCTGGGCGCGATCGAGTCCACGCTGAAGGATCTCGAAAAGGGCCGCCCGATGGATCGCCTGATCTGCGGCGACGTCGGCTTCGGCAAGACCGAGGTGGCGCTCCGCGCCGCCTTCGCCGTGGCGCTCGACGGCAAGCAGGTCGCGGTCGTGGTGCCGACCACGCTGCTGGCGCGCCAGCACTACCGGACCTTCAGCGAGCGCTTCAAAGGCTTTCCCGTCAATGTCGCACAGGCCTCGCGCCTGATCCCGACCAAGCAGCTCAACGAGGTCAAGAAGGGTATCGCCGACGGCTCGGTCGACATCGTCGTCGGCACCCACGCGTTGCTCGGCAAGGCGATCAAATTCCGCGACCTTGGCCTGCTCATTGTCGACGAGGAGCAGCATTTCGGCGTCAGCCACAAGGAGCGGCTGAAGGCACTGCGCGCCGAGGTGCACGTGCTGACGCTGTCGGCTACCCCGATCCCGCGCACGCTCCAATTGGCACTGACCGGCGTGCGCGAGCTCTCGATCATTGCCTCGCCCCCGGTGGATCGCTTGGCGGTGCGTACCTTCGTCGCCCCGCACGATCCCCTGATGATCCGCGAGGCGCTCTTGCGCGAGCGCTATCGTGGCGGCCAGGCGTTCTACGTGGTGCCGCGCATCGACGATCTCGCCGAGGTCAAGGACTTCCTCGACAAGAACGTGCCCGAGATGAAGGTCGCGGTCGCGCACGGCCAGATGCCGCCGGCCGTGATCGAGGACATCATGACCGCGTTCTACGACGGCAAGTTCGACGTTCTGTTGTCGACCACCATCGTGGAGTCCGGCCTCGACATCCCCAACGCCAACACGTTGATCGTCCATCGCGCCGACATGTTCGGCCTTGCCCAGCTCTACCAGCTGCGCGGCCGCGTCGGCCGCTCCAAGCTGCGGGCCTATGCGCTGTTCACGCTGCCGGCGCAGCAGAAGATCACGGCGCAGGCCGAGCGCCGGCTCACCGTGCTGCAGTCGCTGGAGACGCTGGGCGCCGGCTTCCAGCTCGCCTCGCACGACCTCGACATCCGCGGCGCCGGCAATTTGCTCGGCGAGGAGCAGTCCGGCCACATCAAGGAGGTCGGCTTCGAGCTCTATCAGTCGATGCTGGAGGAGGCGATCGTCAATCTCAAGGCCGGCGTCTCCGAGCCCGCCGCCGATCGCTGGTCGCCGCAGATCACCATCGGCATGCCCGTGCTGATTCCGGAGGACTATGTCAGCGACCTCTCGGTGCGGCTGTCGCTGTACCGGCGCTTGGCCGATCTCGACACCGAGGAGGAGATCGAGAATTTCGGCGCCGAGATGCGCGACCGCTTCGGCGTGCTGCCGGACGAGGTGCGGTATCTGTTCAAGGTCGCCGCGATCAAGGCGTTCTGCCGCCGGGCCAATGTCGAGAAGATCGACGCCGGCCCGAAGGGCGCCGTCATCGTCTTCCGCGACAATTCCTTCGCCCATCCCGAGCGCCTCGTGAGCTTCATCCGCAGCTACGGCCAGGCCGCCAAGGTGCGCCCCGACATGAAGGTGGTGTTCCTGCAGGACTGGGAAACGCCGGAGGAGCGGCTCGCGGGCACGACGGAGATCATGCGGCAGCTGGCGCAGCTCGCCGAGAGCAAGAAAGCGGCGTAGAGGCACCGGCCTCACCGCGTCATTGCGAGGAGCCCTTGCGACGAAGCAATCCAGAGTCTTTCCGCGGAGGGATTCTGGATTGCTTCGCGGCGCTCGCAATGGCGGTGGTTATTGCGACAGCCCGCGAGAAAGCTAAGACGCCGCCCTGGACGCGTCCGCCGACAGCCGGGCCAGCAGCGACCGTGCCGTATCCGACGGCGACAGCGAGTCCACGCTGACCACGGGATCGCTGCGCATCTCGTGCTTGCCATTGGAAGTGTGCCGCATCACCGCGGAGAGGCGGCGGGCGATCATATGCGCGGTGCGGAAGTCGGTCTCGGCGAACACGACGATGACCGAGCCGTCCTTCTGCGCGGCGCCAAAATCCATCTGCCGCATCAGGCGGCTGAGGATGCGGGCGGCGTCGAGCTGGGCGCGGGGATTGTTGGGATCGAAGGCGAAGCGGGCGACCGAGAGGCCGCCGCCGCGGGCGAGCGTCTGCTCGACCGCCTTGGCGAAATCGCGGGCGAAGGCTTCCACCGTGAGTAGGCCGCTGCGCGGATCGAGCCAGCCGCCGGCATCGATCGAGCGCAGCGTGCGGCTCAGCTGCGCTTCCATGGCGTGCTGGCGGATCAAGGGCAGTGCGTTGGCGGCGATCCTCGGCGGCTCGCCGGTGATCAGCTCGAGATTGGGCAGGTCGTAGCTCTGGGTGAGCTGGTGGGCGGTGACGACCACGGGCAGGCTGCGGAAGCGGGTGTCCTCGGCGAGCACGGTCAGAAACGCATCGGTCACGCGCGCGGTAAAACCTTCGGCGAGCACGACGCCGTCGAGATCGCGGGTGTTGAGGTGTTTCGCGGCAGCCTCGATCGAGAGCGCACCGACCACGCCGACGCGTTCGCCGAACGCGACGGAGAGCGCAGGGTAAGCCGCGCCGCGGCCGATCAGGAGCACGGTGGCATCGCGTGCGGGATCGCCCTGCGGCAGCGCGATTTTCACTTCGGGCAGCCGGCGCAGAACCGTTGCGTGCAATGTGCGCACGCGCAGCGCCGCCCGGAGCCGCGCGATCAGCCGGTCGGGATTGCTGCCGCGCGAGGAGAAGGGCAGGGCGTTGTGCGGCAGCGTGCCCGCCGCATCCAGGGCCACGAAGGGCAGGTAAGGCGATTGAGCGGCGATCTTCTGAGCAAGCCGCGTCACATGCGGCTCGTGCCCGGCATGCACCGCAGCGAGAACCGCGGCCGGCTGCACCTCTTCGACCGCGCGCGGCGCGCTGGTCCAGTCGGTGTCGACGACGGGAAAGAGCCGGGCCTCGTCCAGCGCCGCCACGAAGGCGGGGCGTTCGGCATCGGACACAAACAGGATCGGGCCCGCCTGGGACATGTAAAAACTCTGATCGCGCAACAATTTGCCGCCGCAATCTAGTTTGGCCGCCTTAATGCTGCGTCAACGCAGGCGCTGAAACCGTGCCTAGACCGGCCCGGAGCGGTCGCGAAAAGCCTCGACCATCAGGGGGTTAAGCCCGAGCTCGCTGAGCGCCTCGCGGGCGCGGGCATTGTCCTGGGCGCGCCCGGCGAGCCGGTGGCCGGAGAGGCGGTCGGGCAGCGCCGTGAGCAGCGCGCCCTGGCCGAGCCGGCGCGCCCATTCCTGCAGGTCGTTGGAGAGGAAGCGATAGCCGCCGACGGCCATGATGCCGGAGGGCGGCGCGGTGATGCAGATCGCGCCGCTCGGGCGATCGAGCCGCGCGGCATAGCCGGTGTCGACATAGTCACGCGGCGGCTGCGCCGTCAGCGTCTCGCCGACCGGCTGCGGCGGGGCGTAGGCCGCGATCGGCACCATCGCGCCGCGCAGGCCAAGCGTACCCCTCGGCGTCAGCAGGATCTCGCCGGCGATGGAGGAGCCGGACTGCTCGCGCGGAGCGCCGTGCGGCCCCGGCATCACCGGCACCGGCATGCCGTCCTCGCCGCGGCGGGCGCCGAACAATCCGGCCTCGCCGAACAGGTAGACGTCGGTCAGCGGCGCATGCGGCGCGATCCAGGGATCGCTCGCCGCGACCTGCTCGGGCGCGCGCCACAGGCCGATGACGTTGCGCAAAGTGGGCATCCGCGCCGCGAGGTCGGCATCGCCGAGCCGCAGCGCGAGCTGCGCCGGCGCGATCAGCACCTCGCATTCGTGCTCGTTGATCTGCTGCTCCAGCACATCGTTCTCGAACGGATGATGCAGCGCCAGCGTGCCGCCCGAGAGCAGCCACACCGCGAGCGAGGAGGCGAGCCCTGCGAACGACATCGGCGTGAAAGCCGCCATCAATGTCGCGCCCTGCTTGATGTCGGCCTCGAGCGACATCGCAAGGCCGCCCGCGATCAGGCTGAAATGCGGCCGCGGCACCGGCCGGAAGCCCTCCGCCGTGACGTCGAAGGAGATCATGGCCGCCTTGCGGCCGTCCTGGATCACGGCGCGCGTGGTGCCTGGCGGGCGCGCCAGGACGTCGTCGAGAGAAGCCATGCCTTCGGGCAGGTCGCTTCCGAAGCCGTAGACGTGCCGGATCGAGAACGCCTCGGCCGCGGCGTGCATGGCGAGATCGGCATAGCTGACGCCGTCGACCGTGCTCATGGTAACGATGGCGCGCGCGGCGGTGCGGTTGAGCGCTGCGGTCAGTTCCGCATGGCGCCAGAGCAGCGGCAGCACGGCGACGACGAGGCCTGCGCGATGGGCCGCGAGCACGGTCAGCACGAACTCGACCGTGTTGGGCAGCTGGATCGCGATCACGGAATTGGCGGGCAGGCCCGATTCGACGAAATGCGCCGACAGCGCCTCGATGGCGGTATCGGCCTCGGTATAGGTCATCCGCCGCGGCTGGTGCCCGGTGATGCGTGCCTTGTTGAGCGGATCGAGCAGGGCGGTTGCGTGCGGCTGCCGCATCAGCGTGCGCTGAAACAATGTGTCGAGCGTCGGCGATATTGCTGGCTGGTTCACGGCGTCACTTCGCTTGATGAGCTTGCGGCTGCCCCTTCGACCACCAGGTCTCGGGCAAATAGCCCGAGAGCGAGGTGGTCTTGGGCCGTTCTATCCGATTCCAGCGCGCGATCCATTGCTCCGATACGTTAAACAGCGGGATTGTATAGAAGCCCGCGATGAGGGCGCGGTCGAGCGCGCGCACCGCCGAAACGAAATCCGTATGTTCACGGGCCTCGAGCAGGGCGGCGATCATGGCATCGACGGCGGGATCCCTGGCGCCCATGTAGTTGCGGGTGCCCGGATTGTCCGCCGCCGCACTGCCCCAATAGAAGTACTGCTCGTTGCCGGGCGACAGCGACTGGTCCCAGCGGTTCTGGATCATGTCGAACTCGTAGGCGAGCCGGCGCTGGTCGAATTGCACCGGATCGACGGAGCGAACGCTGGCCTCGATGCCGGCGCGCCTGAGGTCGCGCTGGAAGGCGAGCGCGATGCGCTCCTGGTCGCGCGTCGTGACCATGATCTCGAAGGTGAAGGGGGCCTTGGTCGCGCGGTTGCGCAGCACGGTGCCCTCGAGATCGTAGCCGGCCTGCGACAGCAGCTTCAGCGCGGCGCGCAGCGTGGTGCGGTCGCGGCCTGATCCGTCAGTGACCGGCAGGCGGTAGCTGCCGTCCAGGATGTCGGGCGGAATCCGTGCGGCGAACGGTTTGAGCAGCTCACGCTCGCGCGCATCCGCAGGCTTGCCATAGGCCGACAGCTCCGAGCCGGCGAAATAGCCGGCCACGCGCGAATAGAGCCCGAAGAAATAGCTGCGGTTGACCAGCTCGAAATCGAGCAGCAGCGTCAGAGCCTGCCGCACGCGGATGTCGGCGAAGACAGGACGGCGGGTGTTGAACACCAGGAATTCGGACGGCTGCGGCAGGCCGGGCTTGACGGTGTCGCGGATCACCTCGCCGCTTTTGGCGGCCGGAAAATCGTAGCCGTCGTGCCAGCGCAGCGGCTCGTGCTCGACGCGGAAATCGTAGAGGCCGCGCTTGAACGCCTCGAACTGCCCGTTGGCCTCGCGAAAATAGTCGAGCCGGATCTCGTCGAAATTGTAGAGCCCGCGATTGATGGCGAGGTCGCGGCCCCAATAATCGGGATTGCGCGCAAGTGTCACGCTGGCGCCGGGCTTCACCGCGGTGACGCGATAGGGGCCCGAGCCAATCGGCGCGGTCAGCGTCGTTTCCTCGAAGGTCGCGACGTCGATCGCGTGCTTCGGCAGGATCGGCATCAGGCCGAGAATCAGCGGCAGCTCGCGGTCGTTGGCGCCTGTCAGGTCGAATCGGACGGTGAGGGGGTCGGGCGCTTCGGCCTTGGCGACCTTGCCGTAGTACTGCCGGTGATTGGGGCGGCCGTGGTCGCGTAGCAGCTGCCAGGAGAACAGCACGTCCTCGGCCGTGACCTGCTTGCCGTCGGAGAAGCGCGCGCGGGGATTGAGACGGAAAGTGACGAAGCTTCGCTCGTCATTGGTTTCGACGGTCTTGGCGAGCAGGCCATAAAGCGTGAACGGCTCGTCCTGCCCGCGCGCCAGCAGGCTCTCGACCACGTAGTTGCGGACCGGCTGCACCGCCAATCCCCTCACGATGAAGGGATTGAGGCTGTCGAAGGTGCCGAGAATGCCCCAGGTCAGGCGCCCGCCCTTGGGGGCATCGGGGTCGGCGTAAGGCATGTGGCTGAAGCCGGCGGGCATCGCCGGCTTGCCGTGCATGGCGATCGCATGGGCCTCCTCGGCCGCGGCGGTGCCCGCCGACAGCATCCCGGCAAGCGCAAGGGCAAGCGTATAGAGGCGGAGGCCGGGGCCCTCGAAGAGGCGCTGGAACATGAACATCGGCACAAGGTGATTCGAGGACCGTCGGGCGAATCTTATCACAGGGAATTTGATGGGGCTTTCGCGCCAGACCGGCCAAAGACGCTTGTCGGCATTGATCTTTTCGTCGGCCACGTTAAGAAGGCACCCAATCGCGCAAGAGCGTCGAGCCCGTCACTTATCCGCCTCAATTGACGGGGAGAGAGCCGCGCCCAAGGCGGCCAGGTTCGGCGCTTCGGAGCGGTTCGGGCACTTCCCGTTCAGAAAGGGTTTTCCGCAATGAATTTCCGTTACTTGGCCGCGTCCGTCCGGCCGCGCGGGCGACTTCTCGCCCTGTTGACGGCGACGGCGTTGGCCGTTCCGTTTGCCGCCGAGGCCCAGACCCCTGCGCCGGCCCCCGGCGCCCCCGCCGCGCCCAAGGCCTCCCCGGCCCCGGCTCCGAAGGCGGCTGCTCCCAAGGCAGCTCCCAAGGCTCCGGCGCCCGCAGCATCCCCGCAAGCTCCCCCGCAGCAAGGCGCCCCGCAGCAGGGTGCAGCTCAGCCCGCCGATCAGCAGATCCAGCTGATCTATGCGCCCTGGACCAAGTTCTGCCTCAAGGGCCAGGACGCCAATGCCAAGCAGGTCTGCTTCACCGGCAAGGACGGCCGTATCGAATCGGGCCAGCCGGTCATCGCGGCCGTGATCATCGAGCCGGAAGGCGAGCCCAAGAAGATCCTGCGCGTGACGCTGCCGCTCGGCATGCAGCTCGTGCACGGCACCCGCATCATCGTCGACAGCAACGCGCCGCTGCAGCAGCCCTATGTGATCTGCTTCCAGAACGGCTGCATGTCCGACTACGAGGCCACGCCCGAGCTCATCAACAACATGAAGAAGGGCCAGAATCTCGTTGTCCAGGCGATCAATGCCAACGGCGCGCCGCTGACGCTGCCGCTGCCGCTCGCCGGCGAATTCCAGAAGGCCTATGACGGTCCGCCGACCGATCCGAAGGTGTTCGAGGAAACCCAGAAGAAGCTGCAGGAAGAGCTGCAGAAGAAGGCCGAAGAGCAGCGCAAGAAGCTCGAGCAGCAGGGTGGTGGCGCACCGGGCGCAGCTCCGACCGGTCAGAAGTAATCGGGAGCAAATCCCGGACGTGAAAAAGGCGCTCGGTTCGAGCGCCTTTTTTGCTGGCCGACGATCACGACGATCAGTTCAGCGAGGGATTGCGCGGGCGATAGCCACCGGCCTTGTCCTTGACGAAGATCTCGGCGACCTGGGAATGCCGGACCGGCTCGCCGGAATCGTCCGGCAACAGGTTCTGCTCAGAGACATAGGCGACGTATTCGGATTCCGCGTTCTCCGCGAGCAGGTGATAGAACGGCTGGTCCTTGTGGGGCCGCACTTCCTCGGGAATCGACAACCACCATTCCTCGGTGTTGTTGAATTCCGGATCGATGTCGAAAATCACCCCCCGGAACGAGAAGATCCGGTGGCGAACGACCTGTCCGATCTGGAATTTGGCGGTCCGCGCTTTAATCATCCCCCGTCGATAGACCAGGATTGTGGCCGATGCTAGTGGCCTTATTGGGAATTAACCTTCGTCTCCGGGGCGGATAGCCCCCAAGCCTTCAGAAAAAACTTCAGCAATGGTCGATATCCTCAATCTGGCGCTGCCTTATTTCGGCTTGATCTTCGTCGGTTTCGCTTGCGGGAAGGTCAAGTCCATCCCGGAATCGGGGCTCGCCTGGATGAACTTCTTCCTGCTCTACGTGTCGCTGCCGGCGCTGCTGTTCGCGATCATGTCGAAGACGCCGTTTTCGGAATTGAATAACCCGCCGTTCCTGGTGGCGACGACGCTCTCGACGGTCGCGGCATTCACGCTGGCACTGGTGGTCGGCAAGCTATTCGGACGGCTGACGCTGCGCGAAGCGACACTCGCGGGCCTCTCCGGCGGCTACGGCAATATCGGCTATATGGGCCCGGGCCTCGCGCTTGCGGTGCTGGGGCCGAAGGCGGCCGCGCCGACCGCGCTGATCTTCTGCTGCGACAGCATCTTCCTGTTCACGATCGTGCCGCTCTTGATCGAGCTTTCCGACCGCGACCATCCCTCGCTCGTCCATGCTTTCGGCGTCGTGCTGAAGCAGATCGTGCTCAATCCGCTGATCATGTCGGCTTGCTTCGGCGCGGCGGTGGCGGCGCTGCACATCGAGCTGCCGGTCGCGCTCGACCGCACCATCACCTTCCTGCAGAACGCGGCCGCGCCGACCGCGCTGTTCGTGCTCGGCGTCACCGTGGCGCTCCGCCCGTTCGATCGGGTGCCGTGGGAGGTGCCGGGCGTGATCGCGGTCAAGCTGCTGATCCATCCGCTCGCGGCGTTCGCCCTGATGCTGGCGTTCGGCCCGTTCGCGCAGCCCTGGGCCGCCACCGCCGTGCTGATGGCCGCGCTGCCGCCGGCGCTCAACGTGTTCGTCATCGCCCGGCAGAACGATGCCTGGATTGAGTCCGCCTCCGTCGCGGTGCTGCTCGGCACCTTCGCCTCGGTGGTCACGCTGACCAGCGTGATGTGGGCGATCCAGACGGGAAGGTTGGCGTTTCCTTGACGCGTCAGGGTGGTCCACCTCTCCCCAGCGGGGAGAGGTCGGATTGCTATGGCGCGCAGTTGCGCGCCTGAGCAATCCGGGTGAGGGGGCGCTGCGCACAGTGAGAGCGTAAGCCCTCACCCGGATCGCATCGTCGATGCGATCCGACCTCTCCCTCCGGGAGAGGTGTTCGAACGCTCCGGTCGACGAGTTGCAAGTGGCTACCTGCGCCAGGTCGGCGTCAGGCCTTCGCGCATTGCAAAGCGCCGGAGCGGGCCGATGGCGCCGAGGAGGTGCATGCCGACGGCGCGGACGGGCTGGAGCGGCAGGAAGTCGTTGAGCAAGGAGCGGTTGGCGATGTCGATCGCAAAGGTACGGCTCAAGATGTCCGGACGCCGCGCGCGGTCATAGCGCTTGAGCACATCGTCGGCGCCCGGATCCTGTCCCGCGGCGATGGCCTCGCCCGCGAGCCGGGCAATGTCGGCGGCATCGCGCAGGCCGAGATTGAGGCCCTGGGCGCCGATCGGCGGCACCACATGGGCGGCTTCGCCGACCAGCGCGATACGGTCGCGGCCGAAGCATTTCGGACGCTCGATCGCGAGCGGGAACAGGTTGCGGCCAGGCTCCACATTCATCCGTCCCAGGATCGAATGCGACTGTTTCTCGATCGCCGCCGACAGCGCCTCGTCGCTCAAGCCGCGCAGCCGTTCAGCCTCCGCAGGCGCTGCGACCCAGACGATGCTGGAGCGGTCGCCGGGCAGGGGCACGAACACGCAAGGCCCGTGCGGCGTGTGGAACTCGGTCGAGACGTTGCGATGCGGCCGGGCATGGCTGATGTTGAAGGTCAGCGCAGTCTGGTTCAGCTCGCGCCGCGTCACGGCGATGCCAGCAGCCTCGCGGCACAGCGAGTGCCGGCCGTCGGCGCCGACCACGAGGCGCGCCGAGAGAAACTGTCCGGACGCCGTGCGCAGCGCGACGTCGTCGGCCTCGATGACGACGCTTTCGGCCTCGTCGTCGAAGCGGACGAGATTGGGCAGCTCGGCCGCGCGCGCTTCCAGCGCCAGCATCAGCGAGCGGTTGTCGATGTTGTAGCCAAACGCATCGAGGCCGATTTCGTGACAGGAGAAGCGCACCTCGGGGCTGCGGAACAGCCGGCCAGTGTCGTCGACGAGGCGCATGACTTCCAGCGCAGCCGCCTTGTCCCTGCAGCGCGACCAGACGTCGAGGCCTTCCAATAGATCGATGGAGGCGCCGAGCAATGCGGTGGTGCGATTGTCGGCATAGGGAACGCGGCGCGCCACCAGTGCGGTCCGGGCACCCGCCTGCGCCAGGGCGATCGCCGCGGCAAGGCCGGCAGGTCCGCCGCCGATCACGGCCGCGTCATGGAGTGTCGATGCGTCTATCATGGAACGACATTTGACACGCCGGGCGGCAAATTCAAGCCCACCTATATTTCCCTGATTTTATGGCGAATTTTGCGATCGTGCGCCGCAATGGCGGATGTGCAAACCGGTCGCATTCTGATAGCAGAAGCCATGGATACGCAGCAGGATTCCCTGAAGCCGAGACCGGTGATCCGCGCCGCAGCCTTCTCGGTGCACATCTTCACCGCCTTCGGCGCGGCAATCGCGCTCCTGGCGATGCTGGAGGCCGTGCGCGAGCACTGGGCGGCGATGTTTCAATGGCTGGGCGTCGCCCTGATCATCGACGCGATCGACGGGCCGATCGCGCGGCGGCTCGACGTCAAGAACGTGCAGCCCAACTGGTCGGGCGACGTGCTCGATCTCGTGGTCGACTTCTGCACCTATGTCTTCGTGCCGGCCTATGCGATCGTCGCGAGCGGCATGCTGCTGCCGGTAGCGGCTCCCTTGCTGGGCATCGCCATCATCGTCACCAGTGCACTGTATTTCGCCGACCAGCGCATGAAGGCCGACGACAATCATTTCCGCGGCTTCCCGGCGCTTTGGAATGCGGCCGCGTTCTATCTGTTCCTGCTGCATTGGCCGCCGCTGTGGGCGACGCTGCTGGTCGCCGCGCTGGTCGTGCTGACGTTCGTGCCTTTCCATGTGCTGCACCCTGTCAGGGTGGTGCGGCTGCGCTGGCTGACGATGTCGCTGATCGCGGTCTGGGCGCTGCTCGCCTTCTACACGCTGCAAATGGATTTTCGCGTCGGCACCGGGGTGACCGTCGTGCTCTGCGCCATCGCGCTCTGGATCAGCTTCAGCGATGCCTTGATCCGGTTGGCGAAATCCCTTGCGAGATTGTCGGCGTGATGGAGCTGCTGACCAGCCCGGAAGCCTGGGCCGCGCTGCTCACCTTGACGGCGCTCGAGATCGTGCTCGGCATCGACAACGTCATCTTCATCTCGGTGCTCGTCTCGCGCCTTCCCGAGAAACCGGCGCAGCGCGCCCGCCAGATCGGGCTTGCGCTGGCACTGGTCTTTCGCCTCATCCTGCTCAGTCTCCTGGTCTGGCTGATCGGCCTGACCGCTCCGGTGCTCTCGATTCAGGGCTATGCTTTTTCCTGGCGCGATCTCATCCTGATCGGCGGCGGCCTCTTCCTGATCGCCAAGGCCACACATGAGATTCACGGCGAGGTCGAATCCGATCACGACGCGAGCGAGAAGGACTCCACAGGCAGCGCCTTCTTCTGGGTGATCGTCCAGATCGTGATTATCGACATCGTGTTCTCGCTGGACTCGATCATCACTGCGATCGGCATGGCCGAGGACATCAAGATCATGATCGCGGCGGTCGTGATCGCCTGCGCGGTCATGTACGTTTCGGCGGGCCCGGTGGCGCGATTCGTCGCGGAGCATCCGACCACCAAGATGCTGGCACTGGCCTTCCTGGTGCTGATCGGCGTCGCGCTGGTTGCGGACGGATTCCACTTCCACATTCCGCGCGGCTACATCTATTTCGCAATAGCGTTCTCGGCGGCGGTGGAGTTCTTCAACGTGTTGGCCAGGCGCAACCGCCGGAAAGCCGCCAAGTAGTCGCGTTGGGTCGTTCCAGTCGGCGTCGAGTTGACAAGGCGGGCGCGATGGCTTTCGCTCAGCCGCAAGAAGAGGAGGTCAGGTGATGACGAAAGCCATCCGTGTGCACAAGGTCGGAGGCCCCGAAGCCCTGGTCTATGAGAGCGTCGACGTGCCGGCGCCCGGGCCCGGCGAGGTGCGCATCCGCCAGCATGCGGTCGGCCTCAACTTCATCGACGTCTATTACCGCACCGGCCTCTACAAGGCGCCGGGGCTGCCCTTCATCGCCGGCAATGAGGCCGCCGGGGAGGTCACAGCGGTCGGGCCAGGCGTCACGAATTTTCATCCCGGCGATCGCGTCGCCTATTACCACAATCTCGGCGCCTATACGGGCGAGCGCAACATCCCCTGGGAGAAGCTGGTCAAGCTGCCCGATCACATCACCTACGAGCAGGGCGCCGTGCTGATGTTGAAGGGGCTGACGGTCTGGTATCTCCTGCACAAGACCTTCAAGGTCGAGCCGCATCATCGCGTGCTGGTCCATGCCGCCGCCGGCGGCATCGGCTTGCTCGCCTGCCAATGGGCGAGGGCGCTCGGCGCGCATGTCATCGGCACCGTCGGCTCGCGCGAGAAGGCCGAGCTTGCGGAGGCCAATGGCTGCGATCACGTCATCCTCTACAACGAGGAGGATTTCGTTGCGCGCGTGAAGCAGATCAGCCGCAACGAGGGCTGCGACGTCGTCTATGACGGCGTCGGCAAGGCGACGTTCCCGGGCTCGCTGTCCTGCCTGAAGCCGCGCGGCATGTTCGTCTCGTTCGGCAATGCGTCGGGCCCCGTGCCGCCGTTCGCGATCGCCGAGCTCAACAATCACGGCTCGCTGTTCGCGACGCGGCCGAAGCTCAACGATTATGTCGGCACGCGCAAGGAACTGCTCGAAGGCGCCGACACCCTGTTCGCCGCGGTGATCAACGGCAAGCTGCACGTGCCGATCAACCACGCCTACGCGCTCAAGGACGCTGCCAAGGCGCATATCGATCTCGAAAGCCGCAAGACCACCGGGGCTTCGATCTTGAAGCCGTAGCTCTTTCGGCATCGGCGGTTTCGTAGGGTGGGCAAAGGCGCGGAGCGCCGTGCCCACCATCTTCATTGCGGTGAAAGATGGTGGGCACGCTTCGCTTTGCCCATCCCTACAGCACTACGCGACGCGTCTTGCCGCGCCTGCCTTGGTCAAGATCGCATCGAGACATTCGATCATCTCGGCGATCTCTGCCTTCGTGACGTTCAGCGCCGGCATGAAGCGCAAGCTGTCGAGCTGCGGGGCGTTGAGCAGCACGCCGGCCTCGCACGCCTGCGCGACGATGCCGGGTGCGATCGGCAGCTTGAGATCGAGCGCGAGCAACAGGCCGCGTCCGCGCACGCCACCGAGGCCATGCCGGGCCGAGACCTTCTGCAGTTCGCTTTCGAGCAGGAGGCCGGTCTCGGCGACCTGTTTCAGGAAGTCTGGCTTCTTGACCCCCTCGAGCACCGCGAGGCCTGCCGCGCACATGATCGGGTTGCCGTTGAACGTGCCGCCCTGGTCGCCGTGCTCGAAGCATGACGCGCGTTCGGTCGCGAGCAGGGCCGCGAGCGGCACGCCGCCGCCGATGCCCTTGCCGAGCGTCATGATGTCGGGCGCAATGCCGGTGTGCTCGTAATGGAAGAGCTTTCCGGTCCGGCCCATGCCGGTCTGGATCTCGTCGAAGATGAGCAAAAGGCCGTGCGCCTCGGTCAGCGCGCGCAGCTGCTGCAGGAACTGATCGGTCGCAGGCCACACGCCGGATTCACCCTGGATCGGCTCGAGCATCACGGCGACGGTGTTGGCGTTGATCAGGGCTTCGACCGAGCCGATGTCGTTGAGCTTGGCCTTCTTGAAGCCCGCGACCTTCGGCTCGAACAGCGGCTCGAACGCTTTCTTGCCCGAGGCCGACATCGTCGCCAGCGTCCGACCGTGGAAGCCGCCTTCGAAGCTGATGATCTCGAACGCGCCGCCTTTGTGCAGGCTGCCATATTTGCGCGCGAGCTTGATCGCGCCTTCGTTGGCTTCAGCGCCCGAATTGGCGAAGAACACTTGATCGAACGCGCTGTGCTCGACCAGCGCCTGCGCCAGCTTGAGGCTCGGTTCGTTGTAGAAGGCCGGGCTCGGCGTCAGCAGCCGCCTGGCTTGAGCGGCGAGCGCGTCGGCGATCGCGGGCGGGGAATGGCCGAGGCAGTTCACGGCCCAGCCCTGCACGAAATCGAGATAGCGTTTGCGGGTGTCGTCCCAGAGGTAGGAGCCGGCGCCGCGGACGAACACGGTCTTGGGCCGTGCGGTGATGTCCATCAGCGCGTCATACGGATGCGTGGTCATATCGTACTCCTCTGGAGGCGGGGTGGAAAAAGGGCGCAAAAAGCAGAAAGGCCGCACCTTGCGGGTGCGGCCTTTCTCGAAAACTGGCTGAATTCAGTGGTTCAGCGGCGTCCTCGGACATGGCGCACCCTCTCGTCGTCGCGGGAGCGACGGCGGAGCATTTCGGTGCGCTGGTTGGTCCGGGCGTTGATCATGGGGCGCGTCCGTACAGCCGAATGGCAGGACTTGTCAAGCAGGCATTTTGCAAGTTGCTCGCCGAGCGTGTATCGGTCAGGTCGGGTGGGCGGCTTCCTCGACCTCTTCACCGCCCCAACCCGCGTCCGCGATCGCGGTGTCGATCAGCTCGCCGCGCAGCAGCTTAAGCGGCGAGCGCGATGTTGTGGAAGGGGTCGGTCAGCACCTTGAACACCCAGACCAGGCCCGTCGTGACGTCGCGGGTGGCGAAGAGCTGCAGCATGCGCGCAAGTCCGCCGCCGATGCCGATGGCCAGCCAGAGCGCGCCGACATGCCGGATGAAATCGAGGTGGGAGGCCGGCGCATCGAACAATCCGAACAGCGTCGGAAAGGCGAGCAGCGCAAGCGGCGCGCTGCCCCAGACCAGCAGCAGCACGATCTTGCGGGTCTGGTTGTAGCCGACCTTGACCGCTTCCTTGTAGTCGTTGCTGACGTCGTTGACGGCGTCAAAGCCGTTCGGCTCGAAGAAGAAATGCCCGGTCTGCCGCGTCAGCATCGCGAGCCAGCCGACGATGCCGGCGAGAGCAGGGTCCTTGAACAGCAGGGCATAGCAGCCGAGGAAGATGACGGCGCTGATCAGGTGCAGCGTCTGGTTGACGGTGCTTTGGTGGTAGAAGCGGTAATCGTCGAAGCGCTGCGTGCGCAGCATGTCCGAGAGGCGGCTCATCCTCATTCCTCGCTCGCGTTGAAGACGCGGGCAGAGTTAGGCCGAGTCCGTGACCCCTGCGTGAATGCATTATAGTGTCACATTCCTGCGTGACGATTACTCGACACCGTAATGCGAGAACACATCGGCGATGCCGGCGTTGATCGCCTTTGCGGCCGCGATGTCGCGCTCGGCGCCTTCGCTGTCACCGTTCTTGCGCTTCGCCAGTCCGCGGCCGTAGAGCGAACCGTCGAGTCCCGGCTTGATGTTCAGCGCGGCATCGTAATCAGCGATCGCCGCGTCGAGGTCGCCGAGCTTGAGATGGGCAAGGGCGCGGCTGTCCAGCGTGTAGGCATCGTTGGGAGCCATCTTGAGCGACTGCTCGCAATCGGCCAGCGCCTCCTGCAGGCGGCCGACGATCGCGCGGGTGAAGCAGCGCGAATTGAACACGTCCGCGCGGTTCGCATTCGCTCTGATGGAGCGGTCGTAATCGTCGAGCGCCAGCGCCACGGCGCGCTAGGGCTCCCCACGTCGCCGAAACATTTCGCCGTGATTGGCGAGCGCGTGCACATCGTCGGGATTGGCCTTGAGCAAGCCCGAGCAGCCGGCGAAGCGCCGGTCGTCGCTGCCTCCGCCGTCGTTTGCGAAGCACCACTGGCGGGCCTGTGCGGCGGATGGTGATCGCGCGTTGGCGGGGGCCGGCAGCGCGAGCAGGGCCATCGTCAGGCCGATTGCGGACAGCTTGAGGAGAACCCCTGACGTTTCATCGTGTGTCATTGTTTCCGCGTCGAAACCATTGCGCCTCTAGCGCGTTTGTGATCGAAGGACGCGACTTGGTTCGAACCGAATGCATCACCGCCCAGACCAAGAACCAACCAGATAGCTCAACGCCTTGTCCGATACGCCCTATCCGATCGACCTCGACAGCATTCGCGGCGCGTTTCCGCCTGGCGTCGAGGCGCTGCCGCTGCTGGTCGACTTTGCGGCCTGGCTGAAGGGGCGTCCCTGGGGCAGCGTCGGCTGCTTCTCGCTGCAGGGCCAATTCTCGGACTCCGCGCCGATCGTCGACGGCAGTCCGTTGCGCGACCGGTTCTCGCTGTTCATGCGCCTGCCTGACGGCTCGGCCGTCGGCGGCTGGTATGGCGCCGGTCTTGATCGTGACAATCCACCGATCGTCGGGCTGGGATCCGAGGGTGACTACGAATTGCTGGCGCCGAGCCTCGATGCGCTGCTGACGAGGCTGACGTCGCAGCAATTCGACAGGGCCTGGAGCGATCTGAAGCCGCATGACGAAGTCGAGCCTCAGACCGTCGAACTTGCGCAATGGCTCGCTGGACAGCCCGTTGGCGACAAGGCGGCGTGCGACGACGGGCCCCCGGAGCTGCCTGATTTCCGCGGCTTCATGGAAAAATGGAGCCGGGACCGTGAGGACTATTGGGCTAACCATCGCATGATGGCCGAACTCGGCTGGCGGCTGGCCGCCCATCTGCCCAAGGGCAAGAATGCCTGGGATAAGACGCGTTTCGAGGTCGCGATCGTCGGCAAGCAATACCAAGCGCGCGTGCTGACGCGCGGGCCGCAGCCGTTCGAGGAAGCCGCTTCGATCGAATCCCTGCTGCGCGATCTGCGCGAACAGATGTGGAAGGCTCAGCCTGAGCTCGGGTTATGGTATGCGATGAGGTTCGGCCTCTACGCCGACGGCCGCGTCATGCCGAGCTTCGAATACGATGCGCGTCCGACCATCGAGGGCGAACCGGCATTGCTCTCCGAGGCGAAAGCCGATCTCGCCCGCGCACCACGCCCGGAGCGCTGGGTGCCGAAATGGCTGGCTTGATTGTCTCCGCAATGACGGACGCGGTCAGAACCCCGCGACGCTGCCGTGCAGATCGTATGCGTCGGCGCGCTCGATCTTGGCGGTGACGATCTCGCCGACTCGGAGCGGGCGGCGGCTGGAGAGATAGACCGCGCCGTCGATCTCCGGCGCATCGGCTTTGGAGCGGCCTTTCGCCACGGTCGGGCCGACCTCGTCGATGATGACCTGCTGCCGCGTGCCGACCTTGCGCTTCAGCCGCCGCGCCGAGATCTTCTGCTGCCGGGCCATCAGCGCGTTGTAGCGCTCCTGCTTGACCTCTTCAGGGACGGGATGCTCGATTGCGTTCGAGGTGGCGCCGGCGACCGGCTCGTATTTGAAGCAGCCGAGGCGATCGATCTCGGCCTCCTCGAGCCAGTCGAGCAGATAGGCAAAGTCGGCATCGGTCTCGCCGGGGAAGCCGACGATGAAGGTCGAGCGCAAGGCGAGATCGGGACATTCCTCGCGCCAGCGCTTGATCCGCGCCAGCGTCTTGTCCTGCGCCGCCGGACGCTTCATCGCCTTCAGCACCTCGGGGCTCGCATGCTGGAACGGGATGTCGAGATAGGGCAGCACCTTACCCTCGTTCATCAGCGCGATGACCTCGTCGACATGCGGGTAGGGGTAGACATATTGCAGCCGGACCCAGGCTCCCAACTCGCCGAGCTCGCGCGCGAGGTCGAGGAATTTGGCGCGGACCTGGCGGTCCTTCCACGGGCTCTCGGCATATCTGAGATCGACGCCGTAGGCTGAGGTGTCCTGCGAGATCACCAGGAGCTCTTTGACGCCGGCGCCGACGAGGCGCTCGGCCTCGCGCAGCACGTCATCGGCGGGGCGCGAGACGAGGTCGCCGCGCAGCTTCGGAATGATGCAGAAGGTGCAGCGGTTGTTGCAGCCCTCGGAAATCTTCAGATAGGCGTAGTGGCGCGGGGTCAGCTTGATGCCCTGCGGCGGCACCAGGTCGAGATGCGGATTGTGCGCCGGCGGCAGCGCGCGGTGCACGGCGTCCAGCACGCTCTCATATTGCTGCGGGCCGGTGATGGACAGCACGCCCGGATAGGCCTGCTCGATCGCTTCCGGTTCCGCGCCCATGCAACCTGTGACGATCACCTTGCCGTTCTCGGCCATGGCATCGCCGATCGCCGAGAGCGATTCCTGCTTGGCGCTGTCGAGGAAGCCGCAGGTGTTGACGATGACGATGTCGGCGCCGTCATGCATGCGGGCGAGCTCATAGCCCTCCGCGCGCAGGCGCGTGATGATGCGCTCGGAATCCACCAAGGCCTTCGGGCAGCCGAGACTGGTAAAAGAAATACGCGGCGCTCTATCCATGGTATCGCCTGAAGCCTAGATCTGAATTGTCCGGATTTAGTGATCCAAGTAATTGAACCGATGGCGAAATTCAATAACTAACCTATGGGCCGGTTCCGATCGTGTGAGTGGAGGAGCCGAGATGGATTGCTCCACGTGCACGTTTTCGTTGTTATTCTGTTCTTTCGTATTTCCACGGAGCTAAACTGTGATGCGCCGCTTCATCTTCAGCATGGTGTTCGCCGTCATTTCCTGGAGCGCGATGTTTCCGGCGCGGGCTGAAGTCGACAAGATCTTACGCGTTTGCGGCGGGCAAAAAGGCCTCTGCCCGGAATTCAGGCCGCGTGTGAAGGCGCCCGACGGGTGGACGAGGGACGAGGCCGCAAGCGTCAAATACGGCGCCTCCATGTTTGTGCCTAGGGGGAAGGGATTCGGTAACGCCGAAACAATCATCTATGCCGAAGGCCGCTATAACGAGGACCGGACCGAACTGGTTCAATGGATCGCAACGAGCGATAGCGATTGGGCGACGACATCCGGCAAGAATGTCAAGATCACCACGCTTCCCTCGGTCAACCCCAAGGTCATCATCAACCGCTACGACAATCCATCCCTGAAGGACCAGCCGGTTGAAGTGATCGCGCATTACGCTGATCTCGACAAGGACGGCAATTCCTACGTCGTGCGGCTAGCGGTCTCCGGCCGCACTGAGGCGGCGGTGCTGGCCGCGGTGCCACTTCTCGACAAGATGATCGTTGGCGCGAAGATTCCGTGAGAGCATGAGTTCTGCTTCGCAGCTGAAGGCTGCGCGAGCGTTTTCTTGCGGGAGGGCGGCACGGAAAGTTTACATTCGTCGTGTCAGGGACACCCGAGCGACCCGAAGCTGACCTTGGGCGCAGCCGTCTGATCCATATCTAGTCTGCCTGATTGACCGGCCTGAGCTAGTCCCAATTGCCCATAATTACAACCCTTTGCAGGGCGATCCGGCGTGCTATGGATGAATCAGCTGCCGTGAGTGAGCCATGAGCGCCGAACAGTCGCCCAAAATCGTGATCGTCGACGAAAGCCCGATCCGGGCCGCGATCCTGGAGGAGGGATTGCGCGAGGCCGGGTTTACCCAAGTCGTCCATATCAGCGAGATGCAGAGCCTGCTGGCCCGTATTTATGCGGCGGACCCCGACATCATCGTGATCGATCTCGAAAACCCCAGCCGCGACGTGCTGGAGGCGATGTTCCAGGTCAGCCGCGCGGTGAAGCGGCCGGTCGCCATGTTCGTCGACCAGAGCGATTCAGCCTCGATCCAGGCCTCGGTCGAGGCGGGGGTGTCGGCCTATATCGTCGACGGGCTGAAGAAGGAGCGCATCAAGCCGATCCTCGACCTTTGCGTGTCCCGTTTCAACGCCTTCGCCAAGCTCCAGGAGGAACTGGAGCGCACCAAGTCGCAGCTCGAGGACCGCAAGATCATCGAGCGCGCCAAGGGCATTCTGATGAAGGTGAAGGGCCTGACCGAGGACGAGGCCTATGTGCTGCTGCGCTCCACCGCGATGCGCGAGAAGAAGAAAATCGGCGAGATCGCACAGTCGATCATCACCGCGTCGGAGATGCTGAAATGACCGTTCCCCTCCGCATCGGGTTCATTCCGCTGGTCGATGCCGCCGCGCTGATCGTCGCGGTCGACAAGGGCTTTGCCGCCGCCGAGGGGCTCGAGGTCGAGCTGGTGCGCGAGGTCTCCTGGTCCAACGTCCGCGACAAGCTCAATATCGGCCTGTTCGATGCCGCGCATCTGCTCGCGCCGGTGGCGATCGCGTCCTCGCTCGGCCTCGGTCACGTCAAGGTGCCGATCGCCGCGGCCTTCAATCTCGGCATCAACGGCAATGCCATCACGGTGTCGCCGGCGCTCCATGCCGCGCTGATGGAGGAGATCGACGGCGATCGCTTCGACCCGATGGCGACGGCGAAAGCGCTGGCGAAGGTGGTTGCCAAGCGCCGCAAGGCAGGGGCCGAGCCGCTCACCTTCGGCATGACCTTCCCGTTCTCCACCCACAATTATCAATTGCGGTTCTGGATGGCGGCGGCGGGCGTCGATCCCGACGAGGACGTGCGCCTCGTGGTGCTGCCGCCGCCCTACATGGTCGACAGTCTGAAGAACGGCCATGTCGATGCGTTCTGCGTTGGCGCGCCCTGGAACTCGGTCGCGGTCGATCTCGGTATCGGCCATATCCTGCATTTCGTCGCCGACATTCTGGTCCGTGCGGCGGAGAAGGTGCTGGCGATCCGCCAGACCTGGGCCGACAAGAATCCGGACGTGGTTGCAGCCCTGGTGCGGGCAGCCGTGAAGGCCGCCGAGTTCATCGAGCATCCCGAGAACCGGACCGAGGCGGCGCAGATCCTGGCGCAACCCGAACGGATCGGCGTCGACGCCGAGGTCATCCAACGCACCCTCACCGGGCGCCTGAAGATCTCGCCCGATGGCACCTTCCGCGAAAGCGGCCGCTACTTGCTGGTCGGACGCGAAGGGGCAGGGCGGCCGGATCCGGTCCAGGCCGCCTGGCTCTATGCGCAGATGGTGCGCTGGGGCCAAACGGCGCTCACCCCTGACGGGGTCAAGACGGCGATGGCGGTGTTCAGGCCCGATCTCTACGACGCGGCGCTTGGCAACAGGGCGCCGCCTGAGGCTCCCGCAGCGTTCGGCGCCTTTGCCGGTCCGGCCTTCGACCCCGCCGATATCCGCGGGCATCTCGAGGCCTTCGGGGTCGGGCGCTGGAAGGCCTGATTCGCGGTTGCTTCGCTTTTGAGCAACTAAGATCCTTGGCTAATGTTTGAGCTGGCTGCTCGTATTTCGGGAGAGTTCCCAATCCGGCAGTTTGCGGGTGACGTCCTAATCATCTGAAACTTCATTGGTTTTTATTTCGACCAAGCTGGCACGCAACTTGAATGTTGCGCTGCGGCCAGCTTGTCATAGGTGCCTGCTGAGCCAAGTCCCGCAGCAACGAAGCTGATCGGACCGCGAGTGACGAAGCCGGCTCCTGAGCCAGCGTGACGTTCCTCGCGGGTCGCGCAATCCGTCGAAGCCACCGAAGGTGGCCGCAGGAGCTTCGTTACACACCATGAAAATCGATACGGTCTCAGTCGACTTTACCGACGAGCAGAAACGCTATCTCGAAGGCTTCACGACCGGCCTGCAGATCAGCCGCGTCGGCCGCGGCCTTGGTGGTGGTGGCGGCAGCAGCAAGGCGAATGCCGAGCCTGTGGGTCCCGATGCCGTGCACATCAAGGCGCAGGACAAGGTGATCGCGTCGGGCAAGAAGCTCGCCGATCAGGAGAAGTTCAAGCGCGACGAGCATCCCTTCGACGCCTATCCGCGGCTTCGCCAGCAGGCGCTCGACAACACCCCGCCGAGCCCGGCGGACAATTTCCGCTGGCGCTATTACGGCATCTTCTATGTCGCGCCGACGCAGGACTCCTACATGTGCCGCCTGCGCATCCCGAACGGCATCATGAAGCATTGGCAGCTGTCGGGCCTTGCCGATCTCGCCGACGAGCTCTGCGGCCCCTACAGCCACGTGACGACGCGCGCCAATCTCCAGCTGCGCGAGATCCCGCCGAAGCACGCGATCAGAATGATCGAGGGCATCCAGGAGCTCGGCCTGTGCTCGCGCGGCTCCGGCGCCGACAACATCCGCAACGTGACGGGAACGCCGACCGCCGGCATCGATCCGCAGGAAATCATCGACACGCGGCCCTATGCCCGCGAGTGGCACTACCACATCCTCAACGACCGCTCGCTCTACGGTTTGCCGCGCAAGTTCAACGTCGCCTTCGACGGCGCCGGCCGGATCGCGGTGCTTGAAGAGACCAACGACATCGCCTTCACGGCCTATGAGGTAAAGGAAGGTTTCGGCGTCGAGCCCGGCGTCTGGTTCCGGCTCGGCCTCGGCGGCATCACCGGTCACAAAGACTTTGCGAAATATTCCGGCATCATCGTCAAGCCGGAGCAGGCGACCGCCGTCGCCGACGCCATCGTGCGCGTGTTCATCGAGCATGGCGACCGCACCAACCGCAACAAGGCACGGCTTAAATACGTGCTCGACGCGATGGGCCATGACGGCTTCCTCAAGCTGGTCGAGGAGCGGTTGAAGACGCCGTTCACGCACGTGCCGGAAGAGGCGTTCGCGCCGCGTCCCGCGGCGGATCGCATGGCACATATCGGCGTGCACAAGCAGAAGCAGGACGGCCTCAACTGGATTGGCGTATCGCTCACGCTCGGCAAGCTCACCTCCGATCAGATGCGGGGCCTCGCCAAGGTGGCGCAAGATCTCGGTGACGGCGAGATCCGGCTCACGGTCTGGCAGAACCTGTTGATCTCGGGCGTGCGCGACGCAAATGTCGAGCTCGCCATTGCCGCGATCAAGCAGATCGGGCTCGCGGTCGAGGCCTCGCACATCCGCGCCGGCCTGATCGCCTGCACCGGCAATGCCGGCTGCCGCTTCGCGGCGTCCAATACCAAGCGCAATGCCGCGGAGATCGGTGACTGGTGCGAGCCGCGCGTCGCGATGGACAAGCCGGTGAACATCCACCTGACCGGCTGCCATCATTCCTGCGCGCAGCACTACATCAGCGACATCGGACTGATCGGCGCGCGCGTGCCGATCAATGAGGAGGACACCGTCGAGGGCTATCACCTCTTCACTGGCGGCGGGTTCGGCCCCGACGCCGATGTCGGGCAGGAGGTCTATCACGACCTCAAGGCCGAGGACGCGCCGAAGACGGTCGAGGCGCTGCTCAAGGCCTATCTCGCCCACCGCGCCTCGCCCGACGAAACCTTCCTCTCCTTCGCGCGCCGCCATGACGGCGAAACGCTGCGCAAGCTTGCCGATGCACAGGTGTCCGCATGAACCAGATCACGCCTCCGCCGAAACTCGATATCATCCCCGCCAGCGCCCCGTTCTCGGATGCGCAGCGCTCCTGGCTGAACGGCTTCTTTGCCGGGCTTTTGTCGCCTGACGTCGCAACGCCGCTGTCGGCAGAGCAGGGCGCCGCCGTCATGCAGGCCGGTGACGGCGACGACGGCGAAGCGCCGTGGCACGACCAGACCATGCCGATCGCCGAGCGGATGAAGCTTGCCGAAGGCCGTCCCTTGCGCCGCAAGATGATGGCGGCGATGGCACAGCAGGATTGCGGCCAGTGCGGCTACAATTGCCACGATTATTCGGAAGCAATCGCGAGCCGTAGCGAAGCGCGGCTCAATCTGTGCGTCCCCGGCGGCAAGGAAACCGCGCGGATGCTGAAATCGCTGTACGAGGAGCTCGACAAGGCGCCCGCGGCCAAGACCACCGACAAGAGCACCGACAAGGCCGGCGCTCCGGCGCCGGCTGTGACCGTGACGATCGCAGAGCCCGGCCGCTCGCGGGACAATCCGATCCAGGCGACCTTCCTGTCGCGCCGTCTTCTCAACAAGGGCAAGTCGGAGAAGGAGACCTATCACATCGAGTTCGATCTCTCCGAGGGCAAGCTCGACTATGTGGTTGGTGACAGTTTTGGCGTCTTCCCGCGCAACGACGTCGGCCTCGTTGACCAGATCATCGCGCTGCTCGGCGCCTCCCACACGACCATAGTCAACGGCAAGACGCTGCGCGAGGTGCTGATCGACGACGTCTCGCTGTCGCCGGCGCCCGACACGCTGTTCGAGCTGATCTCCTTCATCACCGGCGGCGCGCAGCGCGAGAAGGCGCGGGCGCTGGCGCAGGGAGAGGATCCCGATGGGGATGCCGCGACGCTCGACGTGATGGCGGCACTGCAGAAGTTTTCCGGCACGCGGCCGCATCCCGAGGCCTTCGTCGAGGCGCTGGAGCCGCTGCAGCCGCGGCTCTACTCGATCTCGTCCTCGCACAATGCGACGCCGGGAAAGCTGTCACTGACGGTGGACTCGGTGCGCTACGTCATCGGCAAGCGCAGGCGGCTCGGCGTCGCCTCGACCTTCCTCGGCGAGCGGATCAACGAAGGCGAGAAGCTCAAGGTCTATGTGCAGAAGGCGCACAATTTCGGCCTGCCGCAAGACCCGAAGACGCCGATCATCATGGTCGGTCCCGGCACCGGCATCGCGCCGTTCCGCGCCTTCCTGTTCGACCGCAAGGCGACCGGCGCGCCCGGCAAGAACTGGCTGTTCTTCGGCCATCAGCGCAGCGATTGCGATTTCTTCTATCAGGACGAGCTCAACGCCATGAAGACCTCTGGGCTTCTGACGCGCCTGTCGCTGGCCTGGTCGCGCGACGGCGAGAAGAAGTTTTACGTGCAGGACCGCATGCGCGAGGTCGGCCGCGAATTGTGGACCTGGCTCGCCGAGGGCGCGCATCTCTACATCTGCGGCGATGCCAAGCGCATGGCCAAGGACGTCGAGCGCGCGCTGGTCGACATCGTCGCGCAGTTCGGGGCACGTTCGACCGATGAAGCCGTCAGCTTCGTCGCCGAGCTGAAGAAGACTGGCCGCTTCCAGGCTGACGTGTACTAGTCGGACGACTCCTCTCGGGGTTGGGCGTCATCCGATTGTCATCCGTCCCGGTTCCAACTGGCGTGGATTCTAACGAATAAGATTCTCGGAACCTGCTGGTGAAGAGAATTTGCATCTGCGATGGGGGGCCTCCAGAGAACCCTCATCGCTTTTTCCGCCACCGTCTTGCCTCCCGCCCTGGTTGTTCCTTCATACTCCCGCAAATGGGGCTTTGGAGATCGACCATGCGCGAACTATCGGCGGAAGCCAGGCTGCACTTCTACGCGCGCTCGCTCTCGCGCCGGACCGGGGCGAGCATGCACCACGTTGCGATGTACAGCGCGTTTGCGGTGATCGCGGCGATCGTGTTCGGGACCCTCTCGGTGCATCCGTTTTGATGTGTCTGCGTAGGGTGGGTTAGCCGAAGGCGTAACCCACCACTTGTATGGCTGCAGCAGAAGAGGTGGCTTACGCTTCGCTAATCCACCCTACGACACCGAACCCTGCTCACGCCCCGCGCTTGAACGGCGCCACATCGATCCCCGCAGCTTTCAACGCCTGCCGCACGCCGCGCGCGATCTCGACCGCGCCGGGCGTGTCGCCATGGATGCACACCGTATCCGTGCGCATCTTGATGACCTTGCCCGTGACCGACACCACCGCGCCGTCCTGCACCATGCGTACCACGCGCTCGGCGATCGCCTTGGCGTCGTGCAGCACCGCGCCGGGCTTCTTGCGCGAGACGAGGTTGCCGTCATCCTCATAGGCGCGGTCGGCGAACACCTCGTGCACCATCGGCAGGTTGGCGTCTTCGCCGGCCTTCACCAGCTTCGAATTGGCGAGCACGACGAAGATCAGGCTGGGATCCACCGCCTTGATGCCGGCAGCGATCGCCTTCGCCGTCATGTCGTCCTCGCAGGCGACGTTGGAGAGCGCGCCGTGCGCCTTCACATGGGTGACCTTGTAGCCGGCCGCAGTCGCGATCGCCTGCAACGCGCCGATCTGATAGGCGACGAGGTTCTCGATCTCGGAGGCCTTGAGCCCTGCGATCGGATGCCGACCGAAGCCGTGCAGGTCGCGATAGCCGGGATGCGCGCCGACCGAGACACCGCGCGCCTTCGCAAGCTCCACCGTCCGGCGCATGATGTCGGGGTCGCCGGCATGGAAGCCGCAGGCGACGTTGACCGAGCTTGCCAGCTCGATCATCGCGGCGTCGTTGCCCATCTCCCACGCGCCAAAACCTTCGCCGAGGTCGCAATTCAGATCGACTGTCTTCATGGGTTGCTCTCCGCCTCTGGTCTTGTTGTCGCTTACGGCTCCGCCGTGACCTGCCACGTCCCGGAATCGACCGCGCTGACCGCATAGCCCGCTACGTTAGCATCGCTGAGCGCCTCGATGTTGAGGGCGACGATGTCGGAGGAGCGCAGACGATCGGGCAGGCTGCGGATCGCTTGCGCGAACTTGCGCGCCTCGTCCTGCGCTTCGGCCATGCTGACCGCCTTGAAGCGGAACGCGGTTCCTGCCGAGGTCTGGGCGAGGCGGCCGATATCGGCCGTGATCACGGTTGCGATCTTCGGATAGCCGCCGGAGGTGCCGCGATCCATCATCAGCGCGATCGGCGCGCCGTTGCCGGGCACCTGGATGCTGCCGTTGACCGTGCCGTCGGAGACGATGTTGTGGCCGTGCAGATGCTTGATCGCGGGGCCCTCGAGGCGGTAGCCCATGCGGTCGGAGGTCGCCGAGATCTTCCATTCGCTGTCCAGGAACAGCGCCTTGTTGGCGTCGTCGAATTCGTCGTCCTGAGGCCCTAGCAGCACGCGGATCGGACCGGTCGCCGGCTTCGGCAGCTCGATGCGCAGCTCCGGTGCGCCGCTGGCGGCATCGACCGTGAACTCGTCACCGGCCTGGAGCGGGCGCGGGTAGGGGCTGCCGAGGCCGGCGCGGGCGTTCACAGCAAGACTGCCGAACACTGCCTCGCCCTTGATGGCGCCTTCGATCGCGAGATAGGTGAAGGCGCCGCCGCGGGCAAAGCCGAGCGTCAGCGTCTCGCCATCCTTGAGCGTCACCGAGGTGTCCATCGCGACCGGGCTGCCGGCGATGTCCGCATTGCGCGGCGCGCCCGATATCGCCACGCGCACGGCGCCGTCGCGGGCGGTGAAGGAGGCACCGAACGGGCCGATCTCGATGGCGGCCGCGAACGGCTCGTTGCCGACCAGCGTGTTCGCCGCCGCAAGCGACAGCCGGTCCATCGCCCCGCTCACGGTCAAGCCGTAGCGCTGCGCGCCCTGACGGCCGCCGTCCTGGACCGAGCTGGCAGGGCCGATGCTGGCAACGACGAGGCGGCTCATGCGTCCACCTGCTCGGCGACGATCTCGCCGGCCTCCGCGGCGCGGTCCATGTCCTCGAACGTCTTATGGTCGATCGCGTAGAACGTGACGCGGTCACCGGGCTCGGTGAGGAAGGTCGGATTGCGGTGGAGTTGATAGGTTCGCACCGGGGTGCGGCCGAGCAGGTGCCAGCCGCTGGGGGCGGCCAGGCACTGGATGCCGGCCTGGACGCCGCCGATCGAGATCGTGCCTGATGGCGTCAGCAGCCGTGGCGATTGCCGCCGCGATATGTGCAGGAATTTGTCGAGACCGCTGAGATAGGACCAGCCCGGCGTGAAGCCGATCATGGCGACTTTATAATCGCCGCCAGAATGCCTGATGACGATGTCATCGGGCGTGGTGCCCAACGTCTTGGCGACGTCCTCGAGGTCGATGCCGTGCTCGCCGCCATAAGCGACGGGAATGCGCCAGCGGCGCGCTTTGGTGACCGGCGGCAGCGGCCGGGTGGCGATGGGAAGGATCTTTTCGCCCAGCGCATCGAAGCCGATCTTGCCGGGATCGTAATGGACCAGCAGCGAGCGATAGGTCGGCACGGTTTCGGTGATGCCGTCGATGGGCGCAGCTAGCAGCGCCTTGTCGAGCGCCAGCACCCGCTGGTTGGCATCGTCGTCGATGGTGCGGCTGAACTCGACCGTGACGGCACTGTCGCCGCTGGGCAGAAGGCGGGGCGGGGGAAGCGTCGCGGCCATTGAGCTGTCAGAGCGCTGTCGTAATCGGGCTTCTCGGGAACGCGGGCTCGACCTTGAGTTCCGCTTGTCCCTGCTTCGCGTAATTGTGCCCGCAAGTCCAATAAATTAATGCAAGGGGAAGCGATAAAGCCTTGTTATCGCATCGCATAACGGCGCTGCGGCCCTGCGTAATTGCTAGCCTCTTGGCCCTTGACGCAAAGCTCGCGGCTCGCAAGATGCGCGCGTTCTGTCCCGCACCTTGGAGCTCGTTCTCGTCCATGTCGCTGTCCTCCGAAGCCCGCAAGACCCTCGCCGGCATCACCACCGCCACCATCACCACGGTCCTGCTGAAGAAGGGGCTGCGCAATGTGTGGATGCGCGGCGCGCGTCCGCTGCGCCCCGGTTTGCCGCGGCTGGTGGGACCGGCCTTCACGCTGCGCTTCGTGCCGGCGCGCGAGGATCTGGCGACGCCGGAATCCTGGTCGTCGCCTATCTCGACCCGCACCGCGATCGAGGCGATGCCGGAGGGCTGCATCGCCGTGGTCGATGCCATGGGCATCACCGATGCCGGCATCTTCGGCGACATCCTTTGCGCGCGCATGGTCAAGCGCGGCGTCACCGCGCTCGTCACCGACGGCGTGGTGCGTGACGTCGAGGGCGTGCTTGGCACCAATTTGCCGGTTTGGTGCGACGGCTATGCCGCGCCGCCGTCGGTTGCAGGCCTCACTTTCGTCGGCTGGGGCGAACCGATCGGCTGCGGCGGCGTTGCCGTCTTCCCGAACGACATCGTGGTCGCCGACCAGGACGGCTGCGTGCTGATCCCGCAGGCGATGCTCGACCACGTCCTCAATGAGGGCGTCGAGCAGGAGCGGATGGAAGCCTGGATCGTGAACGAGGTGAACAACGGCGCGGTGCTGCCGGGCCTCTATCCCATGAACGCCGAAACCAAGGCGCGCTACGCCGCCAGCAAGAAGTAACGGACAAGGAACGAGGACCCTCATGGACATCACGCTCGCCGGCACGCGGCCGACCCGCCGCGCGCCGAAGGAACACTTCACCGGCACCGTGTGGCAGGACCCCATCAACATGGCGCCGGCGCCTGCACGGCTGAACGTCTCGCGCGTCGCATTCGAGCCCGGCGCGCGCACCAACTGGCATCATCACCCGCTCGGCCAGACGCTTTACGTGATCTCAGGCGTCGGTCGCGTTCAGACCAAGGGCGGCCCGGTCCAGGAAATCCGTCCCGGCGACACCGTCTGGATTCCGCCGGGTGAAGTGCACTGGCACGGGGCGTCACCAACCAACGGCATGTGCCACATCGCCATGCAGGAAGCGCTCGACGGCGTCTATTCGACCTGGCTGGAGCCGGTCACCGACGCGGAGTATGGCGCGGCGGTGGGCTGACTCTCGTGTCCCGGACAAGACGCATCGCCTTAAGGCGATGCGTCGCCGATCCCGGGGCCCAGATCTTCGACCCACTGAGAGCACTGGGTCCCGGCTCTGCGCGGCAACGCTTCGCGCTGCCGCTTGTCCGGGAGACGGCACCTAAATCTTCTCCGCGGTCCACGTGCCCGTGCACATCGCGCCGCGCCAGGTGCCGGAGCCGGACGCGCCGCTGAGCCGGCCGAAGCCAACGGCACGCTTGATGCCGGTGCTCAGGGTGACCTTGATGTTGCCGGCCTCGACGACGCGCCCCGACGCCGTCACTGCGGCGCTGCTCGAGGCGATCTGACCATTATTGATGCCGATAGAGACAGTCGCGCCGTTGCCGCAGGCCTGGCTTGATGAAGCAATGCGGACGTTCCACGCGCCATCGAACGTGCTTGTCGCAGCGTCGGCCTGCGCCAGCGGGACAGCGATGACGATGGCGGTGGCGAATAGAGCCTTGCGGAACACGTTCATGACACGCCCCTGTGGTTGACCATGCGGGGGACCGTGACACGTGCGCGGAACCGGCGATGTGAGGGCTGTCACGTGCGCCGGAGGCTGTGTGAGCCTGGGCACGCCGGCACGGCAGGGCGCAAAAGCAAAGGGACCCGCATCGCGGGCCCCTTGTCTGCGTAAGAACGATCAGGCGGATCTCAGTTCACCCGCGTCCAGGTCTGGCCGCCGCAGAACATGCCGCCGAAGGCGCAGCCCTGCACGCGCAGCCGGTCGGTGCCCTTCATGGCGATCGTCGAATCGTAGGTCGAGCCCGAGTTGGGATCGAGGATGCGGCCCGACCATTTCTGGTCCTTGCCCGCCTTCATGTTGATCAGCACCTGCTCGCCGTTCTGGTTCGACTTGCTGTCGACCGAATAGCCGCAGAGGTTGGTGCCGCATTGCTCGATGCGGACCTTGCCTTCCTTCTCCTCGGTGAGCCAGACGCCGACCGGCGAATTGAGATCGCGCGTCGGCGCAGTTGCAGGTGCAGGCGGCACTGCGGCCGCCTCAACGCGAGCGGGAGCAGGCGCAGGTGGCGGAGGCGGGGCCGGCGGAGCCGCAGCCACGGCCGGGGCGGGCGGCGGGGCCACGGCGGGCGCGGCTTGCTGCTCGACCGGCGCAGGGGCCGGAGGTGGTGCAGGCGGCGGCGCAACGGCCGTTTGGGCCGGCGTATTGGCCGCGGTCGCGGCCGTCGGCGGAGCAGGAGGCGGCGCGACGGCGGCCGCGGGCGCCTGCACGGCTGCGGGCGGCGCAGCAGGAGCGGGGGCTGGGGCCGGAGCAGCCGGCGCTTGCGGGTCGACCGTGGCCTGCTGCGGCGCTGTCTCGTTCTTCTTGGCCTTCTTGGGCTTATTCTGGCCTGTGTTGTCGTAGACGCCGGGGATCTGCACCGTGCCGCGGTCCGGATCGATGCGGATGGTGCGCCCGCCATATTCAAACGTGTACTGCGCCTGCGCGGCAGTGCTCGCCAAAAGGAATGCGGCCGTGGCCAACAGCTTCCTCATTTCCGTCTCCTGAACAGGTGGTCCCCGCACCGACGCTTACGTGCCGGCTCGCTTGCAAAAAGTGATCTAGATCACTGTCGTTGCTGTGAGTCGTCTTCCGGCGGTTCCGGGTTCAATAGGCCTGGAGCCGGTCCAAAGTTTGGCGGGGGAAAGCGACAGGAGGACGCGGCCCAGCGCAGGCCGGCAGGCTCGACTCTGTCCAACGACGGGTAATCGCAGATGAGGCGTGGGCCGTGGGCACGCTTGTCTCCACAGCGTCATGGCCGGGCTTGTCCGGCTTGTCCCGGCCATCCACGCCTGTGCTCGCAGCACAAAAAACGTGGATGCCCGGGACAAGCCCGGGCATGACGACGACTACTAGATGTTCAAATGCGAGAGCCTACGCTTCGCCCTTGCGTTCGTAATCGGCGAGCGAGCTGCGGCCGGCGATCTCGCTGCGCAGCAGCTCGAAGCGCCGCTGCGCCTCGTCTTGCTGGGTGTCGACGAAACGCACCGCGGCCTCGCTCGTCATGGGACCGCTGACCACGGGGGCGGATTGCTCGCCGATGGTCTCGTGGACATAGTACTGGCCGTCATCGCCGCGATGGACCGTCCATTTCAGACGGATCGCGACCATGGGTCCCGGACCAACCTTGCTGTAGCCGTCGGCATCGGTGTGCTCCGGAGCCAGCGGCTGCTCCTCGACCACGGGATGCTCTTCGACCAAGGGATGCTCGTCGATCACCGGATGCTCGTCCACGATCGGCGGCTCGTCAGACGCGACGTGCTCACGCTCTCCGGCGACCACGATTTCGGTCTCGGTCTTGCGAATGACGAGAACGGGCTCGGGGTTCTCCAGGATGCTGGCGATGGTCGCCAGCGTTTGGTCGGTCGGATCGATCTCTGACAAGGGGTCATCCTCCAGCTCGACACGGCGGCCAGTCTGTCCCGCTGCCGCCGTGCTTTCGCCTCCATTACGCGCGTTTGATTAAGGCTGAGTTGGGGCCCGATCTGCACCAAAATGGGACGCTTTCTGGCGTTCCGAAGGCGGGCGAGCGCGCCGCCGACCTTCCATAATCTCAGCCCAGCACGTCCTGGTTGATGACGTTCTGCCTGATGGGATCGCCGTCCAACACGCTCAAGATATTGCGCGCGGTCTGCTCGCTCATGCGGCTCACCGCCTCGACCGTGACGCCGGCCACATGCGGGGCCATGATGACGTTGGGCAGCGCGAACAGCGCGTTGCTGACCGGCGGCGGCTCCACCTCGAACACGTCGATGCCGGCGCCGGCGAGCTTTCCGGACGTCAGCGCGTCATAGAGCGCCGCTTCCTTCACGATGCCGCCGCGCGCGGTGTTGATGAGGTAGGATCTCAGCTTCATGCGGCCGATCCTGTCAGCATCGAACAGGCCGACGGTCTCCGGCGTCTTCGGGCAGTGGATGGTGACGAAGTCGGCTTGAGGCAGCGCGGCGTCGAGGTCGGTGACCGGCTCGCATCCGGCCGCCTTGATGTCGGCGGCGTCCTTGTAGGGATCGTAGACCTGCACCTTCATCTCGAATGCCAGGCAGCGCTTCGCTGTGCGGCTGCCGATGCGGCCGAAGCCGACGATCAGCACGGTCTTGCCGTAGAGATCGAACGGCAGTATGCCGAGCCGGTCGGCCCAGGTGCCCTCCTTGACGCAGGAATGCAGCTCCTGCGCGCGCTTGGCCAGCGTCAGCATCATGAACAGCGCCGCTTCCGCAACCGAGGGCGAGTTGGCGCTGCCGGCGACCATCAGCGGTACCTTGCGGCGGGAGAGGGCGGGCACGTCGACGGCGTCGTAGCCGACGCCGATGCGGGTCACCACCTTCATGTCGCCGGCCGCCTCGAGCTCGGTCTCGCCGAAAGCGGTGGCGCCCAGCGCCACGCCATGGACGGGCGCATGGCTCTTCAACAAGGCCTCGAAATCCTTCGCCGAGATCAGGTTCGGAAACTCGACGAGCTCGATATCGTCCCGCTGGGTGAGGAGGGCGCGAGCCCCTTGCGACAAAGTTTGCGTAACGAAAATCTTCTTCTTGTTGGTCGCCATCGCTCCCCTACCTGCGCTTTTTTGAGGCGGCGTCACAACACGACGCCGGTCTCCTCATTTAGCAGGTGCATGTTGTTGAGGTCCATCGCCAGGCGCATGGGTGCCCCGTCCTTGGCGCCGGCATTGGGATCGACGCGACCGCAGACCGGCGCGCCGTCGAGCCCGAAATAGACCAGCGTCTCCATGCCCATCGGTTCGGTGACGTCGAGCACGGTGTCGAAGGTCTCGACGCCGGGCGCCAGATGCGCGTGCGACTCGGTGAGATGCTCGGGACGGATGCCGAGCAACAGCTTCTCGGTGCGAGGCAGCGCGTTGTAGCGCGCGGCGCGGGCCGGCGGCAGCGGGAAGGCGATGCGGTCGGTGAGGCGGATCTGGAGCGTGCCCCCGACATCCTCGAGCCGGCACGGGATGAAGTTCATTGCGGGCGAGCCGATGAAGCCCGCGACGAAGCGCGTCGCCGGCTTGTGATAGAGCTCGTTCGGCGTGCCGATCTGCTCGATGCGGCCCTTGTTCATCACCACCACGCGGTCGGCCAGCGTCATCGCCTCGACCTGGTCGTGGGTGACGTAGACCGTGGTGGTGCGCACCTTCTGGTGCACCTTCTTGATCTCGATCCGCATCTGCACGCGGAGCTTGGCGTCGAGATTGGACAGCGGCTCGTCGAACAGGAAGACCTTGGGATTGCGCACGATGGCCCGGCCCATGGCGACGCGCTGGCGCTGGCCGCCGGAGAGCTGCTTCGGCTTGCGGTCGATCAGATCGGTGATGTCGAGGAGGCGGGCGGCTTCGGTCACGCGCGCCTTGATCTCGGCCTTGGGATAGTGCTTCAGGCGCAGCCCGAACGACATGTTCTCGGCGACCGTCATGTGCGGGTAGAGCGCGTAGTTCTGGAACACCATGGCGATGTCGCGGTCCTTCGGCGGGACGTCGTTGACGATGTCGCCGCCGATCATGATGTCGCCGTCGCTGATGTCCTCGAGCCCTGCGATCATGCGCAGCGTGGTCGACTTGCCGCAGCCGGAGGGGCCGACCAGCACGATGAACTCATGGTCGGCGATGTCGAGGTCGATGCCGCGCACGGCTTCGACATCGTCGTAACGCTTGACAACCTTCCGCAAAGCAACGTCAGCCATCGAACTTCAGCTCCTCGCCATCAACCCTTTGTCGCGCCGGCGGTCAGGCCGGCAATGTAGTAGTCCATCAGGAATGCGTAGATGATCAGCGGCGGCGCGGCGCCGAGCAGCGCGCCGGTCATGATCTGCCCCCAATTAAAGACGTCGCCCTTGATCAGCGTTGTAATGATGCCGACGGGCAAAACGAGCTGGTCCGTTGAGGTCGTGAACACGAGCGGATAGAGGAATTGCGCCCAGGACACGGTGAAGGCGAAGATCGTCGCGGCAATCAGCCCGGGCAGCGCCACCGGAATGAAGATCCGGGTCAGAGTCTGGAACCAGGACGCTCCATCGATGATGGCGGCTTCGTCGAGCTCCTTGGGGATCGAGGCGAAGTAGCCGATCATGATCCAGGTGCAGAACGGTACCGTGAGCGTCGGATAGATGAGCAGCAGCACGTACCAGCGATTGATGAGCTGGATGCCGGTCCAGTCGCCGAACAGTGCAAACACCTTGAACAGCGGGATGAACAACAGGGTGTCCGGAATCAGGTAGGTCAGGAACACGCCGGTCGCCAGCGTGGCTGAACCCCAGAACCGCATCCGGGCGAGGGCAAATGCCGCGGGCACGCTGATCAGCATCGTGATGGTGACCACGAATATTGAAACCAGCGCGGAATTCCAGAAGAACCGCAGATATTGGTTCGAGGTCAGCAGGCCGACATAGTTCTCCAGCGTCGGGTTGAAAACCCACCATGGATTGGTCGCCGCCGAGATTTCGGCGCTGCTCTTGAGTGAGGTGATCAGCATGTAAATCGGCGGAAGCAGCGAGAAGATCGCAAACAGCGTCAGAAAGAAGTACGACCATCGCAGCGCCCATTTGCGGTCGCGGCTCATGCTTCCGTACTTGACGGTACGCGTCGGCGCAGCTTTGTCGATCGTGACTGAGCTCATCAGGCTTCATTCCCGCGCTTGTTGACATCCCGCAGGATGAAGATCGCTGCGACCGCCAGAATCGGCACCATGAACAGGGAAACGCTGGCACCGAGCGGAATATCGCTTCCTTCGATGCCGATCCGGAAGGCCCAGGTGGCAAAGATGTGGGTGTGGTCGAGAGGGCCACCGGCGGTCAGGATTCGGACGATGTCGAAATTGGCGAAGGTCACTATCAGCGAGAACAGCGTCGTGATCGCGATGATGTTGCGCATCATCGGCAGAGTCACGTACCAGATCCGTTGCCACCAATTGGCGCCATCGATCGCTGCCGCTTCATAGAGCTGGTCGGGCACCGATTTCAGAGCCGCCAGATACATGATCATGAAGAACGGCGCGCCATACCAGACGTTGACCAGAATGACGGAGAAGCGCGCCCAGGCGGCGTCGCCCGTCCACGGGATCGGTCCGATTCCGAAGAATGACAGCGTGTAGTTGAACGCACTGTAGGAGGGATCGAACAGCCACAGCCACGCCAGCGTGCTCATCGCGGGCGGGATCACCCATGGCACCAGCAGCATGCCGCGCCATTTGCGCTGCCCCTTGGCCGGAATGTTGTGGACGAAGTGCGCGACGATGAACCCAATCAGCGCCTTGAAGATCACGGCCGTGATCGCGAAGATGCACGATTGCTTGACCACCAGCCAAAAGGTGTCGCGCCTGAACAAGAACTCGAAATTCCCGAGGCCGATGAATTTCTGCATCGACTTGTTGAGTGTCGCCAGGTGAAGCGAATAGAACGCGGGATAGATCACCAGAAGTGCGATGAGAATGATCAGCGGCAGCGTCATCAGGAACGCCACAGTCGATTTGCGTTTGAGCGCCTTTTGCAGGCTGGAGCGTTTTCGCGCCGGTTGCGCTGCGCCAACCCTGTTCGGCTGCAATGCGACGTCCGCCATGGTGCATTTTCCTCGCGCGTTTGGTCGGTAAGCCCGACTTTTGGAAGGTTCGAGAGCCGACGCCGTCGGCTCTCGCGAGGTGAGTGAGACGGAGGACTTGCCGCGGCGGCGCAAGACCGTCGCGGCACGCCGTTTCGGCTCAGCTCCGCATGAAGCCTTCGCACTCGCCTTCGGCCCAGGCGAGAGTCTTCTCCATCGCTTCACCTTGATGATAGCGCAAACACATCTTGGTCAGCGTGGCCTGCGCGTAGATCTGCTGTGCAATCTTCGGCGGCGCGGGGGAGGCTGCAATCGACAGCGTCTGATGCTTGTAGGGGTTGGGATAGTGATAGAGCGTACCCTTCGGCGGCCCTTCTTCCTGCCACACCTTCAACGTCGTCAGCTTCTCGTAGGCCGGTAGATCGTAGCCGCCGCTTGCGACCACCATCTTTTCGATGGACGCCGGCTTCGAGAGTTGGACGAGGAGGCTCTTCGCCGCGTCCTTGTTCTTCGAGAAATTCCAGATGCTCCAGAAGTACGGCAGGTAGGGGGCGAAACGCCCCTTGGGTCCGGCCGGGAACCCGTGAGTCCAGCATTGCTCCGCAACCTGCGGCGCGTCGCGTCTGGCAACGGCCCAGGCGCTCGGCGGGTTCATGATCATCGCCCCCCTTCCGGAGACCAGCCATTTATTGTTGGATGCGTCATCCCAGGCTGCGGCGTCGGGCGGCAGGAAGCTAATCAGCTTCTTGTAGAATTCGAGTGCCTGACGAACCGCATCGGTCTTGACGGTGAGATTGCCCTTGGCGTCAACGAGCTGGGCGCCGAACGACAGGAAGATCGCGCCCGCCGTATCGACGTTGTCGGTGGTCTCGCCGAGGCCGATGCCGAACGGGACGCCAGCCTTGTGACAGGCTTCGGCAGCCTTCAGGAATGTCTCCAGCGTCCAGTTATCAGCTTTTGGTTCAGAACCGACCGGATACATCGCCTGCACGTCGATGCCAGCATGCTTCTTCATCAGATCGATGCGGGAGCAGGGACCCTTGATCTGGCTGCCGACGGAAGCCGGAACTCCAAGCCATTTGTTCCCGGCCGTGCCCAGATACTTGGCCGTGCCGTTCACGTCGCCATTCTCGGCGATGATCGGCCCCATGATGTCGCTGACATTCTCCAATTGGTCGGCATTGGCGTGGGCCCACCACGTCGGCATGGCAAAAATATCATGGCCCGACTTTGCCTGCGCTTCGGCAGCAATGGTGAGCAGGTTCTTGTTGCCCTGGCTGGGGATGTAGTCGATCGTGACTTCGACCTTCTCCTTCGCCGCCCATTCGTTGACGAGCTCGGTCGAGGCCTTGTTGGCGCCCGGCACCCAATGGTCCCAGAAGCCGATCGAGAGCTTGCCGGCGGCGTAAGCGCCCCGGACATAGGGCGCCGAGATCAGCGCCGCGGAGGACATTGCAGTGGCAGCCACAAATTGACGTCGCGTCAGTGTCTTGCGTGACATCTCGTTTCCTCGCTTGGGTGTTGTTGTTGGAGTTTCCTCTGAGACTTCTTTCTTGAGTTCTTGTTGTCGATTTTCTTGTTGGTGCCGTCGGCCTGCGTGGGCAATTCACGCCTGTCGCAGCAAATTGGTAGCGCGATCAGATCATGATTGATCGCGTCTGTCGAGAAAGCCGAACGGCTCCGCGTCCAAAACTCATGTTGTGCCCGGAAAGGTCGCAACGTCTGGCAAGGCGATAGGGCCGCAGGCGCAGCGCACGGTGTTTTTTTTGCGACGCACACTTCGCGCCAAACGGCCTCGAACGCTGCCGTGCGCAATTGCGCCTCAGTTTCGCAAGAGGCTGGATAACCGCTTCGCGTGAAAGACCTTTCGGGCGTGGACAGCAATCGGCCGCGTCTGGACCTCGAAGCGGCGCAAACGATAGAGTTACGCTTGGCGGCTGATCCTCGCTGACAGGCCAGATCGATGATGGAGACGAGAATGATCAAACCGGCGGCACCAGCGCGGCTTCATCTGCGGCGATGCCTGGCGCTGGGGTCTATGCTCGCGCTGTTGCTCGGGGCCGGCGCGGTGGCGAATGCTCAAGGTCTGGTCAAGGGCGTTCAGGAAGGCGCCGCGGCCGGCAACAAGGCGGCAGGTCCGGTCGGTGGTGTGCTCGGTGGCGCCATCGGCGGCGTGGTCGGCGTCTTCACCGGCGTGCTCGGGGTCGGCAACACCAACACCGGCAATCAGGCGCCGCCGCCCCGGGAGGCCGGCAAGGACGCGGCGAAGGATTCCAAGCAGCAGGGCGGGGCCAAGGACAAGGATGCCAAGAGCGCCAAGGGCAAGAGCGCCAAGGCGACCAAGGAGGCGAAGAACGCGCCGCAGGACAACAAGGGTAAAGACAACAAGGAAGTCACGGTTCTGACCCAGCCCGGTGCGCCGCAGCTGACTGCCGAGCAGATCGTCGCCAACAGCGATTCCTACATCGAGCGGATCAAGAGCGAGCTGAATCTCACGCCGGATCAGGAGAAGCACTGGTACGGGTTCTCGAGCGCGATGCACTACCTCGGGCATAATGGCGCAGAGCGGCTCAACCTGCGGATTGCGCGCGCCAAGCGCGATCCGCCCGACGACATCATTGAGCAGATGCGCAACGAGGCCCAGTTCCTGATCGATCGCGCCGGCGATCAGCGTAACGTCGCCGATGCCGCCGAGCCGCTCTTTTCGAGCCTCGACGATAAGCAGAAGCAGGTGTTCATCCAGGCGATGGTGCGGCTCAGCCACGAGCGCGGACTGGATTGATCAAGTTGAATCGGTTCGGGCGCGTGTGAATTAACGGCGCCCGCCACGAATTCGTGTATCTACAGCGCAATTCGGTTATGCTTAGCTTCGCAAGGCTGATTGCGGGGTTGATATGGCGGACGGACTCTCCGTTTTCCTGGTCGAAGACGAGGCGTTGATCCGGATGATGATCGCCGACATGGTGGAGGAACTCGGCCACCACGTCGTTGCGGAAGCCGACAATGTGCGCGACGCCAGCGCCTTTGCCATGACCGCGCAGTACGATCTGGCCATCCTCGACATCAATCTGATGGGAGTCTATGTCGACCCCGTCGCCGATTTGATTGAACGTCGCGGAAAACCGTTTCTATTCGCCACAGGCTACGGTCCGGAACTGCTGCCGTCCTTGCTCCGGCGTAGGCCGATCCTGCGCAAGCCGATCGCGATGGATCAGCTCAAGGCCATGATCGACTCGATGTTTCCGGAGCCGTCAGCCACTATCCCGAGCTGACCGATCGCGCTTTTGCCGCCTGGCGGAAGGACTCAACCGGCAGGGTTGCGGCCGTTCCTCAGCACCCTGGCAATGGTGTGAGCCGTCATGGCCGCGCGATCCGAAGCGCGCTGGGCAGCCAGCTGGTCGCGGGCCTTTTCCTCGATCAGGAGCTCGATGAGCGCCAGCCGCTTGTCCTCGCTGTCCGCTTCGCGCAACAGGCGGTGATAGCGGTGATAGTCGAAACCCGAAGCCTGCTTACGCATGTCACGCCCCCGCAACTACGCCACACACGGGTGGATTGTTTCTCATCGGGAACACGCAGGCAAGCATGAACCTGCGTGGAACCGCAGGTGCGCCGCAATCAGCTGTGCATGACGGGAACTCGCCGCCTGAGACCGCTACTCAGCTGGAATTGTGCTCGGCAAACGTCGTCAGGCCGAGGAAGCTTGCATCGGGCTTGATCACGAGCCTGGTCGGGATGTTGCGCAGATAATCCTGGAACCGTCCCTTGGCTTCGAAGCGTGCCCGGAACGCAGAGGCGGCGAGGAACTCGCGGAAGCGCGGCACGATTCCACCGGCGACATAGACCCCGCCGCGGGCGCCGAAGGTCACCGCGAGATTGCCGGCGACCGAGCCGAGGATGGCGCAAAACATCTCCAGCGTCGCGCGGCTGACCGGACAGCTGTTCTCCAGGGCCGCCTTGGTGATCCCGGCGGCATCGCGATGCGGCACCTGGACCCCGTCGATCTCGGTCAACGCTTCATACAGGTTTTGCAGCCCCGAGCCCGAGAGGGCACCGCGCTCGATCGAGACATGGCCGAGGCGCTGCCGCAAGCAGGCGATCACGCGCTCCTCGCGCTCGTTCTCCGCCGGCAGGGTCGCATGTCCAGCCTCGGTAACGACGGCCAGGCGCGAACCATGGCGGTCGACCAGGCAGGACACACCAAATCCGGTTCCAGGCCCCACGACCAGCAACGGCTCGCCGGCCAGGCCGTCGCCGCCGCCGAGTGGGACCAGGTCGGAAGGCTCCAAGGCAGGCAGGGACCAGGCCACCACCTCGAAATCGTTCAGCACATGGACGCTGTCGAAGCCGAGCGCGGACTGCAGCTCGTTGCCGTCGATGACCCAGGGACTGTTGGTCATGACGCAGCGATTGTTGGTGACGGGACCCGCCACGGCCAGCACCGCGCGATGGGGCTGCTCGCCGTTGGACCGGCGCGCCAAAACGTCCGCGATGGCTTCGCGCACGGTCGGGAAGTCGGCGACCTTGACATAGTCGATCGGTCCGGTCTGACCGCTCGGGCTCAGCGCGAAGCGCGCATTGGTGCCGCCGATATCGGCGAGAAGAATTTTTCCGGTCTTGCCGATATTCATGGCCTCATCGCCGCCACGACCTTCAGGCCCTGGCAGCCCTGTCCTCCGCTGCTTCGACCCGATCCGCCTGGCGCGGGCGGTGCGAGAATCTGCCCGTGGGTGCGCCTAGTCAACACGGACGAGGTCAAACCGTTGCATCGTGGCGGCCACGGTGACCAATTCGCGCAGCTGCCGCGCGTGCCAGTGGTTGCGAAGCCGCGCGGGAAGGCCGACACTGAGGTGGTCGCCCGGCGCCGTCGCGCCCGGCAGATCGAAATGGGACGGCGATGAAGATTTCCGACAGCGACGTGTTGCTGGTGATCGACGTGCAGAACGACTTCTGCACCGGCGGGGCGCTCGCCGTTCCCGGTGGCGAGAAGGTCGTGCCCGCCATCAACAGGATCGCCCAAAAATTCGCCAATCTGGTGCTGACCCAGGACTGGCATCCGAGCGACCACGTCTCGTTCGCGCCGAACCATGCCGGCAAGCAGCCGTTCGAGACCATCGAGCTCGACTATGGCCGGCAGGTGCTGTGGCCGACGCATTGCGTGCAAGGCACGGCCGGCGCGGAATTTCATCGCGATCTCCACGTGACACGGGCGAGCCTCGTGGTGCGCAAGGGCTTTCGCCGCGGCATCGATTCCTACTCGGCGTTGTTCGAGAACGACCATCGGACACCGACCGGATTGCTTGGTTATTTGCGCGAACGCGAGCTGAAGACCGTCTTTGTCGCTGGTCTGGCGCTGGACTTCTGCGTCCGCTTCTCGGCGGAAGATGCGCGCAAGGCAGGGTTGGAGGTGGCCGTCATCGAGGATGCCTGTCGCGGCATCGATCTGGACGGCTCGGTCGCGGCGACCCATCGGAGTTTTCGGGACCTCGGCATTGCCGTCGTGAGCCTCGAGGCGTTTCTGTGAGGATGTCGAGGTAGCCATGGTGGACAAGACCGCCAAACCGCCACGTGGGCCAGCGCAGGCTCCTGATGATCCGCGGCTCTGGCCGTTTGCCGCAGCGCAGCTCGCCATGGATGCCTGCTTCTGGTGGCTGGAGCGGGCACCCGAGCAACAGGGTGACAGCAGCCTGCCATGGACGACGCCGAGCCGCGTTGCGCTGGAGCTCGCAACGATGCGCTTGCGCGATTGCTCGCAGACCCGGTCGGGCCAGCCGGCGCTGGTCTGCGCGCCCTATGCGCTGCACCGGGCCCTGATCGCCGATTTCGGCCCGGGACACAGCGTGGTGCAGTCGCTGCAGAATGGCGGCATCGACCGGGTCTATCTCACCGACTGGCGGTCGGCGACGCCGGACATGCGCTATCTCTCGATCGACAGCTATCTCGGCGATCTCAACGTCGCCATCGATGAGATCGGCGCGCCGGTCGATCTCGTCGGGCTGTGCCAGGGCGGGTGGCTGTCGCTGCTCTATGCCGCGCGCTTTCCAGCCAAGGTGCGGCGGCTGGTTCTGGTCGGTGCTCCCGTGGACCTGTCGATCGAGTCCTCGCTGTCCCGGCTTGCCCGCAACGCGCCCGAGCTGGTCTATGACCAGCTGGTCGCGCGCGGTGGCGGCAATGTCAGCGGCGAGGAGATGCTGCGCTTCTGGTCCAAAACCCCTGACAACGACGATATCAGGACGGCATTGCAGCGGGATCTCTCGGACGAGCAGGGGTCCGAGCTGCTGGCGCGGTTCGACCGCTGGAACGCCGAGACGCTCAACCTGCCGGGCACTTATTATCTCGAGATCGTCAACGCGATCTTCCGGGAGAACCGCATCGCCGAGGGCCGTTTCGTCGCGCTCGGGCGCCCGATCGATCTGAAGGACGTCAAGGCGCCGATCTTCCTGCTCGCCGGCCTCGACGACGATGTCGTGCCGGCGACGCAAGCGCTGGCCACCGCGGGGCTGGTCGGTACGCCACCTGCCTTCGTTGCAGCGGCATCCGAGCCCAGCAACCATCTCGGCCTGTTCATGGGCGCGCGCACCCATGCGCATGCCTGGCCCCGGATCGCCGGGTGGCTGCGCGGCGATCTGCCCGGCGTGCTGGCCCGCAGCGCCTGAGTCCGCCGGTACTGGACCGGACGGGGCGCAAACCCGTTATGCATGATGGCGGATGGCCTGCACGGGGCCGGACCGATGGGCTAAATATGACTGGAGCTGACGGCTGTGGCCGCCGGCGAGAGACTTGAGGGTACGGCGCTCGATGACTTTCCACTCGATTTACGCCCACGGATTTGCGCGCGTGGCGGCCTGCGTGACCGCCTCCCACGTCGCCGATCCCAGCGCCAACGTGAAGACCGTGCTGGCGGCGGCCAATGCCTGCCATGAGCAGTCGGTCGCGGTCGCGGTGTTTCCCGAGCTGTGCCTGTCCGGTTATGCGATCGAGGACCTGGTGAAGCAGGATCCGCTGCTCGATGCGGTCGAGCGCGGGCTCGCAAGCGTCGTTGCGGCCTCCGCGGGGCTTATGACGGTCCTGATCGTCGGGGCGCCGCTGCGCTTTGGCAATCGCATCTACAACTGCGCCGTCGTCATTCATCGCGGCAACGTCCTCGGCGTCGTGCCGAAATCTTACTTGCCGACCTATCGCGAGTTCTACGAGGGCCGGCATTTCGCCTCCGGTGCAGGCATGGCCGGCGAGACCATCACCTTTGGCGGTCTGCATGCGCCGTTCGGGGTGGACCTCCTGTTCGCGGCTGAGGACGTTCCGGGCCTCACTATCGGCGTCGAGATCTGCGAGGACATGTGGATCCCGGTGACGCCGGCCTCGGAGCTCGCGCTTGCGGGCGCGAGCGTGCTGATCAACCTCTCGGGCAGCCCGATCACGATCGGCCGGGCGCGCTCGCGCGCGTTGCTGTGCCAATCGACTTCGGCGCGCTGCCTCGCGGCTTACGTTTATTCCGCGGCCGGGGCCGGGGAATCCACCACCGATCTCGCCTGGGACGGTCAGACCTCCATCTACGAGAACGGCGTGCTGCTGGCCGAGGGTGAGCGGTTCCGCCAGGGCGGCCAGATCACGCTGGCTGACGTCGACCTCGACCTGCTTAGGCAGGAGCGCGCGCTGATGGGAACGTTCGACGACAACCGGCGGCAGCGCGAGGCGTTTTTCCGCAAGGTGACATTTGCCCTGAAGCCGCCGGCCGCCGATATCGGCTTCCTGCGCAAGGTCGAGCGCTTTCCATTCGTGCCGAGCGACGAGAGCCTGCTCGAGCAGGACTGCTACGAGGCCTACAACATCCAGGTCGCCGGGCTGGTGCAGCGCATGCGCGCCACCGGCACCAAGCGCGTGGTGATCGGCGTGTCGGGCGGCCTCGATTCCACCCACGCCCTGATCGTCGCCGCCAAGGCGGTCGACCTGCTCGGCCTGCCGCGCGAGAACATCCTGGCCTACACCATGCCGGGCTTTGCCACCGGCAGCGAGAGCAAGACCAACGCGCTCGCGCTGATGAAGGCGTTGCAGACGAGCTGGCAGGAGCTCGACATCCGCACCACGGCGACGCAGATGCTGAAGGATATCGGCCATCCCTTCGGCAAGGGTGAGAAGGTCTACGACGTCACCTTCGAGAACGTGCAGGCCGGCTTGCGCACGGATTATTTGTTTCGGCTAGCCAACCATCACGGCGGCATCGTGATTGGAACCGGCGATCTCTCCGAACTCGCGCTCGGCTGGTGCACCTATGGTGTCGGCGACCAGATGGCGCATTATAACGTCAACGCCGGCGTGCCGAAGACGCTGATCCAGCATCTGATCCGCTGGGTGATCTCCTCCAAACAGTTCAGCGACGACGTCAATCGGACGCTCGGCTCGATCCTTGTGGCCGAGATCTCGCCGGAACTCGTGCCGGTCGAGGCCGGCCAGAAGCCGCAGAGCACGGAAGCGTCCGTCGGACCTTACGAGCTGCAGGACTTCAACCTGTTCTATACGCTGCGCTTCGGCATGCGGCCGTCCAAGATCGCCTTCATGGCGCTTCAAGCGTGGAAGGACGTTGCCAAGGGCGAATGGCCGCCGGCCTTCCCGGGCGACCGGCGCAGGGCCTATGATCTGCCGGAGATCCGCCGCTGGCTCGAAGTGTTCCTGCGCCGCTTCTTCGCCTTCAGCCAGTTCAAGCGCTCGGCCATGCCGAACGGGCCGAAGGTCTCGGCCGGCGGTTCATTGTCGCCGCGCGGCGATTGGCGCGCGCCCTCGGATTCGAGTGCGGCGGCATGGCTCGAGGATCTCGAGCGGAACGTGCCGAACTGATCGGGACAGCGGATCGGTGGGGGATGATCGGATGTCAGCTGGCGATGAAGCGGAAGCGGGTGAGGAGGCCAGGGTCGTCAACGGCCTCTACATCTTCGACATCGAGATGCGGGACGGCAAGCGTGGGCAGGCCAGGGGCGTGGTCGTGCTCAGCGACGGCCGCATCATGGGCGGCGACAGCTACTTCTACTACACCGGCAGCTACACCTTCCGGAACGGCAAGTGGCGGGGCGACATGATCGTCAATCAGCACACCGAGGCGGTCGGCAGGACGCTCGCATTCGGCGGCAGGGAGGTCACCTGCGGCTTTTCGGGCGACTATTTCCCCGGCGGTGCGGAAGTCGAAGGCATGGCGCTGGTCGGCAAGACCAGCGTGACGTTCACGGCGCGACTGACGCTGAAGGATGCGATGTAGTGGCGACTTGATTGGCTCACTTCCACGACCGCGTTCCTGTTCAGGAACCTTCGCAGGAACAGAACGTTCGCGTCTGTGTTGCGATTGTCGAGGAGAGGGACCATGCGTCAACATTTGATGTTATCGACTGCGGCCGTCGGGCTCATGCTCGCATCCGGCCTTGCCTATGCCCAGGCGCCCGGTGAGCGTAGGGACGAGCCGAAACGGACCGAGGAGCCGGCCAAAGGCGCTTCTCCGCAGCGCGGTGGTGCGGCTCAAGACCGCGTTCAAGAGCGCGCGCAAGGCGCTCAGGAGCGGCTCCAGGGCGCGGGCCGCGAGGATCGAGGCGGCGCAGCCAAGAGCGAGGCCAGTGACGACAAGCGCCAGCCGGCGACGGCCTCGGAGCGCAATCAACCGAAGGCGAGGGACCAGGCACAAGACTCTCGCGAGCCTTCGCGCGATCGCAACCGGGAGGCCGAGAGCGCCAAGCCCGGACGCGATGCGGGCAAGAGCAGTGCGGAAACCAAGCAGGACAAGGCTGCGCAGGACAAGGCTGCGCCGCAGAAATCAACCGCCGAATCCGAGAGATCCAAGACTGGCCCGACGACTGGCCCGGCTGGCCAGCAGAACGAGCGCACGGGAGCTACGGCTAACCAGAACGAGCGCAACCAGGCCCAGCCGCCGCGCAGTGCCGCCGAGCAGCAGCCGCCGGCGCAACAGAGCAACCAGCCGGCCACTGCGACGGATACCAGCCGCGCGGCTCCGACCAACAACGCACAGACCGCGCCCGGCTCCACGGGCACGCAGACCAACCAGGCCAATCAGACCACGCAGACCAACACGCAGGTCAACCAGCAGGCCCAAGTGACCACCGAGAGGCAGGTGCGGATCTCCGAAACGGTGAGCCGCGCACGCCTGGCGCAGCCGGAGCGCAATCTGAACATCTCGATCCGGGTTGGCGAGACGATTCCCTCGCGCGTGCGTCTGCATCGGCTGCCGCCCGAGATCGTCTCGATCGAGCCTGCATATCGGGGCTACGAATATTTCACGACGGAAGACGAGGTCATTATCGTGGAGCCGCGCTCGCATCGCATCGTCACCCAGGTACCCCGCGATCCGTCGCGGGCCCGGGCCCAAATGGGTGGCAGCGCCTCCTCGTCGTCAAGCATGGCGGCGGCCGGCGGAAACAACATGGTGAACTGCCAGATCATGCGACGTGACGCCTCCGGCAACGTCGCCCAGGCCGAGCCGACCACCGTGGGTTCGACCGCGCGTCCCGATTCAATGAGCGTGATCGTCCAGATGCCTGGCGGCGGCTCGTCCACGCCGATCGCTCTCGGCGCTCCCGCGGGCAACATCGTGGTCGCGACGCAAGGGCAGGGCGATTGCTCGGTGACGCTGGAGCCGCAGACACGCTAAGCGCCGAAACAAAGAGGCTCTGAAACGACAACGCGCCGCCCGGATGCCCCACCGGACGGCGCGTTGCTGCGTTCAATCTAAAAAGTTTCGAGGTCCGGAGTGCCTAGGAGTCCGGACCTCGTCACCTTGCCCCAGCCTTCAATCCCCCGCCCCATGTGGTCCCCCAACCCCATGTAGCGCGATCAGAGGATGATGCCCGTGGAAGTGGCCGCCGATCGATGTCCCGCGATGTACGCGAAGGACGGCTAGGATTCCATTCCGGATCACTACGGACACGATGGCGCTTGCCATGTGCCCATTCGGCATCGCTCGCAGCGATCGCTTTTGCTTGAACTGCAGCACGCGCGGGCAGGATGTCCACATCTCGTCCACGCTGCGGAGGGCGCATTTCACGGGCCTGTCATTGAACTGGTCTAGCGCTGCTCCCGTCATCGCTGACGACGAAGGAGCATGCCATGTCGAAGCCGGTGCTGGGCGCCGCATTGTCCATCAAATCGATCCCCGCGCATCGTGAATGGCTTCTCGAAAAGCAGCGCGATCTGGAAATCCAGGACTTCTTCCGGGCCGATCTGCTCGATAGCGACTGGCGGGCAACTGCCGGCGAGATCAAGCAGATGCTCACCGGTCACACCGGCCGGCTCGGCATCCACGGCCCGTTCTGGGGCTTCAAGATCGACAGCCACGATCCGATGATCCGCCAGGCCGTAACTAAGCGCCTGCTGCAGGGCCTCGAGGCCGCCGAGTTCCTGGGCGCGACGCAGATGGTGATCCACTCGCCATTCACGACCTGGGACCACAACAATCTCGATCTCTATCCCGACAATCGCGCCAATATCGTCGAGCGCGTCAAGGCAACGCTCGCCGAGGTGATTGCGCGAGCCGAGACGATCGGCTGCGAGATCGTCATCGAGAACATCGAGGACAAGGATCCGCGCGACCGCGTGCGCCTCGCCAAGGCGTTGGAAAGCAGCAAGGTCCGCGTCTCGCTCGACACCGGGCACGCCAATTACGCGCACATCTCCACCGGCGCGCCGCCGGTCGACTATTACGTCGAGACCGCCGGCGACATGCTGACGCATGTGCATCTGCAGGACACCGACGGCTTTGCCGACCGGCACTGGGCGCCGGGCGAGGGCAACATTCCCTGGGGCGCCGTATTCCGCGCGCTGGGACGGCTGACGTCGAATCCGCGGCTGATCCTCGAACTCCGCAACCACGAAGACGTCCGCAAGGGCGCGGCGCATCTCGCCGCGCTCGGTCTCGCCGAATAACCGACATCACACAGGGCAGGGGTTATCCTCATGAGCAAGCTCACCCGTCGCACCATCCTGAAATCCGGCGGCGCTGCCGCAAGCACCTTGCTGCTGCCGCGCTTTGCCATCGCGCAAGCCGACAACCGTCCTTCTGTGACCATCGCGGTCCAGAAGGTCACGAATGCGAACGTGCTCGACGTGCTGCGCGAACAGTCCAATGTCGGCGAGCGCGTGTTCTTCTCCTCGATCTGGGAAGGCCTGATCTCGAAGAACTGGCGCGGCAAGCTCGAAGCTGTGCCGGGCCTCGCCACCGAATGGCGCCGCATCGACGACCAGACCGTCGAGGTGAAGCTGCGCCAGGGCGTCAAGTTCCACAATGGCGACGAGCTCACGGCGGAAGACGTCGTCTTCACCTTCAGCCGCGAGCGCATGTTCGGCGAGACCGAGGCCAAGAACCGCTCGACCATCAAGGCGTTCGAGAAGATCCCGACGCCGCGTCCGGGCAAGGAGCTGCCGCCGGACGTCCCCGCGGTCGCCCGCCGCATCTGGCCGGACCTGGTGCGCGTCGATGCCGTCGACAAGTACACGGTGCGCTTCTACAACGCGACGCCTGATGTCACGATCGAAGGCCGGCTGTCGCGCTACGGCTCCGACATCGTGAACCGCCGCGCCTGGGAAGAGGCGGCGAGCTATCTCGACTGGGCCCGCAAGCCCGTGACGACCGGTCCCTACAGGGTCGTCGAGCTCAAGCCCGACGTTTCGCTGACGTTGGAAGCCCACGACGAATATTGGGGCGGCCGGCCGCCGCTCAAGCGCATCCGCTTCCTCGAAGTGCCTGAGGTCGCCAGCCGCATCAACGGACTGCTCTCGGGCGAATACCAGTTCGCCTGCGACATCCCGCCGGACCAGATCGCCGGCATCGAGAAGAATTCCGCGTTCGAAGTGCAGGGCGGCACGATTCAAAACCACCGCCTCACCGTGTTCGACAAGAACCATGCCGTGCTCGCCAATCCGCTGGTGCGGCGCGCCTTCACCCATGCGATCGATCGCCAGGCGATCGTCGACAGCCTGTGGTCCGGCCGCACCCGGGTGCCGAAGGGTCTGCAATGGGAATTCTACGGCGACATGTTCAACGCCGACTGGAATGTGCCGGCCTACGATCCCAAGCTCGCGCTGGATCTGCTCAAGCAGGCCAATTATAAGGGCGACCCGATCCCGTACCGCCTGCTCAACAATTACTACACCAACCAGGTCGCGACCGCGCAGATCCTGGTCGAGATGTGGAAGTCTGTCGGCCTCAACGTCCAGATCGAGACCAAGGAGAACTGGTCGCAGATCATGGAGCGCGGGCCGGCACGCGCCGTGCGCGACTGGTCGAACTCGGCCGCCTTCAACGATCCAGTGTCGTCGCTGGTCGCCCAGCACGGTCCCAACGGCCAGCAGCAGCAGATCGGCGAATGGACCAACGCCGAGCTGAACACGCTCTCCGAATTCCTGGAGACCTCGACCGATCGCGCCGCGCGCAAGAAGGCGTTCCGCCGCATGCTGGAGATCGCCGAGCGCGAAGATCCCGCCTACACGGTGCTGCACCAGAACGCGACCTTCACGGCCAAGCCGAAATCGATCAAGTGGAAGGCGGCGCCCGCCTTCGCGATGGATTTCCGCGCCGGCAATTTCGAGGTCTGAAGGTGAAGCCGCTGGTCAGCATCGAGGACTTGCGCGTCGCATTCAATGGCGTGCCGGTCCTGCGCGGCGTCGACATTGTCTTGCAGAAGGGCGAGGCCGTCGGCCTCGTCGGCGAGTCCGGCTCCGGCAAGTCGGTGACGTGGCTGGCCGCGCTGGGGCTGTTGCCGCGCTATGCGCACGTCTCTGGCTCGGTGCGGCTCAACGGGCGCCAGATTCTCGGCGCGCCGGCCACCGAGCTCGACCAGGTCAGGGGCGGGCGCATCGCCATGATCTTCCAGGATCCGGCGAGCGCGCTCAACCCGGTGCTGACCATCCGCAGGCAGCTTTGCGAAGCGCTGGCGCTGCACCGCGATCTCCAAGGCAACGCCGTGAAGGCGGAAGCGCGGCGGCTGCTCGATCTCGTCGGCATTCCCGACGCAGGCCGGCGGCTCGAGGCCTATCCGCACGAATTCTCCGGCGGCCAGGTCCAGCGCATCATGATCGCGATGGCGCTGGCCGGCAATCCCGATCTCCTCATCGCCGACGAGCCGACCACTGCGCTCGATGCCACCATTCAGGCACAGATCCTGGAGCTGCTCTCCACGGTCCGCCGCGAGCTCGGCATGGCCATGGTGCTGATCAGCCACGACCTCGGCGTCGTCGCGGAGAATTGCGACCGCGTCGCGGTGATGTATGCCGGCCGCATCGTCGAGCAGGCCCCGAGCAACCAGCTGTTCGCCGATCCCGTGCATCCCTACGCGCAAGGATTGATCGGCGCGCTGCCGCCGCTCGAGGGTCCGCGGCGGCGCCTCACCGCCATTCCCGGCACGGTGCCCGATCCCGCGCACATGCCCGGCGGCTGCGCCTTCGCGCCGCGCTGTGCACCGGTCGCGGAAGCATGCGGCCTTGCGGCGCCAAGCCTGGTGCCGATCGCCGATGATCGCAGCGTCGCCTGCGTTCGCGCCGAGGCCTCGCGCCGCGCGCTGCTCGGGATTGCCGCCGAATGAGTCCGCCGCTCGTCGAGGTCTCCGCGATCTCGCGCACCTATGCGATGCGCTCCAGAATGTTCGGGAGAGCTGCGGCCGTGCATGCCGTCGACGACGTGTCGCTGACGATTCCAAGGGGCCAGACGCTCGGTCTCGTCGGCGAATCCGGTTCGGGCAAATCCACCACGGGCCGCATCGTGCTCGGCCTCGAGCCGCCTGATAGCGGCGAGGTACGGTTCGACGGCAAGCCGATGGCCGCGCTCGGGACAACGGCGTGGCGTGCGCAGCGCGCGCGGATGCAGATGATCTTCCAGGATCCGCTCGGTGCACTCGACCGGCGGCTGCCGGTCGCCACGCAGATCCGCGAGCCGCTCGACATTCACGGCCTCGGTACGCCGGCGGAGCGCGAGGAGCGCGTCCGCGAGCTGCTGCGCGCCGTCGAGCTCACGCCGGCGCATGGCGCACGCTATCCCGGCGCGCTCTCCGGCGGGCAGCGTCAGCGCATCGTGCTGGCGCGGGCGCTGGCCACCAAGCCGGATTTCCTGGTCTGCGACGAGCCGGTCAGCGCGCTCGACGTCTCGATCCAGGCGCAGATGGTGAACCTGCTTTGCGATCTCCAGGCGCAGCTGTCGCTGACGCTGCTGTTCATCAGCCACGATTTGCGCGTCGTCAGGCAGATCAGCAATGTCGTCGCCGTGATGTATCTCGGCCGCATCGTCGAGATCGGCAGCGCCGACGATTTGTTCGCGCGGCCCGAGCATCCCTACACCCAGGCCCTGGTCTCGGCCTCGCCCGCGCCGGGCCGCCGCAGTGCCGGCCGAATCGTGCTGTCAGGCGACCCGCCGAACCCGGCCGCGCGCCCCACGGGCTGCGCCTTCCATCCGCGCTGTCCGCGCGCCATCGCGCGCTGCGCGAGCGAGGTGCCGGCGCTGTCCGCCGTCGGCGGCGACCGGCAGGTCGCCTGCCATCTCGTCACCGGCGCTGCGACACGGGACGCCGCGTAATGGGACGCTATTTCACCATTCGGATCGGACGCGCCGCGCTCACGATCGTGCTCGTCGTGACCTTCGCCTTCATCGTGTTGCGGCTGTCAGGCGATCCCGCGCTGATGATCCTGGGACCGGAGGCGCCGCCGGAGGTGCTCGCGGCATTCCGCAAGGCTTGGGGCCTCGATGACCCGATCTGGGCTCAATATTTCGACTATTTCGGCGCCATCGCGAAAGGCGAGCTCGGCCGCTCCATGCGCGACGGCCGGCCCGCGATCGAGCTGGTGCTGGAGCGCATCCCCGCGACCCTGGCGCTGACCCTGCCGGCGTTCTTCTTCAAGGTCGCGCTCGGCGTTCCCGCAGGGATCTACGCCGCGCTGCATCGCGGCTCGGGAATCGACCGTGCGGTGATGATGACGGCGGTCGCGGGCTTTACCGTGCCGAGCTTCGTGCTCGCGCTGCTGCTGGTGCTCGTCTTCGCCGTGCAGCTGGGATGGCTGCCTTCGGGTGGGCAGGACAGCTGGCGCCACGCCATCCTGCCGATCGCAACGCTCAGCCTCGGCGGCGCGGCGGTGCTGGCGCGCTTCACCCGCAGCGCTATGCTGGAGGTGCTGGGCCAGCCCTATATCCGCACCGCATCCGCAAAAGGCGTGTCGTGGCGCAAGGTGGTGACCTCGCATGCGCTGCCGAACGCGGCGATCCCGACCGTGACCATCCTCGGCTTCATGGTCGGCACGCTGATCGCAGGCGCAGTCGTGGTCGAGAGCGTGTTCGCCTGGCCGGGAGTAGGGCGGCTTCTTGTCGTTGCGGTTGCCAACCGCGATCTCGCCGTCGTGCAATGCATCCTGCTGCTGGTTGCGATGACCATGGTGACGTCCAACTTGATCGTCGACTTCCTTTACGGCTTCCTCGACCCGCGCCTGCGCAGCAAGGGAGCGCATGCATGACCGACGCGACGCTGAAGGAGACCAAGGCGTTTTCACGCCGCATCAGCCTGCCGGCCATTCCGGTCTCGGTCGCGCTGGCGATCACCTGGATCGTCGCGATGCTGCTGATCGCGGCCTTCGCGGAGAAGATCGCGCCATACGGCTTCACCCAGCTCGACCTGCGCAACCGGCTCGCGGCGCCCGGCAATGCCGCGCACTGGCTCGGCACCGACGAGCTTGGCCGGGACGTGCTGTCGCGGCTGCTCGTCTCGATCCGCATCTCGCTCCTGATCGCGTTCGGCGCGACCGCAATCTCGGCCGTGGTCGGGACCATACTCGGCTTCCTCGCCGCGCATTTTCGCGGGGCCGTCGAGCAGCTCGTGCTGATGCTGACCGACTTCCAGGCCAGCATGCCCTTCCTGATCATGGCGCTGGCCGTGCTCGCGTTCTTCGGCAACTCGTTGCCGCTCTTGGTCGGGCTGATGGGCCTGTTCGGCTGGGAGCGCTACGCCCGCATCGCGCGGGGCCTTGCCATCTCCGCGAATGCGCAGGGCTACGCCGCCGCCGTCCGCCAATTAGGGGCGACGCCGTCGCGGATCTATCTCCGGCACATCCTGCCCAACATCGCCTCGACCCTGATCGTCTCGACCACGCTCGTGTTCCCCGAGGTGATCCTCATGGAGTCAGGCCTGTCCTTCCTCGGCCTCGGCGTGCAGCCGCCGATGACCAGCCTCGGCAACATGGTCGGCTATGGCCGGGAATATCTGACCCGCGCCCCCTGGATCATGCTGGCGCCGGCGACGACCATCGTGGTCACCACCCTGGCGGTCTCTGTGATCGGCGACTGGCTGCGCGACCGGCTCGATCCGACGCTGCAATAAATGCTCGTCATGGCCGGGCTTGTCCCGGCCATCCACGTCTTTGCCGCGCAGAACCAAGAACGTGGATGCCCGGGACAAGCCCGGGCATGACGGCTGAGATCGCCTATGCCCCCGCGCCGGGAGCAGGGGAGCCCTGTCCAACCCAAGTTCCCGTTGCGCCCGCCGGGTCCGTGCGCTATCCGGCCGGAAAGGCCTGAGGTGGCTCCACATTTTCCCGCCCCGGCCGACGCAAACCCGAGGACGGAAACCGCCATGCCAGCCTATCGCTCCCGCACCACCACCCACGGCCGCAACATGGCGGGCGCCCGCGGCCTCTGGCGCGCGACGGGCATGAAGGACGCCGATTTCGGCAAGCCGATCATCGCGGTGGTCAACTCCTTCACCCAGTTCGTGCCGGGCCACGTGCATCTGAAGGACCTCGGCCAGCTCGTGGCACGCGAGATCGAGCAGGCCGGCGGCGTCGCCAAGGAATTCAACACCATCGCGGTCGACGACGGCATCGCCATGGGCCATGACGGCATGCTCTACAGCCTGCCGTCGCGCGAGCTGATCGCAGACAGCGTCGAGTACATGGCCAACGCGCATTGCGCCGACGGCCTCGTCTGCATCTCCAATTGCGACAAGATCACGCCCGGCATGCTGATGGCCGCGCTCAGGCTCAACATCCCCGCCGTGTTCGTCTCGGGCGGGCCGATGGAGGCCGGCAAGGTCAAGCTGGCCGGCAAGACCAAGGCGGTCGACCTCATCGACGCCATGGTGGCCGCCGCCGATAGCAAGGTCAGCGACGAGGACGTCAAGGTGATCGAGCGCTCGGCGTGCCCGACCTGCGGCTCCTGCTCGGGCATGTTCACCGCCAATTCCATGAACTGCCTCACCGAGGCGCTCGGCCTCGCGCTGCCCGGCAACGGCTCGGTGGTCGCAACCCATGCCGACCGCAAGCGCCTGTTCGTCGAGGCCGGCCACACCATCGTCGATCTGGTCCGCCGTTATTACGAGCAGGACGATGCCTCCGTGCTGCCGCGCAACATCGCGAATTTCAAGGCGTTCGAAAACGCGATGACGCTCGACATCGCGATGGGCGGCTCGACCAACACCGTGCTGCATCTCTTGGCTGCCGCCCATGAGGGGCAGGTCGCCTTCACTATGAAGGACATCGACCGTCTGTCGCGCCGCGTGCCCGTGCTCTGCAAGGTCGCGCCTTCCGTCGCCGACGTGCATGTCGAGGACGTGCACCGTGCCGGCGGCATCATGGGCATCCTCGGCGAGCTCGACCGCGCCGGGCTGATCGACACCTCTGTTACGACCGTGCACGCGCCGACCATGAACGAGGCGCTGGAGCGCTGGGACATCAAGCGCACCAAGAGTGAGACGGTCCGGACCTTCTATCGCGCTTCGCCCGGCGGCATCCCCACGCAAGTCGCCTTCAGCCAGGAGCGCCGCTACGACGAGCTCGACGCCGACCGCGAGAAGGGCGTCGTGCGCGATCTCGCGCACGCCTTCAGCAAGGACGGCGGTCTCGCCGTGCTCTACGGCAATCTCGCGCAGGACGGCTGCATCGTGAAGACCGCCGGCGTCGACGCCTCGATCCTGAAATTCTCCGGCCCCGCGCGCGTGTTCGAAAGCCAGGACGCGGCGGTCGAAGGCATCTTGGGCGGCAAGGTCGTCGCCGGCGAGGTCGTGGTCATCATCTATGAAGGCCCGCGCGGTGGCCCCGGCATGCAGGAGATGCTGTATCCGACCAGCTATCTGAAATCGATGGGCCTCGGCAAAGCCTGTGCGCTCGTCACCGACGGCCGGTTCTCCGGCGGCTCCTCCGGCCTGTCGATCGGCCATCTGTCGCCGGAGGCCGCCGAAGGCGGCAATATCGGTCTGGTGCGGACGGGCGACATCATCGCCATCGACATCCCGAACCGCAGCATCAGCCTCGAGGTCTCCGACGAGGAGCTCGCCAAGCGCCGTGCCGCGGAGGAGGCGAAGGGCGATGCCGCCTGGCAGGCGCAAGGCCGCAAGCGCAACGTCTCGACCGCGCTGCAGGCTTACGCCGCGCTCACCACCAGCGCCGCGCGCGGTGCGGTGCGCGAGGTCAAGCGGCGTCCGAAGTAGGCGGCATCGGCGCCACTGGGCTGGATCGGCGATCTTCGGAACGCCTCGCGGCTCCGTGCGATCACCCAGATGCGCCGTTGCAGGAAGTAGCCGGAACGGAGATTGGGAAAGAACGGCCCCCGCCTCCCTAGGGCGTGGGGCTGGTTGGGGTGGGGAGCGGGAGCCGTTTGCGCAGTGGGCACCCGACGTGCGGGCTCGCCCGCCAGGCATCATCAACTTAGTGCATTTTCCACATTTTGCTATTTAATTCTTATTAATCTTGTTTTTATTTTTATTTAATCGTGCCATCCTGAGAAAAATCGTCGAAATACATTTTCCGAATCCGGCTGAGGCGGTCGCCGTATCGAGATTCGTCCGCAAAGGTCGGGATTGCCAATAGCGGAGTTAGCCATGAGTCATTCTCCATCACTCGTGCCGCAAATCACGACAGACCGGGACGTCTATCTTGTGCTCGATGATTTCGGCCGCCGGCTGGGCCGGGCTTGGTGCGAGACGGCCGAGGAGGACGCCAATCGCGCGACCCTGCTCAGACATCTCGCTGAAGGGCAATATCTCCATCCCGCACGTATCGTGGCCTTCAATACCGCGGAGGGATGGTCGCGCGATGTCACCGCCGAAATCGCCGATGAGCTGCGCCGCCGCTTCGTCGAACTCGAGGAGACCGATCCCTCGCTGTTGGAGTTTCTGGAAAGAGCAGCGAGGCGTTGAAAGGTCGAACATCGAACGCGGATGAACTGCAAATTTGCTCGAACGAGTACCGCGGCGATGTCCGATCGCGGACTCGCTGTCATGCGCACCCCCGCGCAAGCATCCCGCGCGTTAATGCGCGTGGTCAATGAGTTCTTACCGCCCCGCCGCGATCGATCGTTCGCATTAAGGATGCCTCGACGAAGTTCGGCAAGGCATGGTTTTGCGCCGTATACTCCCGCGACCTTCGCAGATCCATTTCGGGCAACTGGGGCACCACCGCAATGTCTCGTACTCTCGCTGTCGTTTTCTCAACGGCCGTCGCCGCCATTTCCATGACGGGCGCAGCCTCCGCCGGCTGCTACAATTGCTACACGCCGCCGCCGTGCACGACCTGCTACCAGCAACAATACGTGCCGCCGCAATACCGCACCGTCGACGAGACCGTGATGGTGTCGCCCGGCTCCGTGGTCGCGCACCGCACGCCGGCGCAGTACCGCACCGTGATGGTGCCGCAGACCGTGATGGTCGCGCCCCCCAGCGTCCAGTACGAGCGCATCCCGCCGCAATACGCCACCCGGCAGCGCGTCGAGATGGTCTCGCCGGGTTATTCCTATTACGCCCCGGTGCAGATGAACTGCGCGTCCTGCGGCTACTGAGGCAGACGCAGTAACGACGAACATTGGCGCGGCGCTCCTCGCGGGGGTGCCGCGCTTTCTGTTGCGCGACGCAAAGGTGAGGGAGCCTTTGAACCGCAAGGCCCGGAACGACACGAAACGGCATGAGCTCGTTTCTGGACTCCCTCGAGCGACGCAACTCGGGCTGGTCGCTGCTTTCGCCGTTTCACTGATGTGCGCAGTTGCGGTGGTCTGGTCGGTCGGCTCGACCGATCGCGTTACCTATCTCGGCCCGGGCCACGGCCAGGAGCAGGCCATCACACAGGTCCGCCTCAAGACGCTCCCGCAAGGGAGTTACGTGATCGAACGGGGCGCGATCTACAAGGCAATGCAGGCAGGGTGCCGCTACGACCTGAACTACAGCCCTCAATTCGGCCGCTACGTCAGCGACCGGCAGAGGACCAAATACGTCCGGAGCGCCGTCCTGGTTGATTGCCCGAAGAGCTAGACAGGTTGTGCAGGAAAAGGAGCGCGCCGCGCTCCGGCCGGCAAAGGTTTGAGCACTTGCGCCAACTTGGCGTTGCCTTGCGCGGTCGACTACGTTAAGCGACACCCATTCCCGGGACTGGAAGGGTGGCCGAGTGGTTTAAGGCACCGGTCTTGAAAACCGGCGTGCCCGCAAGGGTACCGTGGGTTCGAATCCCACCCCTTCCGCCA
>Ga0214542_1000366_pt1 | contig 78612 bp, 51 predicted proteins | sample CNSS1metaG_FD_160096 | JGI IMG/M metagenome (GOLD analysis project Ga0214542, IMG submission 160096) | Root nodule microbial communities from cowpea collected in UCLA plant growth center, Los Angeles, California, USA - CNSS1 | ecosystem: Host-associated > Plants > Roots > Nodule | place: USA...
ATTAATCCCCTATATTTTTTATTTTATTTGACTAACTCATTTGTATAGTTTTATAAGAACTAATTTGTTAAAAATCAATTCCGTGTTCGTTGGGAGACGACTTAGGGTTACTTTACCCTTTCTATTATCTTGACTACTATCTTAGCAATACTGAAGTTGCTATAGTTTAGTAGTATTAATTTGATCGCGTCAACGACAGCGGTATCAGTGGGTGTTCATGGTGGTGCCCCATCTGTATGGTCTAGTAAGGATTCAAGGTAAGGTTGCATCCTGACGCTCTAAGGAGTCAGTTAGTCTCACTTAGAGCGGACTAACTCCTGTGGTGAGAGTAGCAGGAGGCCCAAAATTCATTAAGGGCTAACCTTGTGGTGAGGGATTAATTCATTGTAACACTTGTGACACATAGCTCGGGGTTGAGCAGCTCGGGGGTGAGCAGAGGTATTCACCACAAGTGCAAGCATTCGCTGAATTCGACCAGACTATACGTATCCGGATGAGTCAAGTCAGGGTCTAGTGTATTGTTTGTGAAGTCAGAACATGTTTGGGTGATATATATAAAATATTGGATTGTGCATTGATGTGTGGCTACTTGATGAACTGTTTTACTATAGCTTACCCTGTTTGTTGTCTGGTTATCTTGTATGCAGTTCTTCTTCTTGCGATGATCATCGACTAAATTGATGGGAGCAGATGGTCGAGGTCCTCGTGGTCAACAAGGGAATGGTGACTCCGCTGCTTAGCCATCTGGGCTGGATTTTCCTTTTGTTTTAAGCTTTCTTTTGGGGGCCACGACCCATGTATTTGGCTACCCACTAAACTTCTATTTCTGTTTGGTTTCCCGCATCCGCTTAGTTAACGTCTTGGTATGCCTTGTTTTATCGTGAGGTGTTTTGTGGAAAACATATAAGACTGTGCTGCTATGCTATTATGTTGTGACATTTCCTTTAATTTCTGCTATTAATTAAATGGGGTGTTACAAAACCAACTTTAATACAACACAAAAAAAAATTCTTTGAAGAAAAGTTAAAAAGCATAAAGCTATTTTTAATTTTTTTAATGAATAAATATTTGTATTAGTGTTGGATTAGTGTTAGTTTAGGTGACACTATATAGTGTGCTTAATGTTGAATGCTAATATAATCAACCGAGTCAACTCTACGATGACACTAACTATATATAACTCTTTTTTTTTAATAGGCTTAATTTGGTCCTACTTTTGATTAACTTTTTTTTTTAATTTGGTCCTACTTTAAGATTTCTTTTCAATGTGGTCATAAATGTCGTAAATTTCATTCAATTAGGTCATTTTCCTTAACTCCGTAAAAATAGTTAACAGAACAGTGTCCAAGATGGACTATCACTATGACGTGATGCCTATTTGTAAGGTCCACTTAAATTTTGCCCCAAATTTTAAAGGTTTGTCCTAATCTATTGGACCTAAGGCTTGTCCATAGGGTGCCCAAAACCCTAAACCAACCATAACACTCTCATTCTGTCACTTTTTAGAAAAACGCTTCCTTTTCCCCTCTTAGAACTACAGCAGCAAGCTCTGCTAGGGTTTAAGTGAGCTCCCCTATTTTCCCCTCTCTCAAAGTAAGTTGAGCTCTCTTGCGTTCCCTTCTTTTCTTCAAGTTTTGGTTCTACGCTAGTCTGTATCATAGTTCACTTTCGTTCATCCCTTACTGTTTTCAGTTCCGTTATTTGCTTCCGCTTTAGGTGCTAGTCCGCTAAGGATCTCATTCGCTTGAGTTAGCATTTTCCAAGTAAGGGAAGCTAGGTCTTTTCGCGTTTTTAAAATATATGGTTTGTTTCTATCTGTTTCATGCTCAAAATGATTTGGAAAGTGTTTATGTTCGTATGTGAATGAACTGTATGGAAGTGTGGGATTGTTTCTAGTGTTGTAGGCGTGGAACAATGAGCTTGTCTCGCCTAGGCGAGAGTAGCAAAATGTATTCAATTAGTTGAATTGTTATTCAATCGATTGCTTTCACTTAAGTCAAGTGAAATCAACATATTATACGGACAAATCAACTTGTTGAATTCACTTTTTACCAACTTATATTAGTTAGTTTTTCAGAGAGTGGAGTAACATTTTAGATTTCTAAGTACGAAAAATAATGAAACAAATTTGAAAAACACTCTCTCTTTGATTACATAATGAAACAAATAGTGACGATGAAGTCACATGCATGATTCTGGAGGACAGGGAAGTCGTTATCATTTACGTTGAGAAAAAAAGAAGCATCGTTATCGTAGTTGAGTTCAACATCGTTGTCCCACTCCATTGAAGGAAAACATAATTGTGTTTGGGTTTATGCCATCTTAAAACCAAACCTATTTGCTTAAGATCTCAACAAATTTAGGAAAATATTGTGATGATTAAGAAAAATTAACACAAAGTAAAATTATTTCTAGCTGTGTAATTAATTGCTGAAAAAGATAGCTAGTCAATTCTGATTAGTGTATGGTTATTTAATTATAAATCCTCATGACATTATTCTTGACTTTTCTATTAATGTTTTTAAAGGTCATAATTACACATTACTAATAAATTATTATATCAATTTTATAATTTAGCGCAAACCAATTCCTATCCAAATATTATTTTTTAACCTTAATATTTATCATTAAAAAAAAAAATCTATGACTCTATATATCTATTTGCTTGTTTATGTATTATACTTTTTTTTCTCTAATCTCATTCGTTAACAGATTTTCAATATTCATCTTTCTTTTTAGCTATTTATATCTACGTATTTCTATTTAAAATATTTTAATATCAAATTCATATTGTATTTAATTTTTAAAAAATCATATTACACAATAAATTTACATTTTACTTTAATAATGACTCATACATACACATTTTTAATATCCCTCTTTCTTTTAAGCTAGCTATATCTACATATGTTTTTATTTAAAAAAAAATAACATCTACTTTATATAATATTTATTTTGTACAGGTCATGTTGCTTAATATGTCTAGATTTTACTTTAACTACTACTTGTACATACACATTTTATTTTAATATAAAACATAATTCAAAAGTTAAATTATAAATTTTAATCATATAAAAATATTATTTTACTACTATACGTCAATAATCAATAGTGTCAATTTTAGTATTTAAAATAAACAAATTCATATCTAAATATTAAATTTTAATCTTATTATTATTATTAGTATTTGTATTATTATTATTATTATTATTATTATTATTATTATTATTAATAATAATATTAGTAAATTATTTGTTTGATTCATCACATTATACTTTTTGTAATTCATTATTTTAATATAAAAAATCAATATTAAAATAATTTATTAATTTTTTATAGAAAACTAATTGTGATTAATTATTTAATTTTTCTCATTGTCAAACTCTTTATTCACATAATTATAATACTTAAATATTATTATGTAAATAAATTATTAATTTTAATATAATAATTATTATATAAATTTTCAAAATAGAAATTAAAAAAAATACAAAACAACAATGACATGTGCATACGCACAGTCTCATACTAACTTGTTATCCTTATAACTCAAATATTATCTTATTTTGAAGAATGAAAATGATTTATAATTATTTTACCTATAAATAAAATGTTAACTTTCACAATTAAGATACAAAAATATGTTATCGTTTGTGTTATTTATTTAGAGTTTAAAGAATTCTTCCCGTTTTTTTCTTCGAAAGAAAACACTCAATTTTTTATTATAACAATTCTTGGTATCAATTTAGAATTTGATATTCATTTATGCTTAATATGAATTTTGTTTTAATATTCAAAGTTATTTAATGTGAAAGACTATTATGCAATGTTAACTTTTAATACAAATTATGCTCTCTTAGTAATCATTTATTATTGTAATAGATTATTTGTTTATTCATAATACTTATTATTTATTATATATGGTAGTAATCAATTTTTATCTAAAGAATTTATTTATTATAATAATAAAAAAAATTAAAATCTAGGAATCCGTTGGAGCATCGGTCCAAAAGATTAATGTTATATATATATATGTATCTCAGCCGGCACGCTGACTCTGTTCACACGTTACTATTCACTGCTAAAACTGCTATCTTGGCTTTTTATTTTTGCCACGTGGCACTTCTGTTCCCCGTGTTCCCGCTCCTCGCTTTGCCTCTTTAAACGTTCTTCTCCCCAAAGGACCGTTCATCTTTTCACTGTTCAGCCAAACCTTTCAAATAAGAAAGAGAAATACAACACAACCCTAAGCAATAGAAGAAGAACCAGAAACCATCTGTTTTCACCCTAATTTTATTCTGTTTCTCAATTCACCAGATTTATCTATGGGGGAAAGTTTTGGAAGGAAGCTCATGGTCCAAGTTTGCAACGCCAAGAACCTCATGCCAAAGGACGGTCAAGGAACCGCGAGTGCTTACGCGATTGTGGACTTCGACGGCCAGCGACGGCGAACAAACACGAAATCGAGAGATCTCAATCCTCAATGGGACGAGACGCTCGAATTCATTGTCCATGATAAAGACTCCATGGCTTCGGAAACACTAGAGGTGAATCTCTACAACGACAAGAAAACAGGGAAACGAAGCACTTTTCTAGGAAAGGTGAAACTATCCGGAACCACGTTTGTGAAGTCTGGTTCCGAAACGGTTGCGTACTATCCGTTAGAGAAGAGGAGCGTGTTCTCTCAGATCAAAGGAGAACTCGGTCTCAAAGTTTGGTACGTGGATGACCCACCGGAAGCGGAAAACACAGGTGAGCAGAAAGCAGAGTCAGAACCAGTGGCAGAGGAGAAGCCGCCCGGGAATATAGAAGGAGAGACAAAGGAAGATGAAGCAGAAAAAAATAAGCAAGATGAAAATAAACCAAAAGATGAACCAGCAGCAGAAAAGCCAAAGGAGGAGGTTCCAGAGGAAACGGCGTCTCCAAAACAGGAGGTGTCAAATCCTTCGATTGTGCAGACAGAGAAGCCGAAGCAGGGGAATGAAAGGCACCACGAAGTTCTAAAGTGTGCAGATCTGAATGTGAGCAATGGTGAACTGCGTTCTCTGAGTAGCGATCGGAGCCGCAGTGCTTACGACCTCGTAGATCCCATGCCATTTTTATATGTTCGAGTCGTCAAGACCAAGCGAGCCAATCTGGAAACTGGTTCCAGCATTTACGCGAATCTTTTGATTGGTACGCGGAGCGTGAAGACTAAAAGCGAGAAAGAGAGCAATGACTGGGATCAGGTTTTCGCCTTCGATAAAGAGGGTCTTAACTCGACTTCGTTAGAGGTTTCCGTTTGGTCAGAGGAGGTAAAAGAAGGGGAAGAAAAGAGAGAGAGTTGTCTCGGGACGGTATCCTTTGATCTGCAAGAGGTGCCTAGAAGAGTTCCTCCGGATAGTCCGCTGGCTCCGCAATGGTACACTCTGGAGTCAGAAACCACGCCGGGAAATGATGTCATGCTCGCAGTTTGGATCGGTTCTCAGGCTGACGAGGCTTTTCAGGAGGCTTGGCTGTCCGATTCCGGTGGCTTGATTCCTGAGACACGAGCCAAAGTGTATCTGTCTCCCAAGCTTTGGTATCTGAGGTTAACGGTCATCCAAACCCAGGATTTGAAATTAGGTTCGGAATCCGAGGCTAAGGTTCGAACTCCAGAGCTCCACGTAAAGGCACAGCTGGGTGCTCAGGTTTTTAAAACAGGTAGAACCTCACCCGGCTCGGCTAACCCAACGTGGAATGAAGACCTCGTGTTAGTAGCAGCCGAGCCGTTTCAGCCATTTCTTGTTTTAATAGTGGAGGATGTGTCAAATTCCAAAACAGTTGGACATGCGAAAGTCCATGTGGCAACCATTGAGCGGAGAACGGATAATCAAACTGAGGTAAAGTCCAGATGGTTCAACCTATACAGCGAAGACGAGAGCAGTTCGTATGCAGGCAGGATTCATGTCCGAGTATGCCTTGAAGGTGGGTATCACGTGATAGACGAAACTGCTCATGTAACCAGTGACGTTCGAGCCTCGGCAAAACAACTCACAAAGCCTCCTATCGGTTTGCTAGAGGTTGGGATTCGTGGCGCGACCAACCTTCTTCCTGTCAAGACCATTGATGGAACACATGGCACCACAGATGCTTTCGTTGTGGCCAAATACGGTCCCAAGTGGGTCCGAACACGAACTATTATGGACCAGTTCAACCCGCGATGGAACGAACAATACACTTGGGATGTTTACGACCCTTGCACGGTGCTCACCATTGGAGTGTTTGATAATGGGAGATACAAGCCTGGGGAAGACGGAAAACCTAACAAAGACTGTCGAATAGGGAAAGTTCGTGTGCGGTTGTCCACACTAGAGACAAACAGGGTGTACGCAAACTCGTACTCCTTGGTCGTTTTGTTGCCAGGTGGTGCGAAGAGAATGGGAGAGATAGAGATTGCTGTGAGATTTTCATGTTCTTCATGGTTGAGTCTCATACAGGCCTACGCAAGCCCAATTTTACCACGAATGCACTACGTTCGTCCGTTTGGCCCTGCCCAGCAAGACATCTTGCGCCAAACAGCCATGAGGATAGTAACCGCGAGGCTGGCCCGGTCTGAACCGGCTTTGGGTCAGGAAGTTGTTCAGTTCATGTTGGACTCTGATACACACATGTGGGGCATGAGGCGTAGCAAGGCGAACTGGTTTAGAGTGGTGAGATGCCTCTCACGTGCGGCGACGATACTCTGTTGGGTGGATGGGATCCGCACGTGGGTACACCCTCCAATGACGCTTCTGGTCCACATGCTGCTTGCAGCGACCGTACTGTGTCCATACCTAGTGCTTCCAACTGTATTCCTGTGCGCATTTCTGATTTTACTGTTGAGGTTTCGTTTCCGACAGAGGGTCCCTGAAAACATGGATCTAAGGATGTCATACGTGGACATGGTGAGCCTGGACGAGCTTGACGAGGAGTTCGACGGGTTTCCGACGACGCGTCCAGCGGAGGTGGTTAAGATGAGGTATGACAGGGTCCGCGCGCTAGCGGGGAGGGCGCAGACGCTGCTGGGTGACGTGGCGGCACAGGGGGAGCGCTTGGAAGCGCTGTTTAGCTGGCGGGACCCACGTGCCACGGGGATATTTACGGTGGTCTGTTTGATGATGTCGTTGTTGTTCTATGCGGTGCCGTTTAGGGGCCTTGTGTTGGTGGCTGGGTTCTACTACCTTCGCCACCCAAGGTTCCGCGACGACATGCCGTCTATTCCCGCAAACTTCTTCAGGCGACTTCCGTCCTTTTCTGATCAGATTATGTGATTACAAATATATTTTATATTTTATTTATTTATTTATAATTTATCTTGACATGTTTCTTTTGATTATGTTAGTTTTGTAAGAATGTTATCTTTTTATTTGTTGAGTTAGTGTGTCAACTTGGAAAGTGAGGAGATACCTGGTATGCTCTAAAAGTGCTCAGAAAAAGTTATCGTTGTGGACTTCTAGTGGAACAAAACTGAGTCATCTGCAAAGTCGTTGATGACTAGATGTGATAATTTATTACCGTTGAAGAAACATACATGAAGCCTAAGTAAATGCAACCCAAAAATAGGGAAAACAATCGTGGCTTTTTTACGTGGGGGAGAAAGATACTAATAAAAAAAATTAATATAAGTTTGAATCAAATAAGATCAATGTTTTGTTTTTCAATTTGACTTCTTTCTACCATTTATAACTAGAAAATTGTTAAACATTTAAAAAAAATTGAACATTTTTAACCTCTTTATTCAATGGTTATTTTTATATGAATATTTATATTTATATAGTTAATTTTTATTTATTTATTAATTTATTTATTAATTTATTTTTAAATTTTAGTTTATCCAAAAATATATAACATTTGTGTGTGGTATGGATAAATGATACATAAAGTTCTCATTTTATAAGTTATTATAAAATTTATATAAAATTTTAAAACGTAAAAAATATTATTTACGTACAATCAACAGGACCATCGGTCGAGCGATCCCACAGAGGAATCACAGGAGACCATCGGTCGATCGATCCCATAGATGAATCACACGCTATCCCACCAGGGACCATCGGTCGATCAGCCCTACATATGAATCACGTGTTACCTTGTAAAGGACCATCGGTTGATCGGTACCACAGACGAATCACGCGTTACCTCGTAAAGGACCATCGGTTGATCGGTCCCCAGATCGATCACGCATCAACCCATGGAGATCCATTAGTCGATCAGTCTCATAGGTGACTCGCGTAGTGCCTTACGTATGATCATCAGCCGATCGACCATATAAATTAATTATTCACTTAAGGTTGTTAAACTCAGAAGATAACCAACCTAGTCAAGCGGCCATCGGTCGATCGGCCAAACGAGACCAGTCAGCTAGATTAATTAACATTAAACAAGTCAGTAATTTTGATTAAAGGATCATTGGGCCGTGATTAAGGAACCCTAATCACAAGCCCACACCGGAAACTATAAATAGGGCCCAAAGGTAGGTTGGTAGGGATCTTTAATTCGCATTTATTACTGCAGTTATACCTATACACCGATCGGTCCATTAACTGACTTAAGCATCAGAGCCTTTTAGACAGGTACCCCGATCGTCTGTTCAACCAATCGAGCGAGGAGGAAGATTTCTTGGTGAGGAAGTTATCGTAGATTACGAAGAGAGGAGATTTAAAGAAGGAAGGAGTAAAATTGAAGTGGCTTTTAGTAGGTGCTTGGTCCCTACACCTGAAACATTTTGGCGCCCACCGTGGGGCCGAGCAGTCGCCTATAGACCATACACCCTTATGGTGACCACAAGAAATCGAACCAGCAATGCTGACGGAGGAAGGATGGCGGACGATCAGGCAGACACAAGGGAGATGATCAGGGCGATGCAACAGAGGATGGATGAGATGCAAGGAAACTACGAAGCGCAGATGCAAGTTCTGCGAGAGGAAAATGCTGCCCTTCGACGAAAGGATGAGGCCATCCCTTCGACCCCCACTATCCCCGACTCGCTTCGACTGAGCAGGGTGCAGCAACATCGGGAAGCCGAGAGGATAGAAAGCCGACTCCTTCCCACGGGTCAAGCACAATTGCAACCCCCGCGGGTGGAGAGGACACAGGTGTCAAAGGGGAATGTTTCCCACGAGATGGCTGAGAGTTCCGGGGCCAATGAGGGGGGACACCTTTCCCGACAACCGATCCACGCTTCGGGGAATTTCCCCTTCACCCAGTTCATACTAGAGACCTCGCTGCCCGAGAGATGGAAGATGCTGACCTTCAACAAGTACGACGAAACGACAAACCCTGACAACCACATGCGGGTGTTCACCCACCAGATGATGTTCCATGCGGTGAGCGACCTGATCTGGTGTCGTGTTTTCTCGACCTCCCTGACGGGAGAGGCGTTAGGGTGGTTTTCCGAGCTGCCGGCCAACAACATCGACTCCTTCGCCACTCTGAAGGCTAGGTTCGGCATGCAGTTTGCCCCCCTGAGGCCGGCTGTACTAACGGTGGATAACTTAGTCAACATCCGCCAGGAGGACGGGGAGTCGCTGAGGAGTTACCTTGATCGGTATAACCGTATGTCGGTCAAGATAAAAGACCTCAGCGACAAAATCGCTAGGCATCACTTTTCATACGGACTGCAGCCGGACGTGTTCGCAGAAAAGATAAGCCGCAAGAAGCCAAAGACGATGGAGGAGATGAGGGAGCGAGCGGCAAAGTTCATTCAGATGGAAGACATGCAGGAGTTTAGGGTGAAGAAGAGGGAGAAGGAAGATGCAGCATCACAAAAAAGTGCCCCCCGACCGAGCAAACCCTTGCTCGACCCAACGAGAAGAAAACGCCCAAGTTCACCACGTATACCCCCTTGGTCGTTCCCCGGGCGAAGATCTTGCAAGAGGCCTTCAGTGCCGACTCACTTCCAGCGTCCAGACAGAAGCCTCTACCTCCTGACGCCGACGACAACAAGCATTGTTAGTATCATCGAACGATCGACCATACCACGGAGGAGTGCCATACGCTCCGCGACAAGATTAAGGAGCTAATTTGGCAAGGGCACTTGAAGAAGTACATTCAGCAAGACCGCCCCAACGAAGCCCGACACGAAGACAGGCCCCAACCAAGTGGGAGAAGCGGCGAGAGCGAGAGCCCGATAGGCGAAGGAGGGAGCCATCTAGGGCACACCGAAGCCCGAGGAGGAGTCGTAGTCGGAGCAGGGACAAACCCTTAAGGGGTTACATCAACACCATCTCAAGGGGATTCACCAGAGGAGGATTAAGCTCATATGCTCAAAAGAGGCATGTCCGGGCGCTCAAGTCGGTCCACCTGGTGGAGAAGAAGGTGTGATCGATGCCCCCTATCACCTTCATCGACGAGGACTTCAAAGCCCCAGACCCCGATCATGACGACCCGATGGTCATCTCCATCGAAGTAGCAGAGTATGGGATTGGGAAGGTCCTGGTAGATCAGGGAAGCTCAGTCAACATTCTGTACTGGAAAACGTTCCAGAGAATGAACTTGTCCGAAGACCTGATGGTACCCTACAACGAACAAATCGTCGGATTCTCGGACGAGCGGGTAGACACAAGGGGCTACCTGGATCTCCGCACCAGGATTGACTCGCGGAAGGACGGTCGGGAGGTAAGGGTTAAATTCCTTTTGGTTGAAGCTAACACTTCCTACAATGTCTTGCTAGGAAGACCTTGTTTGAATGCCTTCGGAGCGATCGTCTCCATCCTGCACCTGGCCATGAAGTTCCCGTCGGATAGGGGAACGATATGCACCATGCACGCGGATCAGCAGATCGCGAGGCAGTGCTATGCAGCTGGGTTAAGGATCACCCCTTACAGCCGCCCCAGAAAATAGCACCGATCGGAAGTCGCCATGACTGATCTGGACCCTTAAACGAACACCGAGGATCAGATCCAACCTGGCGGAGATACAAAGGAGATCTTGATCGGGGCGCAGCCGGGCCAAGTCACAAAGATAGGGGGAACTCTGAAGCCGGACGAGGAAGAACTCTTGGGCGCGATCATCCTGGAGAATTGAGACCTCTTTGCATGGTCATCAGCCGACATGACGGGAATCCATCCCGATGTTATGTCCCAAAAGCTAGCGATTTTCAAAGAAGCACGACCGGTCGCCCAGAAGAAGAGGAAGATGGGGGAGGAGCGTAACGAGCGGTCGAAGAGGAGGTGAAGAAGCTGGAGGGGGCCGGGTTCATAAAGGAAATCAAGTACACCACGTGGCTGGCGAACGTGGTAATGGTGAAAAAGGCGAGCGGGAAGTGGAGGATGTGCACGGACTTCACAGATCTCAACAAGGCATGTCCGAAGGACACATACCCTTTGCCCAACATCGATCGGCTTGTGGATGAAGCTTCGGGGCACAATTTCTTGAGTTTTCTAGACGTATACTCAGGGTACAATCAGATCCCTATGTATGGTCCGGACAGATCTAAGACAACGTTCATCACCGATCGAGCCAATTTTTGCTACGAAGTCATGCCGTTCGGCCTGAAGAATGCTGGAGTGACCTACAAAAGGCTAATGAATCGGGTCTTTAGAGGGCAGATCGGTCGAACCATGGAGCTATATGTAGACGACATGGTTGTAAAATCATAGACGACTAAGGACCACGTTCGCGACCTCAAGGAGGTCTTCCACCAAGTGCGCAAGTACAACATGCGTCTCAACCCGGAGAAGTGCGTATTTGGAGTGCCGACTGGCAAATTCCTGTGGTTCATGCTGACCGGCCGAGGGATCGAAGCCAACCCTGACAAGTGCACTGCCATCACTGAGATGAGGAGTCCCAAAAACCTTAAGAAGATCCAACGGTTGGCCGGGCGTCTGACGTCTCTTGCGCGCTTTCTACCCAAGTTAAAAGAGAAGATCAAGCCGATTCTCAAGATCATGAAGAAGGTGATGATCAGTAGCACCCCGATAATGATCTGACCGGTCGAGGAACTGCCTTTGCAGCTATACCTATCAATCTTGGACGACACGATCAATGCGGCCCTGGTGCAGGAAAATCCAGAGCAGCGACCGGTGTACTTCATCAACTGGGTATTGCAGAGCACGGATATCAGATACCAACTGATAGAAAAGATATCCCTATCGCTATTGACAGCCGCGCGTCGATTACACCAATACTTCCAAAGCCACCAGGTGATCGTCCGCACCGATCATCCCATAGCCAAGATACTCAGGAAGCCCGACCTGGCTGGGAGGATGATTACTTGGTTGGTTGAACTGTTAGAGTTTGGTCTCAAGTACGAGCCGAGAGGATCCGTCAAGGGGCAACACTTGGCAGATTTCGCAGTAGAACTCCACGGGCCGACCTCCCCGTCGAAACAAACGTGGGTGCTCTTCGTCGATGGCTCGTCAGATAAGCTTAACGCAAGAGCGGGGATTGTCATCGAAGGACCGGGCGACTTCACGGTCGACCATTCTCTACAATTCAAGTTCAAGGCGTCGAATAACCAGGCAAAATATGAAGCACTGATCGCTGGCCTGAGGCTAGCAAAGGACCTAGGAGCTCGAAGGCTGAAGTGTAACACCGATTCACGGCTTATGGTCGGGCAAGTGCATGGGGAATATCAAGTCAAAGATGATCTGCTACTACAGTATTATCACAAGGTGGTCGAAGCCATGAAAGAATTCGAAGAGGTGACTGTCCATCATATCCCCCCGGGCGAAGAATGCTAGAGCCCATAGGCTATCCAAGCTGGCGGAAGGAAAAGAGAAGGGTCAGCTGAAGACCATCATCAGGCAAACCCTGATGAAGCCCTCAGTGGAAAAATGCGCAGCCGTCGACCGGCTAGCAGACTGGAGAAGTGAGGTTCGGGAACTACTGAGAAGAAGTGACGCTGAGGAAGATATGAAGCCGATCGAGCGGCGCCGGACGCTTCGATTTGTCATAATCGGAGTGGACATGTACAAGCGAGGGTTCACCGCGCCGCTCCTCAAATGTCTGTCGGAGGAAGAAGCAGGCTACGTCATGAACAAGGTCCACAACAGCGTTTGCGGGATGCATACCGGCCGAAGAACGATGAAGGCATGGATACTCCGGGCGAGGTATTACTGGCCGGCCATGGAACCGGACTGTGAGGTGATGATACAAAAATGTGAAGGTTGTCAGTCGCACGGGAACGACGTCAAGAGATCTCCAACCGAGCTGCACAACCTAACAGCCCCATGGCCGTTCGCACAATGGGGTATGAACATAGTCGGGCCTTTCCCCATCGGCAGAGCGCAGAAGAAGTTCATACTAGTCGTCGTAAATTACTTCACCAAGTGGGTCGAAGCAAAAGCCCTGACCAACATCACCGTTCGGCAGGTCCACTCATTCGTTTGGCGGAACATCGTCTGCCGTTTCGGTCTGCCCCATACTATCATCACTGATAACGGCCAGCAGTTCATCGACAAAAAACTGAGGGACTTCTATAAGCAAGTAGGGATACGCCACCTAACCAGCTCGGTCGAGCATCCTCAAACTAATGGTCAAGCCGAGGCCATGAACAAGGTCATAGTGGCAGAGTTGAAGAAAAGGTTGGGAGAAGCTAAGGGAGCATGGGTGGACGAACTACCGCAGATACTTTGGGCCTATCGATGCACTCCACATGGGACGACCGGAGAATCCCCCTTCAATCTGACGTACGGAACGAATGCTATGCTGCCAGTGGAACTAGGAGAACCGGCGCTCCGATGGGAAATGCAAAACCTTGACGTGAATTGCGGGCGCATGCGAGAGGAGTTGGACTGGACGACCGAGTGGGGAAAAAGAGCGGCCGTGCGAACCGAGGCATGCAAGAGAATGGTGGCAAGAAGGTACAATGCAAAGGTGAAACCGAGGAGCTTTGTCCATGGAGACCTGGTGTGGAGGAAGACCAATGAAGCTCGCAAGAAATCAACACAAGGAAAGCTGGCGCCGAACTGGGAATGGCCGTTTCGCGTAACCGAGAGTCTACAGAACGGAGCTTATCGGCTAGAATACCTGAGGGGAAATACCGAACACATGGAACGCTTCACATTTAAAAATGTATTACAGTTGATGCCATTGTAAATAAAATGAGCGTTTCATGCAACTCCAACTAACTAACCGATAGGGTCCCTACGGGACCCGAGCAAAAGCCTGACTAGTCAAGGTGCGGGCTTCCACGAGGAAGCCCCGCTCGGTCAGCACCGATCCAAGCGATCTAACTAACCCTACGGGTAAAGTAAGTGACACGACCTGTCAACTACGATTAAGGCACAACGCCAACGATCTAGACTGGTTAAAAATAAACGCATAAGCATCAAGCCGAACCGTTCGGGCCTTAAGCGTAGCAATTAAACCAAGTCAAATACGCCGAACAAACGAAAGTTAAAAGATGGGCCGATCGCCCGACCATTTTAAACTTAAAAAGATGGGCCGATCGCCCTCATTGATCGACGCAAAACAATTAAAGGATGGGCCAACCGTCCCACCAAATTGGCTAAAAAAAGGGGACCGACAGCCCCGCACATCAACGCGAGTATAACCAAGATAAAAGGGGCCGACCGCCCTAAGTATTCGACGTAAGCAATATATAGATAAGGCCGATTGCCTAAACAGTCACGAGAGGCCGGTAGCCATTAACAATAGCAAAGAGAGACAAACTCGATGGAGCAAAAGAAAAACATGCCTGCCATATACATGTAATTGTTTAAGAAAAGATGGCCTAATAACCGATCGAGCGCGATCGACCACATGGTCGATCGAACTCGATCGGTTATATCTAAATATACAAAAAATCAAATTTAAAATAAGCTAAGAGTCGGTCGTAGGAGGAGAGGAGGTCGAAGCAGGAATGGTCGCTTCATCGAGTGCTTTGTAAACCCTCTCCAGCTTCCCGTCAACAACCCCCAAGTGAACGTCAAACCGATCGGGGGAGCAGCGATAGAAGTAGACAACTTGATTAACAGCATTCTGGAAACCCGTCTCATACTGAGCGAAGACCTGCTCATCGGCGATGCACAACTCAGCCTAATACTCTTTGGCCTTCTTCTACCAATCTGCAGCCGATCCAACGACGGCTAGGTGCTCCAATGACAAGTCATCGAAGCTTCTTTGAAGCTTGCGCAGCTTGTCGGCTGCCTCCTTGGCCTTCAGCTACTCTTCCTTCGCCCGATCGTCGGCAGCCTTGAGTAGGCCGACACACTTGGCATGCTCGGCCTTCATAACATTCAAGCGATCGAACTGGGTCTTCAAGTCCGACGCAGAAGCCTTCACCTCTTGAAGCTCCACCTTGGCCGCCGCGAGCTCCTTCTCTAGGTCGTCAATCCTGCTTTGATCGGCCCTTGGGAACTTAGTGCAAATTGCAGACAGCCTAAGACTCAGCTCCCCGACCATTCGCAAAGCCTCCTCCTCGGACACGTCTTTCAGCATGTCCTTGACGCGAGGACCCAGGTGGAAGGAGACTTCCTCATCAAGCCGAACCTCGCTACCGAGGAAGGCGGTGGCCAATGACCTGGAAGCCTCGACCTTCTTACTTCTCTTGGACGAGTGACCCACAGGGGATTCGTCTTTCTTCATCTTCTTCCCCTTATCCGCTGTAGCGGGCAGAACGGTAGTGGGGGGGATGACAACTATCCGAGGCTTGGTCCCGACACTTGACACACCGGTCGGTGCATTAGTTGTAGGAGAGGGAGCTGTCGAGGGACCACCTTGGACGCTTTAGAGGGGCGCAATCTCTTCCGCTGGATCATCCTCCTTTCGCCGAGTCTTCGCACGGGCCATGAACTCAGCGTTGGAGATCATCGTGCGGGCCATGATATCTGCAAACAAAATAAAAATTGCGTAAGTTAATAGCGACCTCTACAACGATCGGGAAGATCAGAACAATTAACCATAAACCGCCCTCGGCAAGTCTAGAGAGTGGAGACATTGGATCAGGGCCTCGGTGGGATCTTGTCAGGGAGAGTCTTGAGGACGGCAAGGTCGACCTGCTCGGCGGGGGTCAAACGGTCCTCCGCCCAAGGATCAGCTGGCGGGGGCAACGCCGTCCAATAGAGGGGGAACTTCGGCCGATCCTCCTCATCGAAAATATACTTCCTGCCCCGACGAGGAATTGAGACCTTGAAAAAACCGGTCTTAAAACCCTTGTACAAAGCAAGGTAAAGGCTGAACAAGCTATTTGTTCACCCTAAGAAAAGAAACCCAACCTTTAGATGTGGTTGGTAGGGTCTTGTAGAAGTGCAGGAATAGCGACATGGTTGCGGTCAGACCGGCCGCTCGGCAGAGAACATCAAAGGCCTGCATGGACGCCCAAGCGTTTGGGTGTATCTGGGTCGGAGCACACCTGATCTCCCTTAGCACCGCCATTTGCTAGTCGGCGAACGACACGGTCAGGCCCAAGTCGTGGAACAAGCAAGCATAGACATAGAAAAAGTCTAGCTTCGCTCCTTCCTTACCGTGGCACACCCTTTCGTTGCTCGCCCAGACCTTTACCCGGAGGAACCCGTCCTCCACTTCGTCGCCAAAGACCTTTGTCCGCTCGACCAGGTCCCCAAGGTCATTCCCCCATCGGAACCTCGTTGCATGCGTGCGCGGCTCATAGGGTGCCCACTCATATCCCTGCACCACCAGCAGGTTGGCCTGTTCCCCCTCGTGGGTGACATCGATGCTGATCACATCTCCACTCTCTACAGGAGCATTGGCTTGCTCCACCGATTGCGTGTTCTTGAACATATTGCAAAAAGTCAGAAACCCCTTTTTCATACTCTTCACTTATGCGACGCTCATTCATCCAGCTTCGATCCGTACTATGTTCGTAAAAACCTCAATCAATCTCAAACTTTTAACTCTCACAAGGTGAGGCCCTACCCATTCGAAAAAATTATTTTTCATAATTTGCTAACACGTATACAAAGAAGTCAAAAATCATAAACTTCACAAAATTTCGACAGCATTTCGCATTGGTCTCTGAAGTACACGAAATGAAAGCGATCGATCATGATCAAAATCAAGTACGCATCCAGAGAACAACACAAATTAGACTCAATCAAAATTTTATGAAATTTATGCATAAACCTCAATGTATACGTTATAACAAATTATGAAAAATAATTCTTCCAAACTGTCCGATCGGACAATTCAAGATTTAATACAAACGATTAAAAATTTAATCATTTGTACTAAATCTTAAACGAGAACTAAGGTTCGCTCAGTGTTTAATTAAAATTGTAATAAATTTTCATATATAAAACAACAATGCAACCATAGTATTAAAAAATCAAATAAAATTGAAAATATTTTAAATGAAAGAAATCTAACAATAAACATAAATTTCTTTCAAAATTATGTAAATATTAACATAAAAATTCAAAATAAAAAAGTAGACCCAAAAAACTAACTAAAAAATATTCAAAATGTTAAACTACAACGGTAAAAAAAAATTAATCAATTACATACATACAATATGAACAAACTAACAAAATGCAAAAAGAAGGATAAGTAAAGCTAACCTCTTGTTGCAAAACCAAAATCGAAGTTGGAGGAGAGTGGTCTTAGGGGCTGGACATGCTACTGGCTGGCCAAATGGGAAAGAAAAACACTACCAAATGGGAATGAAAATGATAAATATTGGGCTCAAAACTCAAAACCAATCCACAAAGCAAAATCCAACAACTTTCAGTGGTGGAAAATGAAAAAACGTACCTGCAATGGTGTCGTCACCGACACGGAGGGGAGAATGTGCGAGGCCAATATTCTGTTTCACACACCACGGAGACGAAGAATAACACTGCAACATGGGGACGAAAACGAAAAATATTCGGTTCAAAGCTCCTAAATCAATCCACAAATCAAAACCCAACAACTTTCAGTGGTGGAAAACGATGAAACTCACCTGCAATGGTGGCTCTCGTTGTCGCCGGCACGGAGGAGAAGAACGCGCAACATAACAGAGGGGAGGAAAGGGGTTCGCGCTAGTTTTAGGAAACAAATTAATGTCTGTGCTGTGCTGGGCTGATGTAATTTAACGTCGGGGATCTCCAAGGCCGACGTAATTTAACGTCGAGCATCTCTAGGGCCGACGTAATTTGACGTCGGGGCTCTGATGGGCCGACGTGCTTCTAAAGATGACGATGGGGTGCTGATGGGCCGACGTTACTTGACGTCGGTGGATCCAGGGGTAGACGTTAAAATTGTCTAGTTATTTAGAAAAAAGCCACCAATCATTTTTAACGTTGGTGTTCTTTTGAGCAGACGTTAAAGAGTGATGTTAAAGGCCTTTTTTGTGTTAGTGCCTTCAACTTTTCCATTACTTTGACCTTCTCTACTAAGGTAGTGAATTCCTTAATAGAGAGAAACACCACCATCAACTTGACATCACCTCTCAAATTGTTCTTATAAGGTCAATTAAATCCTAGAAAGTCTCCTACACAACTCCAAAAGTCTGCGGGTTCGACTTCAAAGGGAACTTCTCTTATAGTCTCGAATGAAAAGGGGTAAGGGGTAGGGAGGTGCTTGCAAAAGACACTTTGATGCCAAAGTTAGTTCTGTAGGTTTAAAAGATCTTTAAAAGCCAAGAAGGTGGAGGGGGGAGGTTGAATTGGCTTAGTATTAAAAAATGTCCAATTAAAACTTTTGAAAACCATTTTAAAACGAATTCAATTGACTAGTAAATCATAAATGTATTATTGCAGAATTACACTTTTCAGTCTATTAAAAAAATCAGTAGATTAATTTATTCATGTAATATGATTCAACAAATTAAAAAATAAAATCAATCAGTTGCTATTCTAGGAGATTATGCAGAAACACGAAATGCACGAAACTCACTCAAATAACATGCTTTAACAACCAAATTTTTGTGTTTTTTAATCTATTGAAATATTTTTCAACAAGTTAAATGATGTCTTTTAATCTGTTGAATGAATTTTTAACAGATTAAAAGGTACGCTACAATAGTCTTAACTGTGACTTATACAATCAGTTTATTTATTTGTTGATAGACTGATTTCACTTAAGTTAACTGAAATCAACCAATTGATTTGAAAATTAACCTGTTGAATTTCGTAACAGTTTGACTATTAAAGCTATATTTTTCGAAAGAGAGGTAGCAAGATCTTTTTTGAGCGCAAAATGATTCTGGAAACTATGGAATTCTCTCTCGTGTGTGATCATACAGATTGCAGTTGGTGAAGATTGATCTTGGATCAATTCTTGGAGCTTTTTGCTTGGTGTTAGAAGCTTGGAGAAGGTGGTTGTGGTAGGCAGGGTTATGCTACCACTGAGGTTTGATCTTTCTCAAGCTTTGTGTGTGCCTGGTGGTTTTCTAGGTCTACAAGAGGTGTCTTGTTGTGCTAGTTTGGTTCTTGTGTGATTCAAGAGTCTTTTGTGTGTGTTTTTGCATATTTTGAAAGTGTAAAAGTGTAAACTTTGTAAATCTTTTGAAATAGTGCAAAGTCATGCTTGTGTTGCCTTAACAAACTAGGTGTAGCTGAGGTTTGCGTGAACCAATATAAAAGTCTTGTGCATTACTCTTTTCTCTAACACTTCTCTCTTGTTTTGTAATTTAAAGTTTAAAGAATTTATATAAACCATATTTTTGACATTCTTGAATGTTTTAGCATTATCTACAACATTGATCATGTTTGTATATCTCATTGAATCCTGTCTTGACTAATCTTTTACATTGATCTTGCTTTAAATAACAAATCTGCATTTTTTCATTTTTCCCAGTATTTTCGTCAACTATTTTTGTGATTCAATCTATTGATTATATTAGTACTGCATCTGTTTAATAAAATCAATCGAACTCTATTTTTGATCGGTTAAAATTGTCCAATCCAGAAGTGTTTGCATCCTTACTTGTTGGTTGGCTTGATTCAATTAAAGGCAGTTTTAAGCCATTTAAAGTTACCTTATTTTTTTACTAGCCAATTCAACACCCCCTTTCTTTGCATTTCAACCATTTCAAAACTTACAAACACTACTTTTAATCAAAATTTTGAGTAATTGTTAGTTTTAATTAGTCTCAAAATGATGAATCAACAACAAGTGATGAATAAATATGTGAAACATGGGAAAGATTCAAATCCTTCTTGAGAAAATGTCCCAACCATGGCTTTGGTGAAGTAGCACAACTTAACATGTTCTATAGCAGGCTGAAGCCATACAAAAAGATGTTGTTGGAGGCCATGATGACAAGAAGTATTGAAAAGGTTGTGGCAATTGTTGAAGTTTTGGCTGCAACTAATTACTAAGCACGTCATGATATGAGTCAGCCATAAAAGAGTGGTGTTTTGAACTGAACACACCCAATGCTATACTAGCCCAAAACAAACTCACCTCACAACAGATGGAGGAATGATAAACTCTTTTGTCATTAAGAATGTAATAAAGATCGATTTCCTCACTTCTATAGCATAGTGTGAAACCAAAAGTTAATCCCAAGAAGGAAAAACTAGCTTTTGAATGATTATGAATGTTTGAATGTGCTAATTGGAGGAAATCTAATTACACTAATCTAAACAAACTAAAATCTCTCTAAAGAAAATTCAATTCATGTTAAGAGAATCTAAATGAAATTCTGCCAAAAATCTTAAGTTAGAGAAGTAAGAAAAGTATGAACTATATGCACTCATTTTCACTTTTGTAAATGCAAAAGAATTGGGTTTTTACAATGCAACTATTGTAATCTAACCTAAATGCTTAAACTAACTCAAATATACTACTCAAACTTGATACAATTCACTGGAACATAATTTTATATGTTTTAACCTAAAAACTAGAGAACTTGAAAATGCATAATTGTTCATGTATAAAGATGAAGAACAAATTCAAATATGATCATCAAATAGTTAAACGAACGAATTGAAAATATGAATGAGTTCTAAACAACTTTAACTGACTATAGAAACTAGAAACGGATCAAAATGATTGAGTTAAACTCCAAATTTGAACATCTATAGCCTAAAAATAGCAAAACTAACGAATTTAACTGCCTCCACTACCGAAGTGCAATATTGATGATTCAATGGAAGAAACAATGAATTGGAACTTTGAATTGGTCACAATAATTGAAAGAAAATTGAAAAAAAACATTAACATGGAGGTATATGGTTTATTAACATTAGAATCATATATACAAAATATGAATTAGAGATGAACAATAATGTGAGTAGGTCGACTAAACCAAAATTCACCAACTAAGCTCAAAGTGCTTGATTCTTGTTCATTCTAATCAAAGGACCTTTGATAGAAGTTAGATGATTATGCTTAATTTGAATTTTAGTGTGTTTCCAAACTGAATTCAGTAATATATGGAATCAACAAGGTTCAATTTAGTAGATAAAAGAGAAAAATGAGAGAAATAATCAATGAAATTGAATGGTAAACATACATTCAATGAACCAAAAGTACTTACAATAGTTATGTTTGGTGAAAATAGATGAAATCACACATAATATGGATAATCTTGATGACAGAGCCTAATGTGCGATTAATGGATCAAGAAAGCTCTAAATGAGGGAAGAAAAATGAGAGAATGCAGTGTTGTGATTTTTTTATGAGGTGTGGTGTTTCTGTTTTTGGGAATGGTGTGTATGTTATGGTATCAACAATTATGCTGGTATTATCAGCTCAAAATACACTACCCTCGCGCATGTTACATCTTGTTACAAGTAATAATACTAACCTAACTATATTAACTAACTAAGCTAGTCCTAACTAGTAACCTAGGTAGAAGGTTTGTAGCTGCAGTCATGGGTTGGTGCAGGTCAGTTATGTTGTCCATTGTGCCTCTTCAAGCTCCTTGATCTGTTATAGAAGGTAGTGTTAGTTTTGAAATGGTGATTTTAGCCAAGAGGGGGGGTTGAATTGGCTTTATACCTCTTTTCAATTGAATCTGATGGACTGGAAAGTTTGGGTGTAAATGTAGCATACTAGTACACTTCAGTCGATTAAAATATAAATTAGCAGACTAAATTGTTCTTGGAGCTCTGAAACAGTCGATTAAAAAGACAAATTAGTCGGCTAAAATACTGGAGATTTATGCAGAATGCAGAATTCGCAAATTCAACTCAAACAACAATCTTTTACATACAAGACTTGTTCCAAACAATATTTATAACAAGTATAAAGCCTCAGATTATACAAGAACGCATTAAATCACACCAAAGAACGAATTGCTTGGTTTTCTTGAGTTTTTAAAGAGATTCAAAGTGGGGGATATGAGGGAAAGAGAATTGCACAATTGTTTTTATACTGGTTCACTCAATCACAGAGCTACATCTAGTTTACCAGGACAACTTGAGCCTGGTTTCCACTATATTCAAAAGTTTTACAAATCACACACCAAGATTACACTTTTGAACATAGAAAAAGATTTTTTGACTCACACAAAAATCTAGACACACACCTTGCAAGAATCACACTTACAGACCTGAAATCACATCAGGCAAACCAACCAGAGGCACAAGAACATCCAAACCTAATGGTGGTTGTCCCTAGCCAACCATACATGTGTTCTTCAAGCTAGTCACAAGCCAAAATACCTCCAAGATCAACCAAGATCTTCAAAACATGAGTTGCAATTGTGTATTGCAGAGAGAGAGCTTTCCAGAGAGGAATGACAAAGTTTCGTGCACAAAAAACTCAGATTCGCACCTCTACTTGCGAAAACACAACTTATATAGTCTGGTTTAAGTGAAAATAGTCGGTTGAATTTTCCGTATAGTCAGCTGATTTCACTTGACTTAAGTGAAATCAGTCGATTGAAAAATAATTCAATTGACTGAATGCATTCATACAAGAAACTATATATAGTAAGCCTTTTAACCTGTGAAAACCCATTTTAATAGATTAAAAAAGACACACTAAGGCACACAAGACATCTAACCTATGTCATATAGCCTACCAACAAGATATAACACTAAAACATTACATTTAACATGTTATTTTCATATTTAACACACTAAAACATAATCTTCAAGTGCATCTTCATCAATCTTCATTAAACACCTAAGATCTTCATGCATATGGCTTTATCAATTCTTTGCTTCAAGCTTGTTTGTGCCAACAATCTCCCCCTGAATTGATGAAGCCAACATCCTCGAGTTGAATTGATGGGCTAAGATCCATAGAGAAACATGAAAAAGCTTTTGCATATAAGATACCAATATTCCAAATATACAACCAAGCAAAAACACACAAGCATACATACATATAACATATGCATATGCTCTTCCTATCACTAATAATGTGATTTAACTTCATATTTTAGATTAAGTTTGTAGTATTATATGATTCCAGCAGATTTATTTTAGGTTTTCCAATTTTAACACAATTTTACTCATTTATCTATTTTTCCTCCCCTATGGATTCATCAAATGAAAGTAAATGTATAGATCATTTTGGAAAGATGAAAATTTTCATTAAAGCATTAACATAGGGGTGTATCAGGGCACCTGATACGAATACAAGCACACCAAAACAGAAAAAAAAATAACAGATACATCATGAAGCTGAAAACTAATAATTAGTCGATTGAAATGAGAAAATAGCCGATTAAAAAATTTTAACAGATAGACAGACATACAAAATGCAACACGAAAATGCAATGCATGACCTATAAGCCATCCCCTTCACTCATTCCTAGGGTTATCTCTGTTGTAGACATTGAAGAGGAGGTCATGAACATTGTGGAGTTGGTTATCCAAGTCTTGGAACCTAGTTCTGCAGTATGCATGATGTGCATTTTTTGCCATGTTGAGGTCTTGAAGCTGGTTGAGAAATTGTGTATGTCCAGTCCACCATCACACCATTTTGAACGTAGTACATCACCATAAGATCACCTTCATTCAAGATTGCATGATTACTCCCCCTAGGCATGATGATTTTGGTCACCACCATAGCTAGCAACCTTTTTTCCACACGAAGCCTTCCCACATGGAAATTTATAGTTTGTTCACCTTGATTTCGCACACATTGGTTGAAGTATTGCACTTTGTTGAATTCATCCACTACACTAGTTTCACCCTTACGAACTTGCACACCTCTTTGCCTTAGGCCAGCCACATCCTTCCATGTTTGCCTAGTGATTTCCATCTCCACACCTTTGACACTTGTTTTGAGAATGCCATTGCTGAACTTGAGGTTGGCATAGAACACCTTCACCAAATCCGGATACACCTTGCCCGAAAGTTCAACCAATGTCTTCAATTATTGGGTTTTGAGATATTGCTCAAGGTTGCCAAAGTTTTCTACCCTTAGCCATGACATACGAATCACCTTAGGAAAGATGATTTGGCTCCTATTGATCTCAATCAAGAAGGTCTAAATTCTGTCTTCATGGCCTTCAAACCATACCTCAAGCCTTCCTTGATTCATGGCATTTGGAGATGATAGAGTAGATGGGGTTGATCTTTCACCATCTGAGGGGGTTGTTCGTGATCTTCTAGGCATGGTGAAATGTAGGTTTGGCTCTTACTAGCAAATGAGAATGGCAATGTATGATGCTTATGGAAGTATTTATAGAATCAACATGTTGATTTTTAGAATCAGTCAATTAAATTGTGCAGATTTTCTGGTTTCAATGCAGTACAAGAAATCACAACCAATAAATGTGAGAGAATCTGAATCAGAGATGTAGTGATGTGTTTCCCATGTTTTTTATGAACAATCCACTCACAAATAGTTCACATCTAATGCATGCTCATTGGAAATCATGTAATTTAAACACTTTATGGTCAATGTAATATGAAAAGTTGATTTTAGCTGATGTAATAGAAGTTACATGCTGCTACTACAGTCCAAAAATAGTCATATGATGCATACTTTGACTGGGTCAATCAATTAAATCAATTCAAGCAAATCCACATCAACATAAGTGATTTTAGCACATAAAAATACATATTTAGTCGACTAAAATTGTACCAGAAAACTGATTTTTGGTGTAGTGGCAGTTTTAAGTGAAATTTGTGTGTTAAATTTGCAGTTTTAGTTGACTAAAAATGTTACATTACACGAAATTCACTCCAGACTAATTTAAATGAAATATATGTGCTGTTTTGTGAGAATTAACAGATTAAAACAGTTCCAGAACACAGACTATGCAGATTTCGATAGTTTAAGTGAAATCTATGTGTTGAATTTGCAAATTTAGCTGACTGAAATTCTTGCAGTTTTCAAATTATGCAGACTTTTACCATTTTAAATGCAACACCCACATGATCTAATAAGATTAACAAGCCAAACAGATATCAACATATATTCTTCATGTCAAGAATACCTAATTCAGTTCTAAGCTTACTAAATCTATCATGTGCAAGTGGTTTAGTGAATAAATCTACCAATTGATTTTTAGTTTTCACAAACATGATTTCAATACCATCTTTTTGAGTATGATCTCTTATGAAATGATGCCTAATTTCAATGTGTTTAGTTTTAGAATGCTGAATTGGATTCTTAGTTAGGTTGATTGCACTTGCATTATCACAATAAAGAGGTACCTTTTCTAGCTTTACACCATAATCCATAAATTGATGCTTCAACCATATGCTTTGAGCACATGCATGTCCAGCTGCTATGTACTCAGCGTCAGCTGTAGAGAGTGCTACACAAGCTTCCTTCTTGTTATTCCATGAGATTAGGCTTGATCCAAGTAGATGGCATGTACCACTTATGCTTTTCCTATCCAATTTGTACCCTATATAGTCAGAATCTGAAAAACCACTAAGAACAATGTTAGATTCATTAGAATACCATAATCCAACATTAGTTGTCCCTTTCAGATATTTAAGAATTCTTTTTGCAGCTTTGAAGTGCGATTCCCTTGGATTGGATTGAAACCTTGCACACAAGCAAACACCAAATTGTATATCCAGCCTACTAGCGGTTATATGTAGCAAGGAACCAATTAACCCTCTATATTTGGTTGAATCAACTTGTTTTCCAGCTTCATCTGCATCCATAAGGCAATTTGTAGCAATTGGAGTGGCAGCCTCTTTCCAATCCTCCATTTTGAACTTTTTCAATAGATTAAAATAGTATTTTGACTGGCTTAAAAATGTCCCATGCTTGAGTTGCTTCACTTGCAGCCCTAGGAAGTAGGTTTATAAACCACTATTAATAGTCAAAATATCCAGAATTCACCATTTACAATTTAAAGGTCAAAACAGTAAACTCTATAAATCAAATTACATGAAAATTAAATAAAAGTCTTTATAAAATTCCCATGTACTCTACTCCCTCTCTCCGTCATTCGAACTCATCGCTTGAACCTGGACACGCCTACCCGCCTTTCCTACTATGAACTCCCTCGCTCACAGCATTCTCAAGTTGAGCATGAGATGAACTCCCTTGCTCACTCATCCCAACGAGAGTACCTCTAGTGAACTAAATCGTTCACGTTTCGCATGCGGTCCACCCATCACGAACTCCTTGCTCGCGAATGAGGCGAAACACATCCCAAATCCTATGGACTTAGTCCTTCAAGCCCAAACACCACAAACACATGCATAAAATTCCCATAATTTAGGAAACACCAAGCAAACCAGCTCAAACAGTACACACAAGCATGAATTCTCAACATTCTCGCATAAGCCAGGGGTCTTCGCCCAAGCGAGTACATTTGTCTCGCTCAAGCGGGACTTCCTCGCCTGAGCGAGTGTGCTCGCTATGATCTCTCGCTTAGGCGAGTCCTTCGCGCCTGAGCGAGACCCTTATTCGCTCAACACACAACCCCTCGCCTGGACGAGGATTCAAATAGAATGCGTGACGTTTTTCGTCGCGACCTCACCTGGGCGAGCCATTCCCGCTTAAGCAAGAGAACATGTCGCTCAACAAAAAAAAAATGGTTGCCTGAGCGAGACGCTCAAGCCAAAACTAGGAACGAGTTTCTACAACTTTCGCTTAGGCAAGAGGGACTCGCTTGGGCGAAAATAGTAGAGTTTCTTCCCTGTTCATGCGCGAAATCAACCAAAACCATACCAAAAACCCAGTTTAATCACTACTAAGCATTCCATATCAACAAGCAACCACATAAACGTGTTTTATATCTAATTGAACTACCAAAACTTGAGATTTAACCAACAATAACCGTTCAATACCCAAAACCCTCATTCTAGTCATATAAGGCATAATAGGGAATTGCACACAACATCAAACAACCCAATTCTCAATCTCATAACATATAATACGAAATTTCCAACACGCAGGAACCAATTGAGAAGGGCAAAAACGTAAGATCATAGCACATTTAATTTAACACACGCATAGGCAGCTTCCCCTAATCTAAAATTCTTGCACAAAACTTGTAGCCTTTGAGGGTTCTTCTCCAATTCACCAATCCGCCTAATTCTTCCTCTCAAGTCCACTCCCAATAACACTCAATTCTCTCCTCACACTCTTAGAATTCGTGCTCTGATTGCTATGCCACAAAGACAACCCTAAAACAACCCTTTCTCTCCCTTCCTTAATCACTAAATATGGCCTTAATGAGAGGTAAATAGAGCAAAACGAAAATTTACCTTTTACACCAACTTAATGTCATTGAATTAAGGTTTTATACTATTTTTCCAGCCTCCTTCGCTGCTCCTTATGCTAGGTTTTCCTTTGCCCTTCCACATTCACTCCCAAGTTAAATTTAGCAAAAATAAAGTTTAGTTCATGACTATCAAGGTGTGAACACATAACCATCCATTCATCAAATCAACGCATAACCATTATGCCAATTTATGTTTTGTGATAATTCCTATAATTTTAGGATTGTATTATCACTACTCACATTCAATCATAACTTTAAAATAATGCACAAAATGAACTATCATACAATTGGCATATATAGGACTCGAACCCAAATCCTCTCACACAATCAAGTACTTTTAACCATTTGAGCTAGTACTTTTCCATGTCACAACAATTAACATAAAAAGCCATAAAGGCTTCTACTACCCGCATTTATTAATTAATTATTTAATTAATTAAGTTCCACGGGTCTTACAAATTGCACATACAAGCATATGCTAACAATAATCTCATAGCTTATAGCCTAGCTACAGGTGCATATGTTTAATCAAAATCAATGTCTTCCTCTTGATTATAAACTTTAGCAACTAACCTAGCCTTATTCCTAACTATATTACCATTTTCATCAATTTTATTCCTAAACAACCATTTTGTACCAATCACATTCATTGCATCAGTTTTAGGAATAAGAGACCGCACATCATTCCTAGTGAATTGATTAAGTTCATCTTGCATTGCAACAACCCAATTATGTTGTCTTTTGATAATCCCCTAGGTTCAATCCACTCCTTGGGTAAGTTGTTGTCTGCAGCTTTTTCAGCCGACTGAATTTCCTTTTCAGTTGACTGATTTCATGCAGCAAATTCCAATTCTGCAGTAGTTTGCTTTTCCTGCACTATATCTTCTTCATCTGCAATCTTAGGCACACGATCTTGAAATTATGGGTTAGTTTCATCAAATACAACATGCATAGACTTTTCAACAGTCATCAATATCTTATTATAGACTCTATATGCATGACTTTGTATAACATAGCCTAGAAAAACACCTTCATCCGCTTTTGCATCAAATTTGCCAAGATTTTATTTGCCATTGTTTATGATGAAACACTTACATCCAAATACTTTTAGGTGACTTAAAACAGGCCTCCTCCCTTTGAAAAGTTCATAAGGTGTTTTCTTCAAAATTGGCCTAATCAACACTCTATTTAAAACATAGCAAGTAGTGTTGACTGCATCAGCCCAAAAATATTTAGGTAGTGAATTTTCATTTAAATAGTTCTAGCTAGTTCCTCAAGTGACCTGTTTTTCCTTTCAATAAATTTAACGTATGAATTTAACTTCTCTTCCTTTAACGTATGAATTGTGATTTTAGTTTATTTTATTTTTTTATCTTCTCTTCTTGGTTTTATTTTATTTTGTTTTTTTATCTTTTTCTATCTTATGAATTGTGATTTAAAATATGATAACAACCAAGAAAAATTAAATTTAGAACAAAGGATATTAACAAAAAAGATTTGGAGTGAGAGGGGTATATAGGTTAAAAGTTAGGGTTTTGGAAGGAAGAGAGGGAGAGAAACAAGAGTAGAGAAATTGAGAGTTGAAGGCTACGGGAGAGGGAAAGAAGCAATCTAGGTAGGGGAAGCCAACCTTGCTTTATTTTCTTGTTTTTCTTGTTGTTTGATGAATGATGCTGACCATGTTTCTTTTTTCTATCTCTGCTTAATAATGAAACCTTTTGAAAACCTTGCCATGCGTTTTCTGTTGCATGGTTTTATGTGTGCATGGTCTTTCCATTCTTTCTTTTGGCTTTGTGTATTGGGTTTCATTTAATGTGATGAGATATTTGAAAAAAAAGTGTGTTACGATTATTGCATTGTGGTGCAGTATTTTTCCTTTTGGGTTCTTATCGGATTAATTTGTTTTTTTTTCTTTTCTTTCCATTCTATAGGACTTCTCTTTTCCTTTTATCCATGATACAAATTTTCTTTTATTTTCACGCAAATGGCGCTACCCATTTTCCTACACTGCACACTTTTCGTAAAATGAAGGTTACTACTTCGTTAATCGTTGGATGGAGCTGAAATTTTAACAGTTGATCCTTAACACATAGTTCTTGACGTTGACCGGTCGGATCTTGATCACAGCTCCGTAGTGAGAGTGGTTTATATTGCAAGGTCCTTGTAGTTTGATTGTTGACAGTATTGACCTTTGTTGCTTGTTTTCTGCATAACTTTATCTATAGTTATTCAATTAAGTTGGTTATTATGGCATTTGATTCTTGATTCAATCATCTTTAATTTGAATATAAACACATAATTTTTGGAGTTTTACACAAGCTATAGTTTTATTTCTAAAATCCCAAATTGTTTGCATAATGTGTTGTTAAGTTGGATTGGATAAAAAATTATTAGAATTAGTTATTTTCCAAGAGAGAGAGATGTAAGTGAGGATTTTGAGGCATGAAGGTGTGCAAGGTTGTGATTCATGGTAGGAGAGTGACGTGAATAAATGGGTTATATGATGTGATGGTGAGTACTTTGTTGGCAATATGAAATTATCAGGTGTTGCATATTGAGAGTGTTTTGCCTTGCTTGAGAGCTCTTGGTGGAATTTAATGATGATTTTAGATGAATGTTATGCTATGTTGGTTTAGTATGATTGTTTGGCTTTGGGGTTTGTGTGTTTGTTGGATGTGCGAGGATCGTATAACGTGTGCATTATACAAGAGCAAATGGTAATGTAGATGTTTCTGACACGAAGTAGATTGCGGAGAGAATGGAATGGACCTAGGGGTTTGTAGTATGAAAATTTAATTGTAGTCTTCAATCAAACAGTGAAGACTATGAAAATTTCTTTTGTTTCTAGTATTTAATTGAAACTTTATTTTTTTTTATATTACTATTATCAATGGAAGTTTTGGACTATCTATTTACATTTAAATTATAAAGTGTTTTTAAGTGTCTTTTTGTGATATAACCATTTTACTTTTAAATAAAAAGAGCAATGATAGCTTCTCATGACATCCTAAATTTGGGGTGTTACAACGGTTACATGCTACTAGTCGTCATTATTTCTCACCTAAAGGACTTTTAACAAGGATTCAAGGAGGAATTGTCGTCATATGTGTGAAAATAAGTTTTAGCAATGGTTTAGTGGAAACCTATCGTTATAAATTTAAAAAATTTACACTTCTTCCACCTAGTGTTTTTAAATGATAATGGTGTTCTGTTCGTCATTATTCAGTGCTGATGAAATCCTATTTTGCACTAGTGTTGACTGGATTCTAAAAGTTGGAGATGCATAATTTAAATGAAAATGGTGAGGGCATTTGTGAAATACTACAAGATTTTTTTCTTGAAAATATCAAATTACCTTTACCATCATTGATTAATTTTTTTTATCCTTAATTTTACTTTAATATGATGTGACTTGAAATTTTTGATATAGGGGCAGTACTTTGCCCTATAATTGACAGTAGTGCAATTTTATGTTTTGACAGCGTCCTATATGCCTTACTGATGAGTCATTATTTTTCTTCATTCCACTAGCCTTTGTGTACCCATTTGACAATTGTTCAATGCTTAATTGTTCATCTTTAGTGTGTTTTCATCTATTGGGCTTTATTGGGCCACTGTTCCGAATTTGGGTTAATTTCGCACTATTTGGCCTAATTTTCATTTTTAATTATTTTTAGGTATTTGGGTGAAGCAATTTTGGAGCTTGGACATCAATATTCAGTTGAAGAGAGTCGCCACATCATCGCCACATCATTTCCACATCATTTCAGTGAATGACCCAACATTAGAGGCCCAAGAGTGGCATTTTTGTAATTCTGAGTGGCAGAGTGACAATTTTGTAAATATGAGTGGCAGATTTGATATGACCACGAAATTAGGTCTTCTCCTTCATGCAACAACTGCATACCTCTCTTTTCCATTCTCTCCAACCTCCATTTTTGATGTTTTAAGCTTTGGAAGGTGACCCATGGAGGCACAAGCTAATTTTTCGTGTTTTCCACTCGTTTTTCACGTTTTATGAGTCATGGACAACAACTATTACCTGTATTCACATTTTCTACACCTTGGATAACATTTATATTGAAGCAATTTGGTTTTTGGTGGCTGTTTTCGTTGTTCCTCTATTATCCCTTGCTCATTTTCGTTTATTGCACCATTTTAAGCTTTCAGCATCAATTTGAAGTCATTTGAATGGTTGAATTGCAAATTTCGTTGAACCCTAATTCGGATTCCATGAGGAACTAAGTTTTCGCATTGATTCCTTGCCAAAGAATGAAATGAAACCTTGAGATTAATGTTTTGTTTGGTGGGTTTTGTTGTTTCTTCATTGTGGATTGCATTTGCGTTTTAATTGAAAAAACCCAATCTGATTTTGCTTAATTTTCAGAGTGGGAACTTGTTTTAGTTGATTTTCATGCTTAATGAACTTCGACAAATTCATAGACGCTTGCATTGCTTAATTGCATGTTCAATTCGTGGTTAACCTCCACTTAGTTGTTTAACAACGAATTTGAGGAGAAATAACGAAACTAATTAAATTTGCAATCTGTGATGGGTGAAATTTCATTTGAAGCAAGGAATCATTGCTATTTTTCGTGACTGTTTAATCAAAATTGCAATTACGTTTTGTTGTTGTGTTGAAGTTTGTGTGAATCGGAATCTGCCAACCCCCCTTGAGTTATTGTGTTGTGTTTGAATATGGAAATTGAAGCTTTGGAAGAAAATATTGGTCATTGGGAGACGACTTGGTTCACTTTCATATACTGCATTTTCAGTGTTTTAATTTGGTGGGGTATGACCTCTATCAAATTTGGCGCCGTTGCCGGGGACCAATCGTTTTGCTCAAAGTAAAATTTTCAGTGTGTGTTTGTGTGTTGGTGTTTTGGTGTGTATGTAGTTCAAGTGTGGTTGAGTTAGTATATGTTCATTGTGATGTTATTGTTTTGTTCAGTGCCTGTTTCCATTCCAGTGTATTTTGTGCAGTGTGCATCTTATTTGTGTTGTAGTAGAGTGAATAGTGTCGCGGCGCATGAATAGTGTCATTTCTAGTAGAGTGAATAGTGTTGAATAGTGTCTGATTCTAGCATTTAACTTGTGGATTTTTGTTCTGGTAGCTACTGTGCTTTTTTTGACTTGAAATTTTTCCCCCCCACTTCTAAGACATTGAACTTGATGGGAAAAATAGCTGGAGCAGTTGATATGGTCTGAGTTGGAGATTCAAAAACATTTGGTCTGATTTTTAGTGAAACTTCAAAGGACCATAACTTTTGCTCTGGTTATCAAAATCAACATTATTTTATATGCATTTAGGGTGGAATTGAATTTCCTACCTTGTTTAAACCCGCTTTGCCAGTTTGCAAACTCAGATTCTCCAGAAAATGACATTTTTGTTATTTTTCTTCATTTTTTCCACTTTTGAAAAAAATTTAAAAATACTTGCACTTTGATTTTTTGATCTGATTTTTTTTGCAGTTCTGTTTGAGCACTCAAAGGACAATCCTACCAATTTTCAAGTCATTTGGAGTTCGTTTGAGTATACTTGTAGTTATACCCTATGTTATGCCAATACTAGTAGAATTAATGTATTTTGGTGCATGACTAGGAGAAACCCAAGTGAATTACGACCCATTGACCCTGAGATTGATAGGACATTCCATAGAGGACATAGGCATCTCAGGAATCCATCTTTGCATGCTGAATATTCAGTGACTTTTCCTGACTCTTCTGATTCTCATCATACTCCTAACACTCCTCATTCTTTGCATTTTAAGCATACTGTTTATTTTGAGCATTCTGATTTTCATACTGATAACATGGATCAATCTCCTCCACTTCATGAGAGGACCATGAGTGAGCTCACTGCACCAGAGTTCACTTATGATAGTTTATGCATTCAATACCCTGAAGAGGAAGTTCCATGTGTTAAAATCTGGATTAATACACTTGTTGCCAAAGTTTCATGGCCTTGTAGGTGAGGACCCGTGCAAACACTTGAAGCAGTTTCATGTTGTGTGTTCCACCATGAAGTCTGCAGATGTCCAAGAGGACCATGTATACTTGAAGGCTTTCCCACATTCGTTGTAGGGCAATACAAAAGATTGACTGTACTACCTTGCACCCAGGTCCATCACGAGCTGGGATGACCTGAAGAGATTGTTCCTTGCCAAATTCTTCTCAGCTTCAAGGACAACAGCCATAAGGAAGGAAATTTCTGGCATCAAGCAACAATTTGGGGAGACCCTCTATGAGTACTGGGAGAGGTTCAAGAATCTCTATTCAAGCTGCCCTCACCATTAAATCCCTGAACATCTCCTTCTGTATTATTTTTATGAAGGCCTGCACCACATGGATAGAAATATGATTGATGTCGCATGTGGTGGTGCTCTTGGTAACATGACCCCAGTTGTAGCTAGGCAACTAATTGAGAACATGGCTTCCAATTCTCAACAATTTGGCACAAGGAGTGATGATATAGTTGTTAGAGGAGTCCATGATGTAGGGGCAGCCGAATATACTAAGAAATTGGAGAGTAAGATTGATTCTCTTACTACATTGGTCAATCAACATGCTTCCAATCAGAGAGCTACAACTGCAAGAGTTTATGGCCTTTATACATCTGTTGATCATTTTATAAACTCTTGCCTAGCATTGCAATAACAAGCTGTTGCTTCTTCTTCTTCTACACCAGTGGATACTCCTTAGGCATATGCAGCTAATATTTTCCACAACAATATGCCCCAACATCAGCAGCAAAACTATGATTTGTCAACAAATAGATACAATCCAAGATGGAGGAATCACCCTAATTTGAGATGGGGAAACTAGGGTAACTAGCAACAGCAAAACCAATAATTTCAAAATGTGCAGCCACCTCCACAACAAAGAGCTACACCTGCACAAGCTGCTCCGGTTCCACCTGTACCCACACCAGCTCCTACTACAGCACCTGCACCTTCTTCTACTACTTCATTGGAGGAGTTGGTCAGAATGATGACACTACAAAATATGGAATTCTAGTAGGAGACTAGGGCCTTAATTCAGACTTTGACAAATCAAATGGGGCAAATGGCCACTCAACTAAACCAAGCACAGACTCAGAATTCTGATAAGTTGCCATCACAGACGGTGGAGAATCCGAGAAATGTGAGTGCCATTACATTGAGATCTGGGAAGAACATTGAAGTTCCCACTCCTGAGCCTACACCTCAAAAGGAAGTCGACCCTGCCACACTTCAAAGAAAGCATCAAGCTCATGTAGTTGGTCCTTCCACATCTGATGTGACTTCTACACCTTCCACCTTTACTGTTGCACCTTCCATACCTCTTCCTTTCCCTCCAAGAGCCATTCCAAGCAAGAAGATGGTAGAGGTTGACAGGGAGATCTTAGAAACATTCAAGAAGGTGGAGGTGAACATACCTCTGTTGGATGCCATCAAACAGATTCCCAGATATGCAAAGTTCTTGAAGAAGTTGTGCACACTCAAGAAGAGGCTAAAAGGGAACGAGAAGATCAACATGGGGAGAAATGTGTCAGCATTGATAGGTAAATTTGTTCCTTAGATTCCTGAGAAGTGCAAGGACCCAGGTACATTTTGTGTACCTTGCATCATAGGTAACAATAAATTTGAAAATGCAATGCTTGATCTTGGTGCTTCAATAAATGTAATGCCTCTGTTTATTTTTAAATCTCTTTCTCTTGGACCCATGCAACCTAATACGGGTGTGGTGATTCAGTTGGCAAATAGAAGTGTTGCCCACCCCGCAGGTTTGGTTGATGATGTTTTGGTTCGTGTTGATGAATTGATTTTCCCTACTGATTTTTACATTCTTGATATGGAAGAGAGATTTTCACATGGTTCTGCATCAATCATTTTAGGCAGACCATTTTTGAAAAGTGCACGAACCAAGATTGATCTCAATGCAAATACTTTATCCATGGAGTTTGATGATATTGTTGTGCGATTTAACATTCTGGATGCCATGAAACATCCTTCTGAGGATCACTCTATTTTTCATGTTGATATTATTGATGATGCTGTTGATGGACTTATTTTTTATTTCCACTCTTTGCATGCATTAAAACATTCATCTGTGTCTGAGTTATCTGAGTTTGCATGCATTGATGTTCTTGATTATGATTCTAATGATGCTGAATGTGATGTGGATAATGTTCAATCTACTGAGTTTGACTCTCTGGATGTTGTACCTATTGACTTTGATGTTATACAATCAAATTGCACTAACCATGTTGTAGGAAGTACATATGCATCTAATTATTATGCTGAGGTACAGGTTGTGGAACCCTTTTCTCCCTCCCCTCTAGTTCCTGATATTCAGCCAGCATCCAGTACTCCAGGGTTGAAACCCTTGCAAGACAACCTCAAGTACGTCTACTTAGAGGAGGAGGACAAACTGTCTGTCATCATTTCCACCTCCCTCACTACTGAACAAGAGCAGAGGTTGTTGCATGTTCTTAAAAAGCACAAGAAGGCAATTGGATGGACATTGGCTGAAATTCCTGGTATTAGCCCATTAACATGCATGCATAGGATATTGTTGGAAGATGGAGCAAAGCCAGTGAGTTACCACATCATCGCCACATCATTTCCACATCATTTCCACGTCATCTGAGTGAATGGGCCAACATTAGAGGCCCAAGAGTGGCATTTTTGTAATTCTGTGTGACAAAGTGGCAATTTTGTAAATATGAGTGGTAGATTTGATGTGACCACGAAATTAGGTCTTCTCCTTCATGCAATAGCCGCATACCTCTCTTCTTCATTTTGTCCAACCTCTATTTTTGATGTTTTAAGCTTTGGAAGGTGATCCATGGAGGCACAAGCTAATTTTTCGTGTTTTCCACTCGTTTTTCACGTTTTATGAGTCATGGACAACAACTATTGCTTGTATTCACGTTTTCTACACCTTGGGTAACATTTATATTGAAGTATTTTGTTTTTTAGTGGCTGTTTTCGTTGTTACTCTATTATCCCTTGCTCATTATTGTTTGCTGCACCATTTTAAGCTTTCAACATCAATTTGAAGTCATTTGCATGGTTGAATTGCAAATTCTGTTGAACCCTAATTCGGATTCCATGAGGAACTAAGTTTTCGCATTGATTCCTTGCCAAAGAATGAAATGAAACCTTGAGATTAATGTTTTGTTTGGTGGGTTTTGTTGTTTCTTCGTTGTGGATTGAATTTGCGTTTTAATTGAAAAAACCCAATCTGATTTTGCTTAATTTTCAGAGTTGGAACTCGTTTTAGTTGATTTTCATGCTTAATGAACTTCGACAAATTCATGAACGCTTGCATTGCTTAATTGCATGTTCTATTCGTGGTTAACCTCCGCTTAGTTGTTTAACAATGAATTTGATGAGAAATAGCGAAACCAATTCAGTTTGCAATCTATGATGTGTGAAATTTCATTCGAAGCAAGGAATCACTGCTATTTTTCGTGACTATTTAATCAATATTGCAATTATGTTTTGTTGTTGTGTTGAAGTTTGTGTGAATCGAAATCTGCCAAACCCCCCCTGTGTTATTGTGTTGTGTTTGAATCTGGAAATTGAAGCTTTGGACGAAAATATTGGTCGTTGGGAGATGACTTGGTTCACTTTCATATACTGCATTTTCAGTGTTTTAATTTGGTGGGGTACGGCCTCTATCACTTAGTTATCGTGCAAACGAGGCATATAAAGATGTAGTGTCATTTTCTATGATTTAAGTCAATTTTATGCCTTAGTTCTCAGGTCAACCAAGGCAGAATTCGTCTTATGCCTCAATTATAATGCCAACTAAGGTAAGAACGCTCCCAAAAATTTTAAAATTCTCGCTATTTTAAAATTGTTAAATTGATGACATTGTTTTGTGCCTTGGGTTTCACTAAACCGAGGCATAAAAAGCCTTGTGCTACTGTCAAATATCACCTGAGGCCTATGAGTGGTAGTCTGTTTTCTAGCATGGCAATTTTTTTATTATTTTGTGCGAGAATATGCCTCGGTTTAGCTGTTAACCAAGGCCTATGGGTGTTTATGCCTTAGTTTTGAATCAACTGAAGTAGTAAAGCTAGTTAGGATTAAAAAGTCCAAATCACTTCATTATTCTAGCCCCTTCAACCTTTGATAAAATGCAAAAAAAGATGCTAGTTCTGTAGAAGGACTGTGTCGGCCACTTCGTTCACCCTACACTGCGCTGATTGGCCGTCAAACAAGTCGTTCTTGTGGATCCTCTATTGCCGCCGTGAATCCCGCCCCTTTGTACGGTTCATTTATATGTTTTGTTCCATTTTTGTTTTGCCTATATTCTTTTTTGTGTGTTTTTTGTATGTTATAAAGTTTTCAATCTTGAATTTGAGATTATGATGATTTATAGGGATGGCAATTCGGAGCGGGCCAAGCGAGCTGGCCGCATAAAAAAATGCAGGTCAGGTTGGGATGTTGAACCCGCTGGCCCGCAATGGCACGCAGCCCGTGCGGGCTAAAGGCGAGGCGAGGCTGGCTGGCCCGCTTGCAAAATTATATGTTTTCATTTTTTTAGTTCTCACATCATTCATCACGTTGTTTCTTTATATTCTTTTTATTATTATTATTATTATGTTTATGTATAATCATTGTATATAAGATAATGATTTTAGTTCTTAAATATGGAATATCTTTTTATGCATTTTTAGGTACATGTCCTGTAAGGTGACATGTTGCTATTGTACTTTAGTTATAATCTTTGTTGTTATTTTTCTTGTCTTTGATTAGGTAAACTAATTGAAATTATTTCGATAGAAAATGAATATCAATTATTATGAAAAAATAAAAAAAGTTTTTATTTTGCTCAACAACAAAAAAAATCCACTCATCATAAATGCGGGCCAGTAGGCCAACCCTTGAGGTAGGGCGGGCCAGAAAAGTGAACTCGATATTAAACTACAGGGAGGTCCAACCAGGCTCGTACTTTGCGGGCCAAAACACGAGGCGGGCCAAAACGGGCCAAGCTAGCCTGCTTTGCCATCCCTAATGATTTATGATAGTAAATGGGTTTGTATTTTGATAAAAATTAAGTTTGTAGATTTTTTTAAGCTTGTAAGGATGAGATTGTTGATGATGGAAAATACTTTGCTTTTAAAGATGGGATTGATGATGATGAACTATGCAATATACTTTGTTTGCTTTTTAAAATATGCAAAATTATGGTATATGCAAAATTACCAATTTTGCTTGCTTTTCCAAATTTCATAAGTTAGTTTGGATCCTAGGATTAATAATTGCATTTGTAATACCTCTATATTTAGGTACTGTTTCCCCCCGTTGTGGGACTTTGGGTACAATTGTTGTAACACCCCAATTTTGGGATGTCATGGAAAATAAAAAAAAATGAACATGTTTGACGGAAAAGGATTATCATTGAAAATGTACTAAAGAAACTTTTAATTACATAGTTCAAAACATTAATTTGTCTAAAAAATTCAAATACTAATTGCGAACAAAGGAAAATTACATAGGGTTTAGTATCTGATTTAAAACAACTAAATAAATTGTAAAAACTCCCGAGTCCACCCCAACCTCTCGTCAATCTACTCCATGTCAAAATTATCTACAATATCATTTGCTCCTGTGTAGCACACATTATACAATCATCGCACATACAACAAACACACAAACAAATAAATAAGTGTAAGCTAACCATAAATAATGATATATAAAAAAGTACAACACTAAAAAGGACAAATAATACTCAACATTACATCTAAGTAAAATACTTAAATATCGTAATCACAATCAAATCTTTGGTTTGAACACACAACCTTAAAGTCTAAACAACCATACCAAACCAACCAGACTATCACATTCATCTAGAATTGTTAAACATAGTAATCATAATCAAGCTTTGGTTTTCCGCGGCCTTTTACCCCACAACAACATCTAGTTTCCTAGAAATAGATGGTTCGATGTGTCCCACTATCGCAGCCAGACTATCTCCCTTATTCCTCAAGGAAGTATGAGTAAAAACGTCGATGTATTGCACACCGGGCACTATACTCACAATGAGCCGAAATAAGGTGAAATATCTTTCTCCTCCACACTGCTTCACACAGGCGAGAGAGTACAACACTCGGACCAATCCTCTACCATTGCTTCACACAGGTGAAGATGACCCATTTCCACTGCTTCACACAAGCGAAAGAGTCTTCACTGGATCTCTAGGTACGAAAAACCTCACATAACACTTAATTTCACCAAGAGCTTTCAAGCAAGGCAAAACACTCCCAACATGCAACACATGAGAATTACATATTGCCAACAAAATACACACCATCACATCATGCATGAAAGAAGAGAAGAAAAATGCATACAAAAAGAGTGGCACCATGCACACATAAAAATCACCCAACTCACAAAGCTTCATGCAATATTTGAACGATAACAACACATATAACCCATGGCAGTAATGGTAGTACAAATGACCAAAGGAAGAAGCAAAAACAGAAAACAAGCTAAAGAATAAGATACAAAAGGTTGGCTTCCCCTACCTTGTTAGCAATCTCCAACCTATGTTCTCTCTCTTTCATAATCTCGTCCACGGTTCCTCTCTTGTCTACTCTTCTCCTTTTTTTCGCACATTTATATCTCCTCCCCTAAAACATTACATTTTAATCTATAAGTAATTTATCCTAATATTTTTTGTTAATATTCTAGAGTTAAATCTGTCAATTAAGATTCTAAAAATAGAACAACCCCAAAGTCTAGCCGTTACTTTTTTTTATTACAATAAATTAAAGAAAATCTAGAAAATCAAAATCACAATATCTTGCCATTTATTTTATGTGTGGCAGCAGGTAAAAGGGAGAGAGAAATATAAAGGTTTTCTCGTGGACCCCACCAAAAGAGAAGAGAATAATTATTGCGTCGTATATAGGCTGTAGACTATGATGCACCGATACTTCAACTTGAGTCACGTATCCGTATCTGACACGTATTGTATCCGATATTTTAAGATACTTTAACAATACTTAGCAATGAAGTATCTAATTTATAAAGTAGTAGTACACTACAATAAAATCTTTGAATAGTGACCAATTTTAGTGACAAAAAATAATTAGTCACTATATGGTGACCAAATTGACAACTAAAATAGTTCCAAAAAATTATAATCGGTCTCTAAATTGATAACTAAAATAGTTTCAATGATGAATTAGTTTTTAAATTGGTCACTAGCATTAGCTACAAGGTTTTAACTACCAAAATAATTGGTCTCTAATTGGAAAATTTGGATTCACACATTAAGAATCATCATATATTTATTATGTTTATAAGAATTATTGTACGCTTTTCATTATTCATATATGATGTAAACTCATGCACCTTCGCACCCACTAAATGAGGAGGGCCAATTTCGAACCCATGTACCTACATACAAAATTCATAGCGCTAGCCACTACACTAGACACACTATCAAGACATAAAGCGCACCAATTATTTATATACATATATAATTTACATTCCATAATTAAGTAAATAATTAAAATAAATAAACAACACTTAATTTAAATCAATCAATTAATTATTCCATCATATATCAAATTAAATAAAATACTTAATCTAAATAAATCTACAATCTCAAACAATCCATCAATTTTTCTATGTGTTTCCCCTTTTTTCTAAATTTTTTCGAGTCTAATAGTTGTATTCTCCTCCATTGTTGCTCATGTTTCACGCTCCCAAGTTCTTAATTTACTCTGAGCCTATAATTTTTTAGTATATTGTTTATTTTTTGTATGTTACATAAATTGTTTTAATTACATGCTTAAATAAATTTATTTATTTTGTTTGATCTGAGATCATTGTTGCATGAAGTTAGCTTGAGTTTTCTGTTTGAGATTAAATATGAAAATTATTTACTGTATCCAAGTTATTTTAATTGAAATAAGATGTATTTTTTTAAGAGGAGACAATATAAATAATTTAAATGTATTTAATCTTGAATTGTTCGGTTGGACAGTTTAAGAAGATTAATTACTTTTTAATAGTTTATTAGTGCATATGTCTATTTTAATATACATATCTCAATATTCATGAATATTTGTCAATTGTGTTTTGTATTGATCTTCAAGTGCATATTTGATTGTGGTTGATAATCGCTTTCATTTCGTTAACCTGAAGACCAATACAAAATGCTGGTAACATTTCGTCAAATTTTAGATATGTGTTTTAAAATTAATATGTACTAATAAACTAGAAGAACTGAATATTCTTGAATGGGATAGGGTCACACCTTAAATATAAAAGCGAGGTGATCATTCATTTAAAGATTACTAAAATTGTTCACACAATTTCAATATATATACGTATGGATCGAGACTAGATTTAGTCACCACACATTAGTGTTGAGTATGAGAAAATAGTAGAATAATTTATACATTTTGCTCAACATAATGAAGGTAGAAGTGATGATGAAGTAAAGTTTAGATGTCCTTGTGTGAACTGTTTGAAAAAGTTGAATGCAACTGAAATTAAGGAATATCTTATTTGTGATGGTTTCCTTCCAAGTTATAGATTGGTAAGAACCTCAATTTTATGATCTTTCTTTCTTATATAATTGTATTTTAACACCTTACCTTTTTCATAGTTCAATTGTTGGACATAGAATGTTGTTAGGGAAACCAAATGCTATGACAAAAGGGCTAGCATGGTTAGGCCTCCAGATTTGGCATTTTGGTCTATAGTATTATAGTTATTCGATTTCTTTTCTTCCTCAATAATCACTATTGTGCATTCATTGTAGTGTAATTTACAAACTGGCTCATATGAGTGTGGTTATTATGTAATGCAATGAATGTCAACCGTTGTACGTGCTCGTATCATAAGTGGTTAGGAAACAATAATAATTTCACTATATAAAATACTTATCTACAATTTTGTCTTAGTTTATATACTAATTTAAATTATTATCTTATGTGTAGAGATTCAATACCACTACATCAATCCCCGCCAAGTCCATCAAATATTTAAGGATAGCTTGTGTAAAGTACATTATACAAATGTACAATAGTACTTAATATATCTATTTATGGTAGCATATGAGATTGTAATGAAACTACATTATTATGAATAATATTTAAGTATTTTGCCACATTTTCTGTTTGAATAGCATTTGGCTTTTGTTTCTGACTAATTTTGGTTTTTTGGTTGAAAATTTGCAAGTTAAATGTGTTGAATATGAAAGAAACAGAACTTATATTTAAAAAAAATGACACCTTTATGCCTCGGTTGTAACCAAAATTGAGGCAGAAGGTTATTTCAAATTTATTATTATTTTTCTAATAGCTAATATGCCTCAGTTGGGACATAACTTAGGCAGTAAATCTCACTTTCTACCTCAGATAGGTCAGACCCGAAGCAAAAAATACATTTAGTTTTTTTTATGCCCATTAGGCCTCGGTTGGGAGGGAACTGAGGTAGTAATGCTTAAATATGCCTCGATTCATAACCCAGGCATAAACAACTGCCTTTTTACCTCGCCTACATATGTCTCGGGTGCACACCCAAAGCCAAAAGTTAAAAATAACTGTTGTCGTTTCCCTTCCTTGTACTGGTGTGAATTTGTAGATCATGTTAATAAGTTCATTTTATCTTTAATAAGTGGTGAAAAAAAACTCATTTAAGTTTAGACGCACCTTGCCAATCTGACGAAGATAAAGAAATTCATGTTGATTCACTTCAAAATTCTTACATGAAAGATTTTGAGTGTAATACAAATAAAAGGATCAAGGATAGCATTTAAAGTGATCGGAGAAAGCCATGGGAGAATCTAAATCTACAAAATATGCTACTCAAAGTTGACTTTTTGATGAAGACTTTACCAAAGTTGACTTTTTGAATTTCAAGTCCAATTGGCAATGCACTTGTGTGGAAAACTTTAGAAATCTAAATCACATTTGTGCTAACCTTGAGATGGTTGAAAGATATTTAAAAGCTCCATGGAAATTCTAATTTTAGTTTTTTCTTATAAAGTTCACTAATGTAGCTTTAGTTTCTAACATAGTTTTGGGTTGGGAGTGCTAACTTGTTTTCCAAATTTTGAATTCAGGGAAGCTAGCATGGCAATGTTTCAATGTCATTCTAAATGCCAAAGGGAATTGATGCAAAGATGAAGTATGGGAAGTAATCAAAGATTACCCTAGGAGGATGCACGTGAGGGGTTAAATTGGAGGCCATTGGTGAGCTTTCTCACAACTGGATGAATAAATTGCTGTAGAAGGTTAAAGACCTCCAATGGACAAATGCATTCACGGAGGTTGACTTGCTCCTACATGTAAAGTCAAATGGCAAAGCGTACCTAGGTGGTTGGTCAAGATTAGTTAATTACTTAGTGTAGGATGGAGTTTTTGGTAGTTAATCCAACTTGTAATAATTAATCATAGGTGTTGAAAATTGAGATACATATTGGCGCCATACACTCATTCGAACACTATCACAACACCACACAACACCATCACCTTCGCGTTCTAAAATACCCAATCATGCACGACTCATAGACACCATTCCATCATTGACGCTTCATAACACCAAAACATTTTTCCTCTCAATTTTTCTCTGTTTTCCACCATTGTTTCTACTTAATCTTGGATAGAGCTTGGATCAGTGACTGCACAACCAGCATTGGATCAAGATATTTCCTAGTTCACGTTTGTTTGCAATTTTAAGTTCATTCCATCATTTGTGTACATGTTTTCACATTTACTTTTGAATGAAATTGTGTTTTTCTGTTTTTGTGTTACTTCTTCTTCCGTTTTCCCATTTTTGTTTCTACTAAATTGATCCACAATTGCTATTAATAGTGTGAGTTTGTGATTCACAATTTTACTGGTTTCAAGGTGGAAACAAGTTGAAAACTAGATGATGCACATTCATCTAACCTAATTCAATGGTCTCTTGATTAGAGTTACTTTTACTCAAGCCAACAATTTTGATTTCGTGACTTCAGTTTTGCACAACACTTCCACACACATTGTTTCATCTAAATTTACTTTGGAATTCTATTTTCTCGCGTTTCTTATATATGAATATTCATGAGCAATTTTCAAATTTTTATTTTTTGCATATAATGTTGTTAATCCATTTCCAATAGCTTCATTGAGTTCAATCCATGCATTAGAAGCAACTCACATATTTAGATTGTGTGTATGATATTCACATTGTATAGTGCACATACATTGGTAGCTTAGGCATTCACAATACCTGGATCTTAGTTTTCCTAGTATTTTCATCAAAAACTTTGCATACATACATGTCCATACCATTTGCACTTCATTTAGCATCTTTGGTAGATTTTATTACATTTCCTCCGATTCACAAAAGCATATTCAAGTTGATCCTTCGTTCACAATACTGTATAATACTATATTAGTTAATGAAGCAATTAATCAAATGCATATTGATGTTGATGAATATTTCAACCCTATCCATAATTACTTTCGGTCCAAAATATAAGCTGTAAAGAAATGTTTACATTGACTTAATATCAGGTCAATCACTACTTGTTATAGCATTTTTACAAGAAACATTTTTACTCATTACGTGGTGATCAGGTCATTCAGGTTATTTATTTGTTAATTTCATCTAAACTCAACAGTCTACTATTTAAAGTGATTTTGAACAAAAATGTTCAAAAAGCAATTAGATTATTATAAGGAGACTTATCATAGTTTATTATTATTTATTAATTTTATTATTATTATTATTATTTAAATATTACTATCCTAGTTTAACTTATAGATAGTAAAAGACTAATATATATCATAACAAAGCTGATGAAGTAACAATCATCTTCATAGAAAAATATAGTTGAAAAAGAAAAACGAAATTACACAAATCCTATGTATAACTTTGTGGTATTGTTGTTGATTATTAATTATTATATGACAAATAAATTATTAAAACTGTCTTCTATATATAAATTATTGCCGCTTTATCTTTTAAAATTTATTGTCTTTTTTAAGTGATATGAAGGAGAATGTGGATGCGACAATTCAATCACGTGGTTACTTTTTTATCTTTGGGAAAGTTGGAATAAAACAATTGTTGATGCATTATTGCGTTTTTCTTGATCTCTGTCTTGTAAATGGAAATCAGATCTAGCATTCCATAATCTTTTATAATGGATCAGATCAGAACTAGTTGGTGAAAAAAGAATAAGATTCAATTTACGTAATTATGGAGAAATGTTTTACGTAGTAAAATACCATAAAGGAGACCCACTTTCTCCTCAAGACATGCTATAAAAACAAAAGTCAGCTACCATTCCATAAAATTATTCGTAAAGACTTCTAAGACAAGGAAATACTTTCATTTTCTTTACAAATTAAAAGCGATTTATGTACAATTTATAAAAGCCATCTTTTGAGTAAAATACATTTTGTTGTTTTTAGTATCAATAATTTAAAAAATTCACAATTTTAGTTTCTCAACTATGTAATATTGGTCCTTAATTTTTTATTTAATTTTAATTACTATAACAAATTATATTTGTTAACAAGTTCTCCTACTATTTTTAATCTTATAAAAAAAAGGTCAAGCGTTTTTCTTGTTCTTTATTTTTCACGTTTTTATGTCTAAAATAATCAAAACACATGAATACTTGAATTAAAAAATTAAACAATGCCTCATAACTTTTAAAAATTAAATAACGGAAGTGTACCCTAAATTACTGGAAAAAAAATTAAGAACTAAAATTAGAAATTTTAGAAAAATCTAAAGATCAAAGTTACCATTAAATATTGATATATTAGAAAACTTTTAGGAGTTAACATAATTTTCTCTCAATTAAAAAAAAAAAACTTGATTAATTATCTAAATAGAGCAAAGAAGACAATAGAATTATACATTAACTCACAATTGAAACTTTTGGTGATAGCAAAACATCTCTAACAATTAGTATATTAAACTTAAAACAAAGTGGTGTTTCTTTGAACTTAACATGGCTAAATATAGTGCCCACACAAGCACCACAAATCACTATATCAATTGCATATTACTCTGTCACTGGTCACTTCTGCCAACATAAATCCAACACTGGAAGTAGCTTTATGCAATTTTCTCTTCTATGTCAACACACACTTTCTCTTTTTCTCTTTCATTTGTTGTTTGGTGAGGTAACTGGGAGCTGCATTGTTTCTGTTTCTTTTGTTCTTGCTGGTGATGATGAAGTCTCATCTACATAATCTTTTCCTTTACCCCACACCACAGAGTAAAGACCCACTGCGATAATGATGCCTCCAATGATACTGAAATCAATGTTCATAAGTAGAATTTCGTGAATATTATAATTTATTATAAATATGATAAGGTTGAAGAATGAATAAAAAATGAGATATAAAGGTGATAGAGTTCTATTACTTAATCCTGTTTTTTTTTCCCTGAAGGGGACAATCACTTTATAAAAGGAGAAAAAGAAAAAATGCAGAAAAATTTGAGTGTAAGGATAAAACACTTCATCTGATGTGGGTATAGACAGTTAGGCTTTCGGTTGATGTTGTAAAAATTTCTTCATTTAATTTTGTTTAATTTTTGGTAAATAAATATTGAAAGTGTGGATTATAGAAATACATGGAGAAAAATAGAAGTATTGGGCAGGCCCAAATGAAAAAAATAAGAAGATACCTTCCAAGGTAGAGATGTTCTCCAAGAAGAAGGGAGCCCAAAGCAGTGACAATGATCATACAAAGAGGATTGAAGGATGTCACAAATACTGGACCTCTACTTTGCATTACCAACCCCTGTATATAATATGCTATTCCTGAACTCATTATTCCCTGTAATAAAAAAACAAAAAACTCATTATTCCCTGTAATCTTCACAAGAGAAACATGAAATATTTTTCATTCCAAGTTCAAACAACAACATATTTGGTTTGAAATAAATTTCCTACTTTATAGATAATTATTAAACTGATATTATTAACACTTTCTAATAAAAATATTCAAAAATAAGAAATAAAATAATATAGTCATAGTTTATAAAAAAATAAAATAAAAATACTTTCTATACATTCAAAATTGGTTCCAAAATTTTCTTATCTTAGTTATTTCAATGGCTATTGTATGTATGTGTATTTTATGTATGATAATTTATTATAATAGTATTTTAATATTGAAAACTTTTATATCAGGATTGTATGACTAGTTTCTTTTATAAAGAATACTTTACGTTCACTGATGTGGTTACTTGTAAATGCAACCCAGCAAACAATAAAGAAAAAAGAAAAAGTGTCCCAATTACATTTACTGTTTGAAAACATACTTCTGCACATACATAATAACATATTCAACTACGTTAAAAGAAAAAAAAAATTGCTTCACAATAAAAATAGTTCAAAACTGAGTTAAATTTAATGGGATAATTTATAAAGTTGAGCTGAAATTTGAAGAAAGTTACAGATTGTGGAACTAACGGTGTATAGAGGGCCATAGAGGGTGTAGTCGAAACCGATAGCCCATGCACGAGGGTTGTGATCTGCAATCACAGCAACCACAGCACTTTGCAATGCACCTCCCAAGCATATCAACGACGACAGTGACAGTTCCGCAGGGTACCTTTTCACCGTTATGGACTGCACAATCACATTCTCTTTCACATTAGAACAAAACAAAACTATCAAATCACATGCGTAATAACTTTTGTTAATACAAATAACATAATAATTTTAACATTTGGTAATAACATAGTTTATGCATCGGTTAATGTAGTTTACCTGCAATATGTAGAAGGAAGACCAAGCGAAACAACCCAGGCAAATAAAGAGAGTTCCTGAGACCCAGTGTGAGTGATTATTCTGAGAAGAGGGGCTTCCACTTTGTTGGTGAGTTGTGTTTGAATGATGAAATAGGTCAAATTGAGGGCCTTTGTATAGTGTCATTAACAAAGCCCCAGCAAATGTCACCAAGGTTCCCACCACTTTCGCTTGGCTGCGTAGTTCCCTCATGTTCACCCGCTCCAACCTGATACAATACAACACAAAATTGTATATATATTTTCAGTGGGGGGAACAAGCAAATAAAAATAACAGTCCAAATGAGTAATAAATACTTCACCTGAGAAATAGTGCAAGCACAAAGGTTACAGAGGGTACGGCATTCATAACAGCAGATGCAAAGGAAGCTGAAGTGTATTGCATCCCCAAGAAAGTAAATCCTTGGTCAACCACTGGCCTACAACATAAAACATATCGAACAAATTACCAACATGAACAAAAGTTTGTCCTTGTATAGATTTAGTCATGTTAATGATACACTAATAACAAAAAGTTTAGGGTGATTACTCAAGAAATCCAAGTACTAGTATCTGCAGGAACACGGTCCATGTCATCTTTGGCCTAACTTTCCTGCAAGAAATTCAATAAAACTGTTAGTTAAACATGGTAACTCCACATTTAAAACACATAAAAGAGTATAAATTAACAGATTAAGAAGTAGCAGAAGGTGATAAACTAACACCTTTCAAATATCAAGGCAAAGGGAGCAAGGGCCAATGCAGCAATGGCATTGCGATACACAATGAACACGAAACGACTCATTCCATGGTTGAGACTTGCCATGGTGAAGAGGTATGTCCCTGCCATACCAAATTGCAACCCCACAGTTAACACATATGGCTTGGCCTTACTAACCATGTTGCCAACGTTGGCTCCACATAAGTGTTCCATGGTTTCACAAACGTTGCTATATTTGTTAAAAAGGGTTGGCAGGGTTAGTTGCTATTATGTGCATGAAATGGTCTTCCTTATATAACACCACGAGTAATGATTAAGACAAAACAATTAAAACCCACTACGCATAGCATGTAGATAAGTGTCGTAAACCACTGTTTAAAGTTTTCCTTTAATTTAGATCATCCCATCCAATTTCTCACGTAAAGTTCCACCCACCAACTAAAAGGAAAAGCTCTATTATTTAGTGGAACGTATACCCTTAGACTCGCTTGCTTCATCACCAACTTGATCAATTATAATGAGTCAGAACACACTTCAGGAACAGTGTAGTTTTACATCACCCACAGTTTTTTTTTTTCTCGGTTGTGTTACTACCATTTAACCATTGTCTGATCAAACATATGTTAGCGTTTTCGATTTTTTATCTTGCTCTGGTAGCAACTGGCAAGTGATGAATAGTTGAATACGTTACATTAGTTAATTAGTATGTAGAAATAGTGAAAAATAAAGTACTATAAAAGAATTAATATCTAGGTGAAAGTTCCTAATACTGTTTGTTCTTGTGGAGAAGTAAACAGTGATTAACCCTCCAGCTAGTTGAAAAATATTTAGTGCAAAAACAGGCAAAACTCAAGATGAAAGCTGTGGATTCAAGTTGTCTCGCAGTATCCAATCCTTCAACAATTAATCTATGGGTTCCATTAATGAGTGGAAACATCCTTCGTAGCCACATATGATTCTCGCATCTTAGAAGGGTTCAGTTTCTTATGTCGTCATTTGATAGGAAACATGTTCATGTTTAAAATTGCTGTCTGCAAGCAATTACAATTGCTGCATCATTAAAGTTTTTGATACCATCTAATGTGTGTGGACAATATAGAACTTATTTTCGTAAGGATTTTTAAAGAGAGTAAGAATTAGTATTTGGAGAGTTATGATGTTGACCATTAAAAGTGTTTATTTTTCTCCAATTAATATTTTCATTATAATTTTTTACATGCTACCATGTCAGGGAATTAAATAGAAAAGAAAAGAGTACATTTAATTGACCACCAACTCATGAAGAAAAGAAATGTACAGATGATGAAAAATTATTGTTTAATACAACAGAAATGGAATTAAAGCAACAAAGTAAAGCGACTGAATTAACATATGAATCAATTAAGTCAAAAGATAATGTGTAGATGATGAAAAGTTACAAATGTAGATGATGTAAACTTTCAAACAGAGGACAACTAAAATTAGAAAACAGAAAGCTTAATTATAAATAGAAGATAGAATTAACTATTCTGTAATGAATTTAAACAAAATTGAGATCAAATAAGAGAAAAAAAAATTAAGAAATGAATTTAAAAACAATAATCTAAAAGAAAGTGGATTAATGAAGAGAAACAAGAGTCCCTGAAATCTATATTAACTAATGATAAAATAGTAATACAATGTTGAAGGAAGGAACTCCACATATTTTGAATTTCCAGCAAGTTAGTAAGTATATAACTTTGGTAGATTTACTTATGTTCATCTAGGATATTGTGAATTGTATTGCGTGGAGATTGTCAATTGTTATTAGATCCAAGAAATGATTGTTATGAATATAGATTCAGGGAAATCGCTACTTTATTACTTCGAGGAGTGACAACATATTCTTCATTTTGCATATGACTATTAATAGATGAGGAATGAACATACAAGATAACTCAACAAAAGAAAATGGTATATAAAAGAATACTTGATAACCTGTTTTTTCTTTTTTTTAATAGCTCGTGCCACTAAAAAGTAATGAAATAATACTAAGATAATCAAGTTTCATGTCATAACTGTCCATTTTTTATCATCCACACGTGTCTCGACTACTATAACTCCCTTACCTTGACTTGCCTACTTTATCTCTTCTACGCACTTCATCTATTTTTACCATGTTGGCGCAATATGACTCTAGAAGGGATCGAGGGGAGGGTGGGATGAATAGAAACTATAAACATTTTAAATTTTTTGCGCAAATATAAAAAAAATCAAAGTAAGAGTATAAAGGATATTGTTGATAAAAAAAGATAGATTGCACACACAAAATTTATACTAGTTCACCCTCAATGCAATGGCTACATATAGTCTCTTAAGCAACATACTTAAGAAATATCACTAATCAAATATTCCAAATTGATTACAATGGGAGTATTAACTTCCCCAAGTATCATGAATATAAAACTCTCAAGTTTGATGATTATTAACCTATCAAGAAATCATGAATCTCAACATCTATTGGTTAAAGCTATACAAATCTTCAGGTACAATCTTTTGAATATTCTCTTGAGATTTAGAAATCTAAAATAAAATAACGATAGAAACTCTCAAATTAAGAGAGTATAACCAAAGCTCACAGGGTAAAACTTCACTGTGTGAAAATATTACAAAGCCCAATCACACACCCAATGTCACTCATAAGTAATATTCATTTGTTTCTTTACAAATAAGGACTTGGACCCACTTGGACTCATTAAATCAAAACGCACAACACCACTAAGAGCCCATGCCTAATGGAAGTAGTTCTTCCTCGTGCCTTCACATAGTGGCATACTATTAGTAAAATTCGTCAGTAAATTCATCGATAATACAAATTTTCATTATTGACGAATTTTTCCGTCGATAAAATTTGTCGATAATTTAAAATTTTTATCACCTACAAATTTTTGTCAATAAATCTGTCGGTAAACTGAATGAAAAAATTTCTGCCCAATTTGGATTTATTATAAATTATCAACGAATAAAACCCATTGATAATTATAAAATTTAAAATATGTTGGTAATTTAAAATTCATATTATTGATTGATTTTTTCATCAGAAATCTAACGATTTTTTCATTATTGATTGACAAGATTGGTATTATAAATTAAGTTTGTGGTAGAAAAAATAAGAGAAGAAGAAGAAGGAAGAAGAAAAGAAGTAGGAAAGAGAAGGAGGCAATGGAAGGAAGAGATGTCGAAGGAGCAAAGATAGCATGGTGGTGGCGCGACAACGGTGCGATGGCGATATATTGGTGGCACGACGGTAGTGCTGTGGTAGTGCGACGATAGTGAAGGAGTAGAAAGAGAAAAAAAAAGAAAGAGAAAAGGTGAGAGAAGAAGAAAGAAAAGGAGATGAAGGAGGAGCAGTAGACTACTATAGTGGCAGCGGCAAACGAAAATGGTGGTGGCAGAGGCGGCACCGACAACTAAGGAAGAGGTGGGGAGGAGAAAGTATTGGAAGAAGAAAAAAATTAAAAGATAAAAGGAAGAAGAAGAAGGAGAGAGGAGGAAGAAGATTAACCGGATCCTAGTATTTACCAACGAATTTATTGACGAATTTTTTCGTCGGACGAATTTACCTATGGAATTTATTGTTGTTAATTACTAACGAATTTTCTGTTCCATTGGAAAAAGTTTGACGATGATGATTTTACCGACATATTTTTTGCCCTAAGTAGTTCTTTCGTAATTTTGATTTACTGATGGGTTTTAGCCATTAGTAATATCAAATTTTCTTTTAGTGATAAATGCATATTAGAATATTTTAGTTCTTGCATTTGTTGTATCGAATAGATAGGTTCAAAATTAATTCATATTGCACTTGTATCACGGTGAACCACAATTTTGCATATTAGATGACCGTCATATAAGTTGTAATTAAGTTTAATTACTCATTTAGTCTCAAATTGGAGAAGGACCAAATTGCTTTATTTTAAAAAAAGAGAGAACCAAATTGGATCAAAATTATAAATAAGGAGACTAAATTGAAAAGAAACACTCTCATATGACAATAACATGACACATGGCACTGTATGGATACGGCATTAACATGAATTTAACGGAAAGGACAAAATTGAACATTTTTAAGAAATTGGAGGACTAAATTGAACAAATGAAAAATTAGGGGTCTTTTTAAGATTATTTTATAGGTTATTTTATGTTTGTTGCCACAGTAACTCAATATTAGTTGATTCATCATTCATTTCTACATTTCCAATAGCTTCCGCAGTTCTAGGCTATTTTTCCATTGCATTCATCTTAGAAATCTATTTCCACATTACTTGTGTTTACTCATGCGGTTAATGTGGTTTAACTAACTTGATGTTGTTGAGTTATGTTTATGTTCCATTTTTCTACAATACTACCTTGCTTGGTGTTAGGATTGATGCAATATAGTAGTTTAAAGCATATTTATTATTGAATCTTTTTTGTTTGCAATATGTGTAAGTGAATTGATACCCAATAGCCACTTCATAGTTTGCATTTCATGATTTCAGTTTTCTACCCTACATAACTCAGTATCTTTGCATATTAGGCCATCCTTTGTACATAGCCTGCACATGTCATCTTCATTGCATCTTACTTTAGCTTCATTGAACTTGGTTTAAATGCATAAATTCTGTAAATAAAAATCATTACATTCGACAATATATTCTTATTGGTATTGAAGCATCATCCTTTGCATCTTTTTACATTTTTCACTACATACACCTAGTTAGTTTCTTTCAATCTAGGTTTTTAAATTCTCCTATTGCATTGGTTCCTTTTTAGCAAGGATAAACTATATAATCTAAGAATTAACAAGTACTATTTACCTAGATTGATCTCAAGTCATTTCCCTAACTACACTAGGGGGATAAATTTGAATTTTTATTGGCCTTAAATGCGACTAAAAAAAGGCTCTTAACACTTAGTGATTTTCTTTTTTCCATTTTCTTGTGTATTCTTGTTTGTGTTCTCTATTTTTAAACAACTTTCATTAACCTTCTTTTCTTCATCTAGGCCTATGTATTTATATTCTTGATGATGTATTTCCATCTATGAATACTTTCACTTTTCATCAATATCTTCATTTTTCTTTGTATAAGGAAAGTCTAAATATAGCTTTCAAACTATTTGCATCTCTGAATTATCCATTCTTTCCTTTCTTGAATATCTTCATCAATCTTAATATAAGTTATATTGTCGTTGTAGCTTGAATATAATATTCATGATATTCTTCATATAACTTGTAATTTGTTGGTGTAATGTGAATCTAGAAGGGGGAAAGAATAAAGCTTGAAAACAAATTCGAAAACTACAAACTCAAAGAAAAAAATATAAGGGAACTAACTATTCAAAGTAAAAGAGTAGGGATAGAGAAAATCCACACGATATATTTGTATTGGTTCACCTCCATCTGAAGCTATGTCTAGTCTCTTAAGCAACTTGCTTAAGAAATTTTACTAATCATTACCTTTGGCTAGCAATGATTATCACCTTATTCAGGTTACAGTTTCAACCTCTTCAGGTATACGAGTACAAACCTCTCCAGGCTACACCGAGTATCAATCTCTCCAAGTACAACGACTATCAACTTCACCTGGTTCAATTATTCTTCTCAATCACTCATGACATCAAACACATTGTTGATGGTGTAATACGAATCTAATCTTTCCAACAAGTGCATTGGTTCAATTGTATCACAACAAGGTAGTATTCCTAGAGATTTTATTTCACTAGTGCGGGGAAGGGTTTTGGCACTAATTATTTTGGACTTTCCTCTCGATACAACTACTATTACATGGAAAATAATTTAAGTAAGTCAAAACATAACTAACATGGACACTTTAAAATAATGTAGTGTATGGCTTAAAAGTCCATATCGGGGAGTTAGAAATAGAACCAACCGAATATTTAAGCCAGGTGAGAAAAGATAGAAATGCATGTGCCACAATATATACCTCATCTGTTGGCATAGGAACTAAAGCATTTGGCATGACAACTTTCTCTATCGTGACATCCCTTTGCCATCCAAGCATAAGAATTTTGGCTTCCTCAAATATTATTCCAAGCAATCAATTTTGAGGGCATGTTCCGACAACTCTCTAGGAAGGGACTTTTCCAAGAGGTGTTGTTGCGTATGAAAGCTAGAATGGTTAGTTGGTAAGGTCGGAAGCTCATGAAAACTCATCGGCATCTCGATTGAATCAGTGGAATGTAGTGGAAGACTGAAATATTTGATGGATTTAAGGCTTCGACTCTCTCTCGTTCCAACAGAGGAACCTCTCGGACACTATCACTAGTTCCTAAACCCTAAGAGGTGCAAAAACCAGGGTTAAGGTTTTGAGCTAGACGAAAAATTGGGGATAAACCACTCTTAAATATTCATCAAGCTGACTACTACAATCGATGGTTTGCCTTTTATAGGTTGAAGAAAGGGAAACACTAAAAACCCTAATAGAAGTGGCGCGTGAAGAAGGAAAGGAAACATGATCAGAACATCCTAGCTAAGGGAAAGGACACATGAAGGGAATAGAAGGAAAACCATAGCCAAGAAAGTGAGATCTGAAATCCTAAGTATGCGTGTGAAGGAGGAGATGGAAACCTAGTCGTTGTTGTGAAGGTGCGTGACAATAAGAACCTTGTAGAGGAGATTCATTTTAGACACACAACACAAAGTCTCCATGATGAAGATATGGGTTGCGCTACAAACTGGCTTCTAGTGTGACCCAACAGAAGACGCATGTTGGTGTTGACGAGTGAAGGAAAACGTGGAATGGAGTTGGGCTGCCAATTGTTGGTCCCCAAAAAGAATGCTGAAAACAAGCTATCTCTCGACGCATGAAAGGTAAGGGCTATTGTAGAATTATTCGGCCCAAATGCAAAACCTTAGGATGCGCTGACCTGGTGTAAATGGGCTTACGTTCTTGGCCCAAAACAGATACAAGGAAAATATGAACAACACTTGAAATTTGGGCCTAAAATACAAACCCAACGAAAATGGTAGTTACACCTCAGAAAATATTAAACCTATACAGTTATTAATCTAATTAAAAGACAAAAAAATAAAAGAAATGGGCCTAGGCATTGACCCAAGCTATGGGTAGATTCATCATTGGTTGTGAGAGAATGTCATACCACTTGATATTACTTAGTGGTAATATGATGATGATTACATGTTGTGGTTTTGAGAACATGTGATAGTTGATATCTTGGATTAGTTATGTTATATTATTATAATGCTAGGTGAGTTGTATGTTGAGATACATTGTTATGGGATGTGTTACATGGTTACCTCACCTTGCATGTTTGTGGTTATGGTTTTCATTTGTGATGATCATATAACTTGTGTTGTATGGGAGTAGATATTGATGCAGATGTAGGGGAGATGTGTAACTAGGAGATGTGTAACTATGAGGAGCTTGGGAGAAAGACTTGGGAGTTTTATTTTAAAAGCATTTGGAACTGTTTTTTGACTATGAGATTTATTTTCATTTGGAAAGATTTCTAATAAGTTCTCCATGACAACTTATACCGAATTAGTTTGACTTTTAATGATGTTTTATTTTGGATAATAAAGTTTAATTCAAATGACATTTTGACAAGTGAATTTTATAAATAAAATGGTTGTGAATTTCCTATTTAATAGAATGATATTAGAGGGTTGTTTTGGAAGTTTGGAAAAATTGTGTTTTCATATAGCATCTCGAAAGGGGTGTTACAGCTTCCACCCCCTAAGTTGTTACCGTGAATGTTTTGTCCACCTCTAAAGAGAGCATTCCACCAAAATATAACCCCACAATCAAAAGGAGACAAGAAAGAAAAGTCAAGAAAAGCTTAAATGAAGAAATGCTAAACTCAAGAGTGAATTATGCAAAATATACTCAAAGATTTAACAATAACACACAAGCTAGAAATAACGTAATAAACAAGGTAAGCACACAAAAGAAATTACCTAAAGAAAGGTGCTACATTGGATTAAAAAAACTCAAAAGAGACTAGAATTGAAGGAATGCTTCTTGTCTCCTTATGCCGAATGCTAATGGTGTATGATGACACTTATTGAGCTCATGTCCGAGACAAACATAGGCACATTTTTTCTAGATTTAAATTGCCAAAGCTTTAAGCACACAAAACAAATCAAATTGTAAATGTTAGTAGTGATTCTAATGCACAATTTTGACACTTTATTTTACTCTTTTTACATACTTCTTTTTGGAACTTTTTCTTTGTTCTTTTTATGCCCTTTTCTTATTTTTGTCTCTTTTCGCAGCAACACTTTTTTTGGCACCACAATATAATCAGCATTATCAATGCATTATCATGTAGCATATAATTTAAAACCAAAAGCAAAATAGGATGGAAACTTAAAGGAAGCAAAATTTAGAGTATAAACTTGAAACAAGCACAATGGAAGCCTAACTTTAAAGAACTTTCTAAGGACTAATTAACAAGTATGAAATCAAATGCAGAAAATTAAAACAACTCAAAGCACATAATAGCCAAAACTAAAAGGATGTTTACGTGATTAAGCTAGCACAAGAAAATTTCCACTGGACATTGAGATAACCAAGGATATCTAGATATGATGGTGCATTTCCAAGGCTCCAAGGAAGAAGAGAGTGTTCAAATTTCCACTGAATATAATGTGCAACTCTCCAATCCACATATAACAACAAAAATTCATAGCAAATTTAAAAAGCTAAACAAGCAAGTAATGACATGTGTGGACTACCCATGACTTTAGACAAAACATATGGATTAGAAAATAAAAATGACTAAAAATAGATGAAATACAAGATGAAACAAGATGCAAATAAAGTGTAAAAAGGCACACAAATTCACCATGGTTGAGTTCTTAGGCACAATGGTTGAATGGTTCCAAAGGAAAAATGATAAGAACTATGTAACCAATTAGGTGAATAGAAGAAAACAAATCAAGACAAGCAAGAAAGCGATGGAGCAACACAAAATTAAGAAGATGGACTTATCTCTTGAAGTGAAGCTTGATCAATCTAAGCTCATGATACCACATGATAAGTCTATCTTCAAGGAAAACACCTAGAGTCAACTACAAACTAGAAAAACACAAAGGCCTATATCAGAAATTTGGAAGTGCAAGTTGGACACATAGCTAAGCAGCTAGTTGACTAATAAGAAAGCCAATTTTCAGCCAATACTCAAGTGAATCCTAAGGAATATTGCAAATCTATCACAACCATACAACGTACTATGATAGGAAAGGGAATTCGAGACCACTTGAGTAAAGAAATTGAGAAAGAAAGTGGGGAAGGAATGAATCAGAATAAAAATATGTAGGAAACTTAACTAAGCGTTGTTGTAGATACAATAGTAGAAATAGAAAAAGAAAAAGAGGGGGAGAAAAGAAGAAGAAAGAAATATGTTGAGATGAGAAGCCCTCTTGTTACGAATTTGCCTTATCCTTATACAACAAAAAGAAAGGGTAGAAAAAGGCAATTCGCTAGATTCTTGGATATGATCAAAAGATTGCATATCAATATACCTTTCACAGAGGCAACAAAGCAAATTGCTACCTATTCCAAATTCATGAAAGATCTGTTCACAAAGAGAAGAAGAATCCAAGAGGAAGAGAATATGGAATTGGATGTTGGTTGTAGTGTCATCATTCAAAAGCCACTACCTCAAAAGTCCAGGAATCCAGGAAGTTTCATACTACGTGTGACTATTGGCAACTTAATAGTGGGAAAAACATTACTAAATCTTGGAGTTAGTATAATTTTGATGCCCTTGTCCATGTTGAGAAGAATAGGAGACGTGGAAGTTCAAGCAACCATAATGAAACTTCAATTGGCTGACAATTATGTCAAATATCCATAAGTAATAGAGGACTATCTCCTAAACTTCATGTTGTACGAATTTGAGCACAAATTCTCTTCAAGAAGGAGGGAATGATAGAGGACTATCCCAAGATTCCATACAAGAAGAACTTAAAGATAAACTTGAAGATGAACCTTTGTGTTTTCCTTTAGAAATTAGTTATGTTCTATGTTTTTGAACTTTGGGCTTTCTTTTATAAATTAGTGTATCTTTTTTACGTTTTTGGGTTTAGGCCTTCTTGTAGGGTTCTCAGGTTTTCTTAAACTTATGTGCCTATATATAGAGGTATCAAAAACTAATGTAGAAAATTTTAATCATATTTGAATTCGATTTCATTAAAGAGAGGATTCTCTTTGTTCTTGGCTTAAGCCTCTAGTTCTTATCAAAGATTTACATCTTTGTGGCGAATCTTCACTTGACTTATCCATCTACTAGATTGTTACGTCCTCCATATATGTATTATTTTGCGTTCTTCTCTGATTTATTCGTGTCATGTCTCTTGAGGATTTAAATTCAGAAATGATCGTACTCTTTCTTGGATAGGATCGTATCATCTAGTATTTAGAGCAAGGTTCTCGTTTGAATTTCTTCTTCCATGTTACTTTTTTCCATCATATGAAAAAAAAAACTAAAATTTTCAAATGTTTGTGTGTTCTGTGCTTTGTTGTGAACTTTTGTTTGCTTAATTATTCTTAGAATATTTTGTAAGGAGTAAAACCACTAAGGTTTTTTCTAATTTGGTTGAATTTTTAATTCGTCATATTTTTTTTTGTTCTCCGTTTAAATTGTCTATTTCTACACTTGATTCATGGAAATTATTTGTTTTGTGATTCGGGATTTGCAAATGCACTTATATTTGAAGGATAAATTGTTAGCTTGTTTGTGTGTTGAACTACACAAAATAAAAATAAAAATTGTGGATCAAAGTAAAAAATAAACAACTATATATTAAAAAAACAAGTAAGGATCCAAAAAAAATGGAGTTCAACACAACCTTTTGTTGCAATTTTATTTGTGGTTTATTAATATTTTACTTGCAATCAATCTTTCTCTTAGAGTCTTTGTTTTGTCTCCTTTAACTCTTTTTCGTAGTCCTATTTTTTTATTGTATTGTGTCTTTATAATTTCTTGAAGTTTTGTCTAGAGTTTTGTATTTTCTTTGATCTCTTGAGTCAAGATTTAGATCTCGCAACATTTTTCACATTGTTTGTTCACTCTTTGCTTTAGCTACTGGAGTTCTTTTCCAAGCGCTAAATGGTATTTGAGTGATAAAAGGAAAGAGAGTAAAAAAACTTATAAGTGTGATACAAGAGTGAGAATTTGAGTGTAACACTTAGAAGAGTGGTGAGGTCCTAAATATATTTTATTATACTAACATTTTCTTGTAGGAACTAGCAATATTGAGTAATTCAACATGTTTCCATAGAGGCATCCTTCTGGAACTAGTTTAACAAATGGTTTAAATTATTCTCCTCCTAATCGGGATCATTTGGTTAAAGGACTTTGTCAACACCCAATTTCGTCCGGGTTAATGCATTTGATTTTTAAAAAAAATAAAAAAATATATATGTTTTTGATTAATGGTAGGTAAGAAAAAAGAGGTGAAATAAGTTTTTTAAATATTCAAACTTCAATCTTTACCATGAAAAAAAAAAGAAAAAGAAGGAAGAATCCAATTTCTTTTTAATTGTCACACCCTTTACATGAGCTCAAATCCGTCCAAGGGTCCAATCCGTCAACACTAAAATAAGACCCATTTAGACCAAGGAGTAGCCATCCCAAGAAGTCAGTGATTGAGGTAAGATATGATTTGTGCTCTCTGATATTCTGTTATTGATTTCGCAAGAACAATTGGCGCCCACCGTGGGGCACGAGTTAGTAGCTTACCACAACAATCTGAGAACTTGCAAGGCTGGTTTCAACACATAGTAGAGCTAGAATTTCAAAGGATCCTGAGGTAGGACTAAGCATGTCTACAGGCAACAACCTGAATTTGGTCGCTATCCTAGGAGGGCAGGCCAAGATGCAACAAGAGTTTGCTAACTTTAAGAAGTGTAGCGCTGACGAGATGGAAGCACTGAGATAAGAGAACTTGAGGCTGAGAAGGAAGATAGAAACTGACCGCACCCAAAAGAGAAAAGATCTCAAAATCCCTACTCCCCAACCTACTAACGAAGAATACGAGTATAATCCTACTCCCCGCACCTCCACCACCCACCACTCAACATCCATTCCTACCCACCACGCCACCACCCTTCCCACCCACAACATAACCAACCTCCCTACCACCCATATCCCACCTCATCACTTCGCAGACAACGTCTGCCTCCGACGACTAGTCACTATGCACGAGCTTAAGTTGCACGCCGTCGACGACATTCGTATGGAAGAAATGAAAACTCTACGCACCCGGTTCTGTGTCGAGTACCAGGCCACGGACACCAAACACACGAAACCACCCACCAAATCAGACTATAAGCCCTATGAACCCAAACCACCCGACAGACCACACTACAGACCCCAAGAACTTAGACTACCTAGATTCTCCATATACGAGCTGCTGACCGCCCCCCCAATCACGCATTCTAGATGAAGCCCTCTAAACAGACTTAATATCCCCACCTCGCAAAACCTAACCCCTAAACACAAACATGACCAAATACTGCAAGTACTATCGCAATAATGGTCACACCACCAACGAATGTAAGGCGCTACAGGATAAAATTGAAGAGTTGATCCGCACCAGACACTTAAGAAGATTCGTTAAAGGATAAGGCTAACCTAGCCCTAGACCAACCAACCATCGTGACTCAGCAAATGCCATACCTAATGGCAACCACCAACAATAGGATGACCATAGGGACAACGTCCAAGCCTGCACAGATATCGTCCCTACAGATCCCTCCCGGCTACGCGACACTATAAATACCATATTCGGTGGATTTGCAGGCGGGGGATCAACTTCTTCTACCAAAAAGAAACATGTCAAAAGAATACAATCTGTCAACTCCATTTCCCACTCTCCTAGAAGTCGTCAAATGCTACCAATTACCTTTATTGATGTTGATTTCCACGACATGGATCAAGACCAGGATGACCCTATGGTAATCACTATAGAAATAGAAAACTTCACGGTCAAAAAATAGTTGGTTGATGAACGCAGCTCAGTCGACATTTTGTACTGGGCAACCTACCAAAAATTTCAAATACTTGTTGAGGCTATGGTCCCTTACGATGAGCCAATTTATAGATTTTATGGGGAAAGAGTGTGCGCGCACGGGTATATCGACCTCCAAACACTAATCCGCGAAGGATCCCAAACCAAAATCATTCTCATTCGTTTCCTCGTCGTCGACGCCCACACCTCATATAATGTCCTTTTAGGACGAACCTTGCTAAACACACTAGGAGCCATAGTATCCACACCCCACCTAGCCTTGAAATTTCTATCTTCATCTGGAGACATCATCATAATCCACGACGACCTAAGGTTCTCACATGAATGCTGTATTACCAGCTTGCGACCCAAAGAACTCACCCAGATTACAAACAATATCGAGCGACATCTCGGTACTGGCTTGACTCTAACCGGCGAAGATCTAGACCCTAGAATATGTTGCGATTCCCGCATCGAGCAGGTAGAAGACACCAAACCTATGACCATCTCACTAGGTAAAAGTCTTCAACTTGGTGTAGGTTTAAGCCATAACGACCAAGATCTAATCGAGATGACACTCCAAGATAATACAGATTTGTTCACCTGGTTAGCGGTAGATTTACCCAACGTCGACCCTCAAATAGTTGTCCGCAAACTATCGATATACAGAGAGGCCAGGTACGTCTCCCAGAAGAAAAGGAAGTTAGGAGATAAACAAAGACTTGTAGCTAAAGCAGAAGCAATAAAACTTTTTGAGGTCAGATTCATTGTTGAGGCCCATTACACTACCTGGATAGTCAACATCGTCCTCGTCAAAAAATCCAGCGACAGGTGGAGGATGTGCGTTGACAATACCGACCTTAACAAAACATGTCCAAAAGACGCATATCCCCTACCTAGTATCGACAGGTTAATACACGATGCGGCCAGTAACCGTGTACTAAGCTTCCTTGACGCTTACTTTGTATACAACAAGATACCCAGTGTCCCAGCTAACATGATTAAAATTGCCTTTATAACTGAAGACTCCAACTACTTTTACAAAGTCATGCCTTTTGACCTAAAAAACGTAGGTGCAACCTACCAGAGACTAATGGATAAAGTATTCAACCACCTATTTGAAAAGTGTGTTGAAGTATACGTAGACGACATGGTTGTCAAATCCCCAAGCCACCTTCAGCACTTAAAGGACTTGGCTAAGGTTTTCGCAACCTTTCAAAAATAGGTTTAATTATGCCTTTGGTCCCCATTTTGGAGTCAAAATCTCAAAATGGTATCCAAATTTTTAAAAGTCTCAAAATGGTCCCCTTTTTTTTGAAACGTCTCACGTTTGCCCTTGCCATTAAGTCAACGTTGACGCCGTTAGAGGGAGTGTCACGTGTCATTTCCTCGATTTTTTGAAATTTTTATTAGTTTTTTTTTGAATTTTTTTAAAAAAATTATAAAAATTGCCACGTGTCAAGCTGTCATCGTGCCACATGGTAGTGATAGTGACATGTGTCAGTATTACGCCACGTGTCATTTTCTTAGTCTCAATTTGGTCCCTTTATTTTAATTTGTCTCAATTTAGTCCCAATTTTTGTAAAAATTAGCAATTTTGTCCCTCTCCAAATTGAAATCAAATTTAATTTATGTATAAATGTATACAAATATTTCCATCAAAATTGATATTTCAAGTAAATATTTTTAACCAAATTAAGTTCATTTAATTAATATTTTACATTGAACTTTATTTAAAATGGTTTAAAAGTTGTTAATAGAAAATAATGGTAATAGAAAAAAATTCATAAATTACCTAGTTCATGTTACAATAAAACATATAAATTTAAAATTTTAAAAATTTTTAAGTAAAGTTGAATGTGAAACATAAATTTAACTAAATTTAGCTATGTTAAGAATATATAATAAAAATATCAATTTGAATACAAATATCAAATTTAATAAAAATATTTGTATAACATTTATATAAAATTAAATTTTGTTTCAATTTGAAGGGGGACAAAATTGCAACTTTTTACAAAAGTTGGGACTAAATTGAGACAATTTAAAATAAAGGAACCAAATTGAGACTAACAAAATAACACGTGGCGTAATACTGACACGTGTCACTGTCACTGCCACGTGGCACGATGACAGCTTGACACGTGGCAATTTTATGATTTTTTTTTAAAAATTCAAAAAAAAAAATTAAAAATAAAAAAAAAATTAAAAAAAAATAATAAAAAAATTCAAAAAATCGAGGAACTGACATGTGACACTCCCTCTAACGGCGTCAACCTTGACTTAACGGGAAGGGCAAACGTGAGACGTTTCAACAAAAAAGGGGACCATTTTGAGACTTTTAAAAATTTGGGTACCATTTTGAGATTTTGATTCCAAAATGGGGACCAAAGACATAATTAAACCTTTAAAAATACAACCTTCGGCTAAACCTTGAAAAATGTGTTTTCGACGTAGATAGCGGGAAGTTCTTGGGGCTCATGCTCATGTAGCGAGGAATTGAAGCAAACCCCAAAAAATGAAAAGTTATCATCGAAATGTGAAGTCCAATGAACATCAAGGAGGTGCAGTAACTAATAGGTCGTCTTACCGCCATATCAAGATTTCTCCCCAAGCTAGGTGACAAAACCCAACCCATCATCAATCTCCTCAAAAAATCAACGAAGTTTGCATGGAATGACAAATGCAAGCATATTTTTGAAGATCTCCAAACAATCCTGGCATCCCCTCAATCCTACAAAAACCAAACGTGAACCTCCCACTGATAGTTTATATCATAGCCACAAAAGGAACGGTTAGCGCCGCCATCGTCTAAGAATCTACGGGCATCCAATACCTAGTATACTTTGTTAGTCAGTCGCTGCAAGACCTCGAAACCAGATATCAGAGGGTAGAAAAGTTAGCCCTATCTTTAGTAAATGTAGTAAGAAGGCTTGGACTCCACTTTTAGAACTACTAAGTTATCGTCAGGACGAACTACCTTATCCAAAGAATCTTACAAAAACCAGACTTAGCCGGACGAATGTCTTGATGGGCAATAGAGCTATCCGAATTCAATATCTGATATGAACCACACGGACCTGTCAAAGCTCAATGCTTTATAGACTTCGTCAATGACCTAGAACATGCACCTCAAGAAGAGCAATGGACTTTGTATGTTGATTGATCCTCTAGCCAGAAAGGAGTAGGCGTTGGCATTGTACCAGAAGGCCCCAACTAGATACTCATCAAAAAATCTCTGCACTTCGCCTTCAAAACCTCCAACAATCAAGTTGAATACGAAACTATCTTAGCGGGACTATCCTTAGGAAAGGAAGTTGGAGTATGCGTCCTCACATGCAAGACAAATTCTAAGTTGATCGTACGCCACCTCAACGACGAATTTCAAATTAAAGACTCCACACTCCTCTAGTATTACCACCATGTCCGAAATATCATAAAATTTGGCTTTGAAAATGTTAAAATATAACATATACCAATAGGACAAAACGTTCGAGTTGACGCCTTATCTAAGCTAGCAAGTACAAAGCACAAAGGACAGTACAAGTCCTTACTGTAGCAAAAGTTGGTGGCACCTTCCACAACAAACATATGTTTGGCACTTAAAATAAATAACGACTAGATGTTACCATATGTTCACTACTTAAAAATCGGAAACCCACCGACTAATGCCAGCAAAGGATGGCGAACAAAAGCAGCACGATTTACGTTGATTGGTAGCGACCTATACAAACGAGGGTATGGGCAACCATTACTCAGGTGTGTTACCAAACAACAAGCTCAGTACATAATAAAGGAAATTCACAAAGAGATATGTGGGTATCATTCCGGATCATGGTCCATGACGACTAGAATCCTTTGAGCCGGCTACTATTGGCCAACAATAGAGTCAGATTGCCATGACTTCGTTAGAAAGTGCATACCATGCCAAAAACATGGTAATCTTATTCATCAGAAATAAGAAGAGCTATATTCCATACATTTCGGTGGCCATTCGCAAAAACATGGCAATCTTATTCAAGTCAAGTTCCTCATCATAAGAATTGATTATTTCACAACATGGATTGAAGTCAAACCACACACGACCACCACAGCACAACAGGTCCAACAGCTCGTCTAGAAAGACATAATATGTCAGTCGTGTCACATACCATCATAATAGATAACGAATGCCAATTCATAGATAAAGAGCTCGCAAAATTCCTCAATGGCTTGGGGATTAAACATATAACAAGTTCAATGGAGCATTCGTAAAAAAATGGACAGGCAAAGGCTGCCAACAAGATCATTTTGATAGAACTTCGAAAAAGATTAGACGGGTGAAAGGGAACTGGCCAGGGGAACTATTTAAAGTTTTGTGGGCTTATAGATGCACACCTCAATCAGCCACCAACGAGTCTCCTTTCAGCCTGGTGTACGGAACAGATGCTATGATACTAGTCGATATCGGAGAACCATCTTTAAGAAGGCAAACGTGTGATGAAGACACAAACCAGCACAACTTATTTAGCATCCTTGAATTACTAACAAAACTCTAAGAAAAAGCACAAATCAGGAACATGGGGGCCAAATAGAGAGCGGCAAGAAAGTACAATTCAAAGCTTCGCCCGTGGACGTTCACTAAAGGGGATTTGGTATAGAGAATGGCCAGCACCGCTAGAAAAAAAGACGGCAAATTTTCAGCCAATTGGGAAGGATCCTTCAAGATTCGTGAAAATACAGGGGGAGACGCCTACAAGTTGGAACAATTATCAGGAGATAAGATACCGAACACGTGGAACATGTCTCATTTAAAATTTTACTTTAGTTAATGTCACCAATGTAAGCATAACAAACAACTTGTAACCTTGGGTGTACTCTTCTTTCTCACCCAACATTTTTTCCCTAAAGAGGGTTTTGGCCGGGGAGTTTTCAATGAGGCATCTTAACGTGATGAATAAAATAAGGGTTCTCTACACATTCATTTCATTGAAAACCTTAGGTTCCCCACCACTTATTAAAGTAAGCGGCCTGGATCGAACACTCGCTCCCTTCAATAACAACCTTAAGTTCCCCACCACTTACCAAAGTAAGCGGCCTGGATCGAACACTCACACTCTTCAATAAAAACCTTAAGTTCCCCACCACTTGCCAAAGTAAGCGCGGCCTGGGTCAAACACTCACTCTCTTCAATAACAACCTTAAGTTCCCCACCACTTACCAAAGTAAGCGGCTTGGGTCGAACACTTGTTCTCTTCAATAACAACCTTAAGTTCCCTACCACTTACCAAAGTAAGCGGCATGGGTTGAACACTCGCTCTTTTCAATAACAACCTTAAGTTCCCCACCACTTACCAAAGTAAGCGGTCTGGGTCGAACACTTGCTTTCTTCAATAACAACCTTAAGTTCCCTACCACTCACCAAAGTAAGCGGTATGGGTCGAACACTCGTTCTCTTCAATAACAACCTTAAGTTCCCCACCACTTACCAAAGTAAGCGGTATGGGTCGAACACTCGCTCTCTTCACTAAAAATTTTAAGTTCCCAACCACTTACCAAAGTAAGCGACCTAGGTCGAACACTTTCAATAACAAGAAATTTTTCTTAATTTCCCCACCACTTGTCAAAGTAAGTGGCCTAGGTCGAATATACTACACAATCACAGTTCGAAAACGTAACGCACAATCACACAAGTCCTAGGCGGTACACATATAAATCAAAGTAAAAGCAAAATGAGTGGCATCACACAACATGATAAGCGTAACAAAACAACCATTGTATTACAATATCACGAAAGGATAAAATGATGTTTGTAACAAAAATTAATGTGCAAATTATTACAAACTTATGTTGAATGACAACCAAAATATAAAGAACATTTTAAGTAGCAAGATCGGCATCCACTTCCACCACCACAACCCCCTCACCCACGAAATTTATATCACTAGTAGTTGCCACGTTCTCAACCTCCTCTTCTGAACTCGAGTTTGATTCATTCACCAAACGCCAGTTTAATCAATTCTTATGTGTTTATGTGTCTTGAAATGAACATTAAACCATGTTTGACTTCACATGAGTTGGTAGTATACCATTATATCAGATTACCATTTCACAACCCCCATTATGTAACTACCACAAGTTAAAATGCATTGAAATTAAAACCTGCATATAAATCTGAATAAGCAGAAGGTCATAAATAAAAATACATACTTTAAAGAAAAAAATATGAACCTCAATCTAAGTTTAGGGACATGTTAAAGTTATAAGAAAAATCAAGATAAACTTCATCAAGGGTTGTGTTCCAAGGCCTTGCTGTGATAAAGGCCATTATCTCAACTGGAAGATGGCATGTTTTTGTTGTTACCATATAAAAAATGGACCCAATGTCGTCATCTCCACACATCATTGTTGTAGTGAAGGAAGAAAGGTAAAAAAGTGTATGGTTTCACAAGCCTGTGTTAGGACGCTGGAACCAGTATGAAACAATTCAGCTCGTTACGGATGATGATGTTGCCTTCTTCCTTCCACTCTGACATGATCTTCCAATGAAGTTTTCAGTAACCCTACATCCTCCTAAAAGTGACAAATGCAACAAACTAAACTACAACCAATAATGTCGATGATTAAAGCTTAGTTTTTTTTGTGTTTATGCAAGTTTCAATAAGTTGTTTATTAATTTTTATGATCAGTAATTAATTTCCATGAATGAGTTTAGTGTGTGTAATGTAACAAAGTATTTAATATGTTTTTTCTAAATTTCCAAAACTTGTCTTTGTGTTAAATTGATATTTTCTTTAAGTACTAAGTATCTATTTTTTTGTCAATTTACCTATACACGATTTTTTTTTTTGTCTTTGAAACTTATGCCATTGGTTTTGTTGCATGAAATACTATAGAGTTGATTTTAAGTATTATATTTATCAAATCATTAAGATGACAAATAAAATTCATAAAGTCGTCATCTTTACTTCATTTTTCAACCTTTTTAACTATAAGTACCTATTTTTGATCAATTTATCTATAGACAAATATTTTATTTTGTATCTGAAACTTATGCCATTATTTTTATTGCATCAAATACTATAGAATTGAGTTTAAGTATTATTGTTATCACATCATTAAGACAAAAAATAAAATCAATAAAGTCATCCTCCTCACTTCATTTTTCTTCTCGTTTTACTAACTAAATACCTATTTTTTGGTCAATTTATCTACACACGAATATTTTCTTTTTTGTATCTAAAACTTATTCCATTGGTTTAATTGCATGAAATACTATAGAATTGAGTTTAATGTATACACATTCTTTTTGTGGGTTCGACTTCTGAAAAGGTGTTTGCATGGTTTAGTCACCATCATACAAGCTTTAGTCACCATCATGTTGTGCAAATAACTTTATTTATTGTTACGACTAAGATGGAGTCTATGAAGGTGTTTGCACATGAATTACTGCCCAAATTGCAGGCTGTCAAATTCCCTTTAATTACTCATAACATGACAATGCACCAACATGAATCTATGGAGTGACATTTGTTTTAGTTATCCAACGACTAACATGTCCCTAATTAACTCTTGTATCGTCTATAAAGGTTATTGTTGTTGTTTTTAATTGTTTCTATGGAGACAAATCTTCCAAGAGTTAAAAAAATGTTGCTATGGTGACAACAATAGCACATTGCTGCATACATTGCTTCTATGGTATGTGAAATTCATTTATTATTAACACACAGAAGTTTTTATATTATGACAAATGTTATTTGGTTGATTAGGACGTGGAAGGGAGCATTGTGTCGTCTTACTATCACTCCATGTCTGAACCACATCCAACTATTGTTCCTGTAATAGAGAATGTAGGGTTTGGTGGTGTGGCTAAATTGAGACATCTAAAGGTTAATCATGGTTTAGTAACTGTCTTGGTAGAAAGGTGGAGGCCTAAAACACACATTTCTCATTTACCAATTGGAGAATGCATCATAACCTTGCAAGATGTGTCACTCCATTTGGGCCTTCTTGTCGATGGACCCCCCATCATTGGTCCAACTATGTTGGATTGGGACAAGATGTATGATACCTTATTGGGTATAACACCGGTTAAGGGGGAATCCATTATTGGTTCTATGATCAAACTAAAATGGTTAAGGGAAAATTGATTGCCTATAGATGAAAATTCCAATATTGAGTAAAATGCATTTAATGTACTTGAAGTATTTGAGTAATCTTTGAAGAACCAAGAGCTATAGTTGGGGTTCAACTTGTTTGGCTATCTTGTATAGGGAGATGTGTAGAGCAAAATATCGACGTGCCAAGACTGTGGGTGGTTGTACTTCGTTATTACAATCATGGGCATGGTTTTGGATGCCCTTTATTGCACCCATTTCTAGAGTACGACCAACTTTCCACTTTCTGCCAATGGAGCGGAGGTTGAGTACTAGACTACATAAATGTCCCCTACATTGATTTAGTCGGATACCGCGAATGATAGGCCACATACAACAGAACCATGTAACATTTTACATTTGTATAACAATCGCAAAAAGTTAATTAACTGACTAACTTTTACGATTATTTGTATAGTTTATTTGGGTTCCTTATGAGGGTTTGGACTCTATAATTAACGTTGAAGCATATCGAAACCAAGCAATATGGACATCATGCACAACTTTAATTTGTTTTGTCATTGTTGAATGGCACCAGTTGGACAGTGTGAAGTTACAATTTAGGCTATCACAAGACATCCCTGAAGAACCCAACAACCTTGATTATCTACATAAATTAGACATGAGGGGGAGAGAAGATGAGAACTCTGTTTGTAAACATGCACAATGGATAGAGGTTTGGAAGAACCGGCGCGAGCTAACATTAAATGGGCTATTGATGCTTGGGCCACTTGTGCACACATCAGAGTACATGTCCTAGTATATAACAAACTCTTGTTTATTTTTGTCAATTCCACAAATGTTAAATGATCCTAGAATTCATTGTGCATTCACATCAACAAATGTCCCTCCAATTAAACCATATGCGACTACGCATGACCTAAACACTTCTTTCACCTCTACAACGAGGTATGGAAGGAAGAAGGAATTTTGTTTCTTCATTTTCAGAACTAGGCATGCCAAGTATGTTTGCAACTTACGGTTAAACACAACCTTCTACACAAGCGTGGTTCTGTACAAATCCCCGAACTCCAAATTTCTGTGAAGGTATTGCCCAGCCTCAACAAGACTCAGTTTAGTACGTCCACAATCCATATCCACAATTCATATGATGGTCATGAAGCTGTCGAGGATCAGCAACCACCACCTTCACACCAAGAATAACCTAGACTTGAAGAGAGAAGGAGGAACTAGACCAGAAACAGGCATCGACCATGGTGTGGTACTAGACACCACTACGATGATTAAATGGACAATAATGTAGTTTAATGTTTTATTACATGTGAATTAGGGAGTGTTCTTGTGTTTGTAAGTGTCAATCGTCTTTAGCATAATTTCGATCATGAGTAATGATAAAACTTAATCATTCCAAATGCTTCATTAGTAAATCTTTAACAAAAACTTTTTAACAACTTAGCAAGTTAAATGATCTTAAACACCATGTTAAAACATATAAAGAAAACTAAATGCAAACAAAGTTGTCACACTTCTCAACCTTCATGAAGTTCACATAAAAAGATATTTTTGCCATAGGAACCATCATTGAGTGCCAATGAATGGCATGCTGAAGATCTTCGTCATTCCTTACAAAAAGAAACTCGTCAATGCCTTCCTTAACAAATTCAGGAGGGACATGGTACCACAAATGACTTAGTTGGGGATAAAATGGTCCGATCAAATGACTTCTTATTATGATGCGCATATGGTAAAGAGTAATCGTATGTGGAATTCTACATAAGGAGACCTTTCCATCTTCGAAATCGATAGCAACATTAAAGGAATTATATGCATTGAACTCCTCACAGAAAACATTTTTACTTATTGTACTATAACACTCCACAAGTTTCAAACTAAGCAACCACGACCTTAAATAAAACTGAATAACTTTAGTTGGACAACGTGCCAAGGAAGGTATTTAATTTCACCACTGTAAAAGCTGACACATATATCAAATACACGGCCTCACTTACAACTTCTCATTATGACAAGACTTGTCAACTTTATTGGGAAGTGCCATGGCTAATTTATTATTTGACCCTTGTAAAAGTTGATGGATATTTCAATTGGGATAACGTGCCAAGGAATATATTTAATTTCACCACCATAAAAGTTGACACATATTTCAAATACACGACCTCACTTGCACCTTCTCATTATGACCAGACTTGTCAACTTTATTGGGAAGTGTTAAGGCTGATTTATTATTTGACACTTGTAAAAGTTTACGGATACTTCAATTAGGATAACGTTCCAAGGAAGATATTTAATTTCATCACTATAAAAGTTGATGCATATTTCAAATACACGACCTCACTTGCACCTTCTCATTATGACAAGACTTTTCAACTTTATTGGGTAGTGCAATGGCTGATTTATTATATGACCCTTGTAAAAGTTGATGGATACTTTAATTGGGATAACATGCCAAAATGTTTAATTCCACAACTGTAAAAGATGGTGGATATTTTAAATACATGATCTCACATGCACCTTTTCATTATGACAAGACTTGTCAGTTTTATAGGGATAGTGTTGGGATAGTGTTGCAAGCCAGATTTATTATTTGACTACTATAATAGTTTATATGTACTTTAATTGGGATAACGTGCCAAGGAATATATTTAATTCCACGATTATAAAAGTAGACTAATATTTTAAATTCATGGGCTTATATAGTGTCAAAGCTTACATATGCTGCATTAAATGGGATTATGTTGTGTAAAAAAATAATGCCCTCAAAGGAACCCTGGCATTAGGACAAGACTTGTCTATGCTATTGGGATAGTGTGTCAATAAAGATACATAATTTGACCGCTTGAAAAGTTGACGGATACTTCAACACATAGCCTTACACAATGTAATCATTAATGGGTTCAAATGCACTCTACCAGTATGATAATATGTGTTACCTTTATTGGGATATCAGGTCATATAGACCTTATTTTAAACCATAGCAAGACCCATGACTTTTTCCCTTGTAAATACAGAAACTCCAAAAACAACTTAGTGTACTCTAGTATTACATAACAAACCTAACAACTACAATAGCTATCAAAAGATCAACACATCCAATTTTTTGACATGGAACACTTTGGCATCAACACCCAAGAGAACTATTCAAATTCCTTCCTTGCAGCCTTGTTTTCCAATGGTTAAACGATGCAATGCGAATATGGTGTGAAGTTCCAATGTGAAAGTCCAAAACTCTTTCGTATACCAGAAAATTGCACATTCAACATTTTGATCCTAAAAGTATGCTCAACTCTAGAGGTTCCAACCATGACATCCATCAATAAGTTGTACTTCAAAAGACCTTTATTGAATGAAGAAGGAGCCATTATGCATGATGATGCTCTTCAAATCTCAATAGATGATGACGTTGTAGAAATGATTCATTGTAAGTCTCTTCTACTCATTAAGACAATAATTGAATTGTTTGTTATGTTTACAAGCTGACGAAATACTTAGTCTTCTACAACCAACTCCCTCATCATCTTCCACATTCCCAAACCCTATCCCGCATTCACCAGCAAAGTTATATTATGGAGGACTTCTTAGACGGGCAGGCATCACAGATAGCCTATGTGGTTATGGGCTATACTTTAGATCAGACGTCATTGTGACAATGTCAATCCCCCACAATTTCACCTTTGATGAGCTTCTAGACAAAATAACGTAGAGAACACATTGTGGGAACCGTTTCGTAATAACTCATATTGACTATCTCCATCCTATGAGGGTAGTCAACAACAAACTTATCCATGACACGACTGAAATCAAAACAGACAGTGATGTTGCACAAATGATCATGCGGTGGAAAGAAGTTCAATGTTTGGACCCATTTGTTGCACATCCCTACACTTGGCAATATATTGAATTGTTCATCCAAGCAACATATATACGTCATCCTAATGGAGATCCATGTTCTGTGAAATTTAAAAATTCATTCCATCAGTATTGGTTTAGTTTATTTTATTTTTAAGGCTTAAATACCTTTTTGGTCCTAATTTTCGTGAGCTTTGTTTTGTTTGGTCCTCATTTTTTCGAAATGTTCTAAATGGTCCTCATTTTTGTAATTGGTGGTCAATTTCGTCCTTTTTGCAGACGCCGTTTAAATCGTTAACGAAGGGTGAACAATGATTGTCACGTGTCACTCTGTGGTTTTTTTTAACTTTTTTTTTTATTTTTTTAATTTTAAAAATGTTGTCCACGTGTCAAGTCAACATTGTGACACGTGGCAGTATCTCATCGCTTATATTCAATTTGGTTCCAATTTTCGTTAATTTTGTTCAAATGAGTCCCAAATTTTCTCCTCTCCAAATTGACCAAATTTAATTTCTATATAAATGTTGTACTGAATCATTTAAAAAAATGAAGAATTTCCTTCTAATTTTAAAAACAATGAAAAAATTTTCCTCTAATTTTAAACTAACTTTAACCCTATTTTTTACATATATAATAATTTACCAAAAATCAAACATATATAATAATTTCCCTCCAAAAATATAGTTATGTTTGGTGTAAAAATAATGAAAGAAATATTTAAAATAAATATGAATTTTAATAAAAATAAAATTTTCAATATAACATTTATATAAAAAAAAATTTGGTCATTTTGGATAGAGATAAAATTAGGACTGAATTGAATAAAAATAACAAAAATTGGGACTAAATTGAACAAAATTAACGAAAATTGAGACCAAATTGAATATAAGCCATGAGATACTAGCACGTGTCACAATGCTGACTTGACACGTGGACAACATTTTTAAAATTAAAAAAATTCAAAATTAAAAACAAAATTAAAAAAAATTAAAAAAAAATTAAAAAAAATTAAAAAAACCACAGAGTGACACGTGGCAGTCACTGTTCACCCTCCGTTAACGATTTAAACGGCACTGCAAAAATGACCAAATTGACCACAAATTACAAAAATGATGACCATTTGGAACATTTGAAAAAAATGAGAACCAAACGAAACAAAACTCACAAAAATTGAGACAAAAAAAGTATTTAAGCCTATTTTTAATTATGTCAATTACGCTACTTGTAATGTCTTTGATTAAATAAATATATTTTCTATTCAATTATACTTTATAAATTTCAATATGAAAAATAAAATTTCAAATTACCAGAAAACTATTTAATTTTAGCCAGTTAGGATATTTAAAAAACTAAATTTTAAATTTATATGTAAAGTTAATAGATACTATTTTATACCAGAATATAACTATAAATTTTACATTATTTATTTGTTTCCAAAAATAAGCACTTTATTCAATTAAATTCTTATAAAGAAATTAAAGTACAAAAATATAAATAAAAAATAAATTCTAACTTCCATTTACTTTTTTATTTTATTCATTAAAGATCAAAAAATAAATAGTATAACACCACCTCAAATATTATACATTAATTATTATTACTTTCATTATGTATATTATAATTCATAATTTTTTTCCAAAATTACTATTATAAAAAAATAATACTCAAGAAATAAAAAATAAATAAAATTAGATTTACTTTTACATTTTTCCAAATAACACCTAAAATAACTTAATACTTAATACTAAATCTATTTTAAAAAAAATAACTCAAACAAATTAAAAAAAAAATAGATTTACTGTTATATTTTTTCACATAACACCTAAAATAATTTAATACACAATACTAAATCCATTTAAAAAAAAATTAACATCTTTTTCAATTACTTTTAAGGAAAAACGAAAATAAAAATACTCAAGTACAAAATTCGGTTCCTTGGAACCGAAGATCATACTTAATAACTTGTTAAAAAAATGGTCTAAATTTTATATATATATAATTGTGTGTGTAAACTAATAAATAAGTTAATTATTTTTGTTTTATAAAACGGTCTTAAATTATAAAAATAGTGAGTCCAAAACTCATTTTAAATTCAATACTAATGTAAATTTAGTAAATTTTCAGTAATTAAAATTAATATAAATATTAGTCAAAGGAAGAAAGGGAATGTAGTCATACAGTATATTCTAAAGGTAATGCCCATTACATAGCTCAACATTTAAGAGGAGACAGCAAAACATAGAGAAAAGCAGAATCATGACAAAATGATCAAATCAGAGAAAAGAAAAGAAAAAACAAAAGGGACAATTAAAAATAATGGGAAGAACGTCGTGAAGAATACGAAGAGTGCAAATAGAGTCCCATTCCACATAAACAACAACGCAAATAGGAGCCAGATTCCCATACGAACATAACAGTGATATTCTATCTTCTTGGAAAATGAATACAACATCACTAATGCGTTCCATTATTGTGGTCCACACATGTAGTCAAGAAAATTCAATTCATTTATTATTTTCAGCTTCTTAAAAAGTTCTCCTTTTCTTTTAATATCTATTAGTTATTTTTTGTCCCTTTTCAGTGACAAAAAGAAACCCTACAACAAATCTCTGGGGTCTCTATACTTGCAACTAGAAGAGTTTCCACTCCAGGCATAGTGGACAAGTAAAAGAAGTAACCCAATTTCAATAAAAATAAAAACTAGAAAAAAATAAATAAATTATAAGAGTAACTACAAATATAGGTTAATTGTTAACTGGAAAAATCATATTAGTTTCAATAATAAAAATGGATATCCTACGAGTTTGATTAGGATCTCAAATTTTTAATTTGAATGCTTTTGAAGTATCTGACGGCATAATATCTATTATATTTTCTATATTCTTGAGAGATAGAACTTTAGCCTAGTCCATTTATTTATTTTTACAATATTATTTACAATGAACTACTCAATTCACCATATATTTCACGAGTAAATTTCTATTTTATTCAACTTTCATTATATTTTTCATTGTTTAGTATATTTTATAATCATAATCAAAGTGGTTTAGGTTTCGGTTTGATTCATGTTAAAGATTAGAAACTAAGAAATTTTCAATCCCAATCAAACTGATCAAAGTTAACTAGTTTGGATAAAAATATTCCATAACAATCGGAAAAGAGTTGTACCATCCAAAAAAAGTTGACGCAAAACGCTGAAATATCTATAACTTTTTGACAATTTCTTTTAACTATTGACGTATAAATTAATATAAAAAAAATTCAATTCTTTTCAAAATCAATTTCATGGCATTGGCATTCAGTATGAAGTAAACACACGAAAATAATGGTTCACGTTATTAAAAGGCTGAACAAAGACATATCACGTTTGATTGATATACTAAGAAACGGGTAGTAGTAATAGAAATATAGCATGCACAAGTATATGCGTATAATTTATATGTACTAAGCAATATATATATATATATATATATATATATATATATATATATATATATATATATATATATATAAAAAAAAATATATATATATATATATATATATATATATATATATATATATATATATATATATATATATATATCATAATGTGAAAACAATATATTGAGGGTGGAATCCCTTTTTATGCATGTTTTTGGCCAATATGCATCACTTGTCCTTGTCTATATGCGTAATGTAATGAAAATGAACTTATCAAACATTAAAGTGTGGATAAGTTTCAGAAATATACAAGAAACTAAAATGAATTGAATTTTTTTGTTTGTTTGGTTTATTCAATATTTATTGCATAAGTTGATTTCTATTTATTGTATTTTATCTTTTTAATTTGTCAGACATAATTTAGTATAAAAAAAATATTGGTCTAATTTTGAGTGGTAAAATCATGAAAGAGACCTCTCACCACGTAAGCAACTGTGCATGTTGAAAATGGTCAACAGGCTGACGATGCTAGTCATATATTAGTTTCATGTGTTGGAATCTTATCATAGATATTATTAGTATTATTTTATTATTTAAAAATAGATATTATTGCTTCCTTTATTTTGATTAGTTTTTTAGACTCACCGACTTTTGTTTTAAAGTGCTTATTACGGTATAAAAAAAATTAAAAGGGGAGGAGTAGTTATACCTGTGATCAGTGGCTTTTATTATATATATCAAATTAAATAAATGCTATACTTTTTGTACTCTCGTATAAGTAGGCGTTTCGTTATAGGGTAAATTATATTTTCATCTTTCTACACTACAAAAAAAAAAACTAAATTGCGGAAGTTTTAATTTCGTTTAGCGGAGGTTTTTACCCTCCACAAAATAATTTGCAGAGGTTTTTCAAACCTCCACAGATAGGTTCCCCACAAGTTATTTGTGGAGGTTTTCTACAACCCCTGGTACCAGATTTATATTGTGAAAGTTTTTTAATGGAGGGTTATAACCTCTTCTATTCATGACTATTATTTTGTGGAGGTTTAAAACCTCCATTATTTCCATAAACCTATTTGATTCCAAAATTCCTATTTTTCTTTTTGTGGGGGTTAATACCCTCCTCAATTTGAAAATTATACTGTAAAAGTTTTAACCTGTTTCGTTTGTATTATTTAATTTGTGGATTTATTATTGCGTTATTCAAATCTCATAAAAAAACAATATTTTGTTTGTAATTAGAATTTGAGGTACTTATATTT
>Ga0214542_1000368_pt1 | contig 78587 bp, 74 predicted proteins | sample CNSS1metaG_FD_160096 | JGI IMG/M metagenome (GOLD analysis project Ga0214542, IMG submission 160096) | Root nodule microbial communities from cowpea collected in UCLA plant growth center, Los Angeles, California, USA - CNSS1 | ecosystem: Host-associated > Plants > Roots > Nodule | place: USA...
TCTATGGTTTATTTGCTTTCCATTTCCTTTTTGTTTTGAATCAATCCATCATCTTCTTCTTTTGAGCTTTGTGAAAGGAACCTTCACATCTAGATAGCTTGCTATCTTAATGTCCAGTGGGGATTTCGCTTAGCTTTCTTAATCAAGTCACACCATATTCAATAATCTTAAAAAGGAACAAGATAATCCTTCATCATCTCCGCAAGGAGAAGGCGGCAAAGGCCAAGGCTGCCGGGAGCACTGAAGTTCTTAACTTGCAAGAACCTCTCATGGAAGTCCATGTGCACGGGGGTTCTAAGAGGAAAGTGGAGTTGTCTGCCAAGACTGGTAGGAGTAAGGATGTGAAGAAAGTTAGGGCCGCCTTGTTGGGGCCAGGATCTTCATCCGGTGCGAAGGGACCCAAGGCTGGACTCATCGAGTTACTAGACACTGTTGTTCATCACGATATTGAGATTAACTTGTCTGAAACTCTGGTTAACTCGATTGACAACATGGAACCGAATGCATTAGTGAAGGCTATGGTGGAGTTTTGTAGCAAGGCATTGATCTTGGGACGCAGAGTGGGATCTCTGTACCAGAGAGAATTGAAGGAGGGTAGTCGGTCTAGAGTGGAGGAATTGACGGAGGAGCTAGAGGTTCAAGCTGACAAACATGCTGAGGAAAAATCTGCTTGGAAGAAGGCAAGGGAGGAGTGGTTGGAGGAGAAAAAGAGGTTAGGGACGTGGAAAGTGCGATGCCTGGATTTAGAGAACAAATTGAAAGGGAGGATAGCGGAGCTTGAGGAGCAATTAAGGAGAAAAATGGTGGACTGGAGTTGGAGTTGGAGGACCTTAAAGGTTGTATTATTCAAGAACATATCAATGGCTTTCAAAAGTGTCTACGACAAACGACCTTTTACAAGGATATTAACGTGTCTGATGCTAGATTCGATGTCAACAAAGATGTTGTTGATGGTGAGCTTGTAAGTGAGGCGGGAAGCAGTCTTGAAGAAGAGGCAGATAAGATGGGGAAGGGGTCGGATGCAAATATTGATGATGTCATGGTCGTGGAGGATGCTGATGAAGGAACAACTTAGGACATAGTGTTTTATGTTTCCAATTTGATTTGAAGCCTAAGTTTGTAATAATTTGTACATTGTTTTACTTTCTTGTTCCTATGTTTATAATTCGTACACTGTTTTACTTTGTTGTTAATATAGTTAATGTTCGTGGTATGCTTGTTGTTTGCTTGATACCGATAGTTTATATTGTAGGAACACGTTTACTTGAATGATAATGGTATGAATATGATGTAATGTACATGTTATTTACTGTTTAGATCGCTTAATCCGATAAGTGGCATTGGCGTTTGTGAAAAATATGTTGAGTTTGCGCATGAATCGTTATAATAGTTGTAGAATTCATTCTAGGCCACTTACTTGTGGTAAGGGTAGGGAATTTAAACAATTAAAATCAGATAAAAGGTGTTCGACCTAGGCCGCTTACTTGTGGTAAGGGTGGGGAACTTAAACAATTAAAATAAGATAAAGGGTGTTCGACCCAGGCCGCTTACTTTTGGTAAGGGTAGGGAACTTAAATAATTAAAATCAGATAAAGGGTGTTCGACCTAGGCCACTTACTTGTGGTAAGGGTGGGGAACTTAAACAATTAAAATAAGATAAAGGGTGTTTGACCCAAGCCGCTTACTTGTGGTAAGGGTGGGGAACTTAAACAATTAAAATAAGATAAAGGGTGTTCGACCCAGGCCGCTTACTTATGGTAAGGGTGGGGAATTTAAACAATTTAAATCGGATTAAGGGTGTTCGACCCAGGCCGATTACCTGTGATAAGGGTGGGGAACTTAAACAATTAAAATCAGATAAAGGGTATTCGACACAGGCCGTTTACTTGTGGTCAGGGTGGGGAACTTAAACAATTAAAATCAGATAAAGGGTGTTCGACCCAGGCCGCTTACTTGTGGTAAGGGTGGAGAACTTTAACAGTTAAAATAAGATGAAGGATGAGCATATGGTAAAGAACCCTCTGTTTTATTCATGGATTTTGGGGTGCCTCATTAAAAGCTCCTTGGCCAAAACCCTCCTTAGGGAAAAATGCTAGGTGAGGAAAAAAGAGTACACCCAGGGTTACAAGTGTTCGTTACAACAGTTTAACTAAAATAGAATTTTAGATGAGATACATTCCACGTGTTCAGTATCTCTTCTCTTGAAAGTTGTTCAAGCTTATAGGCGCTTTCTCCTGCATCATCACGTATTCGGTATGGTCCATCCCAATTGGCGAATAATTTGCCATCATTCTTTCTTGCATTGGTGGCCATTCTCCATACTAGATCTCCTTTTACAAACGATTATGGGCATAGGTTTGCGTTATATCTCCCGTTTAATCGCCATGTTACGAATTTGTGCTTTGTCTCTTAATTCAGGCAATAGGTCGAGGTGGGTACACATATTCTACTGGTTCTGATGTGACTCGTATACTTGGCGGTGCAAAGAAGGTTCACCAATTTCAATCGGTTCATTGTTTTCATGCGCGTATACTAAGCTGAAGGGGAATTCGTTTGTAGCGAACTAGGGGGTGCATCTGTAGGCCCAAAGTACTTCCAACAAATCTTCCGGCCATCAGCCCTTGGCGTCGTCCAAGCGTTTTTGCAATTCTACTAGTATGACTTTGTTGACAGCTTCAGCTTGGCCATTGGTCTGCGGATGCTCTATAGAGTTGGTGATGTGTTTGATTCTGAGGCCAGTGTAAAATTTAGCGAGCTCTTTGTCTATGAATTGTCAACCATTGTCAGTTATGATGGTGTGTGGCACGCCATAGCGACATATAATATCTTTCTAGACGAACTACTAGACCTGTTGGGTTGTGATAGTGGCTAATGGTTTAGCTTCTATCCATTTGGTAAAGTAATCAATGCCTACTATGAGGAGAGTATGGAATAAATTTGTTCTTGCTTTTTATGGATGAGGTTACCATGCTTCTAACATGGTATTCATTTTTTGATAAAGGTGTGACAGTCCACCTCCATGGTTGGCCAGAAGTAGCCGGCTCTGAGTATTCTGTTGGTCATGGTTTGTGCGCCAGAATGATATCCGCATATTCCTTCATGGAGCTCCCTCATTACGTATTGAGCTTGTTCTGCTGTAACACATTTGAGTAGTGGCTGGTCGTATCCTCGCTTGTATAGTTTATCACCTATCATCGTATACCTTGCGACTTTAGCCAGCCAGCCTTTGTCAGTATTGAGTGGGGGGTTGCCGGTTTTGAGGTATTGGATGTATGGGGTTGTCCAGTTTTTAGTGTGGTCCAGGTTGAGACAAATGTTTGTTATAGATGGGCAAATAACGTCTGTTGTAGTAGGGATCGCTGCCTGCTTTTCAGCTTCGTGCTTGCTAGTTTAGATAGGATATCGACTCTAAAATTTTCACCTCTCGGGATGTGTTGGACGCATACACAGTTGAAGGCAGATTGTATGATGTTGCGGACTAGGTGATAGTATTGCAAGAGGGTGGCATCTTTGATTTGGAATTCATTGTTCAGATGGCCTATAGTGAGCTTGGAATCAGTCTTGCATATAAATGTTTTGATGCCGACTTCGCGTGCGAGAGATAGGCCGGCGAGGATGGCTTCGTATTCGGCTTGATTATTGAAAGTTTTGAAGGTGAAATGGAGGGATTTTTCAATGAAGATATCTACATAAAGTGTCCATTGGTCCTCTTCAGGGGTATATTGAAGGTCGTTGACGAAGTCGAGCAGGCACTGGGCTTTGATGGGGCCGTGTGGTTCATAACGGATGTTGAATTCAGAGAGCTTCACGGCCCAGGACGACATTCAACCGAGAAGGTCAGGCTATTGGAGGATTTTTTGGTAGGGTAGTCAATCTTGACAATGATGTTGTGGTTTTGGAAGTAAGGGCGTAGACGTCTTGTTGCATGCACCAGGGAGAGTGCTAGCTTTTCTACCATTTGGTATCTGGTCTTTGGATCTTGCAGAGTTCGACTGACAAAGTATACTGGGTGTTGGATCTCAATAATTTCATGGACAAGGGCGGCTCTCACTGTGTGATCTGTTGCAGTAATGTATACTAAAAGTGGTTGGTGGATATCCGTTTATGGAGGATAGGTGGAGATGTGAGGGTGGTTTTGAGGTTTTGGAAAACTTTTTCGCATTCGTCGTTCCAAGAAAACTTCATGGATTTTTTGAGTAGCTGGATGGAGGGTTGGTTTTGTTCGGAGAGTTTCGGGAGGAATCTGGATATAATGGTTAGGCAACCTGTAACATCCCTACTGGAAATTACTTATTTAAAATAAATAATTAAGAAAATAACTTCAACATGAAACTTTTATTATTTCTAAACACAGAAAAATTCAAAAAAAATTATTCGAACCGTCAAAGATCAATTAAAGCTATAATGATAGTCTTATAACAATTCTCAAAATCCAATAAAATAACAGAAATTAAATATAAGTTCCTAGCTCGAATCCCCAACTAGCCCCTCTCTCCATCTCAGGTGTTAGCAATATCACCTGTATCATCAACTGCTCCCGTGTAAAGAATTATCGTGTAAAGAATTACACGATCATTGCCAAGCACAAACAGAAATGGTAAGCTCAAAAATATAATAAAACATATAAATTAAATAATATAAATACACCAGTTATATTAACAAAGTTAGACCATGGTCAAGTCCATAATACCTCCAAGGCTTTTCAATCCTTCAATTCACCTAACAAAAAATAGCCATGGACTCAAGATTCATGATGCTCACACGAACTTGCCCGCTCGTGGTCCTGCCTCTACGAACTTCCCCGCTCGTAGTCCTACTCTACGGACTTTCCCGCCCGTAGTCCAACACATGTGATCCATCAGCTACGTACCTCCTCGCACGCAACATCTCTCAAATGTGGGAACGGAACATACGAACTTACCTTGCTCGTATCCTCACATGAGAGCAACTGGGTATGAACCTCCTAGCTCATACCATCACATGTTAACCACCATCCATGAACCTACCCGCTCATGGCACATCATCTCCTGATCCACGTTTGCATCAATGCGTACTACACACACAAACTGCACTAAACTCGCTTGGGCTAGAAGATTTAGCTTAAGTGACCAGGCCTGTCTCACTTAAGCTAATCTTTCCCGCCTGAGCGAGCATGCTACAACAGCACACTTGCGAAGTCTCGCTTAGGCGAGCCTATCTCGCTTGGGCGAGCTCCTCCTTTGCCTAAAGCTAACACTTTCGCCTAGGCGGCGAGTTAAGCACAACATATAACCAATCACGAGTTCTCGCTTAAGTGAGAACCTCTCGCCTGAGCGAGATGCCCAAACCCAAGTCTCACAACCCTCGATTTCTCACTTAAGCGAGATGCACTCGCTTGAGCGAGATAACATGTCGCCCAAAACCCTGGGCCTCCGCCTGAGCGAGTGGCTCGAGCAGAATTAGGGTCAAGGCTTTGCAACTTTCGCCTAGGCTCGCCTGGCTCGCTTGAGCGAGATTAGCATATGGAAACCCTGTTTACGCACTCACAATCACATAAACAATGCCAAACCACATCCCAATTGTTCACAAACAATCCACAATAGTGCCCAAGTTTTATAAACACGATTTAACCCAAATTGACTTCCAAAATTCGAGATTGGTACATAAACAATCATACAACACCAAAAACCCCCCAATCATATTCATACCGAAGTATAAGATGCTTTCCAAACCACATCAAAACAACCCATCTCTAATTCACATCAGGTTTAGCATGAAAATTCATGGTACACAATCATAAAATCATGCTATTCATTCATAACCATAAAATCAAAGCATAAAGATCCCCTAACCTGAAATTCCCTACTCTAATTGGTCTTTTAGCCTTTGCTTTGTGCTACCCAAAACCCTCCTTTTCTGTCCCACAAAAATGTAGCTCTTCTCTCAACCCAACTCACTTTTCTCCTCTGAATTTCGTCCTCCTCTTAGCACTCTAAGTTTTTCAGTCTCAAAACCCTTCTAATTGCCTTATTTTGCCTTTTTATGTGGTCCAAAAACGAAAAAAACACTTGGGTGAACATAATTGCCCTTCAAAGGCCATTATGGGCTGTTTTCCTAGCCTCTCTTGGCTGTCCATTGTCTCTAAGGTTTTCCCACCCTTTCATATTCAGAATACCATTATATTTAACAAAAAAAAAATAAAGAAGTTATTTCATTCTAAGCAAGGTTTGAACCCACAACCATTCAATTACCAAGTAAATGCACAACCAATTCAACCAAATCATATTTCATGACCAATCTTAGAATTTTATGATTACATTATCATTCAACATGATCATGCACAAAATTAAAAACAATAATAAATCAAAGATCACACAATTGGCATACCTAGGACTCGAACCCAAGTCCTCTCACACAACTAAGTACTCTCAACCATTTAAGCTAGTACTTTTCCACATCACACAATCCACATTAAATGCCTTAAAAGCTCATGCTACCCGCATTTATTAAATAATTATTATTTAAATTTTAAATTTTCTCGGGTCTTACACAGCCTATTAGGCGCTAGACCTCTTTGATATTGTTGGGGCTTCGCATTTCGATGATAGCAGTGCACTTTTCAGGGTTTGCTTCGATGTCGCGTTGTGTGAGCATGAAGCCTAAGAATTTGCCACGATCGACGCTGAAAACGCACTTTTCAGGGTTAAGCCTGAGGTTGTATTGCCGTAGCGCGAAAAATACTATGGATAGGTCTTGTGCATGCTGCTGGTGGCTTGGTGATTTGACAACCATGTCATCGACGTATACTTTGAAACACTTGCCCATCAAGTGACTGAATACTTTGTCCATTAATCTTTGGTAGGTTGCACTTGAGTGTTTTAGGCCGAAAGGCATGACCTTATAAAAATAATTGGCGTCATCAGTGATGAATGTGATTTTGTTCATGTCAATTGTGGCCATTGGAATCTGGTTGTATCTGGAATATGCGTCTAAAAAACTGAGAACCATGTTTCTGGCTGCACTGTCAACTAGCCGGTCGATATTGGGTAAGGGATAGGCATCTCTAGGCAGACTTTATTAAGGTCCGTGTAATCGACGCATATTCGCCATTTTTCATTTGCTTTTTTGACCAGAACCACGTTAGATAGCCAGGTGGTGTAGTGGGCTTCCTCGATGAAGCCAACGTTAAGTAACTTTTCGGCATCTACTTTTGCTGCTAGCAAGTGTTCCTCTCCCAACCAAACGAACCTGGCTTCTTTGTAGATGAACAGCTTATGAACTGCTACCTGAGGGTCGACACCAAGTAAATTTGCGGCTGACCAGGCGAAAAGGTTGGCGTTGGCGATAAGGGTAGGTGCCAAGATATCGCGTTGGACCTGGTGGAGGCTGGTACCCAATTTGAGAGTGCGGCCATTAGAGAGTTCTAAGCTTACAATGTTGTCAACTGGCTCGATTCGTGCATCGTGTCCGACTCTGGGGTCTAGATCCTTGCCAGATAAAGCTACGCTAGAGCCGTATAGACGTTCAATGTTGTTGGTTTGTAGGATTAGTAGTTGGGGGCGTAGGCTTGCCATATAGCATTCTCGTGCGAGCTGTTGGTCGTCGTTAATGGTAAGGATGTCACCTGATGGGGAGGGGAATTTCATGGCTAGGTGGGGTGTGGAGACGACGACGCCTAGAGTGTTGAGGGACGGTCGGCCAAAGAGGACATTGTATGAGGTGGGTGCGTCTATGACAAGGAAACAAATGGGGATTGTTTTAGTTTGAGAAGCTTCCCGAAAAATAGTGTGTAGGTCTATATATCCACGGGTTGAGACCTTTTCTCCAGAGAATCTGTAGATAGGTTCATCATAGGGAACCATGACAGTGGGTGAAATTGGAGTTTTTGGTAAGTTGTCCAGAAGAGGATGTCAATGGAACTTCCTTGATCGATAAGCACTTTTTTTACCGCGTAGTTCTCTAGTTCCACTGTGATTACCATGAGGTCATCCTTTTAGTGGTCGACGTCGTGGAAATCATCGTCAATAAAGGTGATGGGAGGCATGTTGCATCTACGGTGAGAGTGGGTTATTTGATTGATGGATTGGAGGTGATAGAGGTGTTTCTTCCTGGCTGATGAGGTGGAGCTGCCATTGGCATAGCCCCTTGAGATGGTATTGATTGTGCCGCATAGGGTGGATCAGCCGGGTTGACGTTAGTGCAGGTAGGTTGTGGTTCTTGGCGGTTGGGTTTATTGGTGTGATGATCGTGTTGAGTATTGCGAGGGGGATGTCGGTTATCAGACCGTGATGGATGCGGGGGTCCGTCTCCGTGGACAAAATGGCGAAAGTGGCCAGCGCGAACCAATTCTTTGATTTTGTCTTGGAGCGCTTTGCATTCGTCTGTAGTGTGACCATTATTTTTGTGGTATCGACAATACTTGGTCATGTCGGCATTGGGAGGTTGAATGTTTTGCGAGGTGGTGGGATGAGATCGGCATGGAGGGCTTCATCGAGAAGTCAAGATCTGGGGACGCTTAGCAGAGCATAGCTGGTGAAGCATGGCTGTCTAGGCTCTCTGAGCCTAGAGTTAGGTTGTGGAGGTGGTTTATCTGGGCCGGTGGTTGAGGGGTGTAATCATTGCAGAACTTGTTGTGGAGGTTTTGCATCACTTCCATGCGGATGTAATCCGCGACATGGAGCTTGTGTTTGTGCATGGAGGCGGGGGGGGTGGAGGTAGACGTTATTAGCGAAAGGTCCTGGTTTGAGGGTGAGAGCCATACACTGTAGAATCATTTCTTGATTGAGGTTGGGCGTGCAGAGGGCGGCTTTGCTGAAGCGGTCGATGAAAGCACGCATCGTCACGTCTTGTTCTTGTCTGACGCTAAGAAGGGATAGGGTTGTGGTTTGATGTGGGTGGCTTCCAGCGAAGTGGGTGGTAAACATGTGGTGTAAGACCCGTGAAAATTAAATAATTAAATAATTAATTAATTAATAAATGCGGGTAGGAAGAACATTTATGGTATTTAATTCTAGTTTGTATGACGTGGAAAAGTACTAGCTCAAGTGGTTGAGAGTACTTTAATTGTGTGTATGTTATTTATGTATTAATTAATTATTATTGTTTTAATAATATGTGTAATTATGTTGTGGAATAATATAATATGTGAATTATATTAATGAGCAAGAAATTAATTGGCTTGATGGTTTAACATTGATTTGGTATTGGCATGGTTGTGGGTTTAAGTCTTGGAGAACCCAAATTAAACTTTATTTTTGCCAAACTTAGTTTTGGATTGAATATGAAAGGGTAGAGGAAAATCCTAGCAGCCAAAGAGGGTTGGAAAACCATCATAAGACAACCAATTAAAGGACATTAACCATAATTTAATTGGATTTTCGTTTTAAACCATTAAACCACATTAAGAGCACTTTTAAAAGGCTAATTAGAGGTAAGAAAGAGGGTTTTGGTAGGCTGTTATTGTGGTTGCAGAAGGGAGAACGAAAATTTAGTGTTTGTGAGGATTAAGAGTGTTGAGAAGAACCAAAGAGGGCCATTGGTGATCAAGGGAGAATTTTCAAAGTTCTAAGCAAAGGAGACCAGGTTAGGGGAGATTTTACGCGCTAAAAAGGAGGTGTGCAGAACATAAATGAATTACTATTACAAAAGGGGGTGTAAACCTGAAAACAGGGGGTGCAACTAGCTCCAAAAATGTTTTATTTTAAAAATAGATATTCCAATTGGAAAAAGGGGGTGTAAACATGAGAATTGGGGGTGTATTTAGTACCTGAACTATTTCTCTCCAAAATTCCTATTTTGGGACTTAATTTATGAATTAAAATATTCATTATTTACACCCTTGAGGACCTAAATTAAATTACAGTTGCATTATTAAACTCAAGAATATCTAATAATAAATTTAGCATGCAACTAGATACGATTTTTTAAGCGCAAAAATAATACTAAATTCCCAAAATTTAATTATTGAATGTGAGTCAAGGTTCGACTCATCATAACTTTCATGCGGTTTGAAAGCGGGCAGCGCTTGGCGGTACGTGTCCCCCGCCAGGCGATTTTACTGCAGTAGTATTGGTGTGATTGTGTGATATATATAACTATACAATATTTCTATGTATGTGTAATATGTTAGTTCACCCTATCTGCTTGTGTTTGACGATGATCGTGTACGCGGTACACGGGAGCAAATGTTATTGCAGGTGGATCTGGTGAGGCCTAGAGACGGAGCGGGGCTAGTTTTGGGAGAAGATTTTATGAGAATTTTTATAAAGTTTTGTTTTTATGCTTTCAAATAAATTGTAATTATAAATATTCTGGACTTTTGGATAATTGCAATCTTATTTATACTTATGAATTTTGATTTATTATGAAAGTAATAGAAGTTTATTTTAACTTTTTTCCGCGTTTTGGGAGTATCAGTTATAATAAAAGTTTTATTATTTACTTCTTTATTTTTTTATTTAAATTCGTAATATCCGGTCGGGATGTTACATGTGGGAGAGTGTGTCAAAACAGTCAATGGAGTATGAAGGAAGGGTGGTGAACCATTCAAGGGCATGGCTTTTGAGGATGGTGGGAAAAGCTTTACAAAAAACGACATCGTGGGATGTATAGAGGGCGACGCGGCTTATGTATATTTTGAGGTGCTCGTCGGGGTCGGTTTCTCCCGTATAACGGTCTAGTGTGAAGGGTTCCCACTGGACGGGGAGAGATGTGTTGGGGATAGCATCAATGAAAGGGTGGCGATGTTTGGGTGGTTTGGGTGGTAATGGGTGTGGTGGAATGGGATGGTGGATAAGGGTATGAAAGGTAGTGGTGAAGTGATGAGGTGGGATATGGGTGGTGGGGAGGGTGGCAGTAGGGGTGGTTGCTGCGGGGTGCCTCGGGATGGTGGGTGGAGGATAAATGTCTGCGTGATGGGTAGAGATGATGGGTGGGATTGTATTCACTTTCCTCCTCGTTGGGTTGGTAGGCTGGGGACTTGGGGGCTTCTGACGATTCCTTGGCTTTCCCTTTCTAGGTAGGGTCAGCCTCGATCTTTCTTCTCAGCCTCGAGTTCTCTTGCATGAGCGCTTCCATCTCATCAGCATTGCGCTTTCTCAGGTCAGCGAGCTCTTATTGCATCTTGGCTTAGCCTTCAAGGATGATGACGGCAAGGTCCAGGGTGACGTTAGCAGGCGCAATAGGGCCTGCCTCAGGGTACTTCACAACTCCAGCTCTACTACGGGTGCAGACCATTCTCGACAGTATGCAGATTGCTTAGTAAGGTATCACTTTGTGCCCCACGGTGGGCGCCAATTGTTCCTACAGAAATAAATAAGAGATGTTAAGGACACAAATATCGCCTTACCTCAATCCTCAATCTCTCGAGTTGGCTCCTCCTCGGCTTGCATATGCCATTTGTCGATGCATACGGTTTGGACCCTTGAGGGGTTATTTGCGGAGAGGGCTCCGACAATCATGTCAGCGAAAGGGCTCTCAGAAAGTCAAATCTCTGATTAAGGAATTAATGTAAGCGTACCTTTAATTGTTGGGGTCCACGTGTATTTATAGAGTCATTAATTATGCATGTCGTTCCTATAGGTTGGGCCATTATTTGGGTCCTAGATGGGCCTAGGCTAAGCCCAGGCCTCGAGTTAGTGTTTGTTAGTACCAAGAGCCTTGTTTGCAACATTCTAAGTTTGGTGTTGTCAACAGATTGCGTCTTATCTTTTGAAGTAAGCGGCATGGGCCGCTATGTGTTTCCGCTTGATCGGTACTTACTCGATAATTTTATTTGCGGGGTTATGTGTAGGCGGGCTTGGCCGTGCAGTTTTCTTGGTCCACCTATATATGTTCCTACCGAATACCGAAGTACCCGCGAACACAAGTTATGTAGGGACCAATAACCTATTGAATGCACACGTCCACCTGCTTCGCTTCAGCTTCTAAGTATAGGAGCCTAAGTATCTCCTTCCAAGAGCCTGAATATCTCCTTCCAAGGGCCTGAGTATCTCCTTCCAGGGGCCTAAGTACCTCCTTCCGGTGAAGAGTTTCGCTGGCTGGAGGCCTTCTATGTTGTCCACTACCGAAGTGTCCTCTCCAAGTGTGTGGGATGATTTAGGCGGGGAGCCTTCTATGTTACCCACTGCCGAAGTGTCCTCTCTAGGTGTGTGAGATGATCTGGACAAGGAGCCTTCTGTGTTGCTCACTGCCGAAGTGTCGTCTCCAGATGTGTGCGATGATCTGGACAAGGAGCCTTCTGTGTTGCCCACTATCGAAGTGTCCTCTCCAGATGTGTGGGGTGAACTGGGCAGGGAGTCTGCAAAGCCACTTCGACGCTCAAGTTAGATATATGATCTAGGCAATGATAGCAGTAATAATGAACAATATGTTTTACCTCGTGAGTAGTGTCTTATATACTACCTGAATGGGCCTGACTTCGTGGGCCTAGGGTTTGTGGTGTCCATTTGCTTTAGGACCCTCCTAATTAACATTTATTAGTCTAAATCTATTAATTTTGCCAACAAGGATATGTACTTCCAAGCACATGTTGTTGTACTTGTATGGAGCGTTATTATCCCCTTTATGGTGGTAGATACTTAGGCCTTCATTTATAGTGTGTGGCACATTCAACTTTTTGGTTTGAGATATACTCCTTGGTCTGGGGCCGAGGTGTCTTCTCCTACTTCCTAGGTCTCTTCTCCTGTCCACCACGTACACTAGTCCCCCAGAGTTAAGACTGTACTATCGAAGAATGTATTGTTGAGACTCTAAGTGTGCTTTTAATGATGTTTTTTGGTTTCGATATGCTTTCTTTTGGTATATATTAATAGGCCGATTAATTCCCCTGCTTCTGCTTTTGGGATGTTTAACCCTTTTATAGTTCTTCTCAATCGAGTATCCTACGAGGGAGTTGAAAGGCTTTGAGGATTTTAAGTGGGCTTGGGCCCTTTGATGTGACCTTGCATAGGGAAATGTGACCGTTGCCACTGTGTAGCCATTGGATCTTCTTAATCTGATGGATGGGGTGAGATTGGCTCTGACTCTTCCTCTCCTATAAATAGCTTTGACCTCCTGGGACCCCTTGTGGTCGTATTTGAAGTTGAGTCGTTGAGATCGTGATTTTAGGCAGGTATGTCTTCGTCTTCTTTGTCTGATAGGTCAGCTACCAAGATCCACTTGGATCGTGTTGGGGCATCTTTGGCCTTTCCCTCCACTAGTAGTAGCACAACCTCTTCTAATGAGGATGGAGTGGTAGGTTCTCCATCTTCGGGATACGAGTGGGTTCATAAGGGTGTGCATGAATACTTTTCAAAGTATCAATCGTCCTCATCCATTCGCAAGTTTGCCGCGGCATACGCGATTTTGGATGAGGATAGTCCGGATGAGGCAGTGTCTTTGGATCAAGTTGGTCGTGCGGATAATGCCTGTGATGGGCGAGAGGGGTATTCTAATGAATTCTTTTTTATGTATTCCGTGTTACTAACAAGCCTGCATGTTCGACTACCTTTCGATGAGTTTATTGTCGGGGTGTTACGCATCTTAAACGTGGCACCTTCCCAACTTCAGCCTAATGCTTTGGCCGCTTTGCAAGCCTTTAAGTTAGTTTGTAGAGCCTTAGGCTTGAAGCCCTCTCCTCCGGTATTTTTGCATTATTATAGTACCCGGCCTAAGGAGCCTGTGGGATGGTTATCTCTGTTTGGGCAACCTAGGATAGGTCTCCTAGCCCCTTATTCTTCATCCTTTAAAAGTTATAAAAATACCTTTTTTAGAGTGGTGGTGAATCCTCCTGGTCGACCTTATTTCTTTGACGGTGATATTCCTAAATTTCCTTTCTATTGGACACGTAATCCACTGCACTATGATGAGTGGCCTCAGACTATGTTGTCTGCTGAGGATTGTGAGATTCTTAACTTGCTAGATTCCCTTCCTCGACGGCTTCCTACTAAGTGTATTGTGGCTATATTGAATTCTCCTCGTCCTAGCAGGGATATGTTGGGTATGTGTCAACTTTTCCTACTTTATGTTATAATGTTAACTTATCTTACTTTGCGTTTGTTGTTGCCAGCTTTGATGGCTTCGCATGAGGGTGTGGGTGCTGGTCAAAAGAGTCGTTTTCAACTACTTCGCGAGAAAGTGAATGCTCGCAAGAAGGATGAAGATGCTCTCGTGGGCTCTAGTTCAGGTGCAGCTGGGAGGAATAGTGCAGGTAGGGGTACTCCTCGGCCTCCACCTGCTACAAAAAAGAAGAGGAAGAAGACTTCCCAGAAAGGTGAGAGCTCGTCTCGACACTCCTCTCCTAAGCGTAGTCGAGTATCGGAAGTCGTTGTTTATACTCGTTTGATGGGGACTGAGATGCAAATTTATGATGGCATGAGTATTATCATTTCCCAGCAGGAGGCTGATATTATTGCCCACTCTCCCTTGCCTACCTTGATGAAGGCCTTCGCTGAATATCAGTCTCGAGCATTAGTGATTGGGAGGCATATAGATCACGAGCTAGACAAATCAAGCCATGTGGAAGAGCTAGAAACGAAGGTATTGTCGCTGAAGGTCGAGAAAGAAAACCTAATGTATGAGGTGAGCAATTTGCGAAGCTAGCTGAGCCAAGCTCTTAATGACAGGAAGTCTTAGGAGAATCGTTGTCTGGAGACCAAGGAAAAGGGGAAGAAGACCCTCGAAAAGATTGCTGCATCCAAACGTGTGGTGGAGGAGCTGAAGATTACTAATGCTGAACTGGATAAGGAGTTGTGGGAGTTACGAGAAAGCGTGATTGAAGAACATGAATTGGGTTTCAAGAAGGCATTGCGGCAGGCTAATCTTCTGTTTAGCGTATCAGAAGTCTTTGGTTCGACTTGAAGATATTCCCCCTTTTCCTGAACATGCCGAGGATACTCCCTCTAGGGAAGATCGCGAGGGTGTTGATGCAGATGGGGCTGAGGGAAGAGACTAGGTTGTTAGCTTGACAAATGTTTTTTGTGTTGTCGCTGGCTTTGTAAGCCCTTTTTGGCCGAATGGTGTGTAGCTTTTGGAATGTGTATGTATAGGATTAGGTTTAACTTATGGGTGGTTAAGTATAACCGGCCTATCTTGGTTAAACATCGTTGGATTGCCGAAGACGTCTCCGCTGATTGCTTGTATCACCTACTCAGTATTTGCGTAGTATGCGTTGATGAGAGAGTGAGGTTGTTATTCATGGCTGTAGTTTGCAGAGTTTGTATCCTTTCTAATTATCGCGAGTCTATTTACTTCGCTTGATTGTACGACTTATATTGCTTGATTTCTTTGGTATTGGTACTATAGTCGTTGGACCGTAATATCTTAGATTGTCAGCGATTATTTTTGTTCGCGTACACGTTGTGGTGTGTGTAATTGACTTTGTGTGGGAAAGGTGTTGTACTAGGGTCCCTCTAGGCAGATAGTCTTGATAAATTTTCCTATATCAAGAAATAAGGTTTTGAAAGATTCCACCTTGGTTGATAGGTTGTATCAACAAGTACTTGTGAGAGATAGAGTTTTAGGAGAGATCCTGAGTCGACCTGGGTTGATAGATTGTATCAATAGGGACTTGTGAGTTATGGGGTCTTAGGAGAGACCCTGAGTCGACCTTGGTTGATAGGTTGTATCAACAAGAACTTGTGAGATATGGGGTCTTAGGAGAGACCCTGAGTCGGCCTTGGTTCATAGGTTGTATCAACAAGAACTTGTGAGATATGGGGTCTTAGGAGAGACCTTGAGTCGACCTTGGTTGATAGGTTGTATCAACAGGGACTTGTGAGATATGGGGTCTTAGGAGAGACCCTGAGTCGACCTTGGTTGATAGGTTGTATCAACAGGAACTTGTGAGATATGGGGTCTTAGGAGAGACCCTGAGTCGACCTTGGTTGATAGGTTGTATCAATAGGGACTTGTGAGATATGGGGTCTTAGGAGAGACCTTGAGCCGACCTTGGTTGATAGGTTGTATCAACAAGGACTTGTGAGATATGGGGTCTTAGGAGAGACCCTGAGTCGACCTTGGTTGATAGGTTGTATCAACAGGAACTTGTGAGATATGGGGTCTTAGGAGAGACCTTGAGTCAACCTTGGTTGATAGGTTGTATCAACAGGGACTTGTGAGATATGGGATCTTAGGAGAGACCCTGAGCCGACCTTGGTTGATAGGTTGTATCAACAAGGACTTGTGAGATATGGGGTCTTAGGAGAGACCCTGAGTCGACCTTGGTTGATAGGTTGTATCAACAGGGACTTGTGAGATGTGGGGTCTTAGGAGAAACCCTAAGCCGACCTTGGTTGATAGGTTGTATCAACAGGGACTTTTGTAGGGAGGGGGTATATATGGAGATATTAATATAAAAAATGTAGTGATGACAAAGTATTTTAAAAGATCGGAGTAGGAAAGAAGACCTCTAGTTGCAAAGTTTAGCTGTAATAAAACTTTAAATGAGTCACGTTCCATGTCCTGGGAGCTGGCTCGCCGGAAATATATTCCAATTTGTATGCTCTTTTTCCAACATCTGCAAGCATCCAGAAAGGGCCTTGCCAATTCGCGGAGAACTTCTGTCTGTTTGCCTTGCATCACTATTCATTCTTCAAACCAAGTCACCTAGGTGGAACTTCCTTTGTTTGACCTTAAAGTTGTATCTTCGTGACATGCTTTGTTTTGCAGCTGCATCTTAGATTCCTTTAACTCTTCCATTCGCATGTATTTTGCCGCTCTTTGCCTGAACTCAACCATACTAGTTGCTGGTCTTTTACACAGACTATCGGCAAAGGGTCCACTTCTTAGTGCGTTAATCATCTGATGCAGGGTTATCTCTGGGCTCAAGTTATTGATGTTGAGGGCTAGCTTGCCGAGGCGCTCCACGAATGCTTTCAACGATTCCCCTGCCTCTTGGCGTATGTTGATGAATGCTAGATAGGTGAGATCGTGTGGTTTTTGACGTAGCGAATTGCGCTCCAAACTCATATGATAAGGTGTCGAAATAATCTACGGAGAATTGGGCAAGACGAGTGAACCAACTGAGGGATGCACCCTTGAGGGATGTTGGGAAGACTTTGCAAAAAATTGCATCATCAGATGTGTAGAGTCCGATCTGGGTTAAGTACACATGTATGTTCTCATCTGGGTCGGTGGTTCCATCGTATTTGTCCATGGTCAAGGACTTCCATCCTCATGGCAAGGGTGTTTCGATTATACCATCCACAAAGGGGTGCTTATGCGCGCCCCGCCGTGGTGCCATGATATTTATTGTGCCTTCCCTAGGGGTATGAGTGTTTTGTGTGTTTTCTCATGCTGTTTCCATATGTGTAGGCAGGGAAGTAACATGAGTCTTGCTTGGATGTTGTTGATCACCCTAACCCTCTGTATTTTCAAGCTTTCGTTTAATTCTAACATTCTCTTCTCGCAATTCAGTTATCTCTTGTTGTATGGCTAAAATAACTGCCATCTGACTGCTCCTTGTTGTTGCCTAAATGTTCTCGACTGTTAGTACATCGGGGTCGTTACTTGTCATGTTTCTTATGGACACCTCCTAATTAACATTTATTAGTCTAAATATATTAATTTTGCCAACAAGGATATGTACTTCCAACCACCGGTCGTTATACTTGTATGGAGTGTTATTATCCCCTTTATGGTGGTGGATACTTATGCCTTCATTTATAGTGTGTGGCACATTCAACTTTTTGGTTTGAGATATACTCCTTGGTCCGGGTTCTGAGGTGTCTTCTCCTACTTCCGAGGTGTCTTCTCCTGTCCACCACGTACAATATATATATATATATATATATATATATATATATATATATATATATATATATAATTAAATCAAATATTAATAAAGATATAAAAATTAAATTAAATTTTTTTATAGTGGAGTTGTTGATGGTAATCTACACGTAAATGATTATAAGAAAAGAATGTACTTAACTGAAATTATATTTAATATATTTCAACAGTTTTAACCCAATTAAGTGTGTCATATATAGTTAGTCTTTTCTTAGATAAAATGAGAGTCGTTAATGAATTATCGACGTACGGTTTTCGATATCTTATCAAAACTTTGCTTTTAAACTATTTTAATTTCATTTTTTGTTTTTTTTTCTTAGTGCACATAAATTCTAAGGTAAATGAAAAAAGGTAAAGGACACAGATTTCAAAATTTTGTATTTATAATTAAATTTAGCATTCATAAATGAAATAAATTCTACAATTTCAATGTTAAATAATGAAAAAAACAAGGCAATGAAAAATTAACAACAATTTTTATTATAGATCTTGATGCTCATAATTTGTTTTTAACTCAGATACAATTCTTGATTAAATACCTAACACTAACATATAAAAATTAGTCATAGTTAGTAAATTTAAATTACAATATAAAATATATATTAATTTATTAAAGATTTAAATATTACTGACTATATGTAGAATATAAAGCCTAAGAAAATTTCCCATGATAGTTTTATAAAAAGAAAATCATCACTATCTTTATTTCGCTAACTTATGATGTTAGCGTAGAAACCTATTTTAAAAAACATAAAATTTAATCAAAATAGTCAATTTTAATAATATATAGAAATATATAAACAAGTCATATCTTTCAATTACTAAAAAATATATGTAAATCAACATATATAAACGGTATGAAGATATTATTATAGATACAGGAAAATATATTATTATAGATATGTGGAAATAAAAACAACAAAAAGATGTTAAAATTTGTAGATAGAAGCACATGTAAATGTAGATAGATATAGATATAGGAAAATATATTGACATACGGAATCAAAAATATTATTAGGCTTACCAAAAGGGAATTTTGTACCATTTCTATGAGATAATGTTTCTGTTCTTTTTATTTTCTTTATTATTTGTTTTTAAGAATTGTGATTTCTTCTTCATTTTCAATATTTTTTCTTTCCCTTTCCTTTGTTTGACTAAATATTTGTTGAAATATTTTTGAAAGATAGAGAATGAGGGTGTTGTCGACATGATTTTTGGTTCACTTTTTGTCAAAGAACTCCAAGAAAAATGATTTCTGGTAGACGATTCACGTAACAAAGTTGTGGTTACATACAAAAGAGATATGCGATGTCCCAGACTCATAGAAGGCTTATGGGACCATAGAGAAATTTTTAACATCTTTGGACTAGCATGTAATGTTCGAGATTCTTTTTCTATTTCATTTTTTCAAACATTTTACATTCATTTGTACTTCTTTTACATTTGACTATTTTGTTGTCACTTTTTTTTTTTGTTCCGGTACATGGGTGGCTACTTTTTCCAAATAATAATTCTTCTTATAACGGTACATTAATATTCAAAATATTATTATTCTATATTGGAAAACCAAGTGCCGACTTTCTTATTGAGAGATTGAATTCAAACTAATTTGAGGAATCATAAGTTTGAATACAAACAGTTTGAAAAATCTTTTAAATACCCTACTTTGGGCTATTTTGTTCAATATTTTCATTCCTACATCCCTCCTCTAACATCTTTGTGCTCTTATTTGTCACCCTTCAATAGAATATTTTGTAGTAATATGTGATAGGCTTTCCTCTAACATCTTTGTGCTCTTGTTTGTCACCCTTCAATAGAATATTTTGTAGTAATATGTGATAGGCTTACTAGAAGGGAATTTTGTACAATTCATTTTGAAAATGAGGTAATGTTTCGTGTTCTTTCTGTTTCCTTTGTTATTTGTTTTTAAGAATTGTGATTTCTTCTTTGTTTTCAATATTTCTTTTTTCCCTTTTTTTTTGTTTGATTAATTATTTGTTGAAACATTTTTGAAAGATTGAGAATGAAGGTGTTGTCAACCTGGTTTTTGCTTCACTTTTTCTCAAACAACTCTAAGAAGAATGGTTGCTGTTAGAAGATTCAGGTAACAAAGTTGTGGTTACGTACAACAGAGATGTGCATTGTCCCAGACTTACGAAAGGCTGGTGGGACCTTAGAGAAATTTTTAACATCTTAGGACCAGCATGTCATCTTCGAGATTCATTTTCTATTTCAATTTTTCTCACACATTTTATATTCATTTGTACTTCTTTTACGTTTGACTATTTTGCAGTCACTTTTTTTTCCTCTGGTATGTGATCTACTATTTTTTTCGAAATAATAATTCTTCTAATAATGGTACATTATTGTTCTACATCATTATTATTCTGCATTGGAAATCCAAGTGCCGACTTTTTTTATTGAGACATTGAATTCAAAGTAATTTGGGAAATGATAAGCTTTAATACAAATAGTCCGAAAAATATTTTAAATACCCTGCTTTGGGCTATTTAATTCAGTCTTTATATTCCTACATCCTTCCTCTACCTTCTTTGTGTTATTCTTTATCACCCTTTAGTGGAATTTTTTGCAGCAATATGTGATAGGCTTACCAGAGGGAAATTTTGTACATTTCATTATGAAAATGAGGTTACATTTCATTGTACAAAAACTTACTGATGGACCTCTTTGGGGTAGAAGTGGAAGGAGATCCATAGCAATGCAACGGAAATGGAGGAGGAGGTGCGTTGAACTCTCGGCCATGGAAGATTGGTGAAGATGAAGAGTAGAAATGGAACTATGGAATGGAAGGTGGCTAGGGGAAATGTTGGAGAAGGTTAGCCATGTGTGCTCTCAAATTAATAGAAGGGTGGAGTGATCTCAACACTAGCATCTATTAGCAATTCAAGAGTCCATTACAAGAGTGGAATAGCCTCATTTATAGGCAACAAGGTCGCCCAAATGAAATGAAGATGCAACAAAGATGTAATGCAAATGTAGCTTGGAGGAGAAGCTTGATTGGAAACCATGTGATGTAGGAGATGAGCCTTGATGACGCCAAGTGGCATGTCACACTCTCCTTGCCAATGTCACATGCTCCATGCCACCATCACACTCTCCTTGCTTTGCTCATGCTTAGCTTGCTTGTCTCCATGTGTAGCACATGCCTAAGTATTCTTGGTCAAGAAGGAAATTGGGTTCGACCCAATTTTATACACCATGTAATCACAATTGTTCTAGCTTATTTATTGAATGCAAAGCCTAAACAATGGCCCAATTTAAATCTAAACTACGACCTTCCATGCATCAACTCATATTTTGTAGATTTCTTTGGCCCATGTGAATAAAGTGAAAAGCCCATGATGGACTTGATCATCTTGTGATAGGCCCATTTGTATCTTCTTCATCATGCTTCTAGTGATTGGGCCTCGATGTGGGCTTGGGCTTGTTCATGCATTTAAGCTTAAGCTTGCTGGGATCACATCATCCCCTCCTCCTTGAAGAGGATTTGCCCTCAAATCCTGGTGTTCAGCATCCATGGATCCTATAAAAGGAACTAAATGAGATATATTGAAAGTGGAATGAACACCAAACTCATAAGGAAGATCTAATTGATAACCAAGAGTATATCTAAAGTAGAGGACAAAAGAAGGTCTTGTTGTATTAGTGAAAGTTACTTGAAGATGAACAAGACCTACTTCACAAAAATAATTTTGTGTACTTTGGGTTGTCTCAAACCTAGTAAGCAACATTAACTCAAAGTATTGTTTTGCAAAATCTTTTGAGTAGTTTAAAACAATAGGAAGGAAAATTGGCTTGAAAAACTCAATAAAAGTAATGATTGGGTTGAAAAAATGAGAATGATTGATTAAATTAGAAGAGTTAAAAGATTTGAGCACTCCCTTTAAAATTCCTTATTTAATGAGAATTGTGGGGATGGGAGGTGCCTTTAGTAGCACTCCCTTCTTGAGTAGGATTTCTTTTTCCTCTTTCTCTTTCTTCTCAAGCTTTACTTTTTCTCTCTTTTCTCCCAATGCCCTTTCAGATTCTTTCCTTTCCTCTTCTCTCTATCTCTTCTTTCCTTCTCCTCTTTCTCCTTTTCCACGTGGTCTCTTTGCTTTTCAATTTCTCTTTGCTTTTCAAATGATCTAAGCTTTTCAAGCTTTTCTTTTTCTCTTTTCTTACTCAAGATCAAGTCAAGTTTATCTTTAAAATCTCTTTCTTGATGAGAAAACTTCTTTAGATTTTTAATGAATGCATCTCCTATATCAATGAAGTTTTCTAGTCGACACTGTTGCTCTCAAGTGATCCTATATGAAGAGGGAACAAAATGTTTCCACATGCATGCTTTCAATTCATGAAAGGTATTAATGCATGATGCTCTTCCCTTTTCCACTTTAAATTGCCTTTGATGCCAAAACTCACATGCACGTCCTTCAAATCTAGAAATAACATGCCTAAGAATGTCAAATTGACTATATTTACAAAACAAAGGTTGCACCAACTTCTCTGTATCCCACATCCAATCTCTAAATGATATTGGTCCTATATCCTCGCCAAAGAATGGAATGTTACTTTGAATGGTATGATGAAACTCATGACTACTATGCTTATGCAACCTAGGGCTATATGTAGAATATGTACTCATGGTGATTAAATTTACTTATAAACTTGGAAAACAGAGTGAAAGAAGAGGACTAGCACAATTGTACCTCCAGGTAAGCGAGGTGAGTCTCACGGACTTCTTAAGTACCAAGGCTAATCCTTGCCAAGGTTACAGTTGTAAAAGTACTCAAAGTTCACACAAATGTTCAAGTAATAAGTAGATAGAATCACTTGAGACAAAGCACACAACAAGCACAAACAAGACTCAAAGAAAAGAAAAGACTAACACTAAAAACGGACCCCTAAATGGAAAAAATTTTAGAGACTTTGGTCTCACAATTTTAAACCACTAAGCATCTAACTATGCAGCCTAAAAGCAAGGTGAGAAAGCACTTAGAAATTTCAACACATTCACTTACTAAAATGTTGCACTATTGGTATGAAAAAGGTTCTACTTAGGAGATGGGATTGAACACCTTTGGCTCCTTAAGACACCTAAGTAGGCCATGGATACAATGGAATGTTCAAAGCAAAAGAAATTGATGCACAAGTTTTGGTAGAAAGTGTATCAAACCGAGAGCAAATTGGATGCTAGAAAACAAGATTTTAAGGCTTTTTGGAGAACCAATAAAATGCCTTAGAATGCTTCAATTGTACCAAAGTAAGTATCGAAATTATACAAAACTAAAATAACTAAAAGGTGTGGCTAAAATGAGGTCAGAAATGTAGAGCCAAAGACTCCAAAACAGCACCAAAACAAGCTCTCCAAAGATCACAACTATTGGAAAATGCACTATCCCGAGAGCAAATGAGGCTTTGGTAGCCTTTGTATATGACCAAATTCAAGCACCAAAGTGTGTAAAAGTTTCCTTTGTAGAACCACACTACCACAACACCCAAAAATAGCAACCAAATCTGCAAAAGAGTGAAAGAAAGAAACAAAATAAACTATGGCAAGCAAGCTAGTTAGCACACACTCTCTCAAATGAATAGGCTCAAAACTCTCAAACTCTCAAAGGTGAGGAGAAGGAAATCTTATAGAAAACACACAAGCTAAAATTCTACTTTAATATCCACCACCTAAGATGCTACCATATCGTAGAAACCATTCTAAACTCCATAGAATCATCAAACAACCAAAAACCGAGAGGCAAGTATATGAACCAATCAAAGGAGAAAGCAAGAAAAGCTAATTAGAAATGCTAAACCAAAGAGAATTTAATGAAACATGACTGAATGAGTAAAAAAGAATTGACAAACAAGAAATTAAGGCAATAAATAAAGGCTAGCACAAACAAAAGGAACCTAAATAGCAGTACAATAGAAGAAGAAAACTGAAAACTGAATAAAAAGTGCTAAAAAACAGTCATTGTACTCATTGCAATTTTGTGCCAAATTGAGGGAATAAATTCCACTTCTAATGAAGGCAAACTCAAGGAAATATAGAGTACACAATCAAGGAATCAATTAGAATAACAAAGAGCACTTAAAAGCACCACAAAACGCACAAAACAGCAGTAAAACAGAGAATTTCCAAGACCACTGGGCCAAAAAAACGTGAAAATTTTCCTTAACTTCGCGGATTTTTTTTACTCAACATTTTTGAATGATTATTTTTTGTATTTTTCGTCTAGATGTTAGCTAAATAAGGAAAAATTCAGATTAAAATTTAGACGAGGCAGTGAGTCATGATAAATCTCAAACAGTAGGTGTGCATGCAGTGAAAACTGGAAAAACAAACTAGAGTAGAATTGCTTACGAAAATTGTAAGATGTTCTATGAAAATTCAAGATGAATAAACTTGATTATGATATAAAATCAAGTATGAATCATAGAAAAACATCTTAAACACTCAAAAGCACAATCCAATCGGTGAAATGAAAGAAAAACAGTGAGACCATTGCCTTACACATCCACAAGCATCAATTGAAGTTCATAGCTCATTTTGTGTGATGTAGGACTTGGTTCTCATCAAGCAAGTGCAAAATTCAGCCATATGAACGAAAATTAAGATAATTAAAGTGCTTAAACATGACTTAAGACAAAACACAACATAAGGAACTAAAAATTAAAAGACGCACTTATTAAAATGAAGAAAAATAGCAAGGAATCAAAGAACAAGTGCTGGAAAACGAAAATGGAACCTAAGATAGATTTACACCAATGAAGCAAGGAGTACTACAAGATGAATCAATGGAGATTCATGTAGCCTCAATGTCAAATGGTGGAGAGCAACAAGAACATGAAGAAACAAAAAAAAAACTTGAAGAAAAATAGTGGAGAAGAAAAGATAAGACGTAAATTGAAACAAAACACAAGTATGGACCAAGAACCATACCCAAACCAAGAGGATGGATGCACCAAAGGCTTGGATGGCTCTAGATACCAATTGATGGACCTCTTTGGAGTAGAAGTGGAAGGAGATCCATAGAATTGCAGCGGAAATGGAGGAGGAGGTGTGCTGAACTCTCGGCCATGGAAGATTGGTGAAGATGAAGAGTAGAAATGGAACTATGGAATGAAAGGTGGCTAGGAGAAATGTTGGAGAAGGTTAGCCATGTGTGTTTTCAAATTAATAGAAGGGTGGAGTGATCTCAACACTAGCATCTATTAGCAATTCAAGAGTCCATTACAAGAGTGGAATAACCCTATTTATAGGCAACATGGCCGACCAAATGAAATGAAGATGCAACAAAGATGTAATGCAAATGTAGCTTGGAGGAGAAGATTGATTGGAAACCATATGATGTAGGAGATGAGCCTTGATGACGCCAAGTGACATGTCACACTCTCCTTGCCAATGTCACACGCTCCATGCCACCATCACACTCTCCTTGCTTTGCTCATGCTTAGCTTGCTTGTCTCCATGTGTAGCCTAAGTATTCTTGGCCAAGAAGAAAATTGGGTTCGGCCCAATTTTATGCACCATGTAATCACAATTGTTCTAGCTTATTTATTGAAAGCAAAGCCTAAACAATGGCCCAATTTAAATCTAAACTACGGCCTTCCATGCATCAACTCATATTTTGTAGATTTCTTTGGCCCATGTGAATAAAGTGAAAAGCCCATCATTGACTTGATCATCTTGTGAGAGGCCCATTTGTATCTTCTTCATTCTAGTGATTGGGCCCCAAGGTGGGCTTGGGCTTGTTGATGCATTTTGTACATTTCATTTTGAAAATTAGGTTACGTTTCATGTTATTTCCGTTTCCTTTGTTATTTTTTTTAGAGGGTACTTGAAACATTTTTTGGACTGAGGGTACTTGAATTCAATCATTCAATAAAAAAAAGTCGGCACTTTGCTTTCCAATTTAGAATGATAATGATGTAGAATAATAATGTACCATTATTAGAAGAATTATTATTTGGAAAAAATAGTCACCCACCTATTAGAAAAAAAAGTGACTACAAAATAGTCAAATATAAAATAAGTACAAATGAATATAAAATGTTTGAAAAAAATGATATAGAAAAAGAAACCCGAAGGTGACATGCTAGTCCTAAGATGTTACAAATTTCTCTAAGGTCCCACTAGCCTTCTATAAGTCTTGTACAGTGCACATCTCTGTTCTATGTAACCATAACTTTGTTACCTGAATCATCGTCCAACAACCATTCTTCTTGGAGTTCTTAGATAAAAAGTGAAGCAAAAACCATGTCGACAACACCCTCATTCTCAATCTTTCAAAAATATTCAACAAATATTTAGACAAACAAAGGAAAGGGAAAGAAAAAATATTGAAAATGAAGAAATCACAAGTCTTGAAAACCAAAAAACAAAGAAACAGAAAGAACACAAAACATTGCCTCATTTGTCAATGAGAATTGGTTTCTGGACATAAGGTGTTCAAACCATATGACAGGACACAGGAGTTGGATATCAATCCTTGATATAGTAAAACTAGCAAAGTCAAACTTGTAGATGATAATGTGATTAAGGTAGCGGGAGTTTGTGATATTGTGATCAAGAAAGATGGAAAAGACATTACAATAATTGAAAATGTATTGTATGTTCCTGGAATGAAGTGCAATCTTTTAAGTGTGGGCCAGTTGCTTGAGAAGGGGTTTTCTGTGATAATGCAAAAAAATATGTTGAAAGTCTATGATGCAAGAAGAAAAATGGTGTTGAAGTCCCCATTGTCCAGAAATAGGACATTTCAGACAAGGTTGTATTCTATTGAGCAACACTGTCTTGCAGCCACAGTCACCGACAAGCTGAGTTGGTTGTGGCACAAAAGGTTTGCTCACTTAGGTTTTAATAGTTTAGAGAAATTAGCTGCTAAGAGTATGATGATTGGCTTGCCTGAGGTATATGTTCCACAGAAAATATGTGAGGAATGTTTGAAGGGAAAACAACCTAGAAATGCTTTTAATTCACACATTCATAAGTGGGCTAGAGGTTTTTTACATGTTGTATATTATGATATGTGTGGGCCATTTGAGAAGCCTTTGCTAGGAAGAATAAATACTTTGTGACTTTTGTTGATCAATTCGGCAGAATGGTCTATTTATGTTTGATTAAGGCTAAAAGTGATGTATTTCTTGTCTTTAAGAAGTTCAAGGAGATGGTTGAAAGACAATGTGGAAAGAAGTTGCAGATCCTCATAATTGATGGAGGAGGAGAGTATATGTCCAAAGAATTCAGAGAGTATTGCACAAAATTTAGCATACAACACGAATCGGCAACACCCTATACATAACAACACAATGGACTGGCTGAGAGGAGAAACATGACCATACTTGACATGGCCTGAAGTATGTTGAAACAAAAAAGTTTGCCTCAGTCTCTAGGGTGAAGCAGTGTCAACTGTTGTGTATATTCTTAATAAGTGTCCTACAAAGAAGCTTGAAACTAAGGTTCCATAAGAGATATGGTCTGACATGAAACTAGTGGTGAGTAATTTAAAATTTTTTGGGTCTGACCATGTGCCTTATGTAACATCATGGTCGGATATTACTAATTTAAATAAAATAAAATAGAAATAAATACAAATTTGCATTTATTATTATTGTCTTTCCCAAAATCGCAGGAAATTTTAAACATTTATTAAACTCATCCAATTAAACCACAGTGTGCCAATAATCCATACTAGTTCATTTCTAGTAAAAATACGGTTTACAAAAATCTGAAAATAAAATGATAGTAAATTTCCATAAAAAGCTTTCCCACGCTAGCCACTCTCTGGCTCTATGCCTCACTAGTTGCACGTAGAACATCATCTACTCCCGTGTGACTAGTCACACGAGCATCGTCAAACACACACAAAAAGGGTGACCTCATAACAATACAAATATATAATTAATAAAAATAGAGATTCATCCCAAACTACTTTATTTTCTCTAAATTTCTTAATCTTAACAATCAATACCCAAGGATTTCAGATCATTGTCTCATTATACAAATGAAACTACTAATTCATTTACCCATACAATTACTTGGCCATGGACTCATGATATATCATGCTTCCACAAACCTACCCGCTTGTGGTCCAACCTTTACGAACATCGCCGCCCGTAGTCCAACACACGTGCTCCAACAGCTACGAACATTCTCGCTTGTTACAGTCCTCAAGTATGAGCACAGAACATACGAACATCCCTGCTCGTATCCTCACACGAGAGCATCATAATATGAACCACCTCACTCATATTATCACATGTTCAATACCAGTCATGAACCTACCCACTCATGACACTATTAAGCATCTCCTGGTCCAAGTCCACATCTCAACACATCAACACAAAATTAAGAAAAGTACACTACACTACACAAGATACATACTCAAGCCAATCTTAGGGATTCCAATGCTTTCACGAACCTGTCCGTTCGTGGTCCAACTCTATGAACCTCCATGCTCGTAGTCCAACTCTACGGACCTCCCTGCTTGTAGTCCAACACGCATGATCCATCTAGCTACGAACCTCCCCGCTCGCAGCAACACTCAAGTGTGAGCATGAAACATATGAACCTCCCCGCTCGTATCCTCACATGAGAGTATCATTAATATGAACCTCCCCGCTCATATTAAGCACGTGTTCCATCAACAATCACGAACCTACCTATTCGTGATACAATCAAGCATATCCCATACCAGGACCAACACAATAAGCCATGCAAGACACAATAAAAATAACCATTGTCCCTACGTTATCTCGCTTGGCGCTGCCTAAGCACCGTCAGGCAAATTTCGTTGTAGACCGCCTAACAGTCACCTTTCGCTGCCAAGTGCCAAGCAATTCCATACCCAATGATTTAGTGGTTGTCGTCTGGCGGTTCACTACTCACCACCAGGCACTACGTGCTCCAAGGACTTCCCTGGTTACTTCTATGGCCTGACGGTCCAATCTGTGCCGCCAAACGCTACGCTAGTAGCGTGATCAGTTCTAGTTTAGCACTTCCCCATAGGTATTAAAATCCTGTGAATTGCATGCGCAATCTCGTTAGCCCCGACGTTATTTCTACACCTCTTGTTAGCCATAGCCTACGCACGCCACATATTTCAATTGTTCACATTAAACAACTTAAGTTAAGACTTAGAAATTCAAATGCTAGCAATCAATAACATACAATAATTTCACAAAGGAAACACGATAAGCTCACTCCCCATAGTCCCCAAAAATCTTAAAACATTTGCTCTGATACCAAATGTAACGTCCCTACTAGAAATTACTTAATTAAAATAAATATATAAAATCTGAAAATCAAAACATCGTAATTTTATTATTCCCATACGCGGGAAAATTTAAAACATTCATCAGTGCATCATAATTCATTTAACAAAAGTAATATAGTTATTACAAATTCCAAAATCCAATAAAGATAGTAGAAAACATGAATAATTTCCTAGCTTAAAGTCTCCAAGCTAGCCCTATCTTCGTCACTGTGTGTCAATAGCATCACCTGTAATATCATCTGCTCTCATGTGACAAGTCACACGATCATTGACAAACAAAAACAGAAAGGGTGAGCTTATAAGTAATTAACAAAAATAAGTTAATAAAATTAACAATACACCCAACTGTTTGATTCTAATTAGTTCTTGGCCAAGACCTTAAAACTCCAAGGCTTTTCAACCTTCAATTCAAATAAGTAGTTAGCCATGGACTCAGTATTTATAATGCTCACACGAACATGCCCGCTCGTGGTCCTGCCTCTACGAACCTCCCTGTTCGTAGTTCTGCTCTACGAACCTCCTCACTCGTAGTCCTGCTCTACGAACCTCCCCGCTCGTAGTCTTACTCTACGAACCTACTCGCCCGTAGTCCAACACATATGATCCACCAGCTACGTACCTCCCCGCACGCAGCATCTTTCAAGTGTGAGCACGGAATATACGAACCTACCTCGCTCATATCCCCACACGAGAGTAACAGGATATGAACCTCCCCGCTCATATCATCATGTGTTTACCACCATCCATGAACCTACCTGCTCATGGCACAACATCTCTTGATCCACGTTCGCATCACTGTGTACAAATAACACACGTGGCCCAATACCTACAACATTATCGCTTGGCGCAGCCTAAGCGTCGCCAGGCAAAATTTCTGTACAGACCGCCTGGCAGAACACCATTGCTGCCAGGCGCCAAGCCTCTCCTAGACCATTGTTTCAGTGACTATTGGCTAGCGGAGTATACCGTACCGCTAGGTGCCATGCAGTGTAGGGATACCCCTGGTGATCCTATCGCCTGGCGCACACACCTGTGCCGCCAAGTGCTATATCAACAGCACATTTCTGCTAGTTTTGGTCCCTAAACAGACCATATTCCACCCTGAAGTGTCCTCAACCTACACTTCTAATTCTCATTAATTATCTAAGTCTATATACTTTGCCTTTACATCCATACTTCAATACTTTAGCTTGATTACTCAACTCCTGATTGAAATCTTATTACTCATTAGTCACTCTAGCCCACCCTTGTCAACTTATCGATAAGACCTCCACTCCATCATTCCTTCATTCAACAACTGATAACCCATTTTGGACACAACATACACTTACCATGAATAATCCCTTACCTCTTCTGCCACTATAGCTCACTCATTCCTCAATCTTATACTTAAGCAATTTAATATCTTATCTCTTCATTCAATTATTATTCATTGACTTCCAAATCCATGGTCATGGAAACCCACCATTTCCATTTAGTGATTCTCTATTCCTACTGTTCCTTGATATTAGGTTTTTAATCACCACTAGAGGTTCATTACCCATTTTGGCATCAAATCATTCCAAGTACACCCTTCCGATCAATACTTTGCCAATATCATCACTAACCCCCTGTTTTCTTTATCTTTATCATTTAGTAACACTAAATTTTCTCTCAACTCATTATTCTAGTAATCACTCTCACAGCCAATATGCTAATTTTTCCAAAAACAACCCTCACCCACTGCTATCGCCTAGCGGCCAATGAGATGCCGCCATGTGGCGTATCAGTTCCTGGAAAATTCCAGGTTTCTCTACGCCTTGGGTCACTATTTTGTTTTAACCTTCAAAGTCCAGTCATTCATGCACGAACCAATGACTCACAATCAAATTATTTCTAGTTGTGTACTCAACCAATCACATTATACTAAACACACCAAATTCGTAATTGACCCCTATCTCTCTAATCCTGATTCATTCATCACTTTAACACAATTGCTTCATGTTTAAATTCCCAATTCAGTTCCCACACATCATAATTATAACAATACGATGGCATAATGAATTTCCCAGAATTAGAAACCCAACTAGGAAGTCCAGTACCACGAAAATTCGTGAAACACACAAAACAGGGATAACCATCACGCGTCGCCTAGTGGGTCCACCTTCACCATCAGGCGGTTCATAGTAGAACCTAGAAAACTGGACAGAAAATGATGCATCCCCTGGCGGCATACTCATGACCGCCAAACGGTTTTTGGGCAGAAACCCATAAACTATGAAAAACAGCATAATTGATAAGTGAATTTCATGCAATTGATCAGAGTAGAATACAATCTATCAAACAAGAATAAAACATACAACAATAGCTCCCCTTACCTGGATTCCTTGCTCAAATTTGAATTTGAAGTGTGTGTCCTTCAACCAAAACTCTCTTAACCTTTGTTTCCACTCCAATAACAACTTTCATCCTCAATTCTCTCTACAAGCCAGCACGAATCCTCTAGATAACCTTTGCTCAATGCTCATACGAAAATACACAGTGCTTAATTCCCCCTCTAATTCTCTTCTCTCTCAAAGTTAATGTTCCCATTAATCACCCCTTACTACTAAAATGAAAATTTACTTAAAATTGGTATTCAAGGATCATTATTTGGTTGTCTCCAACCCATTAGGCTGCCTCTCTTGGCAGCTAGGATTACTCTGCCTTTTCATCTCCATGCAAAAAGAAATTTTGGCAAAAATAAAGTTAAATTCGTTCTTAACAAGGTTTGAACACACAACCACTTAATTACAAAGCCAATGTACAACCAATTCAACTAATACATGTTTCGTGATAATTCTTATAATTTTAGGATTAAATTATCACTAATCACATTCCAACATATCATTAAAATAATACACATTTTAAAATAACATACAAATGGCATACATAGGACTCAAACCCAAGTCCTTTCACACAATGAAGTACTCTCAACCACATGAGCGAGGACTTATTAAATAATTCTTTATTTAATTATTTAAATTTCTCAGGTCTTGAGCTAGTATTGTTCTTTATCTTCTCTTTCCACATTAATTACCTTACGCATTCCTGCCCTCACATTTATTAAATAAATATTTATTTATTTAATTTTTCGGGTCTTACACCTTATGCAAGGAGAAGGAAGTTACAAGATGAAAGTTCAATTATGATAATGGTGGGATATCATCCTACTAGAGCTTATAGGCTATATAATCCAGCAATAAATGAAATTTGTATAAGTAAACATGTAGTGATGGATGAGAAAAATTTATGGGACTCGACAAATCTGAATGGTGGTTTGGGAAGTCAGAATGTCTTAGTGGTCATTGGAAATGGAGAAGAAAACTCTAGTGTTTGTCAAGAAAATCTTGGTGGTAGTCAAAGTAATGAAACAATGTATGTGCAACAACAAGTGTAGAGAGAGACGAGACAACTAAGACAAAGAAGCTTGCTAAGGTCGTTGGTTGATTTTGAAGTATATCCTGATAATGCAGTAAATGATAATGGTGATTTGGTTGATTTTACTTTACTCGTAGAAGTTGAACCTATTTGTTATGAAGAGTTAGTAAAGCATGAACTATTTAAGATTGTTAGAGGAACTACATTCAATTGAGAAAAGTCAAACCTAGATGTTGACTGGTTTGCCATTAAATAAAAGCCCCATTAATGTTAAGTGAGTGTATAAACTGAAGCTAAATCTGAATGGAATCCTTAACAAGAGAAAATCAAGACTGGTGGCACGTGGTTTTTTGTGGAAAGAAGGTCAAGACTACATAAAGGTGTTTGCTCATGTAGCTAGAGAAACTATAAGTGATACGATCCTATTCAGGAAAGAGTACAATCATTTTTTAATTTGAATCCTCAAGAGGCACGACATGAATAAATCATAGAAGAACGCAGAATAAGACAAAGATGGAGGACGTCACAATCTAACAGATTGGTAAGTCAAGTGAAGATTCACCACAAAGATGTTAATCTTCGATAAGAATCAGTATAATTCAAGAACCAAGAGAATCCTCTCTCAAATAATGCAAATGCATATAATATAACTCAAAAGTGTCTACATCAATTTTTGGTACCTTTATATATAGGCACCTAAGTTTAAGAAAACCTGAAAACCATACAAGAAGGCCCGAGCTCAAAAACATAAAAACATAAACTAATTTACAAAAGAAAGCCCAAAACCCAAAAACATATAAACATGACTGTCAACATATAAACATATAAACATGACTGTCAACACACATATATGGTTAATTAATTTGTTTCTGTTCTTTTAAATAAGTTAATCAAAAATAATTTTGGTGAAAATTGCGGAATTTATTTTCAAAGAAAAAAATAATAAATAGAAAATAGAAAATAACAAAAAAAAAACACAAAAAGAAAGAGAAAAAAATGAGAGAGAAGAGAATGAGCTGAGGCGTTTTCAAATTGGTCCAACTTTCTAATATATATATATATATATATATATATGTGTGTGTGTGTGTGTGTGTGTGTTGTTTGCCGCCATATTTTACTTTTTTTTTTTAAATTTCATCATTCAGTTTTCTATTTTCACCCCTCCTTTCAACTAAGTCCAGTTAGTTTGCCTATCCACACTATCCCACTTTGTTCATAACCTTTTTTACATTAAGATTAGAGAATAACTCATTCAATGGCCCATCTCACCAATATTCCACCCTAAAACTCGTTCTACTCATTTGATGACATCTATCACTGACTTTCTCTCTTTCTACACGCCAACTCCATTTGCACGCGCAAGGCCGAAGGGGAAGTAATTAACTATTGCCATCACCACCTTCATTCGGCCAATCCACTAAATTTCTTTCCATTTCTACTAAAAAGTTGCAGAACCCATCATTATGGTTTTGCACCCTTTCCCATGGTATCATGATTACAAGATTCCAACTTCATTTTCTTCCAGGAGGGATAAAAGGGGAGGGGGCAACGGGACTAGGGGTTACTCTCATCTTCATGATCTAGGTTTTTTTCATTTCATAGTGCCTCTGTTTGTTATGATCCACATCCAATCTGCCACAAAAAAAAACAATGGTGTTGTCCCTTCATCAGCTCACGCCTCAACCAACATAGGGAACCTTCATGTTCATTAGCTTAAACTTTTCCATCTATCCATCTTCTTCTGAAATCCCTAATAACCAACTTCTAGTTTCGGTTCAGGCTAACCATTACCACTTGCGTTAATAGCTAAGCCTCCACCATGGGAATCCCGCTGCTCCAGAAATCGTGATGGTGTTGTGACAAATCTAAAACACTTAAGCGGTTAGGAGCTGCTATGAAAAGCCTTATATTAAATCCCTTCCAGGAGCGATTGGAACTAGTGGGGATTGTTCAAAGAGAAGAAGAAAAAGTGTAACAAGAGGTTAGAAACATACAAGCTAATCCGAGGGAAAAGGGGAGTGACACTGAAAGCACTATAGCCATACTAGCAGTGGGTATGCTTCATGCACTAAGTTTTGCTATGTTCCTGCATATGTGGGTTTATTGTTTTACTTTCACATGATGATCAATGCATGATCTTGGATTTCATACATTTTATTAAAGGGACAAGAGAAGAAAAAGGAGAAGAATTTAGTTGGGTGGTGTCAGGCACGGGTACATCTCATGATATTCATTGCATGTGATTGTTTATCTAAAAACTGCATTTGAATGGTGTTTTCTGGGACATACTTAGAACATGTTGGGTTTGCAAAGCTTTTATGCCATGTGAAAATCAATGCTTAACCGTGGGCTTTAACTTTTACATGATGGTTTTGATTGCATGCATCAAAGAAATATATGTATGTACCCCTTTGCCTTTTCGGTATTTGTATATGCTTAAATGGGATTCATTTGCTTTTCTTTAAAATGGGATGATATAGCCATACGGGTTCACGTTTTGAGTTCGAGTTGGCGAGTATGGTGCAGCACATTATGCAAGGTTTCTCATTCATATGTATGTGTAGTAAAGTGTCATTTGAATCATATGTGAAGTGCGTAGCCCACCTTAATATTTAATGCATTAAAACACTTTTGTGTGCATTATGGCAATCACGTAAATGTATATGTATATAAACTGAAGGTGCATGGTAATTGGAGGTTCCTTTTTTCCATGTCAAATCAATGAGTATGATGCGGGCCCCATCTTGAATTTGATATTTGGATTCAATATAATATGTGTACATTGATGTCTTTGTCTATAACGTTTCCCAGTTTTGTTTTTAGGTGTTTTTAATTTATTTTATATTTCAGTTTAAATTATATCTGAAAACTAGTAGTAAAAATAAAAATAATTGTGCATATCACTTTTATGTAAATATCCTTTTTCTAGAAAAAATAAAAATCTAAAATAATATTTTTCATAAGCTTTTTCTCATTTCGGGGTATTTGAAAGGCTGCTCACGTCCTCTAATATCTCACAAATAAAGGTATAAGTACTCGTGTGGCCGCTCGCGTCCTCCTAGTACTTAATACCTTTCTTTTTCTAAAAAGTTTCATTTCAAAAAAAATTCCAAAAAATACGTCTTTCTTCCGGATGTTTCTTTGGTGATTTGTCGTTTGACACTTTATAATAAAGGTTTAAGTACTTGTGTGACCGTTTGTGTCGTCCTAGTACAAAGCATCCTTTCTTTTAAAAATAATACAAAAGATTTCATATTCTAAAGTTAAAACATCGATGTTTTCAAACAAACAGTTTTTTTAAAGGACTATGTAACCCTGATTTCTCATTTTGAATGAGAATACGTAGGACTAAGGTCAATCCTTGTCGGGCCCAAAAAATTAAAAAGTATTTTTGTTTCTTTTTAGCATTTTTGTCTTATTATTTTTGGAGAAAATTAACATTTTGAAAATCACATCAACTTTGCATGTTTAATTAAAGGTATCGCCTTTGGGTAGGCGTTGAAGGGTTTTTTGCATGTTCGCTATATTTTTATGGTTTTCCATAGTTTTCCAGAAATAACTATGGTGGCGACTCCAAATCTCTTTTCAAACCCGTCTTTTTTTTTGGTTCGTCGTCTCGTCGCGATTTCGGTTGTGACATATGGCGACTCCACTAGGGATGCTAGAAATTCATGCCTATTTAATTTAATGTGCAAAAGTTTATTGGTTCTTGTTAAATGTTTTCTTTCCCTTTTGTTGTTATGTATATTTTTCTTATCTCTTTTGATGTTTGTCATTGTAGTTTGAATATGTTCCTATTTATTTTTGAAGATTATATTTGTGTGTCTATTTTATGTGTGGAATAATTGTCCGATTCGATGATGAAACCTATGGTAGACAACATTATTTTATATCTGCTTGGGATTTTTTTGTCTATTTTGCAAGTGAGGGCTTGTGGTATGCATTGCATTTTCCCTTCACACATACACATCTCATGCATATCATGAGTGAGGCCCTATACCCAAGTCTGAGTGAAATTTAGAACTAGAGGGGTTGTGTAGCGGTTCCACTTGGGACATACTTCTTGTTTGGCTATCGTAAGAACCCCACCCAGAGTTTGTTCTCTTCATTAGTATTTTCACACCTAATTGCACCTCAATTGTTGTGGAAATGCTATGAGGAGGGTCATAGCTCTGGTGACTTTGGTCTTTAGGTTTTGGGAACCATCCTTATGAGATTACATATACTTAACCTTAGATCCTTGTAGGTATGAAACCTTCGTTAAGGCACAAAGGGAGATGTGTGTATTTTTATGACTCTAATCCTATTTTGAATTTTTATGATGTCATTTTATTTGGTATATGCATTTTGGTAATTATGTTATGTCCCCACATCTACATGCATTGCACCCATTCATGTCAAGTGTTGATTTGTTTTAGGGGAAAATCACACAGTCATTGGATTGATCCAATAAAAGATGGAAATTAACATGGGACTTAAGACTGTACAACAATTTAATTTTGTCATGTTGAGAAAGAAGCCGCGTTTAAAGATTAAGGGAGAGAATCTAGCAGGTCTGATAGAGTTGGGGAGAAAATTGAAGACTATTAAGATAGAAGCTTTTGGGAAGAGGTACGAAAACTTACTGAACTTAATGGAGGTTAAGGTACAACGGCCTTCTATCACTTCTCTTGCCCAATATTACGACTCTCCACTTAGATGTTTTACATTTCAAGATTTCCAGCTAGCACCGATTGTTGATGAGTTTGAAATATATTGGGTTTACCGTTACAAGGAACGACTCCTTATCGACATTTGGAGCATCATACATTTGTTTCCACTATTGTTGCCATTATGAAATTACATCCAAAAGAATTAGAAGATAGGCTAGTGACAAGGAACCAAGTTCGAGGGCTTACACAAGGGTATTTGGAACAATATCTACATCATTTGGCTGGTAAAGAAGAATGGGAGACCTTTATGGATGTGCTAGCCCTTACCTTGTATGGCATTATGTTGTTTCCCAAGATAGATGATTTTGTGGACTATGCTGCAATGGACGTCTTTATAGCAAGTAAAACAAGATCAGAGAATCCTGTAACCGCATTCCTTGCTGATGTTTATGGGACTATGAGTTTCTGCCATGAAAGGAAAGGAAAGAAGATTCTTTGTTGTTTGCCAGCAGTCTATGTGTGGTTATTCACTCGTGTATTTAAAGGGTCAGTTGATGTCAGGTGCTCGGTAGAGCAAATGTCGCAGCATAAGCCTAAGGTCAAGGGGGGAAATGAATGGGCTCAATTCTTTGCTGGTTTGAATGGAGGAAAGGTAAGGTGGCGTCCTTCTTGGCTTAAGAGCAATCATTTCATCCATTATTGTGGCAATTTCCCTAATGTGCCACTCATAGGTGCTCGATGCTGTATCAATTATAATCCTATCTTGGTCCAAAGACAATTTGGACATCCTATGAAAGGGGCACCTTTGCCAGATTTTTTCACCCCATTATTCGTTCATTATGAAGACGGACATTTCATTAAAGTGCTAAGAGAGATTAGAACTGCTTGGGAGAATGTTGTGCGACTAGAAATGGATCCTAGAGTAGGAGTGGTGGATGGGAGAGTCAGTTATTACACTTGGATAGCATAAAGGGTAAAGGAAATTAAATTACCTTTCAAACCAACTATTGCTCGGCCGACAAATGAAGGACAATCCCAATATGTAGAGACCGATGAGGTAAGGCAATTGAAGGCAAAAATGAAAGAAATGAAAGAGAAAAAAATGTTAGATTAATGAAGGAATTACAAAGCTCACGTAATGATTTTGTAGACATAAGGAAAGAAAAAGAGGAAAAGGCACAAGCGTATGAGGAGCTCATTATAAGCCAAAGGGCCGAGAGAAATCATGCATTACGAGTAAAACAAGATCTTGTAGCTGCGAACACGGAGTTATCCATGAGGGGAAAGGAAAAAAACGCACCATTGGAAGCAGAAAAATATTGGAAGCATCTTTACGAGGAAGCCAAGAGGGAGAAATAAGAGGCTTGGAAGAGGCTGAGGGAAGTACAAATTCAAGTCAAGGAGATGAGACATCAGATGAAAGAAAGGGCTACGTCATTTTAAGTGGAAATGAGTCAAGAGCGATGGCGGTTGACTGAAGCTGAAGAAAGGCATCAAGCTATGGAGAAGCAAATGAAGGACTATATTATGGAGCAAGAGGAGGTTGTGAGACACTGGAAGATAACTTTTTCCCAATTGGCCGCTTTAGCTAATGAAGCCATTGTGAATGTCCCAAGAATGGTGTATGATGCTGATATGATGGCACAATTTTGCAACCCCCCTGAAGAGATCAGAATTTTTATTAATCATTGTAAATGGCTAGTGGGCGAAATGAAAACATTGATTGCATGTGCTAGGGATTGATGTAAAAATGGGATGCCTTTATCTGCTCCCAAATCTTTGATATTACGTTGTGAAACTATGTCTCTTTGAATGAAAAGATTTGGATTGTTGTGGTTGGTATCAATATGTATTAATTTCCATCGATGAATTTCCCAATAACGCTATTATGACCCTGTGATTTCCATCATTATTAGCATGCATCATTATTTTTTTTTCTTTCTTCTTTTATTTTTTATATTTTATATTTTTTTTTCTTTCTCTTTTATTCTTTTCTACATGTTCATTTCATCTAATTTAGGTTAATTAAAATAATAAAACAATGTGAAAGAAATAAAAAATACAACGATAAGACTTCCACGACACTTTTATAGGACTCGTGCCACTGTAAAGAAGATGGAGAATCTAGAGCAATCTCACGAGGTTCTAAAGGCTGATATGAATTCTATGAAGGAGCAAGTGGTTGCTATGATGGAAGCTCTTAATGCGATAAAGAACAAGTTGGAAAGTTTGAATTCTATGACGGAACAAGGGGTTCCTTCCTATCCCCTGATTTTTCACAAGGTGGAATGAGAGTGCAAAACAGTAACACACAGGGGAATGTGGTGCCTCTAGTGTTTCCATAGTATGGTCTTCCTCCAGGATATACTCCCCCGACAGAAGAATATTAAGAAGGAGTTCCAATAATGTCTGGTACTGTTCACGCCAATGTTGTTACGACACAAGAAAATATTAACGGAGAACCGATTGGTGTCTGGTACTGCAAGTCATAGATCGTTGGCACATAATATGGATGGAAATGTGGTAGGGGTGAACACTATGGCAAACCCGCAAGCAACTATCCTGTCAAAAGCATTACATACAATAACTACAAATGGAGCTCAAATAAAACCATCTTCTCATATTGTAAAGCCTGAAGGATCAGTTGAAGATACCAAGGCAAGGGATAAGTTGGAGATCTTAGAAGAAAGGGTAAGAGAGTTTGAGGGAGTGAGGAATTATGGCCTGAGTAATGCTGCTGGATTATGCTTAGCCCTAGATGTGGTAGGAAAATGGCAGCTAATGCTCATGATGATAGAATGTTGATTCATTTCTTCCAGGATAACTTGGCTGGAATGGCATGGAATTGGTACATACACCTTGAGCCTACTCGTATTCGCTCTTGGAAAGATCTAGTGGATGCATTTGTAAAGCAGTACTAGTACAATCTTGATATGGCACTAGACAGATTATAGTTGCAAAATATGGCCAAGAGGGAGGATGAAACCTTTAAGGGGTACGCACAGAGATGGAGAGAGGTAGCTGCCCAGGTGGAACAGCCTTTGTATCACAAGTAGATGGTGGCTATGTTTATAGACACTCTATCATCTCCTTTCTATGATCATATGATAGGCAATGTCTCATCAAATTTTGCAGATATCATTGTGATTGGAGAGAGGGTTGAAGTAGGTCTGAAGCATGGGAAGATTACTCATGGCCCGTCTGTAGGCTCGCAAGTGAAAAAGCCTTATAGAAAGAAGAAAGAAGGAGAAACTTATGCAACATCATCTGCGCCTTTGTGGGAAACTCATGATCAACCTCGTTATAAGAATCATCAACAACACACCACTCAATTGCCATATGTTGCTAATACTATGCCAACTTATCAGGCTCTGAATTCTTATCAAGCACGACCTGTTCGTGATAATACTTATCAACCCAAGCAGATTTGGAAGAATGATGTTAGCCAAGGTCAAAATGCAAAGAAGAATTTCGTTCATTTTACTCCCCTTCTAGTAACTTACACAGAGTTGTTGTCGGATCTTCTCCACCATAAGTTAGTAGCAATTTGTCCTGCAACCTCCTTATCCCAAAAATTATGATGTCGATGCTAAATGTGATTATCACGGAGGGGCAATGGGCATTCAACTAAGAGATGTTTGGCCCTCAAATACAAGGTACAATCCTTGCTTGATTCAGGATGGTTGACTTTTCAAGAGGATAAACCTAGTATCGAGAGCAACTTTATGTAAAGCTTTAATGTTGGAATCCGAAGCAAAGTCCAATGATAAGTGTGGTATCCATCCAGGTGTTGAGCATTCTATTGATAATTGTCTAGAATTCAAGCAAGTGCTGCAATGGTTGATAGACAGACATATAATGCATGTGTGTTGTCAAGATTGAGAAGAATAAGTATTTGCTCAAACAAATGAAGAACGAAATATAACTGGACCAAGATCTTTGGTGGTTCATTTCTCCAAAACTTTGCATCGACCGCAAGAGAGACAACATGTGGTGATACAAACTCTTACCCCCTTTCGTTACAAAAATGACAAAGCGGTTCCCTGGAAATATGGTGTTCATGTTGTGAAAGGAGTAGAACAATTTGTCGTGGCTTCGACACCAACAATTGATAATATTGTTGGAATTGGAGGCATGACAAGAAGTGGTCGTATATTTGCACCATAAGACTTGAGGAAAGAAGAAAATCATCAAGAAAAGCAAAGAAATGAAGAGGTTATGGTAGAAAAGACAAAAGAGTTTTTGAAAGGGAAGGTGGTGCAAGCTGAGGGAAAGCCCAAGAAGGATGAAAATATAGGAAAGAAAGAGAAGAATGAGATATCTGATAAAGAAGCAAGCGAGTTTTTGAAATTCATTCGACAAAGTGAGTATAAGGTGGTAGACCAGTGGAATCGTATGCCAGCTAGGATTTCTTTGTTGGAATTGCTAATGCATTCAAACACACACCGAAAACTATTGATGAAGATTTTAAGTGGTGCACATGTAGAGAAGGACATATCGTTGGATAATTTCGAGGGAATTGTTAGCCACATTACTGCTAATAATTACCTTGTCTTCACTGATGATGAAATCCCGGCTGAGGGAAGGGGTCATAATAAAGCTTTGCATGTCTCTGTGAAATGCATGGATTATGCTATAGCACGTGTGCTAATTGATAATGGATCATCTTTGAATGTGATGCCAAAGTCCACCTTGGATAAGTTGCCCTATGATAAGAATCACAAGCGCGCAAGTGCCATGGTCGTAAGGGCTTTTGATGGAAGTAGGAGAGAAGTCATAGGAGAAATAGAATTGCTAGTCCAAGTTGGGCCCTGCACGTTTCAAGTGGTGTTTCAAGTAATGGATATATTTCCAACATACAGTTGTTTGCTAGGAAGACCTTGGATACACTCAGCTGGTGTGGTACCCTCTATTTTACATCAGAAACTAAAATTCATAATAGAAGATAAGTTAGTTATAGTTTTTGGAGAAGAAGATTTATTGGTGAGTGGGCCATCATCTACCTGTTACGTTGAGGCTACTGAAGAGGCTCTGGAAACTTCTTTCCAATCTCTAGAAACTGTGGGGACTGCTTATGTCGAATCATTCCCTATAAACCTTTACTTGTCAAGTGCGTCCTTAATGTTAGCAAAAGTTTTGTTAAGAGAAGGATATAAATATGGGAATGAACTAGGTACGAGTGGACAAGGGTTGTTTTTTCCGCTGGAGATTGTTGAGAATAAGAGTAGATATGGTTTGGGGTACAAGCCAACTAGGGAGGACAAAAGAAGGCTAATGAAAGAAAAGAAGGAACAAAGTCTGGCTCGCATGCAAGGACGAGAACTGAGGGTAGGAAGGATTCACATTTGTGACATCAAGGAGAGCTTTCGCAGTGCTAGGTGGATCGACACCAATTAGATAGCAACCATCAAGGAAGTGTGTGGGACTGAATGCTCAAATTTTGTGTGGCCCTGTCCTCCAAACGCACAACTCAACAACTCGAAGTTAGTGGATTTGCCTATGATGTTTGATTTGAATAAAATGTAATGTTTTTTAGTTAATCCTATTATTTTGCCCAAAGCGTTAGGATCAATGACTTTATGGGTTGATGCTTTTTTCTTTTATGCTCAGTGTGATAATCAAATCGTGTTTTCTTCTCTTCGTGTCTTAGCTTTAATATTGTGGTTTATTTATCCTTTTTAAACTCGAATAATGCAGACACGATAATGAATGTTTTTAAAATAATAATGTTGATATCCCTAGATTTGAGCACCCTATCGATAATACGGAAAATGATTGTGAAGATGATTGGGAACCCTCCCCTGAACTTTTGAGATTGGTAGAACAAGAATCTAAAGAAATAAAACCCTATCAGGAAGAGGTTGAAATACTTGACTTCGGAGATGGAGATGAGAAAAGAAAGGTAAAAATCGGTACCAGTGTGAATAAAGAAACACGAGAAAAGTTGTTTGATCTACTGAAGGAGTTTAGAGATGTGTTCGCTTGGTCATATAGTGATATGCCCGATTTGGATACTGATATAGTACAACATAAGCTCCCACTCAAGCTGGAGTGTCCCCCAGTTAGACAAAAGTTAAGAAGAATGAAACCTGAAATGTCCTTGAAGATTAAAGATGAAGTGAAAAGGCAGTTTGACGCGGGATTTTTAGCCGTGGCAAGATATCCCTAATGGGTAACGAACATTGTACTACTACCTAAGAAGGATGGTAAAGTTTGAATGTGTGTTGATTATTGATTATCGGGACTTGAATCGCGCGAGTCCAAAAGACAATTTTCCATTGCCACACATTGACACTTTAGTGGACAATACACCTAGATTCTCACTATTTTCATTTATGGATGGCTTCTCGGGATATAACCAAATCAAGATGGCACCGGAGGATATGGAAAAGACCACCTTTATCACATTGTGGGGCACATTTTGCTATAAAGTTATGTCTTTTGGGCTTAAGAACGCTGGGGCAACCTACCAAAGGGCGATGGTGGCTCTTTTTCACGATATGATGCACAAAGAGATTGAAGTTTATGTGGAAGACATGATTGCTAAATCAAAATCTGAAGAAGAACACATCATTAACTTGAGAAAACTATTTGAGAGATTGAGAAAATTTAAACTCAGACTAAACCCAGCTAAGTGCACTTTCGGTGTGAAATCTGGAAAATTGTTAGGTTTTGTTGTCAGCCAAAAGGGGATAGAAGTTGATCCTGAGAAGATTCGTGCGATAGTAGAAATGCCTACTCCAGTATAGAAAAATAGGTGTGAGTTTTTCTGGGCAGACTGAACTACATTGCTAGATTCATCTCCCAATTAACCGCAACCTGTGAACCAATTTTCAAGTTGTTGCGCAAGAATCATGTTGTTGAGTGGGATGAGGATTGTCAAATCACTTTTGATAAAAATCAAGCAATATTTACAAGATCCTCTGATACTGCGCCCACCTGAGCCTATGAGACACCTAATTTTATATTTGATTGTGCTAAATGATTCAATGGGTTGTGTGTTGGGTCAGCATGACGAGACTGGTAAAAGAGAGAGCGCCATATATTACCTTAGTAAGAAATTCACAGAGTGTGAACGAAGATATTCTTTGCTAGAACGAACCTGTTGTGCACTAGCATGGACTACTCATCGTCTAAGACAATACATGCTGAATCATACCACCTGGTTGATATCTAAGATGGACCCAATCAAGTATGTTTTTGAAAAGCCTGCTCTCATCGGAAGGATAGCACGGTGGCAAATGCTATTATCAGAATATGATATGGTATATGTAACTCAGAAATCTATTAAGGGAAGTGCTTTAGCTGAATATTTGGCTCAACAACCATTGAAGATTATCAACCAATGCATCCTGAATTTCCCGATGAAGATATCATGGCTCTATTTGGGGAGGATAAGGAGGGTCGAGATGAAAGGGCGTGGACCTTATTGTTTGATGGAGCCTCCAATGCACTAGGGCGTGGAATAGGGGCGGTGCTTATCTCTCCAGAGAATCAATACATACCAATAATAGCGAGGTTGTGTTTTAATTGCACGAACAATATCGTAGAGTATGAAGCGTGTGCTATGGGCGTTCGAGCAATAATTCAGTCAAAGGTGAAATTTTTGGATGTGTATGGAGATTCAACTCTAGTTATCCATCAGATGAAGGGGGAATGGGAGACTAGGGATTAAAAACTGATTTCCTACCAAGCTTACATTAAGGGATTGTGGAAGCATTTCGATTTTATTGTGTTTCATCACATCCCACGAGAGGATAATCAACTGGCAGATGCCTTAGCTACCCTATCATCAATGTTTGAGATTGATCAGGATGGAGAATTGCCAATGATCAAAATGAAGAGTTATGAGGAGCCAACATATTGCAATTTCATTGAGTAAGAGTCAGATGACAAACCTTGGTATTTTGATATTAAACATTATCTCACAACTCGAGAATATCTAGAAAATGCGACCAAGAATGACAAAAGAACATTAAGGAGATTGGCGGCTAGTTTTATCTTAAACGGGGATGTCTTGTACAAAAGGAATCATGACATGGTTCTCCTTAGATGTGTGGATGCAAAAGAGGTCAAGTGGATATCGAAGGAAGTCCATGAGGGTACCTTCGGCACATACATGAACGGGTACTCAATGGCCAGAAAGATTTTAAGGGCTGGTTACTTTTGGTCGACCGTGAAAAATGATTGTTGTATACATGTAAAAAATTACGAGAAATGTCAGACGTACGCAGATAATATTAATGTGGCACCCACGACTTTAAATGTATTAATCGCACCATGGCCATTTTCAATGTGGGGAATAGATGTCATTGGAGCTATAGAGCCGAAAGCGTCAAATGGGCATCGTTTCATTATAGTCGCAATTGATTACTTAACTAAGTGGGTGGAAGCGGCTTCTTATGCTAATGTGACTAGAAAGGTGGTGACAAGATTCATAAAGAGAGAGTTGATATATAGATATGGGCTACCTAGCAAGATCATTACCGATAACACCACTAACCTGAACAATCAAATGATGGTTGAGCTATGTGAAGAGTTCAAAATTCAGCATCATAACTTTTCTCCTTATCGCCCAAAGATGAATGAAGCAGTCGAGGCCGCTAAAAAAAATATCAAGAAGATCGTACAAAAGATGGTGGTCACATATAAAGATTAGCATGAAATGCTTCCTTATGCTTTACATGGATATCGTACGTCAATACGTACATCAACTAGGGCAATGCCTTTTTCTTTGGTATACGGAATGGAGGCAGTACTTCCCTTCGAGGTGGAGATCCCATCTTTGTGGGTATTAATGGAAACCCAATTAGACAAAGCAGAATGGGTTCAAGCTAGGTTTGATCAGCTTAATCTCATTGAAGAAAAGAGGCTAGCAGCGACATGCCATGGAAAACTTTATCAAAGGAGAATGAAAAAAGCCTTTGACAAAAGGGTGCACCCTAGGGAGTTCCACGAAGGGGAGATGGTCTTGAAAAAGATTTTGCATATTCAGAAAGATTATAAAGGGAAGTGGACTCCAAATTATGAAGGCTCGTTTATGGTGAAGAGAGCATTTTCTAGTGGAGCATTAATTCTCACGAGGATGGATGGGGAGGAGTTACCTTTGCCAGTTAATTCTGATGTAGTCTAAAAGTTTTATGCATGATGATTCCATGATAGGGGATGCTACTAAGGGATATCAGCGTTGTTTCCAAAAATTTGTTGTATTTTGCTTTATTTCATTCAATAAAAATCATTTGGGTTTTTCATAAATTTCATTTTTTTTGAAGCACTTTGGGCCATGCTATGCTTGTAATTAAAAAATAAAAAGAAAAAATATAACAGAAATGAAAGAAAGGCGCGTGCAAGACAAAGAAACATCACAGGTATATTCGCTAAACACAGACTCGTTCCTGAGGGGTGTCGTGGAAGCAAAAAAAAAAAGCAAAGTAAAAGATAGTGAAAATGAGAATACAAAGGTCTAACAAAAATTTCATCCATGCATACATTCATTCATGCACCCTCATTTGCTTACACCATCCATCATACTTCACAAAAAGCAATAAAAATCAATTCAAAGAAAATCTTCCAAAAAGAAAAATATAGAGGCCAACAAGGTTAAACATAACATTTCATATGCGTCCCACTTGGGCACTCTAAGTTCAACTAGGCATTCAAGTTGTATTTGCTTGCATCAAAATCAAACTTCAGGTTCTCCTTTTGAATAACGATCCTCTCCTTGCGATTGGTCTAATCCTTCTATTAAAAAGGTTTAAGTTTCAAAAAGAAAAAGTTTTTGCGATCGGAACCCTCTACTTGGTAATGGTCATTGAATCTTTTCAAATATAGGCCCTCTCCATGGGAATGGTCTAATTTTTTTTTCATAAAGGTTAAAATTCCAAAAAAAAAGGGTTTTTTTTTGGATCGGGATCCTCTACTTGGTAATGGTCACTGAATCCTTCCAAATATAGGCTCTCTCCTAAGGAAAGGTCTAATTTGTCCTTCATAAAGGTTAAAATTTAAAAAAAAAATAAAAAATTTTATCGGGATCCTCTACTTGGTAATGGTCACTGAATCCTTCCAAATATATGCCCTCTCCAAAGGAAAGGTCTAATTTGTCCTTCATAAAAGTTAAAATTTCAAAAAGAAAGGTTTTTCAGATTGGGACCCTCCACTTAGTAATGGTCACCAAATCCTTTCAAATATAGGCCTTCTCCTTGGGAACATTTTAATTTGTCTTTCAAAAAGGTTAAAGTTTCAAATAAAAAAAAAAAGTTTTTTGATTGGGACCCTCTACTTGGTAATTGTCACCGTATCCTCTTAAATATCATTATTCCTTACTCATCTTCCTCGATCTTTATTTCTTTTTGCAATCTAGACAAAATTAGTGTTTTTATCTTTACTTATCTTTTACTCTAATAATACGAAATTATAATATTATCATATTATCCAGTAAAATCTAAGTAAAGAGTGACAGCTGTCAACCCCCAATTTCGTCCCAGGACAATAAATTTTAATTAAAAAAAGTGCTTGAAGAATATATGGTTAATTAATTTGTTTCTTTTCTTTTAAATAAGTTAATCAAATATAATTTTGGTGAAAATTACGGAATTTCTTTTCGAAGAAAAAAAATGATAAATAGAAAATAACAAAAAAAATAACAAAAAAAGAACACAAAAAGAAAAAGAAAAAAAGGAGAGAAAAGAGAATCAACTGAGGCCTTTTCAAATTGGTCTAACTTTCTAATATATATATATATATATATATATATATATATATATATATATATATATATTTGTTATTTGCCGCCCTATTTTACGTTTTTTTTAAATTTCATCATTCAGTTTTCTATTTTCACCCCTCCTTTCAACTAAGTCCAGTTTGTTTGCCTATCCACACTACCCCACCTTGCTCATAACCTTTTATACATTTAGATTAGAGAATAACTCATTCAATGGCCCATCTCACCAATAATCCACCTAAACCTCGTTCCACTCATTTGATGACACCTATCACTAACTTTCTCTCTTTCTACACGCCAACTCCATTTTCATGCGCAAGGCCGAAGGAGAAGTAATTAACTACTGCCATCACCACCTTCATTCGGCCAATCCTCTAAATTTCTTTCCATTTCTACTAAAAAATGGCAGAACCCATCATTATGGTTTTGCACCCTTTCCCACGGTATCATGATTACAAGATTCAAACTTCATTTTCTTCCAAGAGGGATAAAAGGGGAGGGGGCAACGGGACTAGGGGTTACTCTCATCTTCATGATCTAGGATTTTTTTCATTTCACAGTGCCTCTGTTTTTTATGATCCCCATCCAATGCGCCAGCCAAAAAAAAAGAAATGGTGTTGTCCCTTCATCAGCTCACACCTCAACCAACATAGGGAACCTTCATGTTCATTAGCTTAAACTTTTCAATCTATCCATCTTCTTCCAAAATCCCTAATAACCAACTTCTATTTTCGGTTCAGGCCAACCATTACTACTTGCATTAATAGCTAAGCCTTCACCGTGGGAATCCCGCTGCTCCAGAAATCGTGATAGTGTTGTGACAAATCTAAAACACTTAAGCGGATAGGAGTTGTTCCGAAAAGCCTTATATTAAATCTCTTCCAGGAGCGATTGGAACCAATGGGGATTGTTCAAAGAGAAGAAGAAAAAGTGTAACAAGAGGTTAGAAACATACAAGTTAATCCGAGGGAAAAGGTGAGTGACACTGAAAGCATTGCAGCCATACCAGGTAAGTCCACGAAAATATGCAAGTTATTTGGTCTTAAGAGTATTAGTAATGAACTTGTATGCTTCGTGCAATAACTTTTGCTATGTTCCTACATATGTGGGTTTATTGTTTTACTTTCACATAATGATCAACGCATGATCTTGGATTTCATACATTTACTTAAAGGGACAAGAGAAGAAAAAGGAGAAGAATTTAGTTGGGTGGTGTCAGGCACGGGTACATCTCATGATATTCATTGCATGCGATTGTTTATCTAAAAACTGCATTTGAATGGTGTTTTCTAGGACATACTTAGAACATGCAGGGTTTCAAAGCTTTTAGGCCATGTGAAAATCAATGCTTAACCGTGGGCTTTAACTTTTGCATGATGGTTTTGATTGCATGCATCAAAGAAATATATGTATGTACCCCTTTGCCTTTTCGGCATCTATATATATATATATATATATATATATATATATATATATATATATATATATATATATATATGCTTAAATGGGATTCATTTACTTTTCTTTAAAATGGGATGATATAGCCATACGAGTTCATGTTTTGAGTTCGGGTTGGCGAGTATGGTGCAGCACATTATGCAAGGTTTCTTATTCATATGTATGTGTAGTAATGTGTCATTTGAAGCATATGTGAAGTGCGAAGCCCACCTTAATATTTAATGCATTAAAACACTTTTGTGTACATTATGGCATTCACGTAAATGTATATGTATATAAACTGAAGGTGCATGGTATTTGTGTGTTCTTTTTTCCATGTCAAATTGATGAGTATGATGTGGGCCCATCTTAAATTTGATATTTGGATTCAATATAATATGTGTACATTGATTTGTCTTTAACGTTTCCTAGTTTTGTTTTTAGGTGTTTTTAATTTATTTTATATTTCATTTTAAATTATATTTGAAAACTAGTAGTAACAATAAAAATAATTGTGCATATCGATTTTTAGTAAATATCCTTTTTTTAGAAAAAATAAAAATCTAAAAGAATATTTTTCATAAGCTTTTTCTCATTTCGGGGTATTTGTACGGCCACTCGCATTGTCTAATATCTCACAAATAAAGGTATAAGTACTCGTGTGGTCGCTTGCGTTGTCCTAGTACTTAATACCTTTCTTTTTTTCTAAAAAGTTTTATTTCAAAAAAAATTCCAAAAAATACATTTTTCTTCCGGATATTTCTTTGGTCATTTGTCGTTTGACACTTTATAATAAAGGTTTAAGTACTCGTGTGACCGTTTGCATCGTCCTAGTACTTAACATCCTTTCTTGTTTTAAAAAAAATAAAAATAAAATAAATACAAAAGATTTCATATTCTAAAGTTAAAAACATCGACATTTTCAAACAAACAGTTTTTTTTAAAGAACCACGTAACCTTGATTTCTCATTTTGAATGAGAATATGTAGGACCAAGGTCAATCCTTGTCAGGCCTAAAAAATTACAAAATATTTTTGTTTCTTTTTGGCATTTTTGTCTCATTATTTTTGGGGAAAATCAACATTTTGAAAATCACATCAACTTTGCATGTTTAATTAAAGGTTGCCACCTTTGTGCGGGTGTTGTAGGGTGTTAAAACTTTCCCTACGCGTAACTGACTCATGGATCCAAAAATTTGGTTTTTTGCATGCTTGCTCTATTTTTATGGTTTTTCATAGTTTTTCAGAAATAACTATTGTGGCGACTCCAAATCTCTTTTCAAACCTGTCTCTTTCTTTGGTTCGTCATCCCGTCACGATTTCGGTTGCGACAATGACTAATTTCTAAAAGAAAACCCAAAGTCCAAGAACATAAACTAATTTTCCTAAAAATTATCCTTCAAATATGCTTCAAACCATAATCTTCATAATCTTTTGAATTTCTAGTTGCTTGTGGCATCAAGAGCCTTTGAATAGATTTGATCTTCCAATCTCTTGCTCCTTACCCATGTCATAAGTTCTTTGAATTGTAAAGGTTCATCTTCAAGTTCTTCATGCATAGAATCTAGGTATAGTCCTCTATCAATAAGGCTTGTTGTTTCATTCGCACATGGAAGAGGATGGCCCTTGTATCAATTGGATGTGAAATCTGCATTTCTAAATAATCCTTTTGAAGAGGAAGTGTATGTCACTCAACACCCTGGCTTCCTGATTAAAGGGAGTGAAAGCAAAGTCTATAGATTAAGGAAGGCATTGTATGGTTTGAAGCAGACCCTGAGAGCCTGAAGTTTATGTCAGAACTCTAAATGCAACTGATTTGTTGTTAATGTTTATATATATATGGACAATTTGCTTATTGTAGAAAGCAATCAAACAAAAATTGACAAATTTAAGGAGTTATTGATGGTTGAGTTTGAAATGATTGATCTTGGCAAATTGAGATACTACTTCCTTGGAATGGAGTTTGTGGAAAACAACTAAGGAATCATTCTACACCAGAGAAAGTATGCAACAAACATGTTGAGGAGATTTTGTATGGAGAACTACAACATTGTAGTAACACCAGCCAAGGTAAAAGTTTTAGCATAAAAAAACGATGAAGAAGAAATCCATTGCACTCTCTATAAGCAGATGGTCGGATCACTTAGATACTTATGCAACAATAGACCTAATATTTCCTTCTCAATTGGAGTTCTTAGTAAATTTATTCACCAGCCAAGGAAGAAGCATGTGCTGGCTACAAAGAGGGTGTTAAGATACATCAAAGGAACTTTGGATTTTGGAATTTTATTTCCTAAAACTGATCAGATGTAGGGGAAGTAACTTGGCTTTTCTTATGCATATTGGTGTGGTGATAGTAATGATAGAAGAAATACTACTGGTTATATTTTTAAGTTCATGGGTGCATCAATCTCTTGGTTTAGTAAGAAGCAATCAATTGTTGCGTTATCTACATGTGAAGCTGAACATATTGCAAGTTCAATGTTGCATGTCTGGTTATTTGGCTTGATTCTCTTATGGCTGAAATAAGAGTGAAGATTAAGAGACCAATTCAGTTGATTATTGATAACAAATCAACAATAAATCTGAAAAATAATTCATTATCACATGGAAGAAGTAAACATATAGAAACCATATTTCATTTTCTAAGAGAGCAAGTTAATAATGGGAAGATGAAATTGATCTATTGTTCTATAAAACTACAAGTGGCTGAAATTTATCCAAGCCTTTGAAGAAGGAAATGTTTGAGATGCTGAGAGCTGAACTAGGTGTTGTTAATTCACGATATTGAAGGGGAATGTTGTGTATGTTGTAATTCAATAGTTAGTTTTTGTTAGTATATTGGTTAACTCTATATAAAGAGTTACCTATCTTCTGTATGCTAGAATTGGGAAATAAAAATACATTGACCTTGTGTTTGGATGGAGCATTTCAACAATGCTTTGAAATTGAAATGCATTGCATTTGAATTGTTTGCAATTAAATTCCATTCATTTTCTAAATAACTTGTTTGGATAAGGAAATTAAAATACCTTACATTTAAATTTCTTGTTTGGAAAAAAAAATGAATTTATTGTGAGATAAAATTTAATTTTAACAATATTTATTTTAGGCTTAATTATGTTTTGAGTTCATGATAAATTTGGAAACCCTACGATCAAGAAGGGCTCGTCGACCCAGATGGGTCTGACGACCTGGACGAGCCCAACAACCCAAACGGGCCTTCCAAACCGTTTGGTCCGTCCGGGTCATCGGACACGTCCGGTCATCAGGCCCGTCTGGGTTGTCGGGCCCGTCTAGGTCGTCGGGTTCGTCGGGTCGTTGGTCCCATCTGGGTCGTTTGGCCTGTCTGGATATTTTGACTTGTCCGAGTCGTTGGGTCCGTCCGTGTCGTTGGGACTGTCCGTGTTGTCGGGCTCGTCCGTGTCATCGGGCCCATCTGGATCATCGGGCTTGACAGTTTGGAAGGGCCCGTCAGACCCGTCCGGGTTGTCGACCTCGTCCAATTTGTCGAGCCCATTCGACTCATCGGACCCGTCCAAGTTGTCGGGCCCGTCGAGGTCGTCGGGCCCGTCCAATTCGTAGGAACCTTCTGGCTCGTCCAATTCGTCGAGCCCATTCGGGTCATCAAACCCGTCTGGATTGTCGGGCCCGTCTAGGTCTTCGGGTTCATTTGGGTCGTTTGGCCCGTTTGAATCATCGCACCCTTTCAAGTCGTCAAACCCGTCTGGATCGTCGACCTCGTTTGTGTCGTCGGGTCTGCCCTACCAGTTTGTGTCATTGGGTTGGCCCGACCCAGCTAGGTCTTTGGATTTGTCGGCCATGCCTAAGTCATTTGGGTCAGGCATACCTAAGTCGTCTGGGATCATTGAGTCTGCCCGCACATCTAGGTCGTTTGGCCTGCCCGACCCGTGTGGATCGTCAAGTCCACCCGACCTGGTTGGGTCATCAGGTTCGCTTGTCCCGTCTTGGTTGTCGGGCCCGCCCAACCCGTCTTGGTTGTCGAACCTGCCCGATCCTTCTTGGTCGTCGAGCCCGCCCGTCCCATCTATGTCGTCGTACCCATTTGACAACTCTACCAGAGAGTCTAGAATGTGAGGTTGAGTGAGAAGAATTTCAAATTCCACCACCTATTTTGAGGGTATTTGAATTTCTACTAATTTAACTAATTGAAATCCTTCAAAAAAATGCTTGCATTTGAAATGCTTTTTAATTTCTGTATCCAAACAAAGCATTTCATTACAAAAAAATCTAAATTCTTCAAAAAAATGAATTACTTCATTAAAATACCCTATCCAAACACACCTTTTACAAAATACCCTATGTGCATAATTTTTTTCTCCTTATTTTTGTCCTTCCCTGACAACAAGATAAAGAGTTACCTATCTTTTGTATGTTGTAATTGAGAAATAAAAATTCATTGAGTCCTTTTAGAGAATATGTGCTATAATTGAAAAATAAAAACACAATGAGACTTTTACAGAATAAAAATAACTGATGTGCATAATTCTTTCTCTTCATTTTTTTCCTTCCCTGTCAACCGTTAAAACAAATTTATTCTGAGAAACAAACAATGCACTAAAAGTTAGGAAAATAAGTAAGTTAGAGTGTGAGAAAAAGAAAAATTGAAAAATAATTTTGAAAAGATAAAGAGGACAAAGGAAAACTATTACAAAAGCACAAATAAGAGGAGAGTGAAATTGAACTTTCACTAAGATTGAAAGATGAAGTGAAATTTGAAGAGAACTTCGAATATTTTTCTAAAGCACAAACAATTTTAAAAAAAAAAAGACAAAACCAATATACAAAAATCAAGGAAAGCAAGAAAGTAAACAATAAAAAATTACCAAATTTTATTGTAATTTTCTAAAAACACCGTCGAGATTTGTAAAACTCCAATACACACGTTTATCAGAAAAGATTATTACAACCTCTTTCAATAAGTCCATCAAAATAATATTTCTTTTTTCTTTTAGTGAATCATTGCCACGCCAGTTACTATTGATGAATCCATTGATTGATGAATAAGATATGTATAATTGAATTGGTCATGCCAATTTTTTATTTTTATTGACTTTTATATATTTTAATTAACGTTGACCAAAAGAAATCATATTTATTTTCATTAAATTGATACGTAGGTAAGGGAATGTAAAAGTTTTCTACTCCCTTGATCCGTATTATTCACTCAAGGGACCATGAATTTTATTATTCTAAAAAATAAATTGAAATTGGTTTGAATTTTTTCTTAAATTTAAAAAAAAAAAGATAATTGTATTTTTTTAAAAGCTAATTTCTATAAATTTTATAAATATAAAAGATTAGTTATATTAATTGGACCAACAGTGATGGAATGGTTTTATTTAATGTTTAATTATTGGAAAATAATTTTTTTGACAAACATTGGTCGACAAAGTTGACAAATTTATAAAATGGAATAATTTTTTATTTTTTTTAAAAGTAAAGAAAATAAAATAGTAAAGTTTTAAAATTTATTTTACCAAAAAAAATTATTTGTCAAAGTTTGTAAAAAAAATTGTAAAAATATCATTTCTCTTAATTATAAAATAAAATTGTTTCATAAATAATAAAAGACAGAGAGACGGAGAGAGATTATGAACAAAGTAGAAGGCAGCTATGAATTGTGAGACAATTCCTCTGAATTAAAGATCAACACCAACCATTGTGAGTCAATGTTTTTCAATTTTTATTTGAAGTATGAACTAGATTAGCCTGTTATAAATGTATGCAATATTGAAATTTGATGCCATATGATTGATGATATCATGTCTATGAGCTTCTCTTGCAAGGTTTGTAAAGATCTTTGGCTAGTCCATAAGTAAACATTTTATGCTTTCTTGTTATACTCTCAGGGTTCAGGAAGTGATAGTTATGTTATTGAATTAATGAAAAGGTTCGAAGTTTCACCAGCAGTTTTTCAAATCTGTAGAATTTGGTTCGAGTTCGCTTGTGTCATCCTATTTTTCTTTCTTTCAGCTTCAATTTCCTTTGGATTTCTTGAGAGGAGAAACGAGGGAAAGAAAATCAGCTCCTCAGTCCTCACATACAGCAAAAATTGTATTTGAAAAAACACATCTATTCAATGCTTATTCTTTTTTAAGTAATTTAATACATTCAACCTTCAAGACAGAAAAGGAGGGGATAGAAAATGGAAGGAAACGTTGCTCTTTGTGTTTTTGATAATTCCTACCATGCCAAACTAGATCTTGACCATTTGTACTGTTTTTTTGTGTATATCTTTCAATTTAATCGTATGTTTTCAATTTTTTTATAACTATTTTAAAAGTCGAAGTATGATATGTAGTTAATTGACAGTGTATAGAAAATCAATTTAATACTTCATAATATGAGAAGTGAGGTTTTGTGAAACTGGCAAAATTGTGCAACCATCGTATTTTAACTTCTCTAACAATCACAGTAGCAGTCTGCAGTTACAGTAGTAGAATGGGAGAACTGAAGCTTCTGGGAGTTTGGCCTAGTCCATACGTTTACAGGATCATATGGGCGTTAGAACTGAAGGGCATAAAGTATGAGCATGTACAAGGAGAATTTCATAACCCTGAATTCAGAGATTTGCTACTGAAGTATAACCCAGTTTACAAAAAGGTTCCTGTCCTTGTTGTTGATGGAAAGCCAATTGCAGAATCCACTGTCATTCTTGAATACATAGAGGAAACATGGCCACAGCCACACTTGCTTCCACAGGACCCATATGAGAGGGCTGTGGCACGGTTTTGGGTGAGTTTTGCTGAAGAAAAGGTAACAAGGTTATTTGTTAAACAGTTGAGATTTTAATTCTCTCTTGTTGTTCTCTCGTTTATATATCTAGTTGCAATCCCAATTGCAGAGTACTTCGTTTATGTCATTCTTTGTGGCTGTTGGAGAAGAGTTTCAGAAGGCAACAAAGGAAGTAAGAGAAGTGCTTAAAGTATTAGAAGAAACCATTGGGGACAAAAAGTATTTTGGCGGTGAAGAAATTGGAGTTTTGGACATAACCTTGGGATGGATACCCTTGATCTTTGGAGTCATTGAAGATATGGTTGGCGTGAAGTTGTTGGTGGTTAATGATTTTCCTCGCTTGTCTACTTGGATTCGGAACTTCAGGGAGCACCCCTCTATCAGAACGAACTTTCCAAGTCACCATGAGTTGTTTGGTTATTTCAAGCAAAAGAGAGAGACTATTATTCCACCCAATACAGCATGAAGTGATTTGTATCTATACGATATATTATATCAATAAACTTCCTTGTGCTTGGATGATTGAATTAGACTGAGAATATTTTTATTTCTAGGATCCAACTTCACATTTCAACCTCATTCAATGCATAAAATATGTTCACTATAATTTGGGTTTTAATGGTGGGCGTTCCTTCTTGATTGATTAGATACTCAGCATGTGTCCTTCGAATAATGGTTTAGATTGTTCCTTATTTATATTATTAAGAATTTAATTGCATTTTGGCTTGAGACCAATAAACAAAATGGCCAAGTAGAACAATAACTGAGAAGAAATTTAGAAATATATCCACTAAAATTATTTCAGGTACAATCCAAAGTTGCGACTTCTAGTTCTGCAAACCATTAAACAGCAGATTTGTAACAGGAAGGGCCTGACTAAAAAGGTCAGTGTTTAAGAGTTATCAGTGCGCTACGATGTCTTTCAACCAACATTTGTGACAAACATAACATTGAGAGAACTGCATTGACCAACAAAATGACAAATTGGTGGCAGATCAGGTTTTCTCTATGACGCTTAGCTCTCTGGAGTTTTAGCTTTAGCTTCTGACAGCAAAGGTTCAAGTTCTCCTTTCCGGTACAGCTTCAGGGTATCTGCATCAGTTAAAAACTATGTTGGACAAAAAGGGAGAAAACAGAGAAATTGCACTTCTATATATTTATTAAACTGTATAGTGTTAAACTTCTTGAAACTTCCAGAATACTAACTTCATATATGCAGACAATATACATTGGCATTTATAGATATTTTGCAACAAAAACAGAATGGTAATTAATAAGAATGTCTTCCACTTTGACAATCAAGAATATAAAAGACAATTTGAACTGTGGATATATCACCACTCAGACAATCAATTATCTAAAAGACGAGAAAACAAAGAAAGATACCTGAACAGCCGCCAATGTGTTTGCCACCTGCAATGAAGAACAATTTTAGGATGGGTTATAAACTATTCCGTTCAAAAGGTGGACTTAAAATAAAGGTAATAGAATTTAGTGCTTTTATTTTAGATAATATAAGGATGCAAAAGTTCACGCATGAAAAGAAATGAAATAGTAAATCGGCACCTGCTTGCATTCAGGGGACGTGAAATGTCGCCTGGTTTTAAAGCTGGGTTTCAGGTTTAGGTTGAATGATGTGGCTGAACAACAATAATAACAAAATTCCTTTCTTCAACAAAAATTAATTTTAGTTTATTTCATAAAAATCATGACCAGGACAGTAGGTTATACAATATATCGTGATTTTTTGAGTCAAAAGTGAGATTTCAAGAAATTGTGGATCCATTTATTCCATCAATAACCAAGCGAGATCTAGTGTAACATAAGGGATTTTCCATTTCTATTGACTCCTCATGAAACTAGAATAGATCAACAACAAATATTGCATATGGTATTCAAAACTGGGATGAATTTAAAACAAATATTTATCGGCTCTAATCTAACTCTTCTTTTTATGAAGAGAATGAATCCTGTTATTGAGGTATCATCATAAACACAATCCCTTCTGCAGGTACTTGGATCTGCTCATTTTTCTCCTCCATTACCCATTTGGAAGTCCATGTTTGTTTTAAGGTAGTTTGTATCTCACATTTACAGAGAGATTGGGCAGCTTGGTGGATTATTTCTAAGTTTCTCCTTACCTTAATCCCCTCCTTTGTCGTTTTGTCATCTGTGTACATTATTGCAGGATAAACACTCTGGTGGTTTTGAATCTCCTCAGTTTATCGTTTATTATTGCAGGATAAACACTCTGAAAGTCCACTGTTGGTAGGGAGTTTCTGAGAATGGGCAACCCCGGGGCATAACTGGTTTTCACTCACCTTCAAGATACCTTATTCAAGTACAATTGTTAAAATTCTTCTTCTCTCAAATGATTTTATTTAAGAAACAGTGAACACTTTCTCATCTGAACTTTCCATTCTTTCTGTCTCTCTCTTAAGGCGCATAGACCCTTACTCTCCTAAATCATTAGATTTTAAGCATGCCCGCCAAGTCCTCAACCTATAAGGCCCTATCATATGTCCTATTTAATATCATACAATTTTCAATTTTCAATATAGCAGCAGAAGTTGAACATACACGTATGCAGAAGATTTTGTCATATCAATTACGTCTTCATAACCTAACGAGCATGAGAGGAATATAGTAGCAGAAACGCCATAATAAAATATTTTTAGCATCTTCCCTTGGATAAGTCAGAGTTGATATTTCATGAAAGGATCAAAAATATTGTTACACTCAAAATTGAAGTTTTAACAGTTTTCATTTTATAAAATTATCTAGATCGTTGATAAGAAATTTGGAAGCTGAGAAGCGTAACCACATTGGTACCCCACTCAAGATTATTTTATAGCCTCGAGACAGCAGCTACCCAGCAGTCAATAATACGTGGATCCATAAAATCACCAATTTCTAGTTTCAATTAAAATTGTATGAAATGGCAGTAACATAGGTGCCTAAGTTGAAAGCGGAACATGACACAAACTGATACAGCAAACTGAAAGTTTGATATGCAAGTCTTAGGACTGAAATCTACAACTGAACTGCATGGTATCATTGACCAAGCATTTAATCCCTTACTTCACTATTAAGCTCTCTTAGGATTATTTTATTACATGAAATCAGCCCATAAAAAAATCTTATAGGAATAAGGTACTTGTATCAAATTGAATAAAATCTTAGAAATCCCTTTCCTCGCTCAATCTCTCGTGCATAGCCATGTGTGCAAGTATGAGAGAAATATTTCCATTTCTGCTCCATTTATTTTCTACATTCTACTCTTTAAGCACAAGGTTTTTAGGATGTACCAAGGGGAAATGATTCAAAGGGGAGGACATGTCAAATAAGTAGCTTATCAACATTAAAAGAAATATCCACCACCAGTCAGGCAGTTTCTCTTAGCATCCAATCAACCAACAGTAACAACAATTCAAAATCCATAGATGCCAATGGCATAAATATTCTACTAACAATGAGTCACCAAATATTTATACAAGTATGATTAAGCAAGAATAGTGCATCCAAGATGGGTACTGCTTACCAATAAATACATTTGGCACAGTGTGTTGCCCCGTAATCCTCTCCAACACCTTTTGCAACTGTGGCCCTTGAGGACCTAAACAGAAATACAAAATTTAAGACACAAAAAAAAGTGCCCAAATGCACAATTGACAAGGCAAATTGCATAGAGAGAATCCCCATTATGTTAAAAACAACATTGACAAAATCCGCAAATTTCTATCATCAGTGAAACTATTTACTGGCAATACAGTAACCAAGAGAAAGGCAAATCACATTTATAGAAAAGACTAAACGTTTATGTAGGATACATGAAACGGTTAAAATTCAAAACCTGAGCTGTGGCAATTTCGTTGCCATTCATTCAAGTAACCATACTGAAATCATTTTAATTTTTCAACAAGAAGAAGGCAGTCCAGGAATAAGCACACTATATTATGAAGGAACGAACTTGGATTGAAGACCACTATGACTAGGCGCGTGTATAAATTTGATGGAAATGAACAATACGAGAAAGGAAAGTTAGGGCTAAGAGAAAGATGAAAACATAAATGAACAATTCAGAAGCAGAGATGAATCGAAAAAAAAAAATACCCATTTCGTCTAATTCGAAGACCAAGGGGCTGACACCGAGTTTGTTGAAAAGGGATTTGACCTCAGAAGAATAGGAGCACCAGGTCTTGGAATAAACGACAACAGGGTTTTCTGCAACGGTTTTCTTAATGGAGTCTTCGAGGCGAGAGCCGAAGGAGGAAGAGGAAGAGGAAGAGGAGGTGGCTCGAACGGAGGGGAAGTTGCGGTTTGGCGATGGAGAAGCATTGATGGAGGAAATGGGAAGAGAGTGAGAGAAGAAGTGTTTAGTTACAAAGAAGGAAGAAGAAGAAGATGAAGAAGAAGGAAGCTTTGGAGAAGGTTTCAAGTTTGAGAGAGAAAGAAGAGCAACGTTTCCCAAAGCCGAAGCCATACTATATTCTTCAATTCTGTTCTTTTCTTTTCTTCCCTTCTCCTTACATACCCCGTCTTTTCCTTCTTTTTATTTTTCACACTCATTCTACCCTTTTTAATTCTTTTCCTTTTACCCATAATTTAATATACTAATAGAATAAATTTTTAAATACCTTTTTAATCCTCATTTTCGTGGTGTTTGTTGCGGATGGTCCTTATTTTGACATAATGTTTAAAATAGTCATCATTTTGACCAAATATTTAAAATGGTCCTCATTTTCGCAATTCGTGTTTTATTTGGTCCTTTTCTGTAACGCCGTTTAAATCATTAACAGAGCATTGTACATGTGGCACGGTTTGTATTAGGGTGTGTTACGTGTGTTGTACAAGTGTGTGATAATTAGATATTGGAGATAAATAAGTGAGCTAAGGTTTTAGTAAGGAATGTTTGGGCAGTTGGTGAGTTTTGGCAATCTTGTTCCTCCATTCCCAATTGGTATTGCTGCAATCTTCTTCTTCCTGCAATCCCATTATATAGGTATGTTACGGTCCCAATCTTCTTCCTTTACCTCTGGTTGTAATCGTTGGAGGCAACCGTGTTGTATCACTTCGTGCACTATTGGTGGTTCAACGAGAAACGAATTAACCCCGATTTGTAGTTGCGGAGAGATGGCTGCTTTGAGGTTGGCAAGAACTCCAAAGAATATTGGTAGAAAATTTTGGGTACAATCTATTTTTATTTTTGTGTTAATAATAAATTGGTTTTAATTTTTGGTTTACTGATTTACAGAGTGGTGGTTCCAATAATGTGGGCTGCAACTTGTTCAAATGGTGGTGTTGATGAAAAGGATGTCATCATCATGACACAAATGAGGCAGATTAATGATTTGGAGAAGTCATTGAAGGTTGCTGAGAAGAGGCTGCAATTAGTAATAGAGTTCACTTGAGTTGTTATTGTATTATTCGTACTGTTATTGTGTGTAATATTTTAAAGTCCAATCTGTTTTGTACTATTGTTAAATGAAGAAATGAATTAGTTTGATTATGTTGATATTAGTCCCAACATGTTCAAAATGACATCTTAATCTGAGCATTGAAGTAAGTGAAATTGATTTAAGTTTGGGAAAAATTAAATTGATATAAGTATGGAAGAAGTTAAATTCATAACATTAATTCATCCTCATCAAAATGCACTACATCAATGTTTGGCAAAAGTGAAATTGAACGAAGTTTAAGGAAAGTCAAAATGCAGTACATCAATAATGAATTCTACATCAGAAATTCCAAAAAATAACTAAGACGTTTGTAGCTGCTATCATGGCCTCCTCCTAATCTGTAATTTCATCCTAAGCTGCAACTGCAATCCAATGATGAAATGACAAGTATTAATTGCTTCCTCTGCAAATCCGAGCTCAAGAAAGACGAAGATGAAGAAATTTCTCTAATTGTAAAATTTCTCCTAAATTGAAAAATTAACGTTAATTAGCCATATGTACAGTACACGTAACACACCCTAATACAAACTGTGTCACATGTACAATGTTCCGTTAATGATTTAAACGGCGTTACAGAAAAAGACCAAATAAAACACGAATTACGAAAATGAGGACCATTTTAAACATTCGATAAAAATAAAGACCATTTTAAACATTATGTCAAAATGAGAATCATCCGCAACAAACACTACAAAAATGAGGACAAAAAAGGTATTTAAGCCTTTTTATTTTCACCGCTCTATTTTATATTACAATTTAACTAACTTTCATGTTATAGTAGTAATGTTATTCATTTATATGAAAGTTATAGATATCTAATTTTAAAGTGTCATTGTTACATTATAGTCCATTATATGGCAATAACAATTTTAACACAATTTAAAAAAATAAAAACACTCACTTTGTTATAAGGTTTTAAAGTGTTTTTTATTATAAGAAAAACGTCTTTACATGGTTGGATAATGTAGCCACTCGCAGATCTAAAATTTTAAGTAAGTGAGGATAATTAGAAATTATTTAAGATTCAATCTAATAGCTTTTAAAAGTTCAAATAAAGAATTAGGAGGGGCAAAATAATTTTTTTTCCAGATATTTCGTAATAATTTAAAAAATTCAGGAGTGCGCTTGGCCACCCTCATGTACACTTAGGTGTGCCATTGCGTGTAGGAATAAATTATACTACATTTACCGTGTGTTTATATGAAACATCTATATAAACACAAAGAGGATGAGATTGATAAAATAAATGAAGTCAAAATATATAATAGTTAAAGTTGAGAAAAGAAATTGGTATGAAGTTGATTTTAAGTCTATCTCGATCGACCTTATAAAACTGACATATAAAGTAATGTTTGCATCTAATTATATATTTTAAATTGACCATCTCTAATTCATGTGGACCGTCGTACTCACCCCCTCACATTGAAACATATATATAAGGATGACAACGAGTTGGGTCGGGCACAAATAGTGTCTACATGTAACCCGACCTGCAACAAAAAAAAAATCTGTCCGCTACCCGCCTCGCTACCCGCATGGGTACCCGTTAAAAAATACTCGCAGGTATTTTAAAACCTGCAAATACCCATAGATACCTACAAACATTTAAAAAATATATTTTATAAATATTTGCAATTAAATTTAAATAAAATTACAAAAAAATGTAAAATTAAATATAAATTAAATTAAATTTTAATTAAATTAAATTTAATTTTAATTAAATTTAACTTAATAAAACATAATTTTAATTTTAATTTTTTTACGGGGAATGGGTACCCACGGGTACGGATAGTATGATACCTACACCCGACCCATTTATATACAGGTATTAAAATACCAGCTACCCGCCGGTACCAACTATCTGTTACGAATTTAATTTGTAAATACTCACGGATACGAATATTTTTGCCATCTCTCTCTCTCTCTCTCTCTCTCTCTCTATATATATATATATATATATATATATATATATATATATATATATATATATATATATATATATATATTGACTGTGAGACTATAGATTAATGAGCGATTCGTTAGCACGTGGGACAACATACCCAACTAAAAACAAATTTCGTTAAGATATACTTTAACTCATGATTTTGATATCATGTTAAGAATTATATTTTAAATCTAACACACAAAATTGACTAATAAATTGCACACACTTATATACTATAAATTAGAATTTTCTTTAATTAATGTGAAACTTCCAATAATAACAATTACACCATAGTATGATAAATTTTGGTTCATGTTTAAATTATTCTTTCTCTTCCATCAAATAACAACACTTTATTTGTTCGACTATAAAATATAATCAATATTGATATTTTTTTTTAATTTTAATATTTATTTAATATGTAAATAATTTTTGGTTTTGGTGATAATTGAAATACTTTATCTAAACAAGAAAAATAAAATTCACTAAGAATTGTCTTATGTAAACGATACATTGAAAAATATAAAAAAAAGTTGAAATAAAATCAATTCAAATTTAATGTATTTGAATGTCTTGAAATTTAAAAAATTCTAAATAACCAAACACAAGAGAAGAAATCATCCCAGAGACTTTTAGTTAAAATAAGGTTAAATTACTCTTTTGGTCCCTCTATTTGTTAAGTAATATCACTTTGGTTCTCAAATTTTTTGTTGTCTCAATTTGGTCCTCATTTTCTTAAAAATGATTCAAGTTAGTCCTTATCGTTAGTTTTACCAAACGGTGTTGAATTCAACGCCACGTGTCAATTTCTAGTTTTTTTGAATTTTTTTTGAATGTTTTTTGAATTTTTTGATTTTTTTACACGTGTCACTTCACTGTTGTGTCATGTGTCAAAACTCAATTTGGTTCCTATATTTGTTTTTAGTTCCAATTTAGTTCTATTTTTTTTTAAAAATGAAATAATATTGTCCCTCCTTAAATTGACACTTAATTTACATTTTTATAAATCTTATGGTGATATCCTTACTAAAATTAACGTTTTTATTAAATATTTCTATAAATATTTTAAATTAATTTTAAATTCTATACAAAACATTAGACTTTGGTTTTGTTTTGAACTTGAAATTTATTTCCTAAACTTATGTGTAACAAGTTATTTGATTTTTAATCTTCATTAAGTTTGTATAATATGATATACTTGATGCCATTATATATGATGACAAAATTGTTAATTTTTGAAATTAAGTTTGGGGTTTAACTTTGTTTAATAATAAAACTAAAAAAAAAATTGTTTAAAAATATTTCTACAAATATTTAATAAAAATGTCAATTTTATTAAGAATATCATCATAAGTTGTATACAAAAAATTAAATTGAGTGTCAATTTAAGGAGGAACAATATTGCTTCATTTTTACAAAAGTTTGGACTAAATTGAAACTAAAAACAAATATAGCGACCAAATTGAGTCATTTTGACACGTGGTACAACTGTGAAGTGACAAGTGTAAAAAATTCAAAAAAAAATTCAAAAAAAAATTCAAAAAAAATTCAAAAAAAATTCAAAAAATTTTAAAAAAAAAACCAAAAATTGACACGTGATGAAGAGAGAGAAATTTACTTTTTATTTTAATTATTATTTACATGTGTTGCAACTGAAATCGCGACGGGACGACGAACAAAAAATAAAATTTGTAAAAACAGAGTTTGGAGTCACCACCATAGTCTATTTTAGAAAACTAAGGAAAAACCAAAAAAGATAAAACAAGGTCTGCGAAAAAAACCATATTTTGGGTCCGAGAGTCAGTTATGTGTGTGCAAGATATTAACACTCCAGAACGCCCGTCCTAAGACGGTACCTTTAATTAAATGTGCAAAAGTTATGTTGTTTTCAAAATATTTAATTTTTCCCAAAAGTAACAATAAAAGGATGTACAAAAGAAACAAAAATATTTTTTTGGGCTCGACAAGTATTAATCTTCGCTCCTACATATCTCCATTTACAATGAAGAATTAAGGTTACATAGTTCTTTTACAAAAACTATTTGGAAAATGATTTGAATTTTTTTGATATTTTTGAAAACCTTTTTATTTATGTTTTTCGTATTTTGAATTATTTTAAAATTGGTGTCACGCGATGCGAGTGGCCGGACAAACACTTGAAATAAATTCCTTTTTTTTTATCTTTTATTTTTTTCAGTTTTTGATCATTTATAAATTTTTAATATTTTTTTATAGTTATTTAAAAGTGGATGTGGATGTTAATGCGACGTGAGCAACTAGATAGATATTAAAGAGTAAACAAAGAAAGCTATCTTTTAATTCTTATATTGGTATATATTTTTTAGAAAAAAAAAAGAACGAAAGTCTGAAATGGGTGTCATGCAACGCGAGCGGTCAAACAAACTCCAAAGAAATGGGAAAAAAACAACTTTTTATGATTTTAAAAAAATAATGAAAATTAAAAAAATAAATCAAAAGAAGAAGAAACTAACAATGACATACCTTCTGTCTTTTCTTTTTCTTGCCTCCTTTTATAATATTTTTGTGTTTTTTTTTTCTAAGAGGGATAAAATGAGATGCGTTTGTGTGCGTGGTAATGATAGAGAAAAAAAGAGTATAGAGAATGCCTTTTTTTTTTTATTCTTATCTCCTTCAATATGTTTTTTTTTTGTTTGGAGAGAGAGATAAAAAAATGAGGTGTATAGGTGGGAATGGTGATGGGAAAGAATTAGAGAAGTGTGGGGAATATTTTTTCCGATCCCTGTTCACATAATAGAGTGCCTATTTATACTCACACCTTGCAATATCAATGCAATCTCAGCCTTAATTGTAATGAACAATATAAGGAAGGAATTGGTCATGATAGCAGCACATTATGAGATCAAATCATAGCAAATCAGAACACAAAATCAATCAAGATCAATAATATTTATTCTAACTCTTAACAAATCAGAGCACAAAAATCAATCCCAATTAGTAATATTGATTCTTATTATATGAAGAGATATTGCTTTTAATTTAGAATCATATCACTAATTTCTCTATTAGAACAAAGGTAAAAGATATGTTGAGTTGTTGGGCTCATGAAGATGAGTGTGATAACAAATTAGGTTCTTCCTTCTTCTTTTTTCCTTTTTTCATCTCTCTTTTTTCTTTTTTTTCATCTCTTTTTTTTGTTGCTAAAATTAAAGTTTGAAAATCTTGGAAGAAAATAATGTTTCACATTTTTTATTTTTATTTTTTTGAAAAAGAAAAATTTATTCACTCGAACGAAATTGGGCATTGACAGCTGTCCCTCTTTGCTTAGATTTTGCTAGATAATATGAAAATTTGACTTTTTCATATTATCGTAATAAAAGATAAGTAAAGATAAAAACACTAATTTCGTTCTGGTTTCAAAAGAAGACAAATTTGAAGACAAACTTGCCCATTCCAGAGGAGATGGTCTATATCTGAAAGAAAAGAACTAGGTGGTCATTACCAAGTCGAGGGTCTTAATTTGACACACTAATTTTTTTGTTTTTTTTTTTTACTTTTTGAAAAAACTAAATTAGACGAATCTCGTCGAGGGGGTCTATTCAAAAGATTTGGTGACCATTACCATGTAAAGGGTACCGATCCGAAATTTTTCTTTTTTTGACTTTTTGAGAAAAGATTAGACCAATTCCGAGGGGAGAGTCTATATCCAAAAGATTCAGTGACCATTACCATGTAGAGGGTCACGATCTGACAAATCACTTTGTTTTATTATTTTCTTTTTTTGACTTTTTGAAAAAAACATATTAGACAAATCCCGAGGAGAGGGTTTATATCAAAAGGAAAGAAATCAATGACCATTGTCTCGCAGAGGACCTTGATGTAAAGAAATCGATGACCATTGCATCCTAGAGGGCCTCGATGTGACAAAGAAAAAATGACCATGCCTTGCAGAGGGTCTTGATGTGAAGAAATCGATGACCATTGCCTCGTAGGGGGCCTCAATGATGAGAAAATCCATTAGGGGCTAGTGTGGAAATTGGGCTTGAGGGCCAATGTGGAAACTGGGTTTGGAGGCCAATGTAGAAACAGGGCTTGGGGATCAATGTGAAAACTGGGCTTGGGGGCCAGTGTGGAAACTGGGCTTAGGGTATATTGGTCATTCATATGAATGAAGAAGACCATAAATTTGAGAAACATCATAGAAACAAAATTATGTTTTATTTTTAATTTCTTCTTTCTAAAACGAAAGGATTCAATAATCATTCATATGAGTGAATAGGGTTTTGATTGGAAAGGTGGAAACTATTTTATTCGAAAAGATGAATGACTCATGTATGCATGACTTGGTATGATGTATGAATTTTTCTTTTGCATTTTTTTGAAAACAAATTTGAATTGATTCCCATTTCATTATTATTTTGAATTCATGGAATCATTCAACTTTGATATTTTTTTACTTTTTCAAATCATTTCTTTGGTCTAATCAATTTACTAACAAACACTTTTTTTAATCATTTCTTTTGAAACACTATTTGAATGACATGCATGAAATTACCAAGGGCTTGAAAAGGTTTGAATGAGGTGATGAAGATTAACTAGGGAGTTCTCCCAATTTGAATTGGTCTCGAGGCACAAAATGTGTTTGGGCTTTCCCCAATTATTGATGGTATTAAGGAAAAGATTGGGACTTCAAAAGTTTGCCCTTAGTGTGAGAGCCTATGATGGTCTTAGGGTGCAAAAGCATGTTTCCCTAAACCCTAAACCCTAAACCCTAAAGATAAAAACCTTCGAAAGGCTTGTATCATTGCCAAAACTATGGGTATGAATGTAAATGATATTAAAGGCCCAAAAAGTGATGTGATGGTTGTTTCAAACAAGGATCTTTGAATAATGTTTCATTCAGAATTTGTTTGACTTCTTCTTGTTCACCTTTTTTTTTTATATTTTGACCTTTTATTCTTATTCTCTAAACTTTTGCTTCTCTTTTTTCTTTCTTGATATGACCATATTATTTTGTTTCTTTTTTTTTGATATTTTTGTATTGGTGAACTATCATTTGGATGAAACAAATGCAAACATTATATTAATTCTCCTCAATGTGAGGGTGACCCTTGTTTAGGGTAATTTGAAAGAAATTTTTTTGAAAGTTCAAATGGGGTAGCAAAGGATAGTTACTTTTTTTTTGGATAAAGAAACATGGTCACACATCATTTCAAATCATAATTGTTTTTCTCAAACAATTTAATTCACAGAAAAATAATTTATTTCATATGACAAGATGCCTTTTGTTTTGTTCTCTTTTTTTGTCTTATTTTTGTCTAGACTGTCCTTCAAAATTTTCAGTCTATCTGATTTTTTTTTTTGTGTTCAGAGAATTTATGGTAATCCTTTTTAAGGTATTTGTCCCCTTTATGATAATCCTCCATGAAAATGAAAACAAGGTTTATGGTGGAAGAGAGATGGAAAGGAAGATGGATTTGAGCAATTTCATGTATGCAAGACTATATGATGCTTCAAAAGACATGATAACAAACAAATTTTATTTGTTTATTCAATCCACTGATTTGACCAAAGAATGTTTTATTATTTTCTCATTTTTCATAAGAAAGATTCCAAGAATTTGGTGATAAAAAAAAGTGGAAAATAATTGAATTTATTGCAGTGCAAACATTTTGGATTTTTTTTTAATTATGCATATACATGCTATGTGTTTGAAGCTATGGATAGGGTACCGTGAATGACCACAGAATGGGAATGCAATGCATGGTTGTGCCTCGCTGGACACTTATTCACATGATATGCCAATGAAATGTATGTTTATGCCTTAGGAGGCATTTTGCCTTTTTTTTTCTTATAATGGTGTGATTGTGATGAATTTATTATTATATACAAGGGAATGTTAGGGTAAATGATGCAAATAGTCTCCCTTTAGTACCTTAATTTGACATAGGTTCGACACTTAAAGTTCTAGGGCAAAGTATATGTGCTCACAAGGATAATTTTCTAATACCTAAAGATCAAGGTCACTAGAGCTATGACCCACTTCATGGCATTTCCCCGACAATTGGTAAACAACAAGAAGTGGGAGTACCAATGAAACAAATAAACTCTAGCTGAGGTTCTCAAAATGACCACTTGGGAAGTACATTCACTATGATAATGCTACACAATCCCCTCTAATTCTAAGCAACTCAGACTTGGGTATAGGGCCCCACTCATGTAATGAACAAAATGTGTGTGTGTGAAGGGAGAATACAATGTATATCCAAACCCCCCACCTAACAAACATTCCAAATACCAAAATAAAGAAGAATATACACATACAATTATTCTAAATATAAAAAGAGATAAAAATACACATACCCAAAAAGAAAAAAAAAATGAGAAAGAAAAAATATGAAGAAAAACCACATCAATTTTGCACATCCAAATAAATGGTCTGACTCTCTAGCATCCCAAGTGGAGTTGCCATCTGTCCAAACCGAAATTGCAACGGGACAACGAACCAAAAATAAAATTTGTAAAAACAGAGTTTGGAGTCGCCACCATACTTTATTTTGGAAAACTAAGGAAAAACCAAAAAAGATAAAACAAGGTATGCGAAAAACTAGATTTTGGGTCCGGGAGTCGATTACGTGTGGGGAAGATATTAGCACCCTATAACGCCCGTCTTAAGACGATACCTTTAATTAAATATGCAAAAGTTATGTTGTTTTCAAAATATTTAATTTTCTCCAAAAGTAACAATAAAAGGATGTATAAAAGAAACAAAAATATTTTTTTGGGTCCAACAAGAATTAATCCTCGCTCCTACGTATAGGGATGTCAACGAGGCGGGTAGGGTACGGGTCGTAGCTCCCCCGTACCCTACCCGCTGGATAAATATTCGCCCCGTACCTGTACCCATATTCGTCGGGTATCTGTTATGCGGATACCCGTTTATTTTTTTCATATCCGCGGGTATCCACGGGTACCCGTGGGTATTTACAAAATTATTCAAAAATAAATATTTAATCATAAATTTAAATAAAATAAAATAAAATAAAATACATCACTGTCATAAATTTTAAATAAAGTTCAAACAAACTCAAGTTCATACAAGTTTAAATAATTATAAAAATAAATATAAAATGACATTCAACACAATGGAAATTTTTTAATTAGTGTTTTGATCAACAAGCTCACTTTCTCCGATTGATTCCTGAAAAATAATCAAATAATAAACCTCAACTGTCACGTGTCAATTATTCTTATTTTGATTCCATCATTTGACAATAAGCATACCATAAACAAACGTCACTGTCTTTATAGGATTTGATGTATATGTTTAATTTCAAAGAAGGGAAAGAGAAAAGTGTTAAGGAATGTACTTGGAAGAAGACAATGTACCAATACTTGAAGCTGGAAGAATGAAGACAGAAAAAGATAAGATGTGCAACTTAGAAAATATTAGATCATAATGTTTTTTACTAATATGTATATATATATATAAAGGTATTTTTGTGAATTAAAATTTAGCGGGTACGAGTATCCACGGGTACGAATATTATGATACCTGTACCCGCCCCGTTAACATGCGGGTATAAAAAATATTCGTAGCCGCGGGTAGCGGGTATCCATTTTTAATATTTGTTTCCTACCCACTGTGGGTACGGATTTTTTTGACATCCCTACCTACGTATCTCCATTTACAATGAAGAATCAAGGTTACGTAGTTCTTTTACAAAAACTATTTGGAAAATAATTTGAATTTTTTGATATTTTTGAAAACCTTTTTATTTAATTTTTTCGTATTTTGAATTATTTTAAAATTGGTGTCACGTGACGCGAGTGGCCAGACAGACACTTGAAATAAATTTTTTTTTATCTTTTATTTTTTTTCATTTTTTAATTATTTATAAATTTTTAATATTTTTTTAAAGTTATTTAAAAGTGGATGTGGATGTTACTGCGACGTGAGCAACTAGATATATATTAAAGAGTAAAAAAAGAAAGCTATTTTTTTATTCTTAGATTGGTATATATTTTTTAGAAAAAAAAAGGAACGAAAGTCTGAAATGGGTGTCATGCAACGCGAGCGGACGAATAGACACCAAAGAAATGAAAAAAAAAACAATTTTTTATGATTCCAAAAATATAATGAAAATTAAAAAAATAAATGAAAATAAAAAGAAACTAACAATGACATATCTTCTGTCTCTTCTTTTTCTTACCTCTCTTTATAATATTTTTGTGTGTTTTTTTTCTAAGAGGGATAAAAATGAGATGTGTTTGTGTGCGTGGTAATGAGAGAGAAAGAGAGAGTATAGAGAATGTCTTTTTCTTTTCTTTTTTTTCGATTCTTATCTCCTTCAATATGTTTTTTTTAGAGAGAGATAAAAAAATGAGGTGTATATGTGGGAGTGGTGATTGGAAAGAATTAGAAAAGTGTAGGAAATATTTTTTTCGGTCCCTGATTTTCACATGATAAAGTGTGCATTTATACTCACATCTTGCAATATCAATGCAATCTCAGTCTTAATTGTAATGAACAATATAAGGAGAAGGAATTGGTCATGATAGCAGCACATTATGAGATCAAATCATAGCAAATCAGAGCACAAAATCAATCAAGATCAATAATATTGATTCTAACTCTTGACAAATCAGAGCACAAAAATCAATCCCAATTAGTAATATTGATTCTTATTATATAAAGAGATATTGCTTTTAAGGCTTAATTATCATTTTGGTCCCCTAATTTGTTGGTTTGGTTCATTTTGGTCCCCTTATTTTTTGTTGGTTCAATTTGGTCATCTAATTCTTTAAAATAATTCAATTTGGTCCCTACCGTTAAGTTGATGTAACACCGTTTCCGTACATGCCACGTGTCATTTTATGGAATTTTGTATTTTTTAAAAAAAAAAATTTTAATTTTTATAAATTTTTTTAAAAAAAATATTAAACTGCCACGTGTCACTTTATGGTTGTGACACACGTCAAATTGAGATTTTTTTATTTAAAAATAATAATAATGCCACGTGGCAGGTCACGATTGTGCCATGTGTCAAGCTAACATTGGTTGTTTTCAATTTAGTCCCTCTATTTACAATTTTGATTCAATTTAGTTTCCAATTTTTTTAAATGATTCAATTTTGTCCTCTCCAATTCGATACCAAATTAATAATTAAACTTAATTACAATTTATACATTCATATTAAAATAATTTGTTATCATTTATACATCAAATCTCTCCCTAAATACTCATGTTTTTTTTTTACATTTTTTACTTGTAATTTTTCACACTTCAAATTTTGTACACATGTAAAAAAAAATAATTTCAATAGTTAGAAGGAGTAATTTGATCTATAAATATAATAAAAATGATTTTAACATGTATATATAAGTTGTAATTAAGCTTAATTACTAATTTAGTCTCAAATTAGAGAAGACAAAATTGTATCATTTTAAAAAATTGGAGGACTAAATTGAATCAAAATTGTAAATAGAGGGACTAAATTGAAAACAACTAATGATAGTTTGACACGTGACACAATTGTGATGTGCCACCTGGCATTTTTTTTAAATTAAAAAATTAAAATTAAAAAAATTATCAAGTTGACACGTGTCACAACCATAAAGTGACACGTGGCAGTTTAATTTTTTTCAAAAAAATTTAAAAACAAATTTTAAAAAATTTAAAAGAATTTTAAAAAAAAAATTACAAAATTCCACAAAATGACACGTGGCATGTACAGAAACAGTGTTAACGTCATTTTAACGGCAGAGACCAAATTGAACAATTTTAAAGAATTAGAGGACCATATTGAACCAACAAAAAATAAGGGAACCAAAATGAACAAAACCAACAAATTAGGGACCAAAATGATAATTAAGCTTGCTTTTAATTATTAGAATCATATCACTAATATCCGAAAAAGGTAAAAGATATGTTGAGTTGTTGGGCTCAGGTAGGGGAGTGTGATAACAAATTATGCTCTTCCTTCTTTTTTTCATTTTTTTCCTTTTTTTCATCTCTCTTTTTTCTTTTCTTTATCTTTTTTTTGCTAAAATTAAAGTTTGAAAATCTTGGAAGAGAATAATATTTCACATTTTTTTTTTAGAAAAAATTATTCACTCGTATGAAATTGGGTATTCACAACATGTGTTTATTTTCTTTAACCATTTATTATTTTATGTTTATGGTGTGTTTGTTAGAAAATAAATCGAGTTAAAAAGGGTTAAATAATTTTTTAAAGAATTTAAAAATAAATCGAGTTAAAAAGGGGTTAAATAATTTTTTAAAGAATTTAAAAGCTTTTTATATGTGAACGGAGAATTAACTTTGAGTGAATGAATATTTTTTAATGTGAAATTAATTTTAACTCTTGATAAATATTATTTTTAAAGTTTTTAATCTCTTTTAATTTCTTTCTTTAATTGTCAAGAGAGTTTACTAATTAAACACATCCAACTTGATGTTGTTACCTATTCCTCATAGATGATTTTGTGGACGAGGAATCATACTAGATTTCAACAAGTTATTAACATTATTATATCATTCAATATATCAAATGGTACATTAGAATGTTAGGTAATGTTTCTACCAAATTCATGTGTAATGATATCACTGACTTTTGTGTTTTGAAATTATTTGACGTCAACATGAGTGTTTGGGACACTCAGTTTGGGTCAGTCTCTAGATGTGGGTTGTGTCAACATTAACACTAATAACTTTGTTGAAAAAATTCATCTTTATCCTCATATTTAAAATTTAAATATCAAATTTTTGTCTCATCTTCATTTTTACTGGATAACGGGTATAATTTCGTACACATACCCGTATTCATTTTCTTACTACTTCAATATTAGGAGGATGATTATTTTTTCGATATCAAATACTTTGAAATAAATTATAATTATTTACATTTTAGATTATAATACCAAATAAAATTTCATGAGATAGAAAAGAAAAAAAATGTTTTTTTAACTTGATTGTTTTTTATTGCCTACTAAATTACTGATTAGAATAGAAAAGATAAATAGAAGTACACTACAATAATATATGAAGATAAAAATCACATATTCATTCATGAAAATAAACTCTTAAAGAACTTTGGTTTCATTATTTATGTTAGCTATAAATAAAGGTGAAAAAGAAAAAACAAAAAAAATTGATATGGGTCATAGGCTAGCCGGTAGTCAACTTGTCCTGCAACCCAACAGGCTGGACCAAACGAATCAAGTTAATATGTGTTGACGGACCAAAATTCTTGGCATAATCCACGTTTTTTTCTACAGGTTGACCCGTTGGGCCCAACTTATTTTGCCATAATTTTAAATATGTTTTTTCTCTCTTTTGAGTCGAAGTATAAAACTTTCAAATGAAAAGAAGTTATTTAGTCTAAAGTTTCTTTCATTTTATGTTTGTTTTGCATGATATTGCTTTATCTAAATTTGTTTTATTTCTAAAAAGATTATGATATTTTAACACTTTTTCTTTTGACAAAGTTTGTAAGCAAAATTTTGTCAAAAAATAATTTTTAAGAACCACTATGATATATAATTAAAAGTTTGTCAACAAAAAATTTTGTTAAAAATAATTTTCCTTCATAAAAAAACATATATATTTTTAAGATGTTGAAGTGTCAGTTCATTTCACATTTACTTCTTACTTTCAGAATCATCTTTAAGAAAAAAAAATCAACTTTCTGCTTTCTTTTTAATTAAATAAATGGAAAGTAGAAATAATTTTGTATGATTCTAATGCGTCTTGATGGAGTATTTAAATATTAAATAATAAATTTATATTATCTTCTTCTTTTTTATTCAGAAATTCTCCGGCTTTCTCAACCACTATTAAACTGTCACATGCTATCAGTGAATATGGTCGTAGATTTAGTCCTAGTTCATTCAACTCTACCCCATATACAACTCGTAATTTTAGTGGCACATTTGTTGTTTTTTTAAGAAAGAATTATTATTATTATTATTATTATTATTATTATTATTATTATTATTATTTGGCCCTTTCTTTCCAATTAAGTGTTTACGATTACAAAAAAAACAATATTTAAAACAATCAAATAAGACAAAATATGACTCCCTTTCTTAGTTTTTTATTCACATTCTTTCTCATTTTTCTTTTTATTTTCTCGAATTTCTTTTCTTCACCAAAGGGTAAATGTTCCATTGGGTTTCCCCACCGTTAGTTGTAGTGACATATGCCATCCGTGAACAATGAATACAGCCACGGATCAGTCGATCTCCTGTTAATTACTTTATATAACCTTTTATATATATATATATATATATATATATATATATATATATATATATATATATATATATATTTTTTTTACTAGAATCTAGGACATTCAACTTCTGACAAACAGCAAGATCTATGTAGCTCGATCACTCCTGGTAAATACTCTTGGAGACTAAAGCACAACAGAAGATCCATCCGCAAAATATTCTTTGACGTTCAAGTCAATAAAAGAGTTTGAATCTATTTGAGTGCATAAATGAATATGATGGGATGTGTCATTTCTCAAGTTTGTTGAAAGGAAAAACAGGTCACTTGAGGAACTAGCTAGAACTATGTTGAATGAAAACTCACTACCTAAGTATTTTTGGGTTGATGCAGTCAACACTGCTTGCTATGTTTTAAATAGAGAGTTGATTAGGTCAATTTTGAAGAAAACCCCCTATGATCTTTTCAAAGGGAGGATGCCTATTTTAAGTCACCTAAAAGTATTTGGATGTAAGTGCTTCATCTTAAATAATGACAAAGAAAGTTTTGGCAAATTTGATGCAAAAGTGGATGATGGTGTTTTTCTAGGCTATGCTACACAAATTCGTGCATATATAGTCTATAATAAGAGATTGATGACTGTTGAAGAGTCTATGCATGTTGTATTTGATGAAACTAACCCAAAGTTGCAAGATCAAGTGTCAAAGAATGCAGATGAGGAAGATCTACTACAGGAACAGATTTCTGCTGCAAAAAAAACCTCTACTGCAGGAAATCAATCGACTGAAAAGGAAAAATAGTCGTCTGAAAAAGCTGCAGACAACAACTTGCCCAAGGATTGGATTCAGCCTAGATGTTTATCAAAGGACAACATCATAGGTGATATCAAACAGGGAGTATCTACTAGACATATGATTGTATTTTGTGAACATGTTGCTTTTGTATCTCAAATTGAACCTAAGAATGTGAATGATGTTTTGAATGATAGTAATTGGATTGTTGCTATGCAAGATGAACTCAATCAATTCATAAGAAATGATGTGTGGTTTCTAGTGCGTAAAACTGATCATATGAATATAATTGGAACCAAATGGGTTTTTTAGAAACAAAATGGATGAAGATTGTACTATAGTAAGAAAAAAAACTAGATTAGTTGCTAAAGGATATAATGAAGAAGAAGACATTGATTTTGGTGAAACTTATGCACTTGTAGCTAGGCTAGAAGCTGTGAGATTACTCTTAGCATCTACTTGCATATGTAACTTTAAATTGCATCAAATGGATGTGAAAATTGCATTCTTGAATGATTTCCTAAATGAAAAAGTGTATGTATCACAACATCCTGGATTTAAGGATCATCTCTATCCTAACCATGTTTTCAAATTGAAAAAGGCCTTATATGGTTTGAAACAAGCATCAAGACAATGGTGATAATTTAAATTTACCTTAGATCTTTCATCTTTTGAACTTCAATCTATATTCAATTGTGATAAATAAGATTCGTGACAATCACTTTAAATTATTATATTATAGTAAATAAAATGTCTTTATATAATTCCAGTGATATAAAATTACAAATATTATCAAAATGAGTTAGAAAATAAAAATACTAATATAAAAAATCATCAAAAACAAAATTTCACATGATAAAAATAAATAACAAATAAGAATATTAAAAAGAAGTAAAAATAATCAAATATATTTCTTAGAAATATTTTTACACCATTAAATGAAACCGCACAAAGAAAAATAGGTCAAATGTATAATTAAGATTATCATAAGATAGAAATACCTTGGATATTTAAAAAAAAAAATTCATATATTGAATAGTAAAACCATTGAATGAAAATTGTTTTAGCAAAACAAAAAGTTTTCAGTAAAACAAAAATTAAGGATTTATGCAATTGAACACTCAAAATCAAACATTCTCATTATAAAATATAAAACAATAAATAAAAATATTAAAAAGGAGTAGAAATAATCAAATGTGAGACCTAAATATTATTTGATTCGCTATAATTGATAATACACATTTGAAAACACATAAGAAGAAAAAGACCTCGGAGATATGAATAGGTGTGTGTGTGTGTGTGTAGGTTACCTAATAAACTAGGGGTACTTGAGAAATCAAGTATTACCCATACTCATAACTAGGGGATGTCAAAAAAATCCGTACACGGGTATTCGTGGATAAAATCCATAACGGGTAAGAAATAGATATTGTAAATGGATACTCGCGGGTAACAGGTACGTTTATTTTTAATACTCGCATGTTAACGGGATGGGTACGAGTATCATAGTATTTGTACCCATGGATACTCGTACCCGCTATACTCTAATTTAAATTAAAATAAAAAAAAACATGATTAAAATACTAACATATTAATTTTGAATGAGTTATTTTTTTATCAATTAGTTTTAAAAAAGTTCACTTCTTTGTAAACTGTCATTTAACACTATTTAAATGAGTTTTTGGACTTTGTTTAAATTTATGAATGTTATGTATTGTATTTTATTTGAATTTACGATTAAAATATATTGTTAAATATTTTTTTTTATTTTTTTTAAATATCCACGGGTACCCGTGGATATTAAAAATTATGCGATTACCCGCATAACGGATACCCGACGAATTTGGGTACAAGTACGGGGAGAATATTTATCCAGCAGATAGGGTATGGGGGAGCTACTACCCGTACCCTATCCACCTCGTTGACATCCCTACTCATAACAATACTCAGTCAATGCGAAGATTTTCCGTTAAAACGAGGACGAGTTCAAACAATACCTATGAACAATGGCGGATCTTGACTAATAATGTTGGGGGAGCCAAAATAATATACTCAAAATTCAAAATTTATATATTTAATTATTGTCATTAACACAATAAAAATGTATAAATAATTTAGTATAATCGTGTATCTACAAAAGAAATCACACATATACAAAGAATTGTCCTTTGTTTTTCAGATTTTT